>Ga0335074_10005512_pt1 | contig 17512 bp, 11 predicted proteins | sample Lox_Sample_23_FD_206715 | JGI IMG/M metagenome (GOLD analysis project Ga0335074, IMG submission 206715) | Soil microbial communities from Loxahatchee National Wildlife Refuge, Florida, United States - Lox_Sample_2.3 | ecosystem: Environmental > Terrestrial > Soil > Wetlands | place: USA... | reverse complement strand
AGACGCTGGACGCCTGCGAAGAAGGGGAAGGCCCTGACAGCGTGGGCCTCGGACAGTGTTCCCGCAAGCGGCTTTCCGTCCGGGAATGACAAAGATTGCTAAAGAAAGAGCATGTCGGCCGGGGGGGCCGCGTTTTTGCCGCGATCGAGCAAATGAAATGCGTTGCTGTGCTTCAACCTGTGCCGTGCTGGCCGGATGGTCGCCCGGCAAGGATTCAATCATGATGTCCGGAGGCGGAGAGGAAGAATGACCGGTCAGCACAATCGCAATCATCTTCCGGGGAACGAAAGGACAATGTTCGAGAGGGGGAGCCAGGGCGCCGTGCGCTTCATGTGTCGAGGTGGCGAGCATCATGCAGCGATGCTTCCCACTTCTGCGGCAGCAGGGCGGTAGATTGGCGGAGAGAGTGAGAGAGGCCGCGCTTATCCAGGGAGCGCCTGCGAAAAGGCAGATGGTGAACGCGAGTGCGAGGGCTGTCGCTCGTTGCATTTCGTCGCATGCCTGGAGAATTCGCTGCAAACCGCTCTCATCATAGCCCGGGAAACGACGGCCAAAGATGCGGCAGATTGTCGCATCCCCAGGCAATACCGCGTGTGGCACCCTATTATGGAGGGGACGGCGGATCGAACTGTTATGCCGCGCCCCCTTCTCCGGTCGCAGATGATGAGGAAACAGCCAGCCCTCGAAGACGACGCCGCGCCCAATCTGGCGCTGCCGTGGGTGGTGCGCTTGCGCTTTGGCATGGTCATTGGAGGCTTAGCGGCGCTTGCCTGTGCCACCTGGTTTCTCGGGTTCGGCTGCGTTTCTCCGTGGTCTCTGATTCCGGTCTTTTGCGTCTTCATCACGAACATGTGGCTACACCGCATGACGCGGGGTTCGCTTCGCTCGCCGCAGGCGATGCTGGGGGTGATCTTCGCTTTCGATATTTTGTGCCTGACCTTCGTGCTTGCCCTGACGGATGGCCCGATGAATCCGTTCAGCCTGCTCTATCTCGTTCAAATCACGCTGGCGGCTGTTGTTCTGCAAAGAGGGTGGACCTGGGCTCTCGGCGTGCTGTCCGCCATTTGCTTCGGGCTGCTGTTCTTCGTGAATCTCCCATTCGCTGGATTCCATCTTTCCTCGGCAGACCGTGAGTTCCTTTCCCATTTGGTAGGCATGTGGATTGCCTTTGTCATCGCGGTAATGCTCATTAGCTTTTTTACCGGCAAGGTCTCGCATGCGCTTCGCCTCCGCGAACAGGAGGTGCTGGCACTACAGGACCATATCGCCAGGCACGAACGGCTGACTTCACTTGTCACACTGGCAGCCGGGGCAGCCCATGAATTGGGAACACCTTTGGGAACGATCGCAGTTGTTGCCCGAGAACTGGAGCGCTACGCGTCCTCCTTATCGCAAGGTGACACGTTGCGCGATGACGCACGATTGATTCGTTCAGAGGTTGAACGGTGTCAGCGCATCCTGCAAAAGATGAACGCCGATGGAGCGGAGCCTATGGGCGAAGCTCCACGGCTAATCGAGGTCGGCGAACTTATGCGGCTGGCGATCGAGGAATTTCCCAGCGCGCGCCATGCTCGCATTGCTGTCGACGTCGAGGAACCAGCGGCTGCGTTGTTTCTTCCCGTGGGAGCCACGGTGCAGTCGCTGACGGCGCTGGTGAGCAACGCGCTCGATGCCGGTCCGCATGATGGGCACGTCACGTTAAGCGCTCAACCGCGGGGCGCTGAAATTGTGTTTTCAGTCTGCGATAACGGCGTAGGCATGTCGGACGAGATCCTGCGCCGGGTTGCCGAACCCTTCTTCACAACCAAGGAGGCCGGTCGCGGGATGGGGCTGGGCACCTTCCTTGTCCGCTCGTTCGCCGAGCGGCTGGGGGGCGGCCTCTCCTATGAATCGGCTCCTGGCCGGGGAACGACGGCTACGCTTACGCTGCCGACAGAATTTATGGGACAGGCGGCAGGCAAGCATGGCTGAGCCGGCAATACTCCCTCGCGTGCTGATCGTCGACGACGATGCGGTCTTCCGCACTCGCCTCTGTCGCGCGCTGGCTCAGCGGGATTGGGAAGCCAGTTCCGCGGCAGACGGACAAGAGGCACTCGTGATGGCGGCTACCCAAAGTCCTGATCTGGCGCTCGTGGATCTTCGGATGCCGGGAATGGACGGGATCGATCTCGTCGAACAGCTTCGGGCGGCAGATGCGTCCATGACGATCATCGTGCTCACAGGTTATGGCAGTATCCCGACAACGATCTCCGCGATGAAGCGTGGCGCGGACTACTATCTGAGCAAACCGGCCGATGCCGACCAGATCCTCGCGGCTTATGAACGGCTGCAGGACTCCGGAGATGCCGCTGCCGGCGCTCCAGCGCAAGCTCCGAGCCTGGCGAGAGTGGAATGGGAGCATATGCAGCGAGTGCTGCACGATTGCGATGGGAACATTTCCCAGGCAGCACGCATGCTGGGAATTCACCGGCGCTCCCTGCAGCGGAAGCTCTCGAAATACCCTCCGTTGCGCTAATCAGAGGCTTCTCTTGATTCGTTGCTCTACGCATCCTGCAACAAATTACCGCTACGATTGCAGTCGCCTTTCTCCGATTCCAAAGGAAAACGCTGGAATTGAACTCTGTATGCGCTGGCAGGTATCAGAATTCCAGCCGTACCGCGAACTGCATTTCACGCGGCGTTCCCGATCCTACGGGAGTGATTGGCGACACGGTATTCACGGTGTTGATGATGCTGCCGAAGCCTGTGGTGTTCGCGGGGCTGAAGGTGGATTGAGGCTGACCGAGCTGCGGGTGGTTGAAGACGTTGTAGATCTCCGAGCGGAACTGCAATTGCGTGCGCTCGGTCAACAGGAGTGTCTTGTCGGCGGCAAGATCGATTTGCCAGGTGCCGGGCCCGCGAGCCAGGTCCCGCGGCGCAGTGCCGAATTCTCCCGCGGGCGCCGCGAAGGCCGCCGGATTGATCCACTCGGATACGGTTCTGCCTCCTGGCGGAGTGAGAGAGACGCCTTTCACCAGGTCGGGACGCTCGGTGCCGGAGGCTCCGTCCGGCGCGGTGTAACCGGAGGGCATGAGCACATTCACGGGAAATCCGGTGCGAGCCAGGGCGGTGGTGGACAGTTCCCATCCGCCGGCAAGAGTATTGGCACTTCCACGCCGATTCAGCCAGGACTTGCCTGCGCCGAAGGGCAGCCGATACACCGCATTGCCGTTCACCACATGGCGGGCATCCCAGGCGCCGCTGGAGCGGTCGCAGGCCAGGCACAGCGGATTTTCAGGCGAGATCTCATCGCCATCGCCACTGCCGTTCGAGCCGTTATCGATCTCGTGCGACCACATGTAATTGGCCGTAACCAGGAGACTGTGGGTGAACGAGCGCCGCACAGCCACAGAGAGGCCGTTATACGAACTCATGCCGATGGGTCCTCGCCAGGGAATGGCGGGAGCGAAAGCGGGGTGGGGCACGGTTCCCGTAGCCGGATCGATCAGGTTCACGACATTGGTGTCGAGAAGGTGGACGCCGTGGCTGCCCAGGTAAGAGACGGTGGTGACGAAGTTGGCCGGCAGCTCGCGCTGCGTGGAGAGACTCCACTGCTCGACATAGGTGTCCTTGCGGTTCCGCTGCTCGGCGTTTGGAGAAAGCGTTCCAGGGCCAAAGGCAACCGGGTAGACAAGCGGCGAAGCGGAGCTGCCGGTCGCGGAATAGGAAGGGACTTCGTTTTTGGCAGGAAGATTCTGGTCGTCCAGCTGTCCGTCTTCGTGGTAAATGCCGAATCCGCCGCGAAAGACGGTCTTTCCGTTCTTCCATGGCGTCCAGGCGAAGCCGGCTCGGGGATCGACGTCGCCGTAGTTCTGCTCGCCGAAGCTGGCGCCCACGCCGCAGAATCCCTGCGGACCGCAGGTAGCGAAGTCGAAGGGGTTGGCCTTGCCGTGCGCCTCGTCGAAGAGCCCGAAGATCGAGTAACGGAGGCCCACGTTGAGCACCAGACCCGGCCGCCACTTGTATTCATCCTGCGCGTAGAGAAAGGTATCGTTCTTGCGCATGTCATTGATCGGCATGGCGCCGGTTAGCGTGGCCTTCTTCACCGCGTTATGGGCGAGATCCTCGGCGGTGGAGAAAGTAATCTTGCCGTGCGGCCCGTAGTGCTGGTTCAGCTGGATGTGGCGAACCTCCAGGCCGGCTTTGAAGGTATGCCGGCCGTGAACCCATGTCAGGTTATCGATCCCGGAGAATGAATTCCCCACGTAGACGCTGCTGTAGTTGTAGTTTTGGGTAATGAACCCCGGTCCCGGTCCCGTCGCAATCGCAATCTGATACGTATTGCCGGAGTCGCTGTGGTTGTACTGATTGTCGGTGGAGCGATTGAACCCGGCCTCGACTTCGTTGACCAGGTTCGGATTGAAGATGTGCAGCAGCTCCACCACGCCGTTGACCGGCGCAGAGACTTTCTGCGTGAGGTCAGTTGCCGCGGCCGAAAGAGGCTGCGTGTCGACGGAACGGTCGTAGTTGAAGCGTACAAAGCCTGTCGTCTTCGAGGAGAAATGCTGGTCGAGCCGGATCATCGCCGAGCCTTCGTTGACCACCTGGGTGCATTCGCAAGTCAGTAGATCGTAGTCCATGTAGTGCGGGTCGCCCGGGTCGGTGGCGGGCGTCCATGGCGTGAGGATTCTTTTGGGACCGGCTCCGGGATACCCGTGAAGGATGGCGTAGACGGGCGAGGTGTTCGGTACGCTTGCAATCAGGGATGGGCTCGGCACGTCGCCGCTGACGGGGTAACCCCAGTTTTGCCGATAGGCTTCGACAGCCAGAAAGAAGAAGGTCTTCTCCTTCACAATGGGGCCGCCCAGCGAGCCGCCGAACTGGTTGAGGCGGAGCGGCTGCTGCGCCTCGCCGTTGGAGGCCCAAACTGGCAGCGGTGCGTCGAAGATGTTGTTGCGCAGGTACTCGAAAAGGCGTCCGTGAAAGTTGTCGGTGCCCGAGGGTGAGGTCACGTCCAGCTGGGCTCCTCCCGTTGCTCCGTCCTCGGCATCTGCCATGAGGGTATCCACACGGAATTCCTCGATAGCATCGAGGGGAATGGCCAGCCGCACCCACTGACGCTGTGTCTGGTTCACGATATTCGTGGCATCCACGCCGTCGTAAGTAAAATCGCTGTCGTCCAGCCCGCGTCCGGCAAAGCGGATCGAGCGCTGGTTGCTGCCGCCGGTGTCGATGGCTCCGGGAATGAAAGCCGTGAGCGACGACCAGTCGCGGCCGTTCAGGGGCAGCTCATTCACCTGCGTTCTTTCGATCAGCCCCGTCACCGCGCTGGTATTGTGATCCATCAGCGCCGAGGCAGGGGAGACTTCCACGCGTTCTGCGTTACCGGCCACGTGCAGCGCTGCATCCAGCGTGCGCGTTTGTCCGATCAGCTCCTGCACATCAACGAACTCGAGTTTGCCGAAGCCAGGGTGCTCGAAGCTGACGGTGTAAATGCCCACCGGCAGTTGCGGAATGCTGTAGTCGCCCCTGGAATCCGAGATCGCCTCGCGGCGGAGACCGGTCGTGGTATCAACCGCCGTGACGCGGGCCTGCGGCAGCAGGCGGCCCGCTGAATCCGTGACCATGCCGCTTAATCCGCCGTGAGTCGACTGAGCGAAGGTAGAGACAGTAAGAAGCGAGGCCGCGATGCAGGCGTGCAGACAGCCAATCAGGAAAGCTTTCCCGGGAAGGCTGATCGCGGCATTCGTCTTAGAACGCACAGTTCTCAGGCGAATACCCATATACATCCGCAAGTTGTAACGCGGCGGTTTTGAATACCCGGTCAATTCGCGGGCCCGTTACCGCTGCTCTCAAATACGAGGTGTGTCTTGCCCGTTTGGGGATTCGTCAGCAGCACGGGCGCCACGGCAAAGGCCGCTCGCAGGTTGTCTCCGGTCAGCACTTCCGCTGGAGGGCCATTGGCAAGGATGCGACCCTGATCGAGCAGCAGCAGGCGATCCGCGAATTGGACGGCGAGGTTCAGGTCATGCACAACGCCGACCACCACCACGTCCTTCTGTGCGGCAAAGACTCGCACCTTCTCCATGAAATCAATCTGGTGGCGAACATCCAGAAAGGTCAGCGGCTCGTCCAGAAAGAGCTGGCGGGTCGCACCCTCGATCGGGCGCCATATCTGCGCCAGCACGCGGGCGAACTGCACGCGCTGGCACTCGCCACCACTGAGGGTGCCATAGCTGCGATCGGCCATGGCAGTCACATCGAAAAACCGCATGACTTCGTCGCAGATGGCAAGATCCTCGTCGCCGGGTCGCGCGCCGAAATGCGGGTAACGCCCCATGAGCACCAGTTCGCGGACGGGAAGAGAAAATGCAACTTCAATCGCCTGGGAAAGCACGGCGCGACGACGCGCCAGCTCGCGTTCGTGCCAATGGGCGGCATCGTGACCATCATATTGGACCGTGCCTTCGGACGGTCGCAGCAGGCGTGCCAGCAGCCGGATGAGGGTCGATTTACCCGCGCCGTTGGGACCAAGGATCAGATGCAGCCGCCCAGGTTCGAACCGCGCCGAGACGCGGTCGATGAGGGCTCGTTTGCCCACGCGGAAGACGAGATCGGTGGCAGTCAGCATGGCGTCAGGACAGATACTCACGGCTGCGCAGCAGCGAGAGAAAGACCGGCACGCCCACGACTGCGGTGACGATGCCGATGGGCAGCTCCGCCGGGCGCAGTGACATGCGGGCAATAAGATCGGCAACGCTGAGCAGGATTGCGCCGAGAAGCGCGCTGCCGAGGATGAGAAAGCGATTATCGGGGCCGCGCACGATGCGCAGGATATGGGGCACGATCAGTCCGACAAAGCTGATGACTCCCGTGAACGCCGTGGCCACTGCCACCATCAGCACGTTGATCGTGAGCACGGTCCACTTGAGGCGGCCGACGTTGACGCCGAGCGCCGATGCCTGCTCATCGCCGATCATCAGCGCGTTGAGGGATTTGGCGAAGCCAAGGGAAGGGATCAGGCCGCCGATGGTGGCGATGCCGACCACAAGGACCGAGTTCCAGTCAGCGCCCGACATGGTGCCCAGGTTCCAGTAAATGATGGAACGCGCCGAGGGGTCGCGCGCGATGTAAGAAAGAAATCCTATACCGCTCAGGAAGAGCGCATTGATGGCGAGTCCGGTGAGCAGCAAACGCAGAATGGAACTCCGTCCCTCGCGTTTCGTATGGGCGAGCGCAAAGACAAGATACGTGGACAGCACTCCGCCGGCGCAGGCGACAAGCGGAAGCGTCAGGCCGCCGAGGTTGAATTTGAGCAAAGCCGGAAAAACATAGAAGATCGCAGCGCCAAAGGCCGCGCCGCTGGAGGTGCCAACGAGGCCAGGCTCGACGATGGGGTTGCGAAAGAGGCCCTGCATGAGCGTTCCCCCAACTCCCAGGCTGGCTCCGACCAGCAGGCAGAGGATGGCCCGCGGGACGCGCAGCTGCATGAAGATGCGCTGGTCGAGGGGAAGGTCGGGTCGTCCTGAGAGCGTACCCCACAGAGCGGCCGCCATTTCATGCCCGGAGAAATCCATCGCCCCGTAGCGAATGGACGCTACTGTGGTCACGATCATGAGCAGAAAAAGAACCGCCAGACACCAGCGGTCGGCTCGGCGCGCGTTCATTGATGGATAAGCTTCGCGAGCTGGATGATGCTGTCGCCAGTATCCGGGCCGAAGTACATCAGCTCATGTTCGGACACGCGATAGATGCGGTTGTGTCGCGCCGCGTCGGTCTCAGCAACGCCAGGCAGCGTTTTTGCCTGCGCAAGGCCGCCAAGCCGGTCGAATCCATATGCCGTCATCAGAATGACCTGAGGATTGCTCTCCGCGATGATTTCCGGCGACACCATCCGCTGCATACCCGGCTGTTGCAGTGCCATCTGGCCGCCGGCCAGTTCGACCATTTGTGCCACCGTACCTCCATCGCCGTGTCCACCGTTGCCCACCAGGAGGTAGATATTCGAGGCGCGTCCGAAATGGATGACAGCGACTCGCGGCCGGGTCTTGTACTGTTTCACGAAGGCTGCTGCCTGAGCCATCTGGCGGTCGATCTGCGCACAGAGCTGCTTCGCGCGCTGCTCCTTATGGAAAAAGGCGCCCATTTCGAGCAGCAGGGCCTTTTCTCCTGCAACCGAATCGTCCTTCGCATGGAAGGTCTTCATGGGAACATGCAGCGCCTGCAGCTGCCGTACAACATTGTCCGGCCCGATGTTGTTGTCGTCGATGATCAGGGTGGGGTGGAGCGAAAGAATGCCTTCGGCGCTGAGGGCGCGGTGATAGCCAACCGTGGGCAGCTTCTTGATCTCCGGCGGATAGGTGCTCGAATAATCAACCCCGACGAGGTTCGCCTGCGCCCCCAGCGCGTAGATCATCTCGTTGTACTCTTCGCCAATACAGACGATGCGCTGCGGCCCCGTCGATTCCGCCGACTTGTTCCTGAAACGGCTACAGCCAGTCAGCAGGGGCGCGAGAGCGATTGCCATCAATGCCAGAGAACGGTTCATGGAGTTGCTTCAGCATACACGGCGTGACCTGAAATCCCGCGGGAGTCGTGCTCCGGGTTCCGGAGCGGCAACGACCCTGGACACAGACAGCCGCAACGGAATGAATTTCACATGACGGGCTTGTAATGAGGACTAAATCTGTCGTATATAGGAATGGGACTAATTTGGTCGTATATTTCAAGTTGCGATTCTGTCGCAACAAGAGGTGCTCGCCCTTGTTTCCGCGCTGCGAATTGTTGAGCCAGGTAGCAACTCGTGGGATACGTCTCACCGCGCAGCGCCGCGCACTGATTGAGACCATCCAGCAAGCGACAACGCATCTTGACGCCGCCAGTCTGCTCAAGCAGGCCCGCGAGCGTGATCCCAACATCGATCGCGCCACGGTGTACAGAACCATCGAGCTGCTCAAACGTCTCGGATTGATCGACGAGCTCGATCTCATGCACCTCAACGGCGAAAAGCACTTCTACGAGGTCAGACCCCAGGAGGATCACCTGCATCTGGCCTGCTTCGAATGCGGAGAGATTTTTGAGTTTGGGACGCCGACTTTCGGATTGCTCAAAGAGGAGATCGCGGCCGGCAATCGGTTCCAGATTCAGGTTGTGCGACTGGAAGTCGGAGGGCTTTGCAGCTCGTGTGCTGCGAAAAAAGAGAAGAAATTGCAGTAGCCACTAAAACCAGGTCCCCACGGCGAACTCTTGGCGGAGAACCGCGAGGACCTGTAAACCACAGCCGGATAGACTGCGGATTCCTTCTACTATAGGGCCGCTCTGTTTATCCCTTCAACCGCTGAATGAGCCGTCGGCTTCCGAGCCGGCGTATTCAGTCCGCCATTGAGGGAGATTGCCATGAGCAAATTGAGTAAGAAGAGGCGGGGAGGCAGGAAGCACCGCACTGCGAGGCACCGGGTATGGTTGGCGATGGGCACCATCGCCGCCTATGCGGTAGCGGGGGGCACAAGCAAGAGCGCATTGCTGTTTGCACAGTCCGGCAAGGGCAGTACCCATCAGGGCAGCGGCCAGGCCCAGCTCAGCGTCCGCCGATTCGATATTCCCGCCGGTCCCCTCGATATGGTATTGGCCCAATTCGCTAAAGACTGCGGCGTAACGATCCAGTACACCGTGCCTAAAGAAACCATTCCCGGCTTCAAGTCCAATGGCGTCACCGGGCTTTACTCGCAGCGACAGGCGCTCAGGCAGATTCTTGCCGGAACCGGCCTCGACTTCACATTCTCAGGACAGGATGCGGTCTCGATCGGCGTCAGGAACTCTCAGTCGGTCGAGGTACACGCACGTTCCACCGACAGCGTTGCTCTTGGAACGATGCCTACTCCTCTCCTCGATACGCCACACTCGGTAACAGTCATCCCGCACCAACTATTGATTGATGAGGGCGTCACCACCTTCCACGACGCTCTGCGGAACTCGCCCGGCATCAGCCTTGCGGCAGGCGAGGGTGCGCTGCAGGGCGACAACCTGACCATCCGCGGTTTTCCAGTTGAAGACGACATCTTCCTCGATGGCATCCGCGATTTCGGCAGCTATTACCGCGATCCATTCGACTATGAGCAGATCGACGTGCTGGAAGGTCCGGCGGGCGTGCAGTTCGGCCGTGGCTCGACCGGCGGCGTGATCAACCAGGAAAGCAAGGCGCCACAGCTTCATCCCTCCGTGGATTTCAATGGCGATCTGGGCACCGACCGTACACGCCGTTTCACGGGAGACATCAATGAGCCGCTGCCCCATGGCGCGGATGGCGCCGCGTTCAGGCTGAATTTTATGGTGCATGATTCCGGCGTGGCTCAGCGAGACATAACAACGAACCGCCGGTTCGGAGTTGCGCCCACCTTTGCCGTGGGGTTGAACACTCCTACGCGCCTGACTGCCAGCGATTTCCATATGCAGGAGGACGATATTCCCGACTACGGAATTCCCTGGTACTTCGGGAGTCCCGCTCCGGTTCCGCGGCACAACTATTACGGATTCGCGCACGATAACTTCCTGCGCACCAATGCGGACATCGGCACTGTCCACATCGAGCATGACCTGGGGGATCATGGCCTGCTGCAGGACATCGCCCGCTACGCGCATTACGAGCGCAAATGGCAGATCACCGAGCCGCAGGTGAACAACGCCAGTTCCGGCAGCATCACCCCATCCACGCCTCTCGATGAGGTGATGGTCAATCGCAACCAACTCGCCGGTCATAGCGACGAGGCACAGCTATGGGACCAGGCCGAAATCACCTACAGCGGGAAACTTCTGGACATGCGCCAGACCGCGGTGCTCGGCGCCGAGGGCGGAAAAGAAAGTTCCGATCCCGTACGTATCCGTTTCGCCAATCCTGTTACCGGCCTGAACACGGTACCGCTGACCAGTCTGCTTCACCCCGACCCGGACCAGTCTTTTTCCGGAACCGAATTTCCGAATACGCAGGTCCATACGGAAGCTTTCAGTGCGGGCGTGTATCTGCTCGATACCTTCGATCTGAGCCGGCAATGGGAACTGAGCGGCGGCATCCGCCTGGACCACTTCGACGCCAACGAGAAATCCGTTACCTGGGCATATCCCAAGTCGGGGCCTCCTGTAGGCACTCCTGCGGCCGCTGGCTTCGAGCAGGACATCAACAAAGGCACGTGGCGCGCCGCACTGGTCTATAAGCCAAAGGCGAACGGCAGCGTCTATTTTGACTACGGAACTTCGTTTGATCCTTCAGCGGAGCAGCTTTCTCTGTCTGCGGCCAATGCGGAGACTCCCCCCGAGCAGAACGAGACCTACGAATTGGGCAGCAAGTGGAATGTCGAGAATGGAAAGCTTACTGTCCGCGGAGCACTCTTCCGCACCAATCGCGAAAACGTCCTCGAACCCGATCCCAACGATTCATCCGTCGACGTTCTAGCCGGCAACCAGCGTGTCGACGGCGCTGAGGGCGTGATCCAGGGCCGTCTGACGGATCGCTGGGAGATCCTCTCCAGTTACACCTTCCTCGACAGCGAGGTCGTAGACTCTCCGGTCACACGCCAGAATTACCCGGCGTCCATTGGCCTGCCGTTGCAGAATGTCCCCCGGAATCTCTTCAATCTCTGGACCGAGTATCGCCTGCCGCGCGAGTTCGAAGTGGGAGCAGGAAGCAATTTCGTCGGCGCGCGCGATGCCAACAGCACCACGCTAACTTCTCTCGCCTCTCTTGAAACCGCTCCGGAGTACTGGACCTTCAGCGCGATGGCCAAGTACGACGTGAACGAACACATCTCGCTTCAGACCAACATCGGCAACCTCACCGACCGCTTCTATCTCGACGAACTGCATCCAGGCCATGTAATTCCCGGAGCCGGGACCTCAGCCCTGTTCGGCGTGAACCTCAAATTTTAGACCTGGCGTTCTTATTCCGCGTCCTTGCAAAGAAAGAGAAGAGCCCATGCTTTTGACCATCCCGGACCTGTTCAGCCGCGAACAGGTCGAAGAAATCCGCCGCAAGCTTGATTCCGCCGAGTGGGTCGATGGCCGCGTGACTGCCGGACATCAGTCGACGCTCGCTAAAGACAACATGCAGATTCCGGAAGGCCATCCTGTCGCAAAGGAGATTGGCGAATGGATCCTGCAAACCCTCGGCCAGAACGCCCTCTTCGTTTCCGCGGCGCTTCCCATGAAGGTCTTTCCGCCACTCTTCAATCGCTATAGCGGAGGCCAGTCCTTCGGCACCCACATCGATAACGCCATCCGGCACCTCAAAGGAACCACCCATCGCGTTCGCAGCGATCTTTCCGCAACGCTCTTCTTCAGCAACCCTGAGGAGTACGACGGCGGCGAACTCGTGATCGAGGACACGTACGGCATCCATTCCGTCAAGCTTCCCGCTGGGCACATGGTGCTTTATCCGTCCTCGAGCTTGCACAATGTGCGTCCCGTTATGAGGGGCGCGCGCGTGTCCTCATTCTTCTGGATTCAGAGCATGATCCGGGACGACGGCGCACGCACGCTTCTGTTCGATCTCGACAACGTGGCCCAGCGCGTTGCTGCCGAGCAGATCGAGTCGCCCAATGCCATCCGGCTGACGGGCATTTACCACAACCTGCTACGCCGCTGGGCAGAGGTGTAGCTCCGAGTACGACCATGTAGTCGCCGCAATCGGGGAGCGCGCAGCGTAAAACTGGAGAATAGATCCTTCTTCGCTACGAGAAGTTTCAAGGTTAACTTACCGCTGAGGCCGGGCATCCGCCGTGGCGGCGAGCCGTGGTCATCCGGTGGCGGCTCCGTGCATCCCGCGATGTGAGGGCTCTTGCGGGCTCGAATTGATCGCAGTGTGTCGTGGCCTGACTCGCCGTAGTATCTTTCCTGGGCCGCACAGCGAGACAGTTTCATCCCGTGCCAGACTTGGGGGTTGCGCAAATGACGATTGCAAATTGGCCATGGAGGATATCACGCTCATCCCGTACTTTAATCCCAGCGTAAGAAACCACCATTCTGATACTCGATGACGCGCGTCTCGAAAAAGTTCTTTTCCTTCTTGAGATCCATGGCTTCGGACATCCAGGGAAAGGGATTGTCGGCTGCGGCAAAGACAGGTTCCAAACCCAATTGACTACAGCGCCGGTTGGCGATGAAGTGCATGTACTGCTCGCATAGTCCAGAGCTGAGGCCGAGGAAACCGGTCGGCATGGTGTCGCTTGCGTAGGCGGCCTCCAGCTCGGCGGCGGCTTGCAGCATGCCGCGGACTTCCTCCTGAAACGTGTCATTCCACAAATGCGGGTTCTCGATCCGGATCTGATTGATGACATCGATGCCAAAGTTGAGGTGGATGGATTCGTCGCGCAGGATGTACTGGTACTGCTCCGCGATCCCGACCATTTTGTTACGCCGCCCGAGGGAAAGTATCTGAGCGAACCCGGTATAGAACCACATCCCCTCGAACACCACATAAAAGGCGATGAGATCCCGCAGGAATGCACGATCTGCCGAGACCATCCCTGTGGCAAATGACGGGTCGCTGAGGTTCTGCGTGTATGCGAGAGCCCATGATGCCTTTTCCGTAATCGAGGGCACCTCGCGGTACATGTTGAAGAGTTCCCCCTCATCAAGCCCCAGGCTCTCGACGATGTATTGGAAGGTGTGGGTATGTACGGCCTCTTCGAATGCCTGGCGCAACAGATATTGCCGGCATTCGGGATTGGTGAGGTGCCGGTAGATCGCCAGCACAATGTTGTTCGCGACGAGCGATTCGGAGGCTGCGAAGAAGCCGAGATTCCTTTTGACGGCGCGGCGCTCATCGGGCGTCAGACCGTCCGCGCTCTTCCACAGCGCGATGTCGGCCTGCATCGAAATCTCGGTCGGCATCCAGTGATTGCTGCACCCGGACAGGTATTTTTCCCAGGCCCACCGGTATTTGAGAGGGAGCAATTGATTGACGTCGGCGCGGCAATTGATCATCGCCTTGTCATCCACGCGGACTCGGGCAGCTCCCCGGGCGATCTTGCCGAGGCCGGTGCTGCCCGAATCCTCCCTGATTGGCGGCGGGGTCAGCACCAGCTCAGCGGGTCTCGCGTCGATGACTTCGGTCCAGTCGACCATTCCTCCTCCTTTGGATTCCGCAGACATTACTGGCACGCTTCACAGGCAGCGTCGTCGATCGAGCAGACCTTGACGGCAGCCGGTTCCAGGGCAACCGCATTCAGCTTGCCGTCGGTACCCCTGAGCGTTGACTTTTCCACGTGCGTCGCGCTGCGTGAGCGCAGATAGTAGGTGGTCTTCAGGCCGGAGCGCCATGCTTCGCGATACAAAGCATCCAGCCGATTGCCGCTTGGCTGGGCGATGTAGAGATTCAGCGACTGCGCCTGATCGATCCACTTCTGGCGCCGGGCCGCAGCCTGAATCAGCCACGTGGGTTCGATCTCGAACGAGGTGGCGTACAGCTGTTTCAGATCTTCGGGGACGCGGTCGATGGAACCGAGGGAACCATCGAAATATTTCAGGTCGCTGACCATCACCTCGTCCCACAGGCCACGCTGCTTGAGATCGTGAACCAGCGCCGGGTTCACCACGGTGAAGTCGCCGGACATGTTCGATTTCACGAACAGGTTCTGGTAGGTCGGCTCAATCGACTGCGTGACGCCGCAGATGTTGGAGATGGTCGCGGTGGGGGCAATCGCCATTGTGTTGGAGTTGCGCATGCCCACGGTCGTCACACGCTCGCGCAGAGCAGACCAGTCAAGGGTCGTCGAACGGTCGAGCTCGAGCGTATGGCTGCGGCTGGACTGGAGCATTTCCACGGAGTCAATGGGCAGGATTCCGCGGCTCCACAGCGAGCCTTCAAAGCTGGCGTACCGTCCCCGTTCGGCGGCGAGATCGACCGACGCGGAGATGGCGTGGAAGCTGATGAGTTCCATGCTCCTGTCCGCAAATCGAACCGCGTCTTCGGAAGCATTCGGGATTCGCAGCGTATAGAGTGCATCCTGAGAGCCCATGACGCCGAGGCCGACAGGCCGGTGGCGAAGGTTGGAGAACCGCGCTTCAGGAACGGTGTAGAAGTTGATGTCGATGACGTTGTCGAGCATGCGCATCGCGGTCCTGACCGTCTTCGCAAGGTGCTCCTCGTCGATGCCGCCGCCTGCAACGTGGTTGGCAAGATTCACCGAGCCGAGATTGCAGACGGCGATCTCTTTTCCATTCGTGTTCAGGGTAATTTCGGTGCACAGGTTCGAGGAGTGGACCACACCCGCGTGCTGTTGCGGGGAGCGCAGATTGCAGGGGTCCTTGAAGGTGATCCATGGGTGGCCTGTCTCAAAGAGCATGGTGAGCAGCTTGTGCCACAGGTCGACAGCGCGCAGAGTGCGCGACACCTTCAGTTCACCCTGCTGTGCCTTCGCTTCGTAGAACGCGTAGCGTTCCGCGAAAGCCTTGCCATAGAGGTCGTGGAGATCCGGCGTTTCGTCCGGAGAGAACAGGGTCCAGGGTCCATCCTCTTCCACACGTTGCATAAAGAGGTCGGGTACCCAGTTGGCCGTGTTCATGTCGTGGGTGCGGCGGCGATCGTCGCCGGTGTTCTTGCGGAGGTCGAGGAACTCTTCAATATCGATGTGCCAGGTCTCGAGGTAACCGCAAACGGCGCCCTTGCGCTTGCCGCCCTGATTCACGGCGATGGCGGTATCGTTTGCAACCTTGAGAAAGGGCACAATGCCCTGAGACAGGCCGTTGGTTCCGCGAATGTGCGCTCCCAGGCCGCGCACCATGCTCCAGTCGTTGCCCAGACCGCCGGAATACTTTGCGAGCAGCGCGTTGTCCTTGATTGCCTTGAAGATTCCATCCAGATCGTCGGAGATGGTGGTGAGAAAGCATGACGACAACTGCGGGCGCTGGGTGCCCGCGTTAAAGAGCGTCGGCGTGGAGCACATGAAGTCGAACGACGAGAGCAGGTCGTAGAATTCGATGGCTCTTGCATCGCGATCGATCTCGCGAATGGCAAGTCCCATCGCCACCCGCATAAAGAATGCCTGCGGCAGCTCGTAGCGGATGCCATCCTTGTGCAGGAAGTAGCGGTCATAGAGCGTCTGGAGGCCAAGGAACTGGAAGTTGCGATCGCGGTCCGGCTTAAGAACCTCGGCCAACCGGGCCAGATCGAAAGTGCCGAGTTCCCGATCCAGCATCTGGAACTCGATGCCGCGACGAACGTATTCCGGAAAGTACTCTTTGTAGTCAAGCTGACGATGCGTCTGGGAGGCTGAGGAGGACGCGGGAAGAACCAGCGCCAGGGCTTCTTCGCGCAGGATGTTCAGCAGCAGGCGTGCGCTCACGTATGCATAATTCGGCTCCTGCTCCACGAGGGAGCGGGCCGCCATGGTCTGCGCGAGCCCCAGCTCATGCAAGAGGATCCCGTCGTACAGATTTCGGCGCACCTCGACAATGACCGCGTCGGCAGATACCCCATCGAGCCCCGCGCACGCTGCGGAGATGTCCTCCGACAACCGTTCTTCGTCAAGAGGCTCGGCGCGGCCATCCCGGAGACGCACATGGATCCGAGGCTGCGCGGCCGTGTGCGCCTGCTGCCGGCGGCGCTCCTGCGCGCGTTCTTCCCGATAGAGCACGTACGCTCGGGCGACCTTATGTTCGCCGCTGCGCATCAGCGTGAGCTCCACCTGGTCCTGGATATCTTCGATATGAATCGGTCGGCCCGGCTCGGCGCGCCGGCTCAGCGTTCTGACGACCTGCGCTGTAAGAGATTCCACCGCTTCGCGGATGCGGCGGGATGCCGTTGCGTCTGTACCTTCGACCGCGACGAACGCTTTGGTAATGGCGATGGAGATCTTGGCCGCGTCAAACGGAGAGAATTCGCCATTGCGCCGGATCACCTGCAGACCCGGCTGCCGCTGAACAGGGCCATGACCGTTGACATAGCCGGCCGGCGGGATGGTGGGAACGGAATCGAAGCTGTGAGTCTGAGTGGCCATCGAAGAGTCTCCTTTGGCCTCAGAAAGCGATGCGGGGAAACAAAGACTCTTCGCCAGGAAGACGCGTCTCTGTCACCTCGCCTCCCCTCGGAGGCGTCAGCGATTGTTTCCCAGGCAGGTCTTCGGACTCACAGGTTCCAACCTACTTGCCAGACTTCCCGAGACCCGAAGGCCCAGTGTCGATTGGCGTTCGTACCTGCTTACCGCTGCGGGGCAGTTCCGGTCTTTCACCGGATTCCCTTTTCACTCTCGATTCGAGAGGCCGAGGAACTGGACCACTGTATCTCGTGGCTTGACGAAATGCAAGGCGTATATATTGTGGATATCTGCACCTGCTGAACTCTGCCCGGCACCCGTCTGTGGATTGAGCCAATCGTGCCCACATGTAGAATCGGGACGTGCAGGTCAAGCCCCGAATGGGGCTTGTTAAACGGGAAGCTGGTGGGAATCCAGCGCTGTCCCGCAGCGGTGATGGGAACGAAATGTTGCACGGCGCGAGCCAACGCACTGTCTCCACGGAGATGGGAAGCGGCAACAGAGTAGGC
>Ga0335074_10005511_pt1 | contig 17513 bp, 16 predicted proteins | sample Lox_Sample_23_FD_206715 | JGI IMG/M metagenome (GOLD analysis project Ga0335074, IMG submission 206715) | Soil microbial communities from Loxahatchee National Wildlife Refuge, Florida, United States - Lox_Sample_2.3 | ecosystem: Environmental > Terrestrial > Soil > Wetlands | place: USA... | reverse complement strand
GGTATAGTTTTTGAATTGCGCCGGACCGACGTGGCCGCGCGGGAAGGGATCTCCGCCCGAGAAGCCAAGAAAGGGTTGATCCCACTTCACATTGAAGGGGAGAAGCTCGAGGTAAAGATCGACGGGCTGCATGGCATCAGTACGCTGATAGAGGAGGCCCTCGGGGAAGCCGTAGAAGATGCCGTAGGCGCCGCGGACCACCGTTTTGCCGTTGCCGAAGATGTTATCGGCAAATCCTGCGCGTGGCGCAAAGTCCTTGAAGTTGTTGCTGTAGACCGAGTCCGGCAGTCCGGGATCGCCCACGAACCACATTCCTTTGGGCGCGCCGGGAGCGACAACGGATTGGAAGCTGGGATTATTCACATTGAAGCCCACCAGCGTGCCGTTGTCGTCGATGGGCGGCAACCACGGATCCCAGCGCAATCCAAGGTTGAGAGTGAGTCTCGGAGTCACCTTCCAGTCGTCCTGCACATACAAGGCTGGGCGAAGCTCGCGCAGGTATGCCTTGCGCCCGTTGTCCATGTAGTAGTCCTGCTCGTAGCCGGTATAGAAATCGGCGATCGAATTGCCGATGCAGCTTGCGCCGCTCGGGCACGCGGTAGTCGCGGAGGGTTGCGTTTTCACGCCGTTGAAGCCGGGCGAGGTGCTGTCGCCGGGCGTGTAGGAGTAATCGTCCATGTCGATGCGGTCGCGCTCGATGTCAAAACCGAACGACAAAGTGTGCGTGTGAGCCACCTTGACGAAATTGGTGGTGAAGTCGAAGGTGGTCGAGTCCTGCGTAAGTGCGCCGCCGGAAAACGCCTCGACGTATCCGCTGATCTGGGCGCGCACGCCCGGAAACGGCACCAGGCTTTCGTTCGGGCTGCCGAAGGGAGCGATTTGTCCGAGATCCTGGAGAGTCTTCAGTCCCGGCGCCTCGGGAATCTGTGTGCGTGCGCCGCGGTAGAAGCTGGCGTAGACAGCGCCGGTCAGCGTGCTCGAGAAAACATGCGCATCGCTGATCGTGACGGATTGGTTGCGGAATTTATTCAGGGCGAAGAAACCAAGCGGAGCGGTGAATGGCCGCTGAAAATTGTCCTGGTTGTAGAAATAGTGGCCGCTCAGGTGATCGGCCTGGCCGATAGCGTAGTCGAGCCGGCTGAGATATTGCGTGCTGTCGATATTGTTATTTGTGTTTGACGTGAATTTGCTGAACGTTGGGACAGGATTCGTGCTGTTGACCTGGGGCGTGGCGAGCGCTTCCTCCGAGGCGAGGTATTGCTTGTTCACTGCCGCTGAGAGTGCGTCGATGGGGCCCGGTGCTATGTCGGTAATCGCGCCGCTGCAGTTGTAGCCGCCGGAGCCGTTCGAAGTTGCCGTCTGCCCCCAGCCGCAGTGTGTCACGGGGTCGTATATGTCCAGCGGCAGGGGCGCCCCCTTCGAGGTCGTTTGATCCAGAAAGGCGGAAAAGTCGCCGTTCAATTCAGCCGTGGTGGGATATTCGGTGGTGATGGTTGCGGGCGCCGAGCGCTGCTGGAAGTCTTCCGCCGAGAAGAAGAAGAAAGCCTTCTTGCTCTTGAAGACGGGCCCGCCCGCGGTGCCACCGAATTGGTTCACCTTGAAAGGCGGCTTGATGATCGCACCCGCCGCGTTCTTCGCCGGGAAGTAATTATTGGCGTTGAGCACCGTGTTGCGGAAGTACTCCCATGCCTCGCCGTGGAGCTGATCGGTTCCCGAGCGCGTGGAGAGCTGCACCAGGGCGCCCGCTCCCGCGTGTTCGGCGCTGTAATTTGCAGACTGGATGGTGAATTCCTGCAACGCGTCGGGATTGGGCATGGTAGGAACGGAGTCAAAGAAACGGTCAACATAGATGGCGCCATCCAGCGTGTAGGTATTCTCCGTCGCCCGCAAGCCGTTAACTGACAGACCGGGATTATCCTGCTGCGTGTTTTCCGTGCCGACGGTGGTGATCACGGCGCCTGCTGTGAGCGCCGTGAGTTGCAGCGGGTTGCGGCCGTTGAGCGGCAGATTGCTGATCTGCTCATGGGTGACTGACTGCTCCATGGTCGAGGTGCTGGTCTGGATCTGCTGGGTCTCCGAGGTGACGGTGATTTGCTGCGTCTGTGCGCCAACCTGCATGGTGATGGGCAGGTCCATCGTCTGGCCGGTAATCAACGTGAGGCCCGGGCGATTCTGCGTCTCGAATCCTGACGCAACAATCTTTAGCGAGTATCCGCCGATCGGCAGGTCAGGGAAGACAAAAATCCCGCTGTCGTTGGTGGCTGCCTGGCGGGTGACATTGGTGCTGGTTTCTATTGCCGTCACCGACGCTTTGGCAATCGCGGCGCCGCTGGGGTCGGTCACGGTTCCGCGTATGGTGCCGGTGGATTGCGCCGAGGCGCGGGAAGCAGCGCCCAGGCAAAGCAGCACTGCAAAGCTGGCGATGAGTAGTTTGCGAAGTGAGTTCTTCATCCTGTCCTTTCATCAGAGAGCGTCCTTAGGAACGCCTCTCGTATGCTGATCTGTTGATCTTCATCAATCTGCACCGTTGCCGCGGGCTGGGGGTCCCGCGGGGCCTCTAAGCAAGTTCCGTACAAATCTTGTGCTCCCAATAGGAATCGAGGCACATCATCACCGGGATGCTGGCCTCGAGTCCTGCCGAAAGCGGAGCGTTCACTTTGGCGCCTTTGACGATTGCGTCAATAAAGTTGCCGGCGTGCGCATCCTCCAGTCTTTGCGTTGCCTTCACCTCGACAGGCTCGCCGCTGTTGGGCGTGAATACATACCCCTCGCGCGTAATATCGAGGGTTCCCTCGGTGCCTTCGAAGTACACCGAGGGGTGAGGATTGCGCACCGAGAGCACCGTTGACTCGAAGTTCATGTTCCAGTCGTTGTAGCGGACGATGGAGCTCACCGTATCGGGATTCGTGAGATCGCCGCGGAGCTGGTAATCGCCGCCCAGTGCCGCTGCGCTTACCGGTTTTGCGTCGTTGAGCATCCACTGCGCCACATCGGCCCAGTGGGTCAGGATGTCGGCCAGCAATCCGTTGCCGTAAGCGTGATACGAACGCCACGAGCTGTACCGCGACATCTCAAAGGGAACCTTGGGCGCGGGGCCGAGAAAGAGCTCCCAGTGCAGGCCGGCAGGTTTCGGCACGTCGGGAATCACGCGGCGCTGCCACGGAAAGTTGTGCCACACGCAGCGCGCGAACACCACGTGGCCGAGTTTGCCGGCGTCGAAGTACTCCTGCTTGGCCTGCATGTAATGGGCGCCGCTGCGCTGCTGCATGCCGCACTGCAAGATGCCCTTGCTGCCTTCGGCGGCTTTCTTCAGGGCCTCTCGCTCGTACCAGCGGTGCAATGTGGGCTTTTCAAGATAGAGATTCTTGTTGGTGCCGAGAACCGCCGTCGCAATTTCCACGTGCAGATGATCGGGCGTGGCGACATAGACGGCATCGACATCCTTATGGTCGAGCAGCTTCTGATACTCGACCGACAGCTCGGCACTGGCAACGTGATCCTTGAAGCGGTTCTGAAACTCCGATGCCTGTTTGTCGTAAATATCGCAAAGCGCGCGAAACTCAACTCTGGAGTCCTGCGCGAACGAACGGCAAACGTCGGATGCGCGGCGGCCAAGCCCGATGACGCCCAGTCCCACGCGTTCGTTGGCTCCCTCAATCGCGCCATAAGCGCGTGCGTCCATGCTTCGTGCGGTTACTGCGGCGGCTGCTCCGGCATAAAGAAATTCACGACGGTTCACGATGTAAATGCCTCCTTCATCGCCTTAAAGGCCGGGGCAATCACTTTCAGGCCGGTCTGTGAGTGGTCGGCTCGCTCCTCTTCGTTTTCCACCCATCCTCTCCAGCCGATCTCGAGGATGGTATGGGCAACCTGGCGAAGAGGAAAATCGCCGGTGCCGAGCTCGACATATTCATCGTTCTTGAAGTCGCGCAGATGGAAACCGATGATGCGTGCGGAGTGAGCACGGATAAATGCCGGCACATCGGCGCCGGCGTGGAACGCGTGGCCGGCATCGAGCACGAAATGGACCAGCTCGGGATCAGTCTTTGTGTAGAGCGCGTCGATTTCGCCGATCTTCGATTCGAACTCCCACCAGTGGTTGTGATAAGCGGCGGTAATCCCAACACTCCTGGCGAACCTGCCGGCGGCGTTCAACCCTTCAATCTTGTGCTTCAACTGCTCCGGGTCAGCGGCAGGCGCGCCGCTCAGAATCAGGTGTTTCGCGCCCAAAGCCGCTCCACCGCGAGCCACCGGTTCGTAAAGCGAGGGCGCAGCGATTCTCGTGCTGGGGTCGTACATGTCAAAGCTCGGCATGAAGATGTGAATGCCGAAGAAGGTGAGGCCGGTTTGCTCGATCTTGCGGCGCGCCGGCGCGGCATCGGCAAACTGCTGATTCACGAGTCGGTAGCCGGCTTCGAACCCCTGATATCCAACCCCCTTGACCTGCGCGAGCGCATCCAGAAACGTCTCAAAGCGTCTGGGATCGATCGGAAACGCGTTGAGTTGCACGCCAAAGTGTATCCCCGGTGGAACGGGATGCTGCTCGGCGAAAAGACGCGGCAAGCCCGCAGGCGAAAAGGCATCGGCTGCGGTGAATGCCGCCATCGCTTGCAGAACCTCTCGACGCGTTCTTTTTCCCATGACCGGTCTCACATTCTTCCTCACGCCATTGCGAAGGAACTCAAAGAAGCAGGAGCCGAAAAACAGCAAACCCACCGCGCCGTTTGGCGGGTGGGCTCTCGGAATTCAAAGGTCGATTCTGAATCTAGTCCGAGGCACACACCCGCGATCGGCTGCGGCAGCAGCACAGACAAAACGCGAGTGTGAAATGGATCAGCATCGGATCGTGGATAGGAAGCAGCACCCCGGTGTGCGGTTCGCTGGCAACTCGTGCCGCCGGGTAAAGCTACTCTAGAGTTTGCGTGTGGATGTGTCAAGCGGCGCCGTCTCTTCTGCTCAGGTTGTTTCATTGCAAACGCGAACGCTGGCTCCCGATGGTTGATTTTGGTCGGACGCCGCGGTTCACACTGGCCCACGAACCCTGATCGGGCCAGGAAGGAATTTGCAAAATGAATTTTGTGGCAAAAAACAACGGTCTCTAAGTCGCAGCGAATTATAGGCAGGCCATGGAACGGCTGTCAATCAATTTCAATCGATTTTCCAGGATGACTTCCCGCCGGGATTCGAAAGCGCTCAAAGACGCTGGCAGCCGAGCCACATCAGCGGAATCGAATCTGGCCCTGTAGTTCCTTCTGAATTACACCAAGTGCCCCGAAATCACCACTTATCATTCGTCATCGATTGAAGCGGTATTCCGAAAACCAAGCCAGGGAGCCCGCAATCTTTGACAGGCCCCGCACGAAGTCACAGGCCGGCCGGCTTCGGATCGGCGCGATCGAACTTTGCGACCTGGATGTTACGGGCGAGGTGGAGCTTGGCCAGCAGCCAGATACCCCAGAAGTTGGGATCGATCTCGTACCAGGCGAGTCCGTGGCGGGCTGAAACGGGATGTGCGTGGTGATTGTTGTGCCAGCCTTCGCCACCGGTGAGCAGAGCCACCCACCAGCTGTTGCGTGAGTCGTCGCGGGTATTGAAGCGGCGCGAGCCCCATAGATGCGTGGCGGAATTGACGAGCCACGTGGCATGCAGCCCTAGCGTGACGCGCAGGAAAACTCCCCACAGCACCATGGCGATGCCGTTAACCCATCCACCCCAGTACCATCCGCCGGCCAGCAGGAGCACGCCGCTGACGGCAATCGGAATCCAGTGGTACTTGCTGAGCCAGACGTGGAATCGGTCGCGGTGCAGGTCGGGTGAGTACCGTGCCAGCGCTTCAGTTTGGGCATGCAGCGACTCGCCAAAAAGAATCCAGCCCGTGTGTGCCCACCAGCCGCCTTCGCGCGGCGTGTGCGGGTCGCCTTCCTGGTCGCTGAGCTGATGGTGCACGCGATGCGTCGACACCCAGAAAATCGGCCCACCCTCAAGCGACAGCGTGGCAAAGAAGGTCATCAGGTATTCGATCCACTTGGGCACGTGGTAGCCCCGGTGCGTAAGCAGCCGGTGATAGCACATGCCGATGCCCACGTTGATGGCCAGCACGTAAAGGATTGCCGCCACCAGCAATCGTTGCCAACCGAAGAAAAACAGCGCGGCCAGAGCGCCCAGATGGAACCCGCCGATGATCAGGAGCATGCCCCAGCTCAGGCCGGTGCGCATGGCCGCCGCCCGGCCCATGCGGACCTGCAGCCGCGCGGCGACGGAATGCAGAGTGCGCGGCAGTGCGGCTTCTGTGGCTTCTTTGGCAACAGTCGTGTTGTCGCTTGAGGCAGTCGGGGCGTCAGGGGAGGGTGAGGTCAGGGAAGTTGCCACTCTCTTCGAACTCCTTGCAAAGTGGCATCAAAACCACTCGTCTGTCTCGATTGTATAGGAGATTACACGCAAAAGTGGGCGAGTGGATAACTCTTTTGAGGGAGCCGCTCTTACGGGTGGGGCGCTGCAATGGCAATGGTTTGCGGGCTGGTCAGGAAAATGCGGCTGATATCGCCGCGCAGGACGCGATAAAGCGCAAACTGGCGTTGCGTGGCGCCGCGAAGCTCAAAAAGCAGCTCACCGCGGTTGTCGGCCCTGGCATCTACGGCGTCAATCAGCTTCATGCGTGGCGTGTCATCCAGGTGTGCGGCGTCGGTTACGTTCTTGAGCAGGACGGCAACGTTGCCGTACAGATCGGGCTGCGCAACCAGCGTAACGAACTTCATGGGGCCATTCGAGCCGTCAGTGTGAGCCGAAAGCACCATGGTGGCTCCCGAGCCGTAGGCCAGCTCAAAGACGCGGAATTGCTCGTCGACCAGCGGCGCGGAAGGCAGCGTAGGCCGGGTGGCCTTGTGTGCGGAAGCACCTTTCGACGCAGGTTTTTTTGTCGCTGGCGCGGCGGGTGGGGTGAGCCCCAGAGCCGTGCGCGCCAGATCTTCCATGTCGGCCTTCATGGTGGCTTCATCGGCTGGGTTCGCCCATGAATAGTCCCAAACATGCAGGGGCCGGTTCACCGCGTCAGAGACGGCAACTTCCTGATGCATGTCAGGCGGCAGGCCCACCAGGCTGGGTAGCAAAGGTGCATTATAGCCCGATGCCTTTCCATAAAACAGATGCGGGCGATTGGGATTGCTCTGCGTGGTCACGTCTTCCACGTAGGCCTCATCCTCGTCGCTCTTTATCTTCTTTTTCGTCTTATCCGAGTCGCTTGATGAAGCATTCGAGTCGTCGCCCGCAGATTTCAGAATCGGCCTGTCCGGATCCGGCGAAGGTGAGTTTGCCTCCGTTCCCGAGCTCGAACTGTCTCCCGGGCTGCCTCCGGATGCATCTGTGTCGTCGTGCAGTGTGGGGCGATTGGGATCGGGAGCGGGTGCTTTGGTACCCGGATCGTCGGCATGTTGCTTGCGATGCAGGACCGGCTCGTCGCTCTGCGCATCGTCATTCGCGTCGATCTTGGCAATCTGCGCCGGTGCACCTTTCGCTTTCGGCAGCGGCTTCCACGCGCCCAGGCCGATCCATAGGCCGAGCTGGTTTTCCGCGCTCGAAATATCGAACAAACCGACGGGCCTGCCGTCTCTCATGAGCTGGTATTCGACGTCGCTTTCCAGCGCGAGCGGCGCGGGCTGCGCCATGTAAACGCTGGCATCCTGCAAATCCTGCCCATCAAAAATGCAGATGGGAACGAGGCGGCTGTACTTCGGGTGGTCTTGGTCGCCGATCCACTCAAAAACGCCCACCGCGCGCATTCGCTGGGTGTTTTTACTGGTGTCAATCTGGCCTTGATACTGCCCCATGGCGGGCAACACCATCGCGGCCAGTGTTCCTGCCGTTATCCACAACCGACTTGCACCCCGCAATGACACCCTGCACTTCCTTCGTAAATAATCGAGCTTGCCGGGCAGTTTTCGGCCCGAACCGTATATAGCGAGGATATTCCCCATGGAACTCAACAGGAAAGTCGCCGACTTCACGCTCAAAACCGACGAAGACAAAACGGTAAGCCTCTCGGATTTTGCGGGCAAGCCGGTCGTCCTCTTCTTCTACCCTAAGGCCGACACCCCCGGCTGCACCATCGAGGCGTGCGGCTTTCGCGATACCTTCAGGAAGCTTCAGGCAGCCGGCGCCGTGGTTCTCGGCATCAGCCGCGATACGCCCCGCGACCAGGCCAAATTCCGCGCCAAGTACAACCTCCCGTACACGCTCCTTGCTGATGTAGACGAGAAAGTATGCAAACAGTTTGGCGTGCTGAAGGAAAAGAACATGTACGGGAAGAAAGTGATGGGCATCGAGCGCACCACGTTTGTCATCGGCCCCGACCAGACCCTCCTGCACATCTTTCCCAAGGTCACGCCGCAGGGCCACGCCGAAGAAGTGCTGGCGCTGATCGAAGGGTGGAACAAGGCGCAGAAGGCAAAGAAGTAGCTGCCAGCGACTTGCTCGATAGCAATCCGGTCATCGAAGAAATGATTCCGGTCATCCTTGAGCGAAGTCTGCGCGCTTCCTGCGGCGAACGGAGTCGGAGGACCTGCATTTTCCGTACCGGGCATTGATCTGGAAACCGGGGTCGCTCTAAGGTGGGCGAATTCGGAAGGCATGGAGGCCAAAATCCAGAGGCCAGTCAAGAAAACTTCGGGCAGGCTGCTCAAGCGCGCCTTCTTCGAATCACCGGTCGAGCGCGTGGCCCCGCGCCTGCTGGGCAAGATCCTCGCGCGCCGCACCCGGTCGGGTTGGCTGGCCGGCCGTATCGTCGAGGTCGAGGCCTATCTCGGCCCGCACCACGAGACCGCCGATCCCGCCGCGCACTCCCATCGCGGTCCCACGCCGCGCAACCAGGTGCTCTTTGGCCCCGCCGGGCACGCCTATGTCTACTCCATCTACGGCCTCTACTACTGCATGAACGTCAGTTGCGAAAAGGAGGGCCAGGCCGGAAGCGTTCTGCTGCGTGCCCTGGAGCCGCTCGTCGGCCTCGATCAGATGGCGCGGAACAGGGGGTTGATCGATCTCCCGCCCTTTCCGCAAACGGCGCGAAAAGGATGGGGCAACGACGAGACGGCGAGCAAGCTGGCGCGAGACAGATGGGCGCGGGAATTGACCGGCGGGCCCAGCCGCCTTTGCCAGGCGCTCGGCCTCACCCGCGCGGCCCACAACGGCCTCGATCTGCTCGACCCCGATTCGCCGCTGCAGGTCCGGGATGACGGCGTCCGCGTCCGGCGTGTCCTGGTGACGCGGCGCATCGGCATCCGCCATGCCGCCGAATTGCCCCTCCGTTTTGCCGTTCCTGCCCACCACTGCGTCTCCGGAGCCAAAAGCCTCACCGGAAAATGCATCTTTGTGAGGGCCGAATCCGTAAGTACAATAAAGCCGTCTCCATCCCGGTCGATTCAACTGAAGCAATTCCAGTCCTGATGAAAGGATCTCTGCACGTGAAGCCTTCCTCCCTGCTCCCATCCCTCGCCGCCATGGCCCTGCTTTCCGCGGCCGCCTTCACCGTAGCTCAACCACCGCAAGACCAGCAGAATCCGCCCGCCGAGGGCGGCCAGCCGCCGCAGGGCACGCCTCGCGGCGGCAGGATGGGCCGCATGCGCAACTTTCCCCCACCTACCAACCTGAAGGTCCTGCCCAAGGACCTCACCGGCGCCCAGGTGCGCGACATTATGCAGAAATGGGCGGGCTCGCTCGGCGTGCATTGCGATACCTGCCACATGGCCGACCCCAGCCATCCGATGCCCAACGGACGGCCAAGCATGAACTTCGCCGATGATTCCAAGCCCGACAAGCAGATCGCGCGCATCATGTACACCATGACTGAAACGATCAATTCGGACTACATCAGCAAGACGAAGGCGATCGATACCGACGCGATGGACATGAAGGTGGAATGCGGAACCTGCCATCGCGGACACGAGATGCCCGAAGCCTTCGTGATTCCGCGCGAGGAGCGGCCGGGTGGGCCAGGCGGCGGACTGGGTGCGCCGCCTGCGGGCGCGGCTCCTCCGGCCGGTGGGCCGCCGTCGAACTAGCTCTCCGCCGCTAAAGTTGGCGGTACAAATCATTCCGTCATCCTGAGCGATGTTTGGCGCATACCTCGCGCCAAACAGAGCCGAAGGACCTGCATCTCTGGATGCCCAATTCTGCATTGAACTTCTGCGACACGGTACCAAACCGCACTACACTACGCGGTATGCGGCTGTTTGTCGGAATTCCGTTACCGGATGCGCTGCTGCAAGAGCTTGCGGCAGCCGTGGAATGCCTGCGCAGCGCGCGTGGCGAGCAACGGCAGGGATCTGATGGTTTGCGCTGGATCGCATCCGAATCATGGCACATCACGTTGCAGTTCCTGGGCAGCGCAACAGCGGAACAACTGGACTGCCTGAATGCGCGGCTGGGCGAAGTGCGAAGCGATGCGGTGCCAATTCAACTCGGAGATTTGGGCTGCTTCGATCGCGCGGGCGTCCTCTTTGCCAGCGTCACCGTGACACCGGAGCTTGCCGCCTTGCAGCAGAAGGTCCTGGCTGCGACGGCGCGTTGTAGATTTGTTGCCGAAGACCGGCCGTTCCACCCGCACATCACGCTGGCGCGAAGCAAGGGGCATCGCGGGGGACCGGACCTCCAGAAGTTGCTCAAAAAGCTGGATGCGCAGCCGGCATCCGCGCGCTTCGTGGCGCGGGAGTTTCTGCTTTATGAGAGCCATTTGGTACGGGAAGGTGCGCGATACGAGGTCAAGCGGCGATTCGATCTGCACAACCGGCCGCCGACAGTTGCCGCTAACCAATTCGCGCTGAAGCAAGATGGCAACGAACAGAATCCTGGTAATTTCTCGAGATAGGAAGTGAAGCTTCCCTAGCGCATCGCAATGAACTGCGCGGCAGGGCCAGGACGCCGTGTTGGCCGCCGGTGACCGGCAAGGTATACTGAAGATTCGGCAAGGCGATGGCGCGTGCTTCTGTGCGCGCAGGCCGCTTGAGCGGCGCCCCGAGCGCCAAGACAAATCTGGAGTGAGATCATGGCACAAGTCTGCGATATCTGCGGTAAAGGACCGCGTTACGGCAACAACATCTCGCACGCGCACAACGTGACGCGCCGGCGCTGGAACCCGAACCTGCAACTGGTAAAAGCGATCGTGAACGGCACACCGCAGCGGCTTCGCGTGTGCGCCACCTGTATCAAGAGCGGCAAGGTCGCGAAGGCGTAGTGCCCCTCCTGCCGGTCGCGCCGGAACAATGGATAGGATCCGCCCTCAAATCGAATCTCGATGAACCCCGTCCCGGCAAACGGAGTTTTGTTGTGCACCATGATTGCAAACTGCCTCGCGCCCAGGCGCTCGATCGGGACCTTATTTCTGCTCTTTCGTGAAGGTCAGCGAGGCGGAATTGATGCAGTAGCGCAGCCCCGTGGGGAGCGGCCCGTCAGGGAAGACGTGGCCTAAGTGCCCGCCGCAGCGCGCGCACGTCACCTCAATGCGGCGCATGCCGAAGCTCCGGTCCTCACGCTCTTCCACCGATTTGGCATCAGCGGGAATCATGAAGCTCGGCCAGCCGCAGCCGGAGTCGAACTTGGCGCCGCTCAAAAAAAGCAGCGCGCCACATCCCGCACAGTGATAGTTGCCGGTTTCGTGATTCTCAGTGAGCGCGCCGGTGAAGGGCCGTTCCGTGCCCTTTTCGCGCAGCACGTGATACCGCTCCGGCGTCAGTTGCGCGCGCCATTCCGCATCTGTGCGGACCACTTTCTCTTTTGAATCGCTCAAGCTCCTCCTCCTCGCCGCGTGCTTGGATGCTCATTGGATGCGCCACCCGGCAGACGGACTTCGAGAACGGCTCCGCCGCACGGCACACGCCGATTCTTTCATTGAGCGGGACAGGTGCCTACGCCGGTCACACTTCGGCGACCACCTCAATCTCAACCAGCAGGTTGCGCGGCAGGCGCGCGACTTCCACCGTGGTTCGCGCGGGAAGCGTGTCCTCATCAGTCGCAAAGTAGGAGGCGTACACCGCGTTCATGGCCGAAAAATCGCCCAGATCTTTCAGAAAGACGGTTGCCTTCACTACCTGGCCGAGACTGCTGCCGCCGGCTTCAAGAATTGCCTTCAGGTTCTGAATGGTGCGTTCCGTCTGTTCTTTGATGCCCCCCGGAACGATCTGCCCTGTTACGGGATCGAGCGCGCCCTGGCCCGCGGTAAAGATCAGGTTGCCCACACGAACGCCTTGCGCATAGGGACCGATCGCGGCTGGCGCCCCGTCAGTTGTGATGATTGACTTTGTCATGAAGTGATTCTACGGGTTGCCGGCGCGCGCCGAACAAAGCCTGTGCGAAACTTCGCTGCCGCGCGCGAAGCACCCGAGGGAGACAGGAACTCACTCGAAAACATGTGCGCGAACAAAAAATCCGGCCGCGCAACCCGCGCAGAGTTTTCACCGCGGTTCTGTGGCAATCGGTTCCCGCTGCTGAAAACGACGGGACAACTTCAGAAGTGAAATCGTCCCTTCGCCTGCTTCAAGGGAGAAAGAGTAAGACGCCCCTCACTTTGGGAACGCGGCCAGAATGCCGCCGCCGAGCGCCATCGCGAGCATCCAATAACATGCATTGATGGCAAACAGATTGGCGCGCCGGTTCTCATAGATGTGCTGCGTAAACAGCGGCGCCGCCATGAATCCCAGCCAGCAAATTACGCCGAGTTTGGTGCCGGTGGTAAAGACCTTGGTTCCCACCCATGTGACGTGCGCCAACGCGAACGACAGCACCAGGCAACCAACCAATGCAGCGATCGCGCCAAAAACGGCATTCTTCGGTTTCTCGCCTTCCGCGTAGCCAACCAGCTTTCTCCAGGACTTGCGGAAAATCAGCCCGTACCAAAGAGCGCCCAGTAACCACTGCAGAACGGCTGCAACCACGATCGCAATATAGTTCACGTGCATCGTTTAGACCCTCCATCGCGGAGTTGATGTCCGGCTCCCAAGACACACACACGTTTCCCGAAAGTAAAAATCTAACTCGGGCCCCGCCTGCAAGGAGTCGTCGCAAACACTCTGCGCGAGCGGGGGAGGTAATGTCAAGGTAATTCAGTACATATGACGCAGAAGTGGTAATAACCAGATGGCAGATTCAAATATCTGTTCTGGATTCGGTCAGCGCCGTTTCAGCGCTTCGAGCTCTTCGAGCGAACGCGGCCAGTCGCTGCCCAGCAGGCGCGAAAGACTGCGGTCGGCCAGAATCCTGCCCTCGGTCTGACAGGTTGGGCAGTAGTTGGTTTCGTTGTCGGCATACCGGATGCGCTGAATCTGCGACCCGCAGCGCGGGCAGGGCAGGCCATAGCGGCCGTGCGCAGCCATCTCCGGCCGAAACGCGGTCACGCCCTCGGGGAACCTCTTTTCAGCTTCGGATAAGAGCCTTGCGATCCAGGCTTCCAGCGTAGTGCGCGTTGCGAAAAAGAGCCGTTCCCATTCTTCCGCTTTGAGCTTGTGCGTGAGCGCAATAGGCGACAACTGCGCTGCGTGCAGGATCTCGTCGGAGTACGCGTTGCCCACTCCGCTGATGATCCGCGGATCCGTAAGCGCGCGCTTGAGGGTTCGGTTTTCCGCGCTCAATGCGGCGCGAAATTGATCAAGATCCGACGAAAAAACCTCGATGCCGCCAGGATCAATGTCGCCGAGCGCATGCTCCCCGCGCAGCAGGTGCAGTGAAGCGCGGCGCTTCGAGCCGGCTTCTGTCAGCACCAGGCTTCCTTCTGAAAAATCGAGCGCAAGCAGCGATTGACGGCCTGCAAGTTTCGCCTGCGGCGGACGCCAGTGCAGGCGCCCTGCAATCATGAGATGAATGACGAGCCAGAGCCGGCTCTCCGGCCCGGCGTCAGTTTCGCCATCAATGCCAATGGCAATACGCTTCCCGACGCGGCGGAGTTCGCGGACCGCTTTTCCCTCGACCGCACTGATCGGCGGGTCAGCGGTGCGCAAAACAAAAACGCTTTGCAACCGGACGCGCTCCAGCATCCTTCCCAGGATGCGCGGCTCCAGCGCGGTCAGATACGCGGTGATGTCGGGCAGTTCCGGCATTTCCTAAAGATTGAAGCGGCAGATGCCGTTCGCGCAACCAGTTTCATTCCTCAGTTCAGGATCGCATTGTCGATCAGCCGCGTTGACCCGACCCATGCCGCGACAGCAAAAAGATTTCCGGGTGAGACAATCTCAACCGCCTCAAGTGTGCCCCAGTCGACAATCGCAATGTAGTCAACTCGCACTTCGCGCTCAGCGGCGAAAACCTTTCGCGCAGCCGCGACAAGCGCATCGGCGCGCCGCTCGCCTTGCGCCACGAGCGACTCCACGCTCCGGACTGCGCGGCTCAGCGTAAGCGCCTGCGCGCGCTCTTCCGTGCTCAGATACGCATTGCGCGAGCTCAGCGCGAGACCATCGCCATCGCGCACGATGGGGCAAACCACGATCTCAGTCGCCAGGCGCAAATCGCCAACCATCCGCCGCAGAACACTCACCTGCGCTGCATCCTTCTGCCCGAAGAATGCCAGGTCCGGCTCGGCGGCAATCAGCAGCTTGGCAACCACGGTGGCCACGCCGCGAAAGTGCCCGGGGCGGGATGCGCCATCCAGACGTTCGCTCAACGCAGGAACCTCCACAAACGTAGAACCCACGCCGTTGGGATAAAGCTCTTCAACCGAGGGCGCAAACAGCACCTCGGCGCCTTCCGTCGCGGCCAGCGCGCAATCGGCGTCAAAGGCGCGCGGGTATTTGCCGAAATCCTCGCCCGGTCCGAACTGCGTGGGATTCACAAAAAGGCTGACGGCGACGTGCGTGCACTTCGTCCGCGCGGCGCGCATGAGCGATGCGTGGCCGGCATGCAGCGCGCCCATGGTGGGAACCAGGCCGATGATGCTGCTGCTCGCGCAGCGCGCTGAGCGGGACCATCCGCGAAGTTCGGCAGTCGTGCGCAGAATCTGCATTACTGGCGATTCGGCCCGTAGTCGAGTTCTTCGCGCGCGTCCCGATTCACAACCGCATCCTCGTCCTCGCGTTCATTCCTGATCGGCCTGCGCGCCGATTCGGGCAGGTGATAGCTCTCGGCGTCGGATGGGAATGCGCGATGCTCCACGTCTTCGCGATAGTGCTCAATGGCGGAGCGGAACAGCCCGGAAGCATCCGCGTAGCGGCGCACAAATTTGGCTGCGGGCGCAAACGTCAGATTCACGAGGTCGTGGAATACCAGGATCTGGCCGTCGCAATCCGGTCCGGCGCCAATACCGATCGTCGGAACCGGGAGATCTGCGGTGATCTCTCCCGCGGCCTCACGTGGAATGCCTTCCATCACTATCGCGCCCGCGCCCGCTGCGGCCAGCGCCAGGGCATCTGCCTTCAGCTCCAGTGCCGCATCCACGCTCCGCGCCTGTACGCGATAACCGCCCATGCGGTGCACGCTCTGCGGCGTAAGCCCAAGATGTCCGACCACGGGAATCTCGGCTGCAACCAGGGCTTCAACAAGTTCGAAGCGCGGCCCTTCAATTTTTACCGCCTCGGCGCCGGCTTCCTTCACGAAACGCACTGCGCTCGCAACCGCATCGTCGACCGCGCCGTGATAGCTGCCGAACGGCATGTCCGCAACCACCAGGGCGCGGCGCACGCCGCGGTGCACGGCACGCGTATGGTGCAGCATCTCATCCACCGTCACGGCAAGCGTATTTTCCTGCCCCAGCACCACCATGGCCAGCGAATCGCCCACCAGAATCAGATCGATACCGGCTTCGTCGGCCAGGCGCGCGGTGGCGTAGTCATACGCAGTGAGCGCAGAGATTGGCTTCCCCTGCCGCTTCATCTCGCTCAGGGCGGGCATGGTCACTTTGGGAAGGGGAACGCCGGACGGCAAGGCATGCGCGCCCGCGGAAAACTCGGTCAGACTCATCGCGTCTCCAGTGCCGCTCCGCGAACTCAGGATGCGGCCCGAACAAGGCAAGTATACGCTTGGTACCCATGGAAAGAAACCGCGGTCTAACCCAATGGATTCGCGTTTCCGATTCTCATACAATGCTTAGAGAATCGCCGCAATGTGGTGCGTTACGCTGCAGGCATAACGCTTGAAGATTCAGTCCCGCACGGAGGAGAGAATGGCCTTCGATCTGGCGATCGTGCTGCCCACATTTAATGAGCGGGGTAATGTGGGCCCGATGATCGATCGGCTCGAAAGAGCGCTCAGGGGCATCCAGTACGAAGTTATTTTTGTCGATGACGACTCTCCCGATGGAACTGCGGAGGCCGTCCGGCGGCTGGCCCGCGATCGTGACAACCTGCGCGTTCTGCACCGGATCGGGCGGCGCGGCCTCGCTTCGGCATGCATTGAGGGAATTCTCGCCGCGGCTGCACCGTTCGTCGCCGTCATGGATGCCGATCAGCAGCACGATGAGACCATCCTTCCGGAGATGTTGCGGCGCATGCGCGCAGAGAACCTCGACCTCGTGGTGGGTTCGCGCAACCTTGCCGGCGGCAGCATGGGCGAGTTTACCCAATGGCGGGTAAAGCTCAGCCATCTCGGCAAGCGGCTCAGCCTGGTGGGAGCCGAGCATGAGCTCAGCGACCCCATGAGCGGCTTTTTCCTGGTCCGCGTCTCGGCTTTCCAGCAGTTTGCCCACAAGCTTTCGGGAATCGGTTTCAAAATCCTCCTCGATGTCGTGCTCTCCGCCGGGCCGGAACTCCGCATCGGGGAGGTGCCCTACCGCTTCAGGCAGCGCGAGCATGGCGAAAGCAAGCTCGATGTGCTGGTCGGTCTTGAGTACTTCGAACTGCTGGTCGACAAGCACCTCGGCGACCTGGTCAACGTGAAGTTCGTCCTGTTTGGCATGGTGGGCGCGCTTGGTGTCTGCGTGCACCTGCTCATCTTGCGCACGCTGCTGCATGTTGCCGGCTTCAGCTTCGCCAAGGGCCAGACGGTAACCACTTTCATTGTCATGATTCTGAACTTCACTTTGAACAACTCTGTCACTTATCGCGACCGGCGGCTCAGGGGATGGAGATTCTGGGGCGGACTGCTGACCTTTTGCCTCGCTTGCGGATTGGGCGTAGTAGCCAACGTGGCCATCGCCAATGAGGCATTTCATCGCGGCGTGCCCTGGGTGCTCGCCGCCATCACGGGCTTGCTGTTTTCCGCCGTGTGGAATTACGGCGTCACATCAATGACCACGTGGCGGCAGGCGCGCCGCACCAGCGAGCAGCGCGCGCGTCGGCGGCTGCAAACGGAGCGGCGGAGCGACGAGAAAATTCCTGCCAAGACAGTGTGAAAGTGAGGGAGCGGAGACGAGAACTGGTTGCGTTGATTGCTTTGTGTCAGGGCACTACCGGTAGGTCGCGGTTTCAACCCAGGCTCCCGGAAAGGCCCGCACGGCAGTCACCCCGAGGGAAGGTTGGCGCATCCATTGCGCCAAGCTGAGTCGAAAGGATCTGCATTTTGGGGATCCTCGCGACGGGCCAACGAACGCAAGGCAGCATACTTTCAAA
>Ga0335074_10005510_pt1 | contig 17514 bp, 10 predicted proteins | sample Lox_Sample_23_FD_206715 | JGI IMG/M metagenome (GOLD analysis project Ga0335074, IMG submission 206715) | Soil microbial communities from Loxahatchee National Wildlife Refuge, Florida, United States - Lox_Sample_2.3 | ecosystem: Environmental > Terrestrial > Soil > Wetlands | place: USA... | reverse complement strand
TGGGCAGGCCGAAGATGTCCTCGGCGATGGTCTGGTAGAACTGCTTCTTCTCCGCGACGGTGAGCGGCAGGTCGTCCTGCCAGCGGACCTCGTCGACGGAGTACTCGTACGGGTAGTCCATCGCGTACATCACCCGGTCCGCGCCGAGGACCTCGCGGCAGAACATGATCGCGGGCGCCCACGCCATGCCGCTGGTGGTGACCCAGATGTTGCGCCTGAGGTAGTCCGACGGCTTCAGCTGGAGCGGTTTCATCGCCTCATATCGCCCTGAACGTACGGTGGCTCCGTGCATATAGTCCAGGCGGTACATCCAGAACGGCAGGGCCTCCCCCAGGTGTCCCACGACCATCTTGAGGTCGGGGAACCGGTCGAAGACGCCCTTGGTGATCAGCCGTAGCAGGTGGGTGCCCGTCTCTACCGCGAAGCCCCAGATCGCGCCGTCCAGCCCGGCGTCGAGCATCGGCTGGATGAAGTTCTTCGGCGCGGTGTTGGGGTGCAGGTAGATCGGGGTGTCGCTGGCCTGGGCTGCCTCGAGAATCGGCCAGAACTTCGGGTCGTCCAGGTACTCACCCTGAGTGTGGCTGTTGATGATCACGCCACCCAGGCCGAGCTCGTTCTTGCCGCGCTCGATCTCCCTGGCTGAGAACTCGGGGTCCTGCGGGGCGACCGCGGTCAGGCCGGAGAACCGGTCCGGGTGGTTCTTGATCGCCTCGGCGAGGCGGTCGTTGGCGAGGGTGGCCTGCTGCCTGGCTACGTCTTTTTTGAGGGGCTGGGCGCCCGGGGAGGTCAGCGACAGGATCGCCCGGTCGATGCCGGCGTCGTCCATGTCACTGAGGCGCTTGTCGCCGAGATCCTGCAGGTGCTCGAGGATGAACCGGGGGCGTTCGGCGGTCGCCGTGCCGTAGAAGGACCAGAGGCTGCGGAACCCGGGGTCGTCGAAGCTCGGGTCGTCGAGCAGGCCCAGCCAGAGCTTGATGATCTCCGGGGTGGCGAACGCCTCTTCTGTGGCGATCCGGAGGTAGCCCTGCTCGCCGCCGGTCTTCGGGGCCGGGGCGCCGGTCGGCGGGAAGGTGGGCAGCGGCTCGCTCACTGTGCTGTCTCCTTCGCGCTCGTGTGCCGGTCGATGAACCGCGCCAGTGCGGTGCCGAGCGCCGCTTCGTCGACGGTGAGGCTGCCGATGGCCGACATGTGGTTGTGGCCGTCGACCCAGACCAGGTCCGGCACGGCGCCGTGCCGGGCGAGCCAGGCGCTGACCACGCCGGCGGCTTCCCGCTGGAAGCGGGCCGGGTCGCTCTCCGCGACGCTGAAGAGCAGCGGGACCGTGGTGTCGAGCAGGCCTGGCAGCGAGGACGCTGCCGGGTCTGGGTCCGCGCCGTAGTAGAGGTGCTCGGGCTCGCCGGGGGCCGGCTGGTGTATCTGGTAGATGCCGGACAGCAGCGCGGCGCCCGCGATGTCGGCGGGGTCGCCGCCACCCTGGCCCGCCACGAACGAGGCGACGTGCACCGCGCCCGCCGAGTTGCCCGCGACGACGATCTTGTCCGGGTCGCCGCCGTAGGCGGCGATGTTCCGCTTGAGCCAGCCGACGGCGCTGGCCACGTCTTCCGGGCCGGAAGGCCACAGGTGAGCGGGCGCCAGCCGGTAGGTCATCGTCACGCCGACGTAGCCGTGCCGGACCGCCCACGCCCCGACGAGGTCGTAGGCCGGGCTGCCAGGAGTGTGCTTGTCGCCGCGGACGAAGCCGCCGCCGTGCACGAACACGAAGACCGGTTTGCCGCCTTGGTCGTCGCCGTCGCCGTCGGTGTGCACGTCGAGGCGGTGCCGCAGGTCGTCGCCGTAGGCCAGGTCCCGGTCGATCCGCGGCGCGGTGTAGCCGGCCTTCTCGTGGAACGGCGTCAGCACCGCCCATGTGGCCGGCGCCAGCTGCGGCGTGATCTCCGGGCCCATGGCCGTCAGCTGCGCGATCACGTCCGGCGGCAGTTGCTGCTGGTCTGTCACAGGCCGAGTGCCTTTCGCTGTGCTGCTAGTTCCGCATCGGGAATCCAGTTGCCGTGGAAGCCGACCGGCACCCGGTGCGGGATGTGGATCGTCGCGACCGGGCCCGCGTTGAGGTCCTGGGCGTGCAGGATCACCACGTCGGCGGTGCGGGTGGTCATGTCGGTGACGAAGGTCATCAGCCAGCCGTCGTCCTCTGTTGAGTCCGGGGTCCGCGGGACGAAGACGGCCTCCATGCCGACCCGGCCTGGGCCGTAGGCGTAGCTCTCCTTGGTTCTCGCGTCCAGGTCCTGCTTGATCAGGGTGGACAGGCCCTGGTCGCGGCTGGAGAAGTAGCCGTAGCGGAACTTGCCGCCGGTCAGCCGGTCATCGAGCCGCGGCATCTCCTGCGGCTGCTCGTCGAGGATCTTGACCTCGGTCTTCCCGGTTTTGGGGTCGATCAGGTAGAGGTTCAGTGAGCCGGGCACCTCGCCGGGGCCCGTGTGGTCGGTGACGAACATCCGGGAGTTGCTCGGGCCGATCAGCGCGACCCGGCCGTCGGGCATGTCGTAGGCGCCGAGGATGTGGAAGACCGCCCACCGCTCGACCTCGGCGGAGATGACGTCGCCCGGTACGCCGTCTCTCGGGATCAGCACCCAGCGGGTCGGGTACTCGAAGCCCCACAGGAACGGGAAGGCGTACCCCTTCTTGAGCATCTCGTCGGAGTAGGCGACCGGGCCGTCGAGGAAGACCGCGTACCGCTCGGTGAGCGCGCAGTCGTGCACGACCGGGCGGCCGTAGACGGGGACGTCGACCGTCCTGCGGACCTGTCCTGCCGTATCGATGACCTGGTAGCTGACGTGCTCCCAGCCGTGGTAGTAGCTCATCCCGTGCAGCTCCCCGGTGGCCGGGTCGCGGTGCGGGTGGCCGGTCCACGATCCGTTGAGGCTGCCGCCGAAGTCGGACTTCGCCAGGCACTCCAGCTCGTAGGACAGCTCGACGGGGAGCACGCCCGCCTCGGCGAACGCCCAGGTCTTGCCGGCCTGCGGGAAGATGTGCGTGTTCACCACGTTGTCGGCGACGTAGCGGGCCCCGCCGCCGAGCTGCTCAGGCCCGGGCAGCGGCGGCAGGCCCTTGCTGCGCGCGACCTGGTCGTCGCGGACGAAGCGGTTCCGGTACCACTCGGCCCTGCCGTCTCTGATGCGGACCCCGTGCACCATCCCGTTGCCGGTGAACCAGTTGTAGGTCACCGGGTTCTCGGGGTCGATGGGGTTCGGGCCCACGCGCAGCAGGCGGCCGTCGAGGTCTTTCGGTATGGTTCCGGTCACCGTGAGGTCGTAGACCGTGACTTCCTGGTCGACGGGCGCGAACGGACCCTCGAGCCAGCTGTTGCGGAACGCCGCTGCCGTGTCGGTCATGGGTCCCTCCCTGGGGTTATAGAAGGGTTAGTAGAAGAACGCGATCGTGCGCAGTTCCACGCTCTCCCTGGGGTGGGCGCCGGTGGCGCCCGTGTCGTGGAACGCGGTGTGCGGCGCCCGCCAGGCGACCGAGTGGTCGGTGTCGTGCAGCTTGATCAGCAGCGCCTCGCCGGCGTGCATGCTCGGGAAGTACCACCAGCGATGTTCCGGACGGTAGGTGAAGATGGACCCCGCCGGGCTGGTGTCAGGGTCAGGCACGTCGGGCACGTTGCCCGGGTCAGGCAGCGTGTCGACGAACAACAGCAGGTTCGGCTGGCCCTCGGTGTCCGCGACGCTGCGGTAGTCGAGAATCGCCAGCGGCCAGTCCTGCGGCGGCGGGCTGAACGTGCGCCACAGGCTCGTCATGATCGCCCGCCGGAACGGCCGTCCGCCCGGAGACGCCGCGTTGAACCGGTCGTCGGCCCGGCCAGGGTGCACGTCGACGTGCACGTCGGGGGCGGGCGGCTGGGCGCCGCGCCGGTCTTCGGCCGCGCGCCGGATCACCCAGCCGATCTCGACGACCGCGTCGGCGCCGGTCACGTCCCTGACGAGGTCGATGGCCTCGTTGACGTAGACGCCGTCGAGTTGCGCGGCGTCGCCGAAGTCGGTCACCGTGCTCTCGTGCTCGAGCAGCGTGAAGCCGCTGCGGTCGAGGCTGAAGTCGTCGCGGTGCGGCCGCCCGTCGGCGATCAGCACGGTCTGCGGCGCGTACTGCGTGGTGGTCATGTGCCCGGCGGGGCCGACGTACAGGCGGTTGCGCTGTGACCACGGCGCCACGTAGTTCAGCGTCGCGGGGATACCGGCGTCGGCTGTGACACCATCCATAAATTTCACTATGCGCCCGAATGGGGCGCTTTTGCACTGGGCCGGATCACAACGCCGGCCGGTGCGGTGTGTTACTCCTCGTTGCGCGCCTGGGTTACGTTCGGCTCGCAGTCCTTATCGATGAGCCAGGCGCCACGGCCGTTGCCGGTGAGGTCGTTGTCCTCGACGACGCCCTGGCTGCTGTCGTGGACATACACCGCGCGGTACGCGTTGCGGTTGACCCGGTTGCCGCGCACCGTGAGGTTGCCGCCGCCGGTGATCTCGATGCCGTTGTAGCTGTTCCCGGCGATGTCGTTGTCTTCCAGCAGGCCCAGTCCCTTGTCGTTCGCGAAAACGCCGTTGTGCTTGTTGTCGCGGATCTGGTTGCGGCGCAGCACCGGGTTGCCGCCGGCTTTGGTCTCCACGCCGGAGAACGAGTTCCCGGTGATTTCGTTGTCCTCCAGCGTGCCCGCTCCGCCGCCCGCGACCACGACGCCGGGCTCCTTGCTGGCGGACATCCGGTTTCGGCGCAGCACGGGGTTCCCGCCCGAGGTGATCGCCACGTTCGCCTTGCCGTTGCCGGTGACCTCGTTGTCCTCGAGCGTCCCCAGCCCGTTGTCGTAGACGACGACGCCGTGGAACTTCCCGTCGTGGATCTTGTTGCGGCGCAGCCGCGGATCGGCGCCGTCCTTGATGGAGACGCATGACCCGCTCTGGCTGCTGATGTCACACCCCTCAAGGTCCAGCCGGCCTTGAGCGATCCGGACTGCCGTGTTCTCGTCGCCGACCTGGCGGAGCGTCAGGTTCGCCACGCGCCCGATGCTCGCCTGGAACGTCAGCACGCTGGCGGTGCGGCCCCGGATCTCGATGTCCTCGACCGGCCCGTCGCCGATGATCTCCAGCGGCTTGTCCATGAGCAGCTGCTCTTCGTACAGACCCGGCCGGACCAGGATCCGGTCGCCAGGCTTCGCCGCCTGGATCGCGGCGGTCACCGTGGCGAAGTCGCCGCGCAGGTAGGCGTCCACGACGTGCGTCGGCGGCTCTGTTCTCGCGGCGTCCTGGTGCGGCGCTCCCCTGGCCGCGGTCACGTCTCCCCGCGTCGCCGACAATCTCGCCAGCGGCAGGGCAGCGGTCGCCGTCACCGCGGGCAGCTGCCAGAACGTGTCGCGCATCCGGGTCGCGAGCGTGGCGATCTGCTTCCTGACGACCGGGGAGGTCAGCGGCTCGAAGCGCAGCTCCCGCCAGTCCGCGTACTGGCGGGACCACAGCAAGCTCGCGAGGCCGTCCGCTTTGCGGACGTCCGGGTCGTCCAGCTCCCTGGCGCTGACGTAGTACACCGGCAGAATCAGGTCGGTGCGCCTGAGCTTCCGTTCCCGCTCCTGGAACCGGGTCACTTCGTCGCGGCACGCCGGGCTCTGAAACAGCCCAGGGGTGACGATGACCAGCAGCAGCGTGACCTCGCCGAGGGTCTCCTCGATGCGCTGCCGCCAGTTCTGACCCCAGGCGATGTCATTGCGGTCCTGGAAGATCGGGAACTCGTGCCCCGTCTGGATCCGGATCTCGCCGGCCAGCCGCTCCCGGAACGCGCTCAGCTGCCCGTCCTCGTGCGCGTCGTCGAAGCGCACGTAGCTCATGAATGCCGCTGGCCCCGCCACCGCCGCCCTTCCTTCGCCGAACGCCACCGATAAGAGCTTGCCGTCGTCGTCTGGCCACGGACCGATGAGCAGCACGTCCTGCGCGACCTCGCGGGCGGCCGGTTCATCTTCGGCCTCCTCGGCCGCCGACACGATCACGTGCTTGATGTCACCGGCGCAGGTGACCAGGTTCGTGCGCCTGACGCGGGGCCGGGCGGCGAATCTGCCGAGGATACGCCAGACCTGTTCGGCCACCTCGGTGGGCAGCGCGGGCAGCGCGAGGACCCAGCCGTGGGTCTCGCGCTGCACGTCGAGCGCGAGCCGTCTGGTGACCTCCGCAGTGCCCGCGTCCCGGCGGAACAGGCCCTCCTCGGGCGTCACCTGGACCACGGTGAGCCACCCGCGGGTCGAACCGGACGCCGAGTCGCCGGCATCTGAGCGATAGGCGGATTCCACGCTCGGGGTCCAGTACTTGGCTACCGACCCTGCGCTGAAGGGTTCCCTGAAGGTTTCCGCTCCCACGTCATCGCCCCGGCTGACCTGGAGGATCGGCGCCCCCTTAGTCATGACAGGCAAGCCCATGTAATGCGCGACGCGCGGCCGTCCCTGTGGACGGACGTTCAGCTTCCCCACGCTGGAGACGTATGCGGCCGACAGGCGGCCAGTCCATTCCGGCGGGGCGTTGACCGTCACCGTCTCCTTCGGCCAGCGTCCCGGCGATCCGTGGCGACGGCCCCGGATCCACACGCACCGCCAGGTCAGGCCGTCGGCGAAGTCCACGAGGCTGTGCTCCCAGTCAGCAGGGTTGGTGCTCGCCGCCTGGTCCAGCACGACAGGGACACAGCGGAACCCCCGCAGTGCCAGGTCGTCATCCCACAGCGGCGCCAGGATATCGTGGCCGTCGAGGGACGGAGCCGGACCCCACCGGCGCGGCAGGGTGAGCGCGCGCCACCACCCCTGGCCCCGGTCGGTGCGCTGGTTTACCGCCATCTCCGGCCCCGGCTCTGTGACAGTGACGTAAAGCACGAACGGACGCGCCACGCGGCGCAGCAGCCGGCCCCCGAGACTAGGCACCGCACCGGCGGCTGCCACGAGGCCCGCGAACGCCGTCGCGGCGAAAGCCGCGGCGGTGGCGCTGGCGTCACCCACACCGGCGACGGCGAGGTAAACGCCTAGAGCCACGCCGCCAAGCCCGGCCACGCCGAGGGCAACGGCAGACGAGCCGAGGAGGATCGCCCGGATGGTGTCGGCCCACGGCCGGGACTCCGCTTGGCCGGCCCCTTCCCCCGAAGGCGGGTCGACCGTCCTATCCTCGGTGACCGTGTACTCGTCGGCGGGGGGCGCAAGTTCCGGCGACGACAGCAGTTCCCATTCGGATCCCGCAGAAGCTGTTCCGGCCGTGAGGTTCCACCGAACGAGCCAGCCGTACCATGGGCTCTCCGGCGGGTTGGGAAGTCCGAGTGAGGGTGAGTCCCGTTCGGGGAGCCCACTGGCAGATGGGATCGCGGCGTAGAGTTCGCGGACGAGTGCGAAGGTGCCCGGCGTCAGCGTCCCCGCGCGGCGCTCCCTGAGGCCGACCGCCGCAGCCAGCTGACAGGCGGTCAGGGGATCGGCGGCGCGCAGCGTCTCGATCCGGTCGAGCGCCGCGAGGGCCGGCCTGTCCGGTTGACCGGCCCCTGGCGCCGGCTCCGCCACGAGCGCCAGCTCGAGCACGATGTCCTTGTGCAGCCAGTCCGGGGTGGCGGCGGTCAGCGCGGCGGGATCCAGCCTGGTGTCGCTGGACCCGTCGACGAGATAGGCCAGCGCGGCAGCCAGTGCCGCGCCCGCTTGCAGGGCGCGCGAGGCGATGCCTTGCGGGGCATGCATGCGCGGCTCCGGGAACATGCGCAGCGCGGAGATGGTGGTGACCCGGTAGCCCGTCCACCGCATACGGAAGGCCAGCCAGGCCAGTGCCGCGTCCACCTCCCGGACGGCGGCATCGTCGGCGCGCGCGTTCAGCGCCTGCTGGCGCTGGTCATCGAGCACCCGCTCCGCCGCGAGGGGCTGCCCAGAACGGTACAGGGAACGGGCGGCAGCGACGAAGAGGGCGGGTGTCTCTGCGTGTACCGCGTCGGTCGGCTGGATGGCCGGGTCGTAGCGCGCGGACCGGAGCGCGGCGAGCGGTGAGGTCTCGCCAGAATCGGGAGTCCAGCGCCATAGCTCCACGCAGCAGCCGACGAGCCGGTCCAGGTCCGTGGAGCCGGTGCTATCCCTGGCGAAAGCCAGCCAGGACGCGAGCTTGGCTTTATCGACGTGGGTGCCAGCGGCAAGCGCCGCCGCCGCTTCCTGAAGCGTTACCCAGACCTCCGGGTCCCGCCCGTCGAACAGCGGCCGGTCCGCCCAGGCGGGCAGGCGGCGGCCGGTTGACCGGGTGCTGCCCCTGATGGCGCAGCTCATGGCGCGCGTCAGGATTTCCGCTCGGTCGCTGTAAGGCAGCAGAGTGGACAGGGCTGTCAGGGCGCCCGCCATGACGGCGGAATCCTCGTCCGGGGCGGACGCCACGAGCGCCTCGGCCGCATCCCAGGCTTCGGTGTCCAGCCCGAGGTCGATACGGTCGGCGGTCGGCACCGGTGCGAGCACTGCTTCCAGGGCGGCCACTATGGAGGGCCGGGGGGCGGGGTCCCGGATTTCCTGCTGGGTCATCAGCGTGCGGTTCGCGCTCTCGTGCAAGCGGGCGATGAGCCCTGCCACCAGCGGGCGCAGCGGCGCGCCGCTCGCGGCCTTCGCGCGGTCTCGCGCTAGGCCGACGCGGGCTGCCAGCCGCTCCCTGAGAGCCGTCGCCTCTGGCGGCAGCGTGCTGGGGACCTGCCTAAGCAGTTCCTCGATCCGGTCCCAGGAGACCGCCATGTCGGTGGCCGGCCGATTCCGCCACTCCGCGGCGAGCGCGGTGGCAGCGAGCGCGGTGGCCAGCAGCGGATCATTGGCCAGGTCAGGCAGCAGCTCTCCGCGAAGCCGGCGCAGCATGTTCCCCGCCCAGTTCCAGCGGGCCTCGCGCTCTATCCGCTCCTCCACCCCGGCCCACGCGACGGCGGACAGGCCAGGCTCGTACTCCTGAAGCGCCGCCACGATGAGCTCGGGGGTCAGCGATGACAATGACGCGTTCTCCAGCCGGTCCCGCAGCGGCTCGGCGAGCCGCTCCTTCGCCGCGGCGAGGCCGGGCTGCTGGTCTGGGCGGCGCACCCATTCCCAGAGCAGGGGCAGCAGGCCCGGCGCGATCGCGAGCACCCGCAGTCCGCTGTCGCCGTCGAACGAGAGGTTGATCCACTCCTGTTCGGCCAGAGCCCCGACCACTCGGTTCACCCGGTCGGTGCCCGGCTGTTCGGCCATGGCCGCGGCCAGCATCACCTCGTCCAGCCGGCCGAGCACGATCAGCGCTGGCAACAGAGCCACGATGTCCGGGTCCTCAAGCCGCGAGACGATCCGCGCCGCCACGTAGGCGTCGGGGCCTGCCGCCTCGATGGCGGCCGGCTTCAGCGCCGGCTCGCTCTCCCACCAGCGGCGGTAGAGCCTGATCAGGAAGGGGTTATAGCGGTCAGGCTCAGCGTCGCGCGCCTCGCTGGCCACCGCGGGCGACCTGTCGAGCACCGCTCGCACCAGTTTCTCGGAAGGCACTTTCCCGGTGACCCGGTCCGGGCGCAGCAGCACCGTGCGCGCCTCTTCGGCGCGGAACCCCCTCAGCCGCGCCAGCCGCAGACGGTCGCGCTTCGCGAGGCTCACCACGGCTTCCTGCGTCACCCCGCTGGGCAGCGTCCACCCGGCCCCGGCCGAGGCGAGGTACCGACGGCCCGCGAACACCACCCGCACCGTCCGGCACTGGCGGCGGACCTCCTCCAGCAGTTCGAAGGTCCTGGTGATGGCCGGCGTCTCCTCGCCCGTGGGATGGAGCTTCGCGAGCTCCTCACACGTGTCGAGCACCAGCACCTGCGGGGCAGGCAGAGCGCTCAGGTACTGTGCGAAGCGCGCTACCGCCTCCTGGATCAGGGGATCATCCGCTGGCAGCGGCGCGGCTGCTGCCGCGGCGTTGACCGCCTTCGCGCCGGCGTTGAACAGATGCGACGGCCGCTCCGAGGCAGCGGTGTCGTTCCAGATGTCGTCGGCGAGCTCAGTGAGCAGCTGGACCGGACGGTCCACCGGATAGTCCTGGCTCATGTGGTCGAAGTCCACCTGCGCCACGGTGAACGGCGGTCTGCCATGGTCCGCGGCGAAGGCACCTGAGGCCAGATAGCGCGCGAGCATGGTCTTGCCAGACCCGCCAGGGCCGATCAGGTGCAGCGCCCACGGATCCTTCTCGCCCGCGTCGAGCAGCTCGAGCAGCGGCTGGATCTGCTCGTCGCAGGGCACGAACTCCTCGAGTTCTTCGACGTCCCTCCTGCGCCGGTGTCCGGCCTGCACCAGCCGCCGCGCGCGAGCCACCGACGCCGGGTAGCCGCCGCCGCGCACGGGCGCCATCGCCGCGGCGGCGTCGCAGAGGGACGCCGCGTCCGCGAGATTGTCGTTGACCACCAGGACCCCGACACGCCGGACGAGGGTCTCCCCTGACTGATCCGCTCGCGTGCCTGCCAGCTGAAGCCAGTCCCTGGTCAGCACCGGCACGAACGCGCCACCCCGCTCGGCGGCATCAAGCTTGCGGGCGATGGTCGTGACGCGCTTGTTGAGATCACCAGATTGCCTCGTCAGCTCGGCTATCCAGGTGCGCCGGCTGGCCTCGTCTACCCAGAACAGCTCGACGGCGCCACCGTCGGAGGACGGCTCCGTCCGCCGGGAGGCCACGCCGCCCAGGGAGATGGACTGGACCAGGCTTTCCACTGAGGACTGACTGCTGGGCAGCGGCATGCTGGCCGCCCTGGCGAGGGACACCGACCACTGCGGCACGGCGGCCAGCCAGAGCGCGGTCTCGGTCCCGAGCGTCCCTACCCAGCGCTGTGCCTGCCTGCTCCCTGGCCCGCGGGGCGCGGCGACCGAGGATCCCGGAGGCTCGAAACTGGGGCCTCTCATGACAGCATCCCGAACGTCCAGAGGATCTTGTCGTCCTCGCCGCGCTCGAGCCACCCGCGCTCGAGCCCCTCCGCGGCGTAATCCTCGTAGACTTCCTGGTCGTAGAAGTTCCGTTTCAGCATGGTCGTCTTGAAGATGCCGAACCAGGTCTCGAGCATGTCCGTTGCCTTTGGCGCCAGAACCACGTCCTGCCAGCCGATGATGCCGCGCGGCGGGTTAAGCATCCAGGACAGCAAGGCAAGCCGGTCCTTGCCGTCGGTGAGCATCCGGAAGTGAGTGAGCTCCCTGAACCGCACCGTGCCCTGCGCGGTGTGCCCGGCCCGGTAGTCCGCCATGATCTGTCCGGCGCTGACGTTCTCCTTCACGAACAAGGCGACGGGCAGGCTCCGCACGTCGTGGCCGAGGCCGTCCGTCGTCAGATGTTCGCTCAGCTTTCGAACGGCAGCCTCACCGTAGAGATGAACGTCGTCGAGCAGCAGCAAGGGCACCGCCTCGGCGTCGAACACTCCTGGGGCATTCGCCGCGAGCGCGTCCCGCAACGCGAATACGTCCGCGCGCAGTTCCTCGATCAGCCACGCGGTCGACTCCGACCTGTCCACCCGCGGCATCTCCAGCAACCGGTTGACGCTAAGAGCGGCGGCCGCCGGCGTATCGGGGTCGTCGTGCCCCGTCAGCAGCAGCAGGGTGCGGCGCGGCTCGGGCACCCCTTTCCCTCGTGCGATGGCTACCAGGCGCTGCGCGATGCGGTCCGCGAGCTCGGGAAACGTCCGCGGCGCGTCACCCGAGGTAAACGGGCCGATGCGGACCGGCAGATGCCCCTTTCGCACCGCCTCGGCGCCCAGTTCCTGCAGCGCCCTGGTCCCGCCGATGCGCAACGGGGCCGGGTAGGTGGAGTGCAGGACCAGCGCGCCAGGATTGCCGGCCCGAAGCAGGTCATCGAGGTCGTCGAGGAGCTCGGGTCGGCCAGCGAACAGCGGGAACGCGACATCCCCGAGCTTCTCGATGACCTCACGGATCGCGCCGAGGGCTGACGTGTCGGCCAGCGCGAACCCGTCGGGAAGCGACGCCCGAAGGAAGATGGCCGGCAGCGCCCAGTCGATCTTCTTCGGTGTGCCCTGCGCGAAGCGGAACGCCGCGTACCGGCCGGTGGCGAGCGCTTCGGTCAACGGCTTGCCCCGGGCTGCGGAGGCCACCACCGAACGGGTGAATATCCGGCAGGTGGTATCGCTGATCTCGCCGGCCATCGCTATCACGATGGGCACGCCCGCGGCCGCGAGCTCAGCGCCGAGCGGCAGCCCCGCGGCAGTGCTCGCCACGCCGCCGCTATCGCAGGCGCTGACCACGACGACCGTAGGCGTGACCCGCTGGTCCGGTGCAGCCGGATCACGCGGGCTTCTCGACAGCGCGGTAGACAGCTCGGCGGCGGTGTGTTCCTCGCCCTGGCGCTTAGGCCCCCGCGGATCGGCGCCCTCCTTGGCGAGCGTTAGCTTGCCCAGCCTCGCCTGACTGTCCCAGCGGCCGTGCCCGATGAGATGCACGACGTCGGGATCGTGCCGCTCGTAGGCATCGGCCAGCCTCGACAGCGAGGCGTTAATCAGCACCCGGGCCAGCACCGTGCTGCCGGAAGGTCCGGTCCCGCGCTCTAGTTCCCGCAGCACGCCCATGATCTCGGCCCCGGCCCGCACTTCCTTGTCGTTCAGCGCGCAACCGACGGCGAACAGGACACGCGGCGGACGCGTGATCGTCGCCGGCGGGTCCTTTCCCTCCGGGCCGGCCATCCGCACCAGCACCACCGGGGCGGCGGCACGCAGTGCGAGGTAGCCGGTCCCGTCGTGCATCAGCTCCCAGGCGAGACCGTGCAGCGGTCCGGGCGCCCAGCGCAGCTCGATGACGAGCGGCCCGGCTGCGCCTGGCTGGTCAAGCGTGGCCCAGCCGGGGGCGAGCAGCGCGTCGAACAGGTGGCGGCCGTAGGTTTCCGCCCGCTCGGCCGCCGTCCGCTCGGCCTCCTCGGTCGCCTCCGACGGCTCCCGCAGCTGCTTGGCGAGTTCCTCGAAGTCCTCCCCCGTGCGGTCCCACGAGGCGGTGTCCCGGCCGTCGGCGGGCCGGGTGGCGGGATGCGGCATCGGCCAGGCCGTGCCGGTCTCGTCGAGGTACGCCGCCATCGGGTAGCTGACGGAGGCGCCAGCCGCGGACGTACTCGTGACCTGCCAGCTCTCGTTCGCCTCGTCCCAGGTGACAGAGACTCGGCCGCCGCTCACAGCTCTGTTCCCTCGGCGAGCAGCGCGTCGATGAGCGCTTGCGCGGCGGCGGGCGATTCGTCGGGTCCCGCGGCGCGGGTACCGTCAGGCCCGCACTCGCGGAGCACGTTGAGCACGCTCTTCCGCAGCGGCCCAGGGTCGCTCCGGTCACTGTCCCGCCACGCGCGCACCGCGCCGCCCACGCACTCGGCCGCCGCGCGCAGCGTGTTCGACGGCTGCGCGTCGCCCGCGCTGAGTTCGGCCGCCCAGCGGGCCTGGGCCTGGGCAAGCGCGGGGCCTTTACCCGCCAGCGCCCGCAGGGTGGTCTTGCCGAGTGGATGGTCGAGCAGCGCGACGGCGATGGCGGGCACCCGCTCGAGCAGCTCTCGTGACTTCGGGTTCGCTGGGGGCTCGTCCCCGACGAGCGTGAAGCCGGGGTCGGCCGCTCCCGTTTCTGTCACCAGGGCGCGGGCGATCCGCAACCGTGCCTCGGCAGGGGGGTAGGTGTCGCGGGCGGCGAACGGATCTCCTGACACCTGCTCGAGTTCGGCGACCGCCCACGCCGCCGAGGCGCCGCCGAAGGCGGCGGCGAACGCGTCCGCGAACAGCTCGGATGCCCAGTCGGACCACTGCCCTTGCTCGGCGCCGTCGGCGCCCGCCCGCTTGGCGGCGGCGGCGAGCGCGGCGGGCACGCCGTCCGCCAGCGCGTGCTGCACGTGGTGCCCTGTCTCGTGGATGGCGATGATCAGCCACCATGGCCGGCGCACGACAACCGGCGGCAGCCCGACTACCGGTACGGGAAGCTCCCGGATCCGCCCCGCGAAAAAGCCGTCCAAGGCGGGCGGCCTGGCCTCGGCGGGCAGTGCGCTGTGCAGGCTGGCCCACGGGACCGGGTCGTTGTCCACGAAGCACAGCGGGGCGGCGCGGCGCGGCGCCTTCGCGGCGGCGAACGTCCGCTCCCAGACACTCCACACCACCTCGTCCGCGCCCGCGAGGCAGTCGTCGAGGCGCTCCTCGGCGCGCTGATCGAAACGCAGGGCATACCAGCGGAACAGCCGGCGGCAGAACAGCGTCCGCTTGTCCGTGTCGCGGGCCAGCGTGTACGCGCCGGTCAGGTCGAGCGGTTCGACAGCCTCGGGAGTCATGGTGCCCGCAATGGCCTCCAGCGTGCGGGTGAGGATGTCGTGCAGTGTGTCAAGCCTGGTCAGGTGGGCTCCGGCGCGTCCCCGCTCCGCCGTGTCCTCGATCCAACGGGCGATCTCCCCGGTCACGTACTCGACGCCTTCGCTCGCCTCGGCGATCCGTTCGGTGGCGGTCATCACTGATCCTGTTCGCGTGGCCATGGCTCAGGCCATCCGCAGCCGGCCCGCGCCTAGTACGTTGACCGGCCCGCCAACTGGCACCACGTGCTGGCCGAGCAGGCGCTGCCTGATGGCGTCCGGGTCATCCGCTTCGCCCGCCTTGCGAGCCTGCTCGATCAGCAGCGCGCACGCGCCCGCGACGATGGGCGTGGCCATGGATGTGCCGCTCATGACGCCGAACTGCAGCACGCGCTGCGCGTTCAGCTGCGGCACTCCCTCGCCGTCCCTGGGCAGCGGGATCGTCGACATGATGTCGACTCCCGGTGCGCACAGCTCGGGTTTCGGGTTCCAGTACGCCGTCGGGCCGCTGCTGGAGAACCACGCCGGGGCGTAGCTCTTCTTGTGATGCGCGCCGACGGTGAGCGCGCGGGCCGCCTGACCGGGACACCCGAGCTCGGTGTCGTACGCGAGCCCGGCCCCGCCCATCCTGGCCTGCTGGCAGCGCTCGTGCTCGTTGCCCGCGGCCACCACTACCATTGCCCCCTCCGCTACCGCATTGTCCACGGCGAGGCAGAGCGGACAGGTCCCGTCCGGGCACGTCCAGCCGTGCCCGCCGGAGATCGAGACGGGCAGGTGGTTGAACCCGAGGCTCATGCTCAGCACGTCAGCACCGAGGTCCAGGGCCTCGTCCACGCCCCTGGTGACTGCGGTGTGGCGCCCGGTCCCGTTGGCGCGCAGCACCTTGACGTCGATGAGTTCCACGTGGGGGGCGACGCCGCGGAGCGCGCTGTCACGTGAGGCGAGGATGCCGGCGCAGTGCGTGCCATGCGTACCGGGGATCACGACCGGTTCCCCGCAGGTCTCCACCTGCGTGCTGACGACCAGGGCGGGATGCGCGGCGTCGATGCCGCTGTCGAGCACCGCGACCTTCACCCCCGCGCCGGTCAGGCTGGTCGCCCCGGTGAACGCGGGCAGGCCGATGTCGGTGGCGGCGTCATCCATCATGACCACGGGGAGCAGCGGGTCGAGGTCGGCGAACTGCACGACGATGTCCGGGTGCTCGGTCACGACGGCGAGCTCATCCACGGTCAGCGCGGTCGCGAGCGCGTTGCCCGCGTAGCTCGGCGTGATCTCCTGGGCCGTGCCGACCTCGTAATTGAGTCGCTCGATCAGCGGGCCGAGCCGTTCAGCGACCCGGTTCTTGAACTCCGGCCAGCGCTCGCCCGGCGCGGGGCGGAGCTGGCCAGCCTGGAGAACGACTGGCAGCACGGGAACCGGGCTGGCGGCGGCCCGCAATTCCGGCGCCGCGGTGTAGATCAGCTCGGTGCCGGACCCGGCCAATGCGGCGGACAGCCTTGTGCCCTGGACGCGAATCATCCCGGTTCTCCAATCGGTGCGCGCCCGGCCAGCTCAGGTGATGATCCGCCGGTCCACGATGGGGTCCACCCGCAGGCCGAGAGCCTCCAGCCGGGCTTTCGCGGAATCGGCGTGGTCCGCATCGAGGAATGCCTCGACAGTTTGCGCGGAAAGCGACAGCGAATCCCAGTCGACGTAAACGTGCTCGGCCGCACCAAGCAATGTGCGGAAGTCCGCGGCGAAGGCAGCCTTTCGGTCTGCCCTGCTGCTGCCCGCAGGCCGGGCGGCACGCCATTGGATGCTGACGTGGACCGGCCGCTTTTGCCGCGGGGCTGGATTTCCCTGCACGTCAGACAGCGTACTTTGCTCCGGGTCCTGGCGGGCAAGACCACACCGACGACCATCGTGTCCCCCTGCGAATCACGCGACACAGCTCACCGAGCGGGGCGGCTGGCGGGATTCCGTTATCGCCCAAATGTAGCTCCGGGGAAAGCTCACGGAAAGTCGTTGGCGGGAATTGCCGGGCGGTTTATCCATTCGTTGCCGGATGGCGGGGACGCTGGGGCGGAGAAGCGGGCCCGTTCAGAATAATGATTCTGAAGCAGCTCAGCGGAGCAGCTTGTAGACGTCGGTCCGGCGCTTCGCCGGGTCGTCGTCCCAGTCGCCGTAGATTTCCCAGTTCACGCCCGCCGGGTGGCGGTCGTTGGCGGCGCACCATTCATCCAGGGCCGCGTAGGCGCCGCCCATGTCGGAGTACTCGCCGAAATGCGCCGCGGCGACGGTCTCCCCTGTCGGGGTGGTGACGCGCCGCACCTCGCCGCGCTCTTCGAAATCGCTGAAGACCTCGACGCCGGCCTCGATGCTGAACGCGCCGGCCTCGCCAGGGTGGTAAATGATGACGTTGTGCCCGGTGCTGACGCCCTGTTCGCGCAGCACGGGCCAGACCTGGTCGAGCAGCCGGATGATGTCAGTGCTCAGCTGCTGGGGTGTCGTGACCGCACGGACCGCCGCCAGCACCCGCGGGCTGGCCTCTTCGACGCGCACCTGATAGGGCACGAAGCGACGCTATCACCAGGATTTCGGTGTTTGATGGAGGCATGACCGAAGCTGGCTGGCCGGACGACTGGGCTGACCGGATGGCCGGCCGGGACTGCCCGATGTGCGCCGCGAATGGCACGGGTGACAACGACTTCTGGGTCGCGGTGTGCGCCGGCGAGGTCGCCGACGTCTACCTGGAGCGGCGCAGCCGGCTGCCGGGGTACTGCATCGTGGTGTGGAAACACGGGCACGTCGCGGAGCCGACTGACCTTCCTGCTGAGCAGGCGAGCCGGTACTGGGCCGAGGTGCTGGCGACCGGACGGGCGGTGCGGGCGCGGTTCAGCCCGGTCAAGCTGAACTACTTCACCCTCGGCAACCACGTGCCCCACTTGCACACCCACGTCCTGCCGCGATACCGCGACGACCCCGCGCCCGGCGGCCCGATCATCTGGCAGGACATCTTCTCGCCCGACCCGGTGCCGGACGCGGAGTTGCACGCTCAGGCCGCGGACCTGCGCGCGCTGCTGGGTGCTTGAGTGGCACTCATCCGGCGGGGCATTCACCTCGACACGCACGGCGCCGATGACGGCGCGGCGGTGTTCCGGCGGCTGGCTGACGCGGCGCGGGCGGCGGAGGACGCCGGGTTCGACGCGATCTCCGTGCCGGACCACGTCTACGACCC
>Ga0335074_10005509_pt1 | contig 17514 bp, 13 predicted proteins | sample Lox_Sample_23_FD_206715 | JGI IMG/M metagenome (GOLD analysis project Ga0335074, IMG submission 206715) | Soil microbial communities from Loxahatchee National Wildlife Refuge, Florida, United States - Lox_Sample_2.3 | ecosystem: Environmental > Terrestrial > Soil > Wetlands | place: USA... | reverse complement strand
GTGTAGCTCGGGCTCGCGTCGTCGACGTCGAGCCTCAGCGTCGCCACATGCAGCGTCGTCAGGACGACGTTTGAGCCGTTGGTCAGAACGACCGAGTCGCCGCCCCTGACGGTGAGTGGCTTGGAGAACATTCCGCTGCCATCAGCCGTGGCTGAGACGAGCTGCGCACCGTCGATGAGGGTATAGATCGCGCCCCGTACCAAGTTGGTGCAGGACACCGTCTGCGCCGTAAGATCCGCATCACACGCCGCGGATCCTGCGGCGTCGACCTCACCCACGGGGACGGTGGCGTTCAGGTCCCCGTTGTGTAGTCCGGCAGTGACATCGCTGACCGTGACCGTGTCGGTCGGGGCAACGACGAACGGCAGCTCGAACGAGATTGTGTCCTTCGATGTGTCGCACGCCGCTCCGTTCGACGGGATTGGCATGGACAGCGTGTGCGTTCCCGCGACGTGGATCGTCAACACCCCCGGGACGACGCATGGGGTGACGTTCACCGTGGTGTCAGGCCCCGGTGTACTGGAGAGCGTCACTAGGCTGCTCAGCGTGCTTAGCGGCAGCGCCCCATCACGAAGGTCGCCCGACGTTGCGCTTCCCTGGCCGTTGAACGCCGCTGTGCAGCCAGCGACGCTGTCGCAGACCTCCACCGTGTCCCGGTCGTCGCCGACCGCGTGACCGCCGGACAGCGTCACGGGGCCCCACGTCCCGTCTGCGGCGACCGTCGCCGGCGATGTGGTGGCCACAGTCGTCGCGTTGCGCAGCAGCGCCACCGTCACCGTGTGGCCGAAGTCGCTCGCCGGCTCCGTACCACTGATCGTGCCTGTGAAGCGGTCCACGTTGACGACACCCGGCAGCGGGACCGCGGGTTCGGTGCCTACGCTGCCCTGGATGCACCCCGCGTTCGGGGTGTTGATGTCGTCGTTTGACCACTCCTGCTGTGTGTAGTAATCCTCGCCGTCGATCGACTGGTTGAAGGCGTCGCCGTTCGGGGCGAGCCCCTGCGACGGACCGTAGTTGGAGGCACACTTGTCGCCATTCTCGAGGCCTTGATCGTCGAACCACGAGCTCCCGAACGGGTCGCTGATCGCCTCGTTCGCCTCCCGGCTCGAAAACGAGAGATCGGCGTCGGCGAACTCGTTGGAGTTCGGCGACGGAGCGCTCTTGTCCGCGCAACCGACCGAGCGCAGGGCCTCGAGCGGCATGTTCGCGTACACAACCTCGTTCGAGAAGTCCGCCGCCGGGGTCGTTCCCTCCAGGATGCTTGAGTGATAGGCGCAGTAGACCCCGCTTGACTGATTGATCTCCGAGGCGCCGCACTCGGTGCCGGCGTTGTCGATGCAGCTGTTGGCATCGGGTGCCACGTATACCATGTACAGGTCGCTGGTACCGATCGGTAGGCCGCGGGTGGTTGTGTAGTTGGCGACCTCGGTGCCGATCCCCAGATCGTCGTAGCAGGTGCTGTTGACGCCGCTGGCGGGGCCTGCCGGACAGGTCAGGTTCGCCGCGGTGGGGAACGGATCCGTATCCACCAGAGCACCGGCATAGTTGATCTTCACTGGGCCGGAGACGCTGGAGCTGCTGTACTCGCTTTCAACCGTGTAGACGTTTGAGGTGTCGCCGGCGGTCGTGTCGTGTGCAACGGCGCCCCAGTACTGCTCGACGAGGCTCTCCAAACCCGGGAACTGGGTGTTGATATCCCCAGAGGACGGCGTACCGCTCGGCTCCCAGAAGATCACGTGGACCGTGATCTCGCGCGTGGCCCCAGTGGTGCCCATGACTGGCCCGCCCCAGTACAGCAACGGGCTGCCGTCACCGTCAGACCCGCCCTGAGGTGGTTCGGCGGCGGACTGGGCCCCGGGTTGTGACTCGCCCGGTAGACCGGCCAATCCCAACGCACGGCCCATAACAAGCAGGCCGCCGGCGGAGCTCCGGGCCGAAACGGCCTGCGGCCTAACGGCCGCGAGCTGGCTGGCTTGCGCACTCCTCACGGCCGGCATGGCCAGCGGCACCATCGTGCCTACGGCCACCAAAACGAATCGAAGCGCCCCAAGTCGGCGCACGGGACTACTCCTCTCGCCCCACTGCTCTCTGAGATTGGACATCAGGCACCAGCCTCAGGGCGACCGACGAGGGTGGAAGCCTCAATTTGCTCAAAGAACGCGACTCTCGTCGAACATCTTCCGTGCCCCCGGCGCCCGATTCTGAGTCGCCGCCGGAGACGACTGCGTCGTCGCGGCGCAGCAGTCGCCGTCGCGCGCGTAAGAGCGAGCTCGGGTCACCGAGCTCGCTCTACAACGTGTTCGTGTTGGCGGCCGCTGGGCGCGACGCCCGTCCGAGGGCGGCCCCTCAGCGGGTGCCGGACAGGGACATGATGTTCGTCACCTCGTCCGCCGGCGGGGCGGCCGGTACCGGCTCCGGCCCGTACTTGACGAAGTCGAGTCGGATGTTCTCCGAGAACTGCTTGCCTTCGACGTGCCCCGTCGCCGTCACGACGATCCTCCGGACGTGGTCGGAGGAGTCGATCCACGCCTCGATCGGCAGGTAGTGGAGCCCGGTCAGCTTCTCGATCGACGCGATTGCGGACGAGGCACTTTGCTGGTCGGACCTGGGCATCGTGTCGACGACCTTCGACAGGTCGATGGTGGTGCGCAAGCTGGTCGTGCTCACCCCATCGATCGTGTGCTGGCCGAGGTTCTGGACGCTGCCCGTCGAGGCCGCGCGCAGGAGCGGCAGGAACTGAGCGGGGTTCTTTTCGGGGTTGTCGGCCAGCGACGACAGTCCCTGGATCCCGGCGCTCTTGCCGATGTCGGAAAGGTTGAGCTCCAGCCAGGGTTTTCCGCCGGGGATGTTGCCAGCGATTGATGCCGGCAACTTCAGGTAGTAGTCCTGGCCGAGGATGACCTCGTCGATCTGGAGGGTCTCGCCGCCGAGGGTGGGCGGGCTCACGTTCATCGTCAGCCGGCCGTCGTGGGTCGCCTGGTCGAACGCGCCGGTGCCGGTCACGTTGATCGTGTGGCCCGCAGCGGTTCCGGTTACCCTCATGGCTATCTGGTAGCCCGCGACGCTCGAGGAGACGTACGCGGCGCGCACGGTGTTGACGCCGTCAGCCTTGCCCGACGAGGAGGAGGAGCCACAGCCCGCGACGAGCAGCGCGGCGGCGATCGCGCTGAGCGCGACGGCGGTCTTGATGGGGTGATGGTGGCGGATCATGTCCGCTTCTCCTTCTTGCTCCGTTGTATTGCGGCAAAATCGTTTTGGAATCGAAATGATATCACTAACCGTTGGTCGTGTCAACCCGTGCGGACCTGCTATCGACCGCCAGCATCAAGAGAGATGCGGGACGTACGGTTCGCGTTCCGGGGCGGGATACTCCTGGCCGCCGTATGCCTCGAGTACGAGCTCGATAAGGTGCTCTGGAGCCCGTGTGTGGCGGTCCGGTGACTCTCGAGGCCTTCTGCCTTCGTCGTATTCGCAACAGCAGGGCCCGGCTCGACGTGGCCCCGTCAGTGATCTAGCGCCAGCGCCGGCCCCACTCCCCGGAGCTCACGGGCGGTCACGCGGCCCCGGGGACATCGTCGCCCGCCAGCCGTCCCGCGTCGCCGTTGACAGCGAGGAGAAAGTCATTCAGCGTCGTGGTGGTGTACTCGGGAGCTTCGATCGAGATCGAGTGGCCGCTCTGTGGCGCCGTCACGGCGCGAGCTGTGGATGAGGTCGCTTCCAGGCCCGCGGCGATATCGACCGAGCCTAACTCGTCCTCCTCGCCGCCCATGAGCAGCACCGGCAAACCAGATGGCAGACCGCCGGGATCCTCGACTGCTGCCGCCGCCTCATAGTTTCGCGCGAACCCCTCAGGGTCCTGGCGGAGCACGAGCTCCCGAACAAACGCTGCGCGCACCGGATGCTGCTCGCGCGTCGTCCGGCCCACTGCGTCACGTAGCACCTCGTCAACGATCGCCGCCGTGCCACCGGCCCGCAGACGCAACGCTCGGTTCCGCTGCCGTTCCTTGACCGCCGCGGGCAGGGGAGCGCGAGTCGGCGCGAGCAGCGCAAGGCCTGTCACGAGATCAGGGCGTCGAGCCGCGATGAACCGAGCGATCACCGTACCGATCGAGTGGGCTACGACGGTTACTTCAGCAATGCCGAGACTGTTCAAGACACCCAATGCATCATCAACGTGACCCGCAATGCTGACGCCGTTTCCTACGGGAGAGCGGCCCGCCCCACGGAAGTCGACGCGTAGGACCCGATACGCAGACGACAACGCCTCTGCCTGCACCTGGAAGACCGACGTGGTGCCGCCGAGCCCGTGCAGCATTAGGACCGCCGGCCCAGAGCCCTCGTCCTCGACGGCTAGCCGCCGGTCTTCGATATCGAGCAGGCCTCTCGTCACTGACGCACCCCCGGTCTCCCCGGATCTCCGTCTGGAGAGTGTCGCCTTGGTTGACGCGGCGGACTTTCGTGGCGTCTCGCGCCGCTCGGGGAATCTCCGCGACGTCGAGCGGCACGTCGCGGTAAAGGCTGGTTGGGTGCCTCTCGTTGTTGCTCGCTCATAGGTGGGTGGCCGCCCGGTTGGTGATGCGGGGTGATCCCATCCATGAGTTAACGATCCCTCGCGGGTGGATGATTCGGGGATCGCATCGTTCGGACGATCCTTGGCCGGATCTCCCGACAGTCTTCGTCGCGGGGTCCAAAGGCGTCCGCGAACCGCGCCACGCTTTGGCAAGTCAACGAGGCTGAGCTCGTCGATCTCGACGCGGGCGATGTCGCCGATCTCGTGCACGTGCGAACGATCATGGGCGTGTCGGCTCCTGGGCGAGCGCCCCGGTCGAGGCGCGATCGCGGACGGCGGCGAGCAGCGGGGGTGAGTACCACGCGGGACCTTGGCCGGTGAGGAATCGATCGAGTTGCGCTGCCTGCGGACGTGCTCCACCGAGTAGGTAGATCACGACCGCGATGCCGGCTCCGCCGGCCGCGAGCCCGAGGCCGATCCACAGCGCGATGCCGGTCCCGTTCACGGGGTTGCCGCCGACGGTGACGGCGAAGTGCGCGAACACGGGTGCGATCATGAATGCCGCGACGGCGCGGAGCAGCTCGATGATCGCGAATACGCGTTGCAGGTTGGCGGCGGGGACGGAGAAGCCCGCGGCAAACAGCGCGGGGGCGACGGTGGCGCCGAGGCCGATGCCGGTCAATCCTGAGCCGATCAGGGTGAGCGCCTGGGTGGAGGGGACCTTGATGCGGAATACGGCGATTCCGGCGGCGAGGAACACCATCCCGGCGAGCGGCAGGTACTGCATCGCCCGGCGGTTGAGCACGAGGCCGAGGAGCCCCGCGGTGAGCAGCGCGCCGCCGAGCGCCGGCAGATATAGCAGCCCGATGTGCACCGGGCTGTAGCGTCCGACGAGGAGGCTTGCCGTCAACACGCTCACCGATACCGAGGCGGCGGCGGCGAACAAGGCGATCACGATCCCCGCCACCGGGATCGTGCTGGACAGGATCCCGTGGATCGTGAGTAGCGGCCGCTGGACGCGGTACTGGTGGACGATCAGCACGGCGATCAGCGCCAGCCCGCCGATCAGCGGCGCGCACGTCTGCGGATCGAGGAACTTGTGGGTGAGCAGCTCAGAGGCTCCGTAGAAGGCGGCGACCGAGCCGGCGGCGGCGAGCCCGATCACGAGCGGGGCCCGGGGCGCGGCCGGGTTAGCCGGGGGCGCGTCCTCGAAGGTCAAGAGCGCGAGCACGAGCGCCCCGGCCGCGACCGCGGCCACGATCCAGAACAGCGGGCGCCACGCGTGAGCCTGGGCCTGGAGGCCCCCGATCGCAGGGCCGAGGGTGATCGCGCCGAAGATGCATAGGTTCATGATCGCGGCGGTCCAGCGCACCTTCTGCGCCCCGTACCCGAGCGCGAGCGGCGGCACGGCGGCGATCAGCAACAGACTCGTGCACAGCCCCTGGAGCACCCGGCCGGCGATGAACATTCCGGCGTCCTGCGCGGCCGCGGTCAGGATCGATCCGATCAGGAGCAACGAGACGTAGAGGACGAGCATCCGTCGCTGAGGAAGAAACTGGGCGAACGCCACCGCGAGGACCGTCCCCACCGCGTAGCCGGCGTTGGCCATACCCGACCCCAGGCTCATCGCCTGCAAACTCATATGCAGCTCGTGGGCGATGATCGGCGTGATCGGCCCGATCGCCGCCGACAAGGCCAGGTACGGGATCAAGGCAAACATCACCATCGCCGCCGCGGCGGGATAGCGACCAGCCAGCGGACCCTGTCGCATCCATCCCCCACCTCCATTCGCACCCGACCTGCCAACCGCTGCCGCGCTACCTGATGCTGCTGCTCGTCCCGGCATTCGAAAACTCCTTCCAGCCCGTCGTCGATGTGTGAGTGATCCACAGGCTTCGCTCCCGCGGTGTGAGTGCGCCTCACACGTTTGGTGCGGTTTCCGGTTAGAGCTCTCCGAACACCCCGAGCCGATCATCCGTTGTGTGCGACGACCGCTCACCCCGCGGTCACCAATCGTGCGCTCGCCACCTACGGGCGGCCTGAATCAGCGTTTGCCCGAGGAGCGCGAGAGCAGGCCGAGCTCGCGCGCTCGCTTGACCGCGTCGCCGCGGCTGTGCACGTCGAGCTTGGCGTACACGCTGCGCAGGTGCGTACGGATCGTGTTCTGCGATACGAATAGCTCGGCGGCGATTTCCGGTGCCCGGAGGTTGGTCGGCAGGTAGCGCAGGACGCGAAGCTCGCTCTCCGAGAGTGCTTCCCGTAGCGGTTCGGCGTCCTCGGGCCGGGGCGCCGGCGCGTGTCCGGACAGCGCGTTCAGGATGTCGGAGATCAGCGACGCGTGAGTGCTCCGAACTCGCGAGTGGCGCTCCAACAACTCCGGCGCTGGATGCAGCAGGAATGGAAGCAGCAGACCGCCGGGCTCGGCTAGGTCGAGCGCGCGTTCCAGCGCTCGCGAAGCCGGTCCGAGATCGCGGAGCGCATCGTGCGCGATCGCATCGAGCAGCAGCGCCTCGACTTCCCACACGGACGCCGCGACCGGGGTCGAGTCCCCGAGGATCGGCGCGAGTACCGCGGCGGCGGCCTCGGGATTGTCCTGAGCAAGTCTCAGCATCGCGAGCACGACCCGCATGTGGCTGGTTTGGCGGACCTCGTCGTCCATCTCGGCGAGGGCTCGCTCCACCTGTTCTGTCTCGCCCACGCGGACCAGCGTCTGAAGCTTGAGCGCTTGATGGCGCGTGGCAAACATATGCGGCATGACGAGCAGCCCCTCCAGCCGCTCGGCATCCCGATAGGCCGCGGCCGCCTGCGCGTGGCGGCCACGCGCGGCCTCCAGCAAGCCGCGCGTCGCGCACAGCATCAGCGCGGCGATCGGCTCGGTGATCTGCTCGAGGACGCCTTCGGCCCGGTCTAGCCACGGCTCGGCCTCTGTCAGCCGACCGCACCAAACCATGAAGCTGCCGAACACGACGTACGCGACCGCGGCGGCTGACGCAGTGTCCTCCCAACCGTGGGTGCGGGCGAGCTCGATCGCCTGCATCGCGCGCTGCCCCGCTGTCGCCAGAGAGCGAAAGGCGATCGAAAAACCCCCGTATGCCAGCGCCTGAAGCTCGAGCATCGGTCTGTCGATCCGCCGGGCCTCGGCTAGCGCGCTCTCGAGGTCTCGCTCGGCGTCCTCGGGGCGACCCGCCCACATCTCGGCGATCCCGAGCTCGGTCAACACGCTTGTGCGCAGGTCCTTGCCGAGGCCAAACTCGATTGAATCCGTGGCCTCGGTTGCGGCGAGTAGTCGCTGCGCTTGATCGGCCACGACTCGAACGTCGTTGCGCTCCCGGGCCTGTCGAAGTCGCTCGATCGCATGCGCGATCTCAAAGCGCCGGCGCCGGTCGTCGGGCACCGACGCCGCCATCCGCGCCGCCAGGCGCAGATACCGCTCGGCCTCCTGCAGCGACCCCGCGATCCGCTCTTCACCCGCGGCGAGCACTGCCAGCTCGGGGTCGTCTGCGATCTTGCCTGCGGGAAAGCTGGACAGTAGCTGGCGGGCGGTGGCGAGCCGGCCATCGAGTTCCAACCCGAACCAGTTGTCCGCAAGCAGGCGCGCCGCCAGGCCCCAGTTCTCGGCCGCCTGGGCGTGGCGAACCGCCTCAACCGGATAACCGTGTTCGGCCAACCAGCTGGCGGCGACGGTGTGCAGGCCGGGCAGCTCCTGCGGGGCGGTGTGTCGTAACTCGAGCGCGAGCAGGTCCGCGAACAGGTGGTGATAGCGAAACCAGGTCCGCTCCGGATCCACCGCGACCACGAACGCGCCCGCGTCCTCGAGCTCGGCCAGGATTCGGTAGGAGGCCGAGGTCCCCGTCAGCCGGTCAGCAAGCGGTCCGCTCACCCGCTCCAGCACCGAGGTCCGCAGGAGCAGTCGGCGCACTTCCGCCGGCTGGCGCTCGAGCACCTCCGCCAGCAGGTATTCGGCCACGGCGCGCTCCCGGCCCGAGAAGCCGGCCGCGTAGCGCTCGGGCTCGGGGTGGCGAGCCAGCGACAAGGCCACCAGCCGCAGACCAGCCGCCCACCCCTCGGTTATCGCCACCAGCGACTCGAGCGCGCCGTCGGACAGCCGAACCCCCGCCGCCTCGAGCAGGGCCCGCGACTCCTCGCGCGTGAAGCGAAGGTCCTCGCTCCGTATCTCGGTCAGCTCCCCTTCTACCCGCAGCCGGTGCAGCCCCAGCCGCAGATCTCGCCGCGTTGCCAGCACGAAGCGCAGCTGCCGCGGCGCGGTCGCGAGTAGCAACTCAACCTGGCGGATCGCCTCGTCAGCGTGGAGCTCGTGCAGGTCGTCGATTACCAGCCACAGCCGCTCATCCAGCGAGCTCAAATCCTCCAGCAGTCGTCTGACGACGGTCGCGCCGTCCAGACCAGGCGCGGCAGTGAGCTCGCGCACCCGCTCCGATCCGATTCGGGTCCCCCGCAGCGAGTCGAGGACCGACAGCCAAAACGTCTGCGGATCGTGCTCCTGGCGCCCCACCGACACCCACGCTGCCCGATCGCCCAGACCCTCCGCCGCGATCCACGAACGCAACAGAAACGTCTTCCCGCTCCCCGCGGGCGCCGACACGTGCACCACACGCTCCCCGGTGTTGAGCAGCTCGAACAGACCAGGCCGCGCGATCAACCACGCCCTCGCACCAAAGGCGGCGGAATCGACGACTGCTCCCGCGTCGGCCACGACACAACATGGTTGCACCCCCGTCGAGGGCTCAACCGGGCCGTCGGATTCATCCGAACGATGCGATGCGCGCTCATCCCCTCGACGCCGACCCTGGTCCCATGACAAACACGAGAGCGACCGGCCGCAGCGAGCCGCGGCGCTACGAGATCCGCGTTCGCGGGCCGATCGGCCCCACGTTGATGCAAGCGTTCCCGACGCTGGCCGCGAGCCGAAGCGGTCCGGACACCCTGCTTGTTGGCTCGCTCCCAGACCAGTGCGCCCTGTACGGGGTGATCCACGAGCTCGAGGCACTGGGGCTGGAGCTGCTCGAGATCCGACGTCTGCCAGCCGGCGAGCCCCAACGACCAGCCCAATCACATGACCCAAGCCGGGACGACCCATCCCACCTGGCGTGACACAGCGCATCCGTCCACGACCGTCGAGAACAAGCAAGGGATGCTCCTAAGCATGGTCCGCGAGCGGCGAATGCGCTTCCGAGAGGTCAATAACAATCAAAGGAGTACTCATGAAGATCACGACAATCGGCAGGGGCACGATCGGGGGAACGCTCGCACGGCTGTGGACGTCCGCCGGGCACGAAGTGACCGAACTCGGGCGGGACGGCGGTGATGCCACCGACGCGGACGTCGTGCTGCTCGCTGTGCCCGATGAAGTGGTTCCGGATGCCCTGGCGAGCGTCACCGGCTTACACGGCAAGGTCGTCCTGGATGCGACGAATCGGGTGGGCGCCGTCGACCACCCCGCACCAGCCGGGTACGCCTCGATCGCCGAGTACGTCAAAGCCCAAACCGGCGGTCCCACGGCCAAGGCGTTCAACCTGAATTTCGGCAACCTGCTCGATCAGGCCGCCACAGCCTCGTCCCGGCCAAACAACATTTGGGTCGGCGATGAAGGCGCCCGTGCCGCCGTCGAGCGGCTCAGCCGTGACATCGGCATGGAACCGCTGAACGGCGGTCCCCTGGAGAACGCCGCAATCGAGGAAGAGTTCGCCAAGATGCTGGTGGCGATGGTCCGCGACGCCGGTGACGGTCTGGTCTTCTACCGATTCGCGGCACCTCAGAATTTCTAAGCGGCGGCGACGGCCCTGCATCCGATCGATTTGGGCGGTGACGAGTGGTCGATAGGACCTTGCGACGATGCCTGGGGTGCGCGGCGACATCGCGGTGAGAGTGAGCGAGCAGCGGTTCGTGTTGGCGGATTGGCCGCTGGCGGAGCTGGCGGCGCGACTCGCTCGCACCCGGCTTCCGGCTGATCTCGGGGCCGGCTGGGAGCAAGGCGTACCGGTTAGCTGGTTGCGCAGCCTGCTCGAGGATTGGCGCTCCTTCGATCCGGCCGCGCTCCAGCTGCGCCTGGACGCGTTGCGTCAACTCCGCGTCGAAATCGGCGGGCAGACCGTGCACGTTGTGGTCGCGGAAGGCCGGGGTCCGGACCCGCTGCCGTTGCTCCTCACCCATGGCTGGCCCGGCTCAATTCTCGAGTACCTCGCGCTGTTGCCGCTGCTTACTGACCCGGGTGCGCACGGCGGGAAGCCGTCCGACGCGTTCACGGTGATCGCCCCGTCGCTGCCCGGATTCGGATTCAGCAGCCCGCCACCAGCCACCGGATGGACGGGACGCGAAGTCGCGACGCTTTGGCACGCGCTCATGAGCGCCGGCCTAGGCCACGAGCGCTACCTCGCGCACGGCAGCGATCTGGGCGCCGGCGTCACAGCCTGGCTCGCTCGAGACCACCCCGACGCGGTCCGCGCCGTCCACCTGGCCACTCCCGGGATCGCGCCCGCGCCGGCCCCGCGGACGGCCGCAGAGGAAACCTACGCCGCCGCCTTCGGCGCCTGGACCGCCGAAGAAGGAGGCTACGCCCACGTGCACGCCACCAAACCCACAACGCTTGGCAGCGCCCTGTCCGACAGTCCGGCCGGCCTGGCCGCCTGGACTGCCGAGAAGATCGTCGCCTGGAGCAGCACCCGCCCGGACGGCAGCCCGGCATTCGACCGCGACCTGCTGCTCTGCACGCTCACGCTCTACTGGGCGACCGGCACGATCGGCACGTCGCTGCTCCCGTACTGGGCCCACAGCCACAACCGCGATGCCGCGCTACCGCCCGACGACCCGTCACCGGTTCCGACTGCGGTGAGCATATTCGGCGGCGAGCGGATCCCTTTCCCGAAGCCGCCGCGCGAGCTTGCGCAGCGCTACTACACGCTCACAGGCTGGGCCGAGCACCCGGTTGGCGGGCACTTCCCTGCAGTGGCCGAGCCGCAACTGCTCGCCCAAACGCTCCGCGACACATTCCGCGACGCCAGGCATGGACCCAGCAGATGAGGCCTCGAGATCGCTGACCAGAAGCGATCCCTGAAGACGGACAGATGGCCCACGTCCGGAGGCTCGAGGCCGAGCGCGAGCGGCTGCCTGGGCTGGTGGAGTTCATCGAGGAGAACGAACCCCGCCTGCTCGCGTGCAACGAGTACGCGAACGAAGAGGGCACCGAAGTGGGTGTGCCTCTGGTTGTGAAGCCCTATCACCTCGGTGGGTTCACTCGCACGCCGACCGACCAGAGTGCTAGATGAACCGTTGAATGAACGTCAGCACCATCTCGGCGACCTCGCGCCAGCCGCTGTCGATCGTCAGCGAGTGGCCACAATTCTCGACCTGCGCCATCTCGGTGAGGCCACGGTTACGCCGCTGCAGCTTGAACGCGGCATTGGTGACTGCCGCAGGGACCATGTTGTCCTCCGTACCGGAGACAAGCAAGAGCGGCCCACGGTGGCGGTACTTGATGTCGACGCTCGCTTGGGACCACGGGTTGAGGTTTGCACACGCGACTTGGAACACCGCAGAACCGGGGGCCGCCACGAGGAACTTCTCATAGAGCAGCTTCGCCTCTGACTCACTCACGGTGTTGGCCCACCCGGAGCGAAACTGCTCGAGCGTGAGCGTCACCGCGCGACCATAGTTGGCGGGATTCGCGAGTAGCGGCCTGACCGACTTGGGTGCCGAGATCGGCACCTTCCGCGCGCCGCGAAATGGCGCCGGATCGATGGCGACCGTCACGTGTGCGAACCCGTGGGCGGCGATGATCTGCGCGAGCAGCCCGCCGAAGGAGTGACCGACCAGCGCCCGCTTGGCGGTGAGCTGGGCCATCACTTCTGCCACGTGGTTGGCCACGGGCCCCACCATCTGCCCGGCAAAGGCATCTGGATTCGCTCTGGCCTCGCCCACCGTCTCGGGACTGCCGGGCCACGACGGCGCCACGGTCGCGTAGCCGGCCTCCTTGAACAGCTCCCGCCAGCTGCCCCAACTGTCCGGCATCAGCCAAAAACCGTGAGCGAACACCACCACGGGCCGGCCCGAGGCGTTTGCCTCGGCGATCTGCTTGGTCTCATGCTGCGTGAACGGCATCCCGTGCTGGTCCCCACAAGTCCCTCTCCGACCGCCCCGTCCGGAGCGTTGGAGCATACCTTCGATATTGCGGCTCCTGAGCTGGCTCACATGCCGGACGCCCTCGGCCGGCCATCCCGGATGTTGGTCACGTCGACGGTGGGGACGTTCTTCTTATCCCCGCCGGGTTATCCCGGTGACCTCCCATGCCCGGCCAAGGGCGCTGCCATAAAAAGCCACGATGACGAGGACCAAGGCACGCTGCAGGGGGGCACTCTGGGCGTTCGTCAGCAGCGCTGCGCCGAGGCCGAGCTGGACTGGGTAGCCAACAATCGACATCGCCGCGAAGGCGAGGTTCAGCTTTCTGCTTCGAGAGCTGCGGGAAAAGTTTCCCGCTCGCTTTGCCCTTGGTATCAGCCGTCTGGTGGCAAGCAGGCCGACGGTTGCCATCGCGACGCTTGATAGCCCGAGGACGACGGCGCCTCCGGTCAGGGCCACGATCGATACGAAGAAGATGTCTACCAGGACAACAAACGCGCTCCCGGCCAACACAGTTCGCAACTCCCGAGTTCTGGGGTCCGCGTCATCCGCGTTTACGACCGATACGGCGACGACCAGCAACCCCAAGATGGCAGCGGACGCCCCCGCGCTGGCGACGAAGAAGTTCTCATAGTGGCCCACCACGGGACCACCCTATCCGGCATCGGCGACGGCGGAGAGTTGTAGAAGGTGCCGCTGTAGCGGACGCCTTCAGAGCAGCTTGTCTAGGGTGATCGGCAGCTCGCGCACGCGGCGTCCGGTTGCGTTGTAGACCGCGTTGGCGACGGCTGCGGCGACGCCGGTGATCCCGATTTCGCCGATCCCGCGCGCGCCGGCGGGGGCGAGCGGATCGGGGATGTCGGTCCACATTAACTCGATCTCCGGCACGTCCAGATGAACGGGCACGTGGTATTCCGCCAGGCTCGGGTTCATGATCCGGGCGGCCCGCTCGTCGAAGTTGGTGTCTTCCATCAGCGCGAGGCCGATACCCATGATGATCCCGCCGCGGAACTGGCTCGCGGCGGTCTTCGGGTTGATGATGCGCCCGCAGTCGTAAGAACCGAGGATGCGGTCGACGCGCGGCTCGCCGGTGATCGCGTTGACGCGGACCTGGGAGAAGATCGCACCGGTGGAGTGCATCGAGTACGCCTGAATCTCCGCCGGGTCCGAGGCATTGGCCACGACGGTCAGCTCGTCACGGCCGGCTCGGCCGAGGATCTCGGCATAGCTCTCCCAGCGGCTGGGGTCGTCGAGCTCGCACAGCCCCTCGTCGCGGCCCCCGACCTCGTCGGCGGTCAGGCCGGCCAGTGGCGACTCGTCGGCCGTGAGTGTGAGCAGTTGCTCGACGAGGGCCCGCTGGGCGGCGATCACCGCGCCGGCGATGGAGGCCGTCTGCGAGGAGCCTCCAGCCAGCAGGTTGCCGGGAAAAGAGGAGTTGCCATAGGCGACGGTCACCCGCTCCAGCGGCAGACCGAGCCGGTCGGCGGTGACGATCGTCTGGGTGGTGGAGGTCCCCATGCCCATGTCGTTGGCCGGCACCTCGATCGTCGCGTGGCCCGTCTTGTCGAGCGTGATCCGGGCAGCGCCGCCGGGGAAGCGGTGGTAGGGATAGGTCGCCAGAGCGCAGCCCGTGCCGATCAGCCACTCTCCCTCCCGGCGGGTACCCGGCCGCGCTCGCGGCTCCCAGCCGAAGCGCTCCGCGCCGGCGCGCCACGCATCGACGATATGCCGCGAGGAGTACAGCAGGCCCGTGCTCGGATCATTCTCGGGCTCGTTACGGATCCGCAACTCGATCGGATCCAGGTCGAGCTCGATCGCGAGCTCGTCGATCGCCGACTCCAGCGCGAACGTGCCGACGGATTCCCCGGGCGCACGCATGAACGAATTGGCGAGCATGTCCATGTCGACGACCTGCTGGTCGGTCTTCAGAGTCTGCGCCACGTACATATGCCGCGCGGGGAAAGTGAACTGCTCGGCCAGCCCGTTGTACGGGGTCATAGCCGAGATGCCTGTGTGGATGAGCGCCGTGAACCGGCCGTCCTCATCGGCGCCGATGGCGACCCGCTGCTCGGTGTTCGTGCGGCCGCCGACCAGCCGGTAGACGCCCTCGCGGGAGAGGGTGACCCGCACGGGACGTCCCGCGAGCTTCGACGCCGCCGCCCCTAGGAGATGGTGCGACCACAGCGTCTTGCCGCCAAACCCGCCGCCGACGTAGGGCGAGGTGACATGCACCTGCTCCTCGTCGATGCCGAATACCTGTGCGAACGTCCAGGCGTGCCCTTTTACCCCCTGGCTGGCGTCATGGACGATGAGTTCGTCGCCATCCCACCCAAGCGTGACCGCGTGCGGCTCGATCGCGTTGTGATTGTGGCGGGGCGTCCGGTACGTGAGATCGACCGAGTGGGGCGCGTCGATCAGCGCGGCCTCGGCGTCGCCGACGAGAACCTCGACCGGCTGGCCGACAAGACTGTCGGGTGTCCTCGGATGCGCTCTGGCCTCCTCGAACGTTCGCGGCCGCGACGAGTCGTAGGCGACGCCGATCAACGACGCAGCGTAGTCGGCCTGCTCCTGCGTCTCGGCCAGGACGACCGCGACCGGTTCGCCGTTCCAATGAATGCTGTCGTCCTGCATAACCGGCAAGTCGGCGCCTCCTGCCGCCTTCGGACCTGTCAGGAACACGGGCGGGGGTTGCATCCGGGGTGCGTTGCGGTAGGTCATCACGAGCACGACGCCGGCGGCCGCTTCGGCCGCGCTCGTGTCGAGCGTGATGATGCGACCGCGCGCGATCGTGCTGTAGCGGAGCGCCGCGTAGACCATGCCCTCCATCACGTACTCGGCGGCGAAGCGCGCTCCGCCTTGGACCTTAAGCGGGCCGTCCAACCGTGACACCTGGGCGCCGATGAGCCCGTGCTTGGCGCGCACCAGCGGGTCGGGGCCGGTGGTCGGAGTCCAGCTCTCAGGAACCGTCTCAACCGCGGGTCGGGATTCTCGTGTGCTCACAGGCGAGCTCCCTCGGTCAGCTGCCCGAGGACAGCGGCGATAGTGCGGCGCGCGAGCTCCACCTTGAACGCGTTGCCGGCCAGCGGGCGGGCGTCGGCGAGCTCGGCATCGGCCGCCTCGAGGAAGGTGCTCTCCGTGGCCGGCCGGCCGCGCAGCGCCTCCTCGGCTCGCCGCGCCCGCCACGGCTTGGTGGCGACTCCGCCCAAAGCGATACGAGCGCCGGCGATCGCGTCGCCGTCGAGCTCGACCGCAGCGGCGACGGAAACCAACGCAAACGCATAGCTGGAACGGTCACGTACCTTGCGATAGGTAGAGCGCTCGGCGCGATTGGGCGGGGGCAGCTCCACGGCGGTGATCAGCTCGCCGGGCTGGAGCGTCGTCTCGATGTCGGGACGGTCCCCCGGCAGCCGGTGCAGATCGCAGAGGTCGACCGTGCGGCCGCCCGACACGCTCCGAAGATGGACGACGGCGTCCAGCGCCGCGAGCGCGACGCACATATCCGACGGGTGAGTGGCCACGCACGAGGACGACGCGCCCAGAATCGCGTGCATGCGGTTGAAACCCTCGATCGCGTCGCACCCGTCCCCCGGGACCCGCTTGTTACAACGCGAGCCGTCGGTGTCGTAGAAGTACGTGCAGCGGGTCCGTTGCAGCAGGTTGCCGCCGACCGTCGCCATGTTGCGGATCTGCGCCGAGGCGCCGGCCACGATCGCGCGCGCCAGCATCGGGTAGCCGGATCGGACCGTCTCGTGCTCGGCCACCGCCGTGTTCCGCGCGGCCGCCCCGATCATCAGGCCGCCATCGGCGGTCGGGGCGATCTCGCGCGATAGACCCGTTACGTCGACCAGCGCCGACGGCGTCTCCACCGTCTCGCGCATCAGATCGACGAGGTTCGTGCCCCCGCCGAGATACCGCCCCTGTCCGTCGGCCCGGCGGCGAAGGGCGTCGTCCACGTTCGCCGCGCGAGAGTAGGTGAGCTCGATCACGGCTTCTGCTCCGCGTACACGTCGGTGATCGCGTCGACGATTCCGTTATATGCGCCGCACCGGCACAGGTTGCCGCTCATCCGCTCACGCAACTCGTCGTGGCCAAATCCGATATCCGCTGCCGTGAGGTCGTCGGTCACGTAGCTCGGTACACCGCGCCGAAGCTCGTCGACCATGCCGACAGCAGAGCAGATCTGGCCCGGGGTGCAATAGCCGCACTGAAATCCGTCGTGATCGATGAACGCCTGCTGCAGTGGGTGGAGCGCGCCGCCGGAGCCGAGGCCCTCGATCGTGGTCACCTCACGCCCCTCATACTGAACGGCGAGTGCCAGACACGAGAGGACCCGCTCGCCGTCGACCAGCACGGTGCAAGCACCGCAAGCTCCCTGATTGCACCCCTTCTTCGTGCCGTAGAGCTCCAAATGCTCGCGCAGGAAGTCCAGCAGCGAGACTCGGGCATCGGTCGGAACCGGCGCCTCGCGGGCGTTGATGATCATCGGCACAGCGGACCTCCTTTCGACGAACTCGTGACGGGAGCGACGCTACCCCGGGTTCATACCCACGACTCACATCTTCGCAGCAATGGGGCCGCATCTGCGACCACGCCCGGACGGCGGTGAGCCTGGACCTCCGGAGCGTACGCTTGATGCCAAATGGCACCGGCCCCCGGAGAATGGGATTCGTTACGCGATTCTTTGCGCCTCGCCGCGAAGGCCGCGGATCGGGCAAAGGCGGCCGAGAAGCTTCGGGCGGCCTTGGAGAAGCGACTGCAGGAATTGGGCTACAGCTCACTGGCCACCGCACACGCGTTCAGCGCTCTGACCGGGCCGGCTACCGTGGAGGAGGCGCTCGCCGAGCTCAAGCAGAATGCACGATTGGAGCGGA
>Ga0335074_10005508_pt1 | contig 17517 bp, 19 predicted proteins | sample Lox_Sample_23_FD_206715 | JGI IMG/M metagenome (GOLD analysis project Ga0335074, IMG submission 206715) | Soil microbial communities from Loxahatchee National Wildlife Refuge, Florida, United States - Lox_Sample_2.3 | ecosystem: Environmental > Terrestrial > Soil > Wetlands | place: USA... | reverse complement strand
TGGCGCTTCTCCTCTCGCGGTCTTATACCCGGAGAAGCTAAGTTTTGGCTGGACTAAATTTCGGGGGGCAGGTCATCAAGCCCACAACTAATTCCCGCAATTCCAGCAAAGAAAACCAACAAAGACGCCCATGGTGGGAAAAAGCGGCTGTAGTTATCGCGCTCGGTCTGCTAATAGTCACCTTCTTCCAAGTGATGCTTACACGACAGCAAGTTCATGTCGGCCAGAGAGCATATATAGTTCTCCAACATCCCACGCTCACCGATCTCCCACAGGCCGGTGAAACCCTTGAGTGCGACATCGAAATTATTAATAGTGGCGAAACGCCCGCGACAGATATCGATGCGTGTGCCGCGATCTTTGTGGCTGACTCCCCTAACTTTCCATGCGCTCATCGCCAGTTTGGTTACGTCGGGGCTGGAAGAAGTATCGGGCTGTCCCCAAAGCTTCTGAATAAACTAACTACGGAGCAATATAACGACATTACACAGGAAGAATTCACGGTTGATAATAATAAAATGACCCTACATGAGGGACCCCATCTCTTTGTCACAGCCGATGTTAAATATAAAGATGTCTTTGGGGAGACGGGCGAAACAAAGCTCTGTGCTGTTTTTGCGACCGAGTTCTCCGATCCAAAAACGCTCGTCAGTTGTACTTCCGGAAACACTATGACATGGGAAAACACGTGGTGGTAAATCAACAGAATCGCCTGCTCAAAAACCACTGAACTGCATAAAAACCACCTGTGTTTGAAAGGATTTCTCATGATCGTGCGCAAAGCCCGCCCAGCCACAGAGAGCGACGAAAACGAACCAAATAGATGCTGCTCCTCTCAAAACCAAACCACGCCATGGTGACTTCGTTTCTGGACTCCCAGCAAAACCAGAATTTTTCGTATCCCGAGGTCGGCGCGTCTCGCTGCGGCACACCGGGCGGCTACACCATCGATCACAATCGCGCGCGTCTTGGCCAAGGGCCGGAAGCGTTTGATTGCGCGAAGCGAGCGATCATGCAATGGAAAATGTTCGATATGCCGTGGATCGAGCTCTGTTGGCCTGATGCGCCCATTGAACCGGGCTCGACAGTCGCAATCCTCGTAGGCCATCTCGGGTTCTGGTCGCTCAACGCCGCCAGGATCGTCTACGTCCTGGAGGAAGACGGTCCTGTTCAAAAGTATGGCTTCGCCTACGGCACCCTGCCCGATCACAACGAAATCGGCGAAGAACGCTTTAGCATTGAATTACACCGAAACGACGAATCGGTCTGGTACGATCTGCTCGCGCTCTCGCGCCCGCATGGACTGTCACGACTCGCGTATCCGTTCACTAGACACCTGCAAAAAAGCTTTGCCGAACATTCCAAGCGAGCAATGCAGCGGGCCGTCGGATAAGCGAAAATACAGCCAGGGGACGAGGCGGGCATCGCATGAGGGCCTCCATCGAGAGGACGTAAACGATTGCGTCCGAACAGGAGAATCACGTTAGACTGAGGGCGAAGCGAATGCGTAATTTTGACATCAGATAAAACGATCCCAGACAGGGCGAGACGACGAGGACATGGCTGAACACATTGAGGATTTGCAGCAGCGGTATGCCGGGCTCCAGAAGCGGATGGAGCTTGTGCGGAGTTATCTTTGACGCGGCCGCCGCGCAGAAACAACTGACAAAACTGGAAGAGAAGGTAAGCGCGCCGGATTTCTGGAACGATCAGGCGCAGGCGCAGGCGGTGCTGCAGGAGCGCAAGCAGTTCGAGGAGCGCGTGAATGCGGAGAAGTCGCTCGATACGAGAGCGAGCGACCTGGAAACGTATTTCGGCCTGGCGAAGGAAGAAAGCGACAGCGGGCAGCGCAACGCGATTCTCGACGACATCTCGAAAGAGCTGGCGTCTGCGGACGATTACGTTTCGAATCTGGAGACGCGAACGTTCCTTTCGGGCGAGAGCGACCGGCTGAACGCGATCCTGACGATCAAGCCGGGCGCGGGCGGGACGGAGTCGCAGGACTGGGCGGAAATCCTGCTGCGGATGTATCTGCGATGGGCTGAGCGCAAAGGGTTCAAGGCGAACGTGCTCGATTCGACGCCGGGCGAAGAAGCGGGGATCAAGTCTGCAACGGTGCAGATCGAAGGCGAGAACGCGTACGGGATGCTGGCCGGGGAAAGCGGAGTACACCGGCTGGTGAGGATTTCGCCGTTCGATCAGGCGGCGCGGCGGCACACGTCGTTTGCTTCGGTCTTTGCGATTCCCGAGATTGACGACCGGATCGAGATCAATATCAAGCCGGAGGACATCAAGCTGGATACGTTCCGTTCAGGCGGCAAGGGCGGGCAGAACGTGAACAAGGTTGAGACGGCCGTGCGGATCACGCATATCCCGACGGGAATCGTGGTGGCCTGCCAGGTGGAGCGCAGCCAGCACAAGAATCGCGAAATGGCGATGAAGCTGCTGAAGTCGCAACTTTACGAACGCGAAATCGAGAAGCGGCGCGAAGAGGCGCGGAAGCTGGATGCCTCGAAGCCGGAGATCAGTTTCGGGAGCCAGATAAGGTCATATGTGATGCAGCCGTATCAGATGATCAAGGATCACCGGACGAAGTTCGCGCGAGGGGATGTGCAGAAGGTGCTGGACGGGGATATCGATCCGTTTATACGGGCGTATTTGCTGTACCGGCACACGGGGGAGACGTTTGGGGCGGCGGATGGGGATGAGGAGTAAGCGGGCGGTGCGGGGATAACGAAACGAAATTCAAAGACGCCGACCGAGAAACGCGCGGAACGAAACGGCAGGCCCTTCGCCGCGAAAAGCAAATGCGCGGCTCAGGATGACAGCTTTGCGGAGGGGATGGTGCAGCGACTAAGGGAAATACTGGGAATTGGGGATGGCGCGGAAGGTTAGAGGCGCTTAACTTGCTTGAGCCAGAGGGCTGTGCTACTGTCGAAAAATTGGAGGCGAACATGGCTGATAACGTTGGAAGCAAGGTGAGTTTCTTCGTTGTGGGACTGGGAATCGGCGCGCTGATCGGGATTCTGTTCGCACCCAAGTCCGGCGAGGAGACGCGCGATTATCTGAGCGGCAAGGCGGATGAGGGCCGAGAGTACGCGCAGAAGAAGGCGCGGGAACTGCGCGAGCGAGCGGAAGACCTGATCGAGCGCAGCAAAGAAATCATGTCGCGCCAGAAGGACGCGGTGACGTCCGCGGTGGGCTCCGCCGTGGAAGCGGGCAAGGAAACCTACCGGCGGGAAGCCAAAATCTCCTGAGCGCGAAATCTCCGACAATTTAAAGGGTCTGAACGGTTCGAGGGGGCGGAATGTCCGGTTTGGTGGAAGCGTTCATTATAGTCGCGGCGATTGCCATCATCATCCAGGCTGGGGTGATGGTGGCGATGCTCGTGGTGGTGCGGAACGCTGCGACGGAATCGACGCGCGTCCTAAAGGAACTGCAGAACCGGATGGGGCCGATCCTCTTGCGCACGGGCCGGATTTTGGAGGATTCCGAGGACCGAATTCACAGCATCATGAGCGACGCGGCGGAAATTACGAGCGTCGCGCGGGTGCAGGCGCAGAAGGTGGACCGCATCTTTACCGAGGCGCTTGAGCGGCTGCGCGTGCAAATTCAGCGCGCGGACCAGATCGTGACCGGGACGCTGGAAATACTGGAGGAAACCGGTTCAGTGCTGAAGAACAAGGTGTGGCGGCCGTTGCAACAGGCGTCGGCGATCATCAAGGGCATCAAGGCAGGGCTTGATGTGCTGCGCGGAAGGCGCGGGCCAGAGCAGGCCGCGGGCGTCACCGAAGACGAAGAGCTGTTCATCTGAGTTTGTCCCTCATACGTGCCTGGGCTAGGCGCGCCTATAGCCCGGGATTCCGACAAGCAGAGCAATTGGCCTGAAGTTTTCGCGCGAGGCGCTATTTGGCGTCGCCGTCGTGATCCGTGCCGCCGGTATTGGCTTGCGAATGGCCTGCCTGCTGGGCGGCGCGGCCTTGCGAGCTGATGGTGACGGTATCTTGAGGGGCGGAGCTGCTGTTGGTGGCCGGCTTGACAATCTTGGGAGTGCTTTGCGCTTGCTGGACTTGTGGCGCCTGTGACGCGTTTGTGGCGCCGGTGACGATGGCCATGTGAGTGCCTCCAACCGGTGTATCGGCGGATTGCGCGCTGACTTTAGGCGAGGGCTTTCGAGAGGAATGTGCCGAAGCGGTAGCCCGCTGCGTGGCTGAAGGGCGCTACACCCAGCGAATAATGGCCGCACGGAAGATTCATGTGACCGAATGGAACGTCGTTGCGGCGGAGTTCTGCGAGGAATTCCTTTGTCAATTGGGGCGAGAAAGTTGGGTCGTAGCGGCCGGTGATGGCGAGGATTTTTCTGTTCGTGGCGCGAAGCTTTGGGATGTATGCGAAGGGGCTGATTGGCGACCAATACCGGATGGCTTCGTCGCGGGAGACGTGCTGCTTCATCGCGTCCCAAACGTGCATGGTGGTGAGGCCCTGGGAAACTACGGCGCCGAAGTATGTGGAGACGTGGAGGAAGGCTCCGGCGCGGATGGCGGGTTCGTGGCACATGGTGATGAAAGCGATGCAGGAGCCGATGCTTGTGCCGACCAAGCCGAGGCGATCATAGCCTTGGCTTTCCAGCCAACGAAGAACGCGTTTTACATCGAGCACGGCCTGACGATTCGCCTGGATCGTGAGGCCTATGTTGGGGCTGACGAGGTGGTCGGCGCGAGGATAGCCCGGAATAGAGCGACGGTCGTGATACGGCAGGCTCATTTTGACAGCGGTGAGGCCGAGGCGGTTGAGCCAGCGGCAGACGCCATGCTGCTCGTCCCAGCGAGCGTTCCATTGGGCGAGCACGACGACGGCGGCGCGCGGTTTGCGGCCGGGAAAGAATTGGGCGTGGACGCGATTGTTCGCGGGCCAGGGCGAGACAAGCTGGCTGGTGAAGGTGAGGATATTGTTCTCGAGCTCGTAATCGCCGGCGGGAGTGGCGGCGAACCAAGCGTCGCTGGTGGGGATGGTTTCGGCGGCGAAGCGATCCAGCAAGGTGTGAGGATCTGCGCCGTTAGGCGAGGGGAGAATGTGTTCGACGCCCCAGGCGAAGGGGAGCGTGCGGCGGTTGGGTTCCTGCGACCAACGCATGCGTTCGTAACGGTGGACTTTTTGCTCGAGCCAGTTCAAGGATTGGGCTCCCGTCTTAAGTTTAGCCAAGGTTGGAAGAAGCTTTCGCGCACATTGTGCTATTGGGCGCGGCGGCGAAGGTGAGAACGAAGCTGGGCGTCTGCGGCGAGGACATCGGGAGTTTGCGCGAAGGCACGGACGAAGGCGTCGACGACCTGGGCGATGAAGGCGGGCGGAGCTTTTTCGTCGCGGGAGCCGGCGACGAACATCTGGCGATACATCATGGGGCCGAAAAGCAAGGCAACCGCGACGTCGATCGAGAGATCGGGGTGGAGTTCGCCGCGATCGATGGCCGCTTGCAAAACTTGAGCGAGGTATTTGGTGTGGCGAACGACGACTTTCGAGCGCCAGGCTTTGCCGAAGACCTGATTGCGGGCCGAATAGGCGATCAGGTGAGGCATGATGCGCTCGCGCTCCCGCATGTGATGCTCAACGGGGCGGTAACTTAAGGCGGCGACGAGGTCTTCACGGAGGGTTTTGGGTTCGATCAGATGCGGCTCTTCGTCGAGGCGATAGAGCCAGACGAGAACTTCCAGGGCGAGCGCGTCTTTATCGGGCCAGTGCTTGTAGATGGTGGCTTTGCTGACGCCGGACTGCGCCGCGATCGCGTCCATGCTGGTGGCGTCAATTCCCTGCTCGGAAAAAAGGCGGACGGCGGCTTCGAGGACTTTGTGGTGAGATTTTTCGCTGCGCGGCCTGGACATTTAGTTGGAAAGTTTTTTGCAGTTGCGCGAAAAAAGAATCGCCCCGCCGATGATGACCAAGAGCAGAGGCCAGTAATACAGATTCTGATGCCACTGCGCCGCAGACGGCGAAGACGCGATGATATTCCAGATTCCGCCGAATAGCGTGGTAAAAAGCCAGGCGTCATGCACGAAAAGGCGCGTGAAGAGCATTTCGGAGCATTGGAGCGCGAGACCGAGCGCGATGAGGATACCCGCGAACAATGCGGCGATTTTGTTTTTGTGAAGGCAACGGGCTGAGTCGGTCACTTTCATCCTCTTCGTCCTCCGTTCACGGCCAAAGTCAAAGGCGCCGACGAGATGGCGGCGCGGCAACATGACTGCTACACCGACGAACACGGACTCGCGTCACGCGCGGCGTTGAAGAAGCTTTATGACGGCCGGCGTGGGGTTTTCGGGATTCTCCATGCGGAGAAGCTTATCCGTACGGAGCCGGACCACATCGATCCATTCGGGATGCGTAACGATATAGAACTGGTCCTTCTGAATCGCATCGAATACGATCTCCGCGAGCTGAGCCGGAGGCATGCCAGCATCAAGGACGGCCTTGAACGCGGCGAGAGCGGCTTGGCGCTCCGGCGTGATGGGGACGGGTTCGTTTTGCAATGCCACGGGCCTGTGACGCTCGGCGTTGACGATGTCTGTGCGAGTGACGCCCGGGCAGATGACAGATACTTTCACGGAAGCGTTGCGCTGCTGAAGCGAGAAGTGGAGATTCTCCGAAAGAGCAACAACGCCATGCTTCGTGACCGCGTAAGTGGAGGAGCCGCTGCCCACGACGAGTCCCGCCATTGAAGCAGTATTCACGATGCGGCATTCGGTGTTCTGCGCGAGCATGAGCGGCGTGAAGATTTTGACGCCGTTGATTACTCCCCAGAGGTTGACACCGATGACCCACTCCCAATCGTTCCATGTGGCTTCCCATGGGGAACCGCCGGCGGCGACGCCAGCGTTGTTGAAGAGCAGATGAACCTGGCCGAATTCGTTGAAGGCACGGCGAGCGAGTTCCTCGACGTCAGCGCGCTTTGAGACGTCGGTTTTTACGGCGAGGATGGCGGCGCCTGCGGACTTAAGTTCCGTCTCCGCCTGGGCGAGATTTGGTTGGTCGATGTCGGCGAGAACGACGTTCATGCCTTCGCGGGCGCAGCGTTCGGCCAACGCGCGTCCGATGCCGCTGGCGGCCCCGGTGATTACGGCGGTTTTATTTTTGAATTCTTTCATTGTGCGCTCCTCTCGAACCTAAGCAACAGCAAAAGCGCCCGACTAAAAGGCGAGGCCGCTACAGAGCGCGACCAGCCATGCGAGAGCCACACACCAAAAGCTAAAGCTGAATACGCGAGAAGAGCCAAGCGCCGGCGCAGAGAAACGCGGCGGCGAGCGCAGCAAGAAGGACCATATCCAGCGTGAAACCGAATTGCCAACTGCCGATCAGGACGCCACGCAAACCATCGACGCCGTAGGAAAGCGGGTCAGCGTGCGTGATCCACGTGAGGGCACGCGGCAAATTGCGCAGCGGATAGAGCGCGCCGGAGAGAAAGAAGATCGGCATGACGAGAAAGTTCATCACGAGCTGAAAGCCCTGCATTTCCGTGATGACCGAGCCTATACAAGTGCCGAATGCGGCAAAAACGATCGCAATCATCGCGACAAACACGTAAGAGGCCGGGATCGCGAACCATCCGGTTGGACGGAAACCGGCACACAGGCAGACGACCACGATGAGCGCGCCTTGAATCATCGCGACAGTCGCGCCGCCGAGCGTGCGGCCGATCATGATCTGCAAACGCGAGACGGGCGCGACGAGAGTTTCTTTGAGGAAGCCGAACTGGCGGTCCCAAAGCATGGCGATGCCGGAAAAGACGGAGCTGAAAAGGACCGTCATCGCGACGATGCCCGGCGCCATGAACTGGAGATAGTTGCCGGCTCCGGCTTTCTTGAAGACGGGGCTGAAGCCGTAACCGAGGGCGAGCAGATAAAGCGCGGGTTGCCCGAGAGAGACGACGATCTGCACGCGCGAACGGACATAGCGTTTCAATTCGCGCAACCAAAGAATGTAGATTGCGGCCATGCTGTTTACCTCCCGCCACCGCGCCATGCGGCGGCGAATTGACGCATACGGTCAGTGGAATTTGCGGCTTCATCGCGGAGCGAGGTGCCGGTGAGAGCGAGGAATGCGCCCTCGAGAGAGTCAGTGCCTGTCTGCTGCTTCAACTGAGCGGACGTGCCTTGCGCGACGATGGCGCCGTGATCCATGACGGCGATGCGGTGCGCTACACGGTCGGCTTCATCCATGTAATGAGTGGTGAGAAAAACAGTGGTGCGTTCGGTTTGGTTTAGATTTTTCACGTGCGTCCAGAGCTGATTGCGGCTTTGCGGATCGAGGCCGAGCGTGGGCTCATCGAGGAAGAGGATTTTGGGCGTATGCAAAAAGCCGCGCGCGATTTCGAGGCGGCGTTTCATGCCGCCGGAAAACGTCTTCACGTAATCGTCGCGGCGCTCCCACAGCTCGAAGGTGTTCAAAAGCTGCTCAATGCGCTCGGCGCGGATTTTGCGCGGAACGTGGTAGAGGACGCCATGGAGTTCCATATTTTCGTAGGCGGTCTGATCGTTATCGAGGCTCGGGTCCTGAAAGACGATGCCGAATCGCTGTCGGGCTTCCTTCTGGTGCGTCCAGGGATTCATACCGTCGAGCTCGATGCTGCCGCCGGTGGGTTTCAGAAGCGTGGTGAGCATTTTGATGGTGGTGGTTTTGCCAGCGCCGTTGGGGCCGAGGAAGGCGAAGATCTCGCCTTGCGCGACTTCAAAGGAAATGGACTTGACGGCGGTGAATTTGTCGAAGGTCTTGGTCAGATTCTCGACACGGATCAAAAGGACACCTCCCGAAAGAGTTCTCAGCGGTTTGGCAATACTGAACGGTTTAGTTTAGTTTGTCAAGAGCAAAATATCCGGCCAGCTCTGCATTGAGACGCAGTGCAGTAACGCAGAGAGAAGCAACGAGCTCGGGGCCGAAAGAAACGAAACAGGTGACAATTTCACAGGAGGCGGGTGTATACTCCGCGAAAATTCGGGCCCCGGGACATCCAAAAATCCTGCTACTGGAGGCTACTCCGATGATGAGCATTTCGGCTCTGCTTCTACAAGATGACGCCACAACCAATGCAGTTGGCGGCGCACTGGCGGCAATGGGGACAATGATGATGCTGTTTTGGCTCGCGATCGTGGTCGTCTTCATCGTGGGCATGTGGAAGGTGTTTGAGAAGGCGGGACAGCCGGGATGGGCCGCGATCATCCCGTTTTACAACGCTTACATCCTGCTGAAGATCGCGGGCAGGCCCGGGTGGTGGCTCTTGCTCTTCTTCATTCCGCTGGTCAATATCGCGATCGCGATTGTGGTGGCGATCGATGTGGCGAAGGCGTTCGGACAGAGCGCGGTATTTGGAGTGGTTCTGCTTTTCCTGCTGGGTTGCATCGGTTATCTCGTTCTCGGCTTCGGGAACTATCGGTACGTTGGACCAGCGGTTGCAAGGCCGGCGGCTGCAACGGCATAGCAACGGTTGCCGGCGGCGGTTGGCCGACTAAAATCGAAGGAGCGTAATGTTCAGGGATAAGAACGGGCTTGGTGTCTTTTCAGGGGCGCGAGGAATCGCCGTGGTTCTAATGTTTGCGATTGGCGCGCGGGCCGCGCTTGCGCGGACGATCCTCTTCGTGGGGAATAGTTTCACATTCGGCGACAGATCTCCGGTAAAGCGGTTTCATCCCGAGCGCGTGAACGACCTGAACAAGGATGGGTTCGGCGGGGTGCCCGCGCTTTTCAAGACGTTTGCGATGGAAGCGGGGCTCGACTACGACGTTTCGCTGGAAACGTCGCCGGGAAAGTCGCTCGAGTGGCACTACACGGAGAAACGGACGGAGCTCGAGGGCAACTGGAATGTGGTCTCGCTTCAGGGCTACAGCACGCTCGATGAGAAGCATCCGGGCGATCCCTCGGAACAGATCAAGGGCGCGCACCAGCTGGCGCGGCTTTTTGCGGAAGAAAATCCGGCGGTAAAGATCTATCTGGTGAACACATGGTCGCGAGCCGACCAGACGTATAGGGCGAGCGGGCATTGGTACGGCAAGCCGATTTACCAAATGGCGGAGGATTTGGCCGCCGCAGACGCTGAGGCGTTGAAAGGGTTTCCCGATCTGACGGCAACAATTCCGGTGGGCGGTGCGTGGAATCGCGCCATGCGCGAGGGCGTGGCCGACCCGAATCCGTACGACGGGATCGACTTCGGAAAAGTCGATCTGTGGTCGTGGGATCAGTATCACGCAAGCGCGGAGGGCTATTACCTTGAGGCGCTGGTGATTTTCGGAAAGATCACGGGAGTCGATCCGGCGTCCCTAGGAGCGAAGGAAACCGCGGCGGGCGATCTGGGGATTTCTCCGGCGTTTGCGACGGCGTTGCAGAACGTGGCGCACGAGGAATTAGCAGCGGAGGGAGACGCGCTGCGATAGCGCGTTTTTGAGCGATTCCCCTACGGCTTCTTTGGGATTGCGCCGGGGACAAAGAGGGATGAAAGGTCAGTAGCTTTGGCTGCGTCGCCGAGATACGGACCGACGTGGAAGATTTCCTGAAGCGTGCGAAGGTCCGAGGAGTGGGAGAGATTTTCGTCGCTGGCGAAAGGCTTGCCGGCAACGTTGCGGTGAGCGAGGGGCGAGATGACGATTTCTGGGATGGTGTGCTCGAAACGATCCGGGTTATCGCCGTGAGCATCGGGTTCGGATTCGTCGCACCAGATGATGATTGCACCACCGTCCTTATAGGCTTTTGAGGCCATGATCATGGGAACGATCTGGCTGAGAAAATCGTCGCCCTGCTTGATGTTGGCTGCATCGCCGGTGAGGCCTTTGTACCCGCCGGGCAACGCGGTGTGCATATCGTTGTAAAGATCGGGCGTGATCCAGTTGTAATCGGCGACAGAATTGTTTGCGAGATCGACCGCGAGCTGCTGCAAGGGCGCGTAGTGCGTGGTGAGCGGATTGCTGACGGTGGAAATGTCGTCGCCGTTGGTATCGACAAAGAAGGCCATGGGGTTGTGCTTTGTGGCGTAAGCGTATTGAGTTGAGCCGTTGTATTTATTCGTGAAGCCCGGTGCAAAGGTACCGACGAAACTGACAAGCGGGACGGTCCAGCGGTTCTTTGGCAGCGGTTGATTGGTGAGCTGGCCCGCGGAATTTTGGGCGAGATCGATGTCTTCCTGGTAAGACTTCCACGTTTTTCCCGCCTTCATCAGAAACGCACACAGGTGCTCGTCCGTATCCTGAACGGTTTGGCCTTTGGGCGAATAGGGATCGTTGTCGTTGGTTACGCCGAGATTCGAGCCGGCTTCAGCCCAGATGTAGTTGGGCTCGGAGGGATGGATGTGGGCGTTCTCGCCGCTCGCGGTGGCGAGGGCGTTGTGATAATCAGCGGCGTAGGCAACTTGCTTGCTGATATCGACCTTTTGGCCGTCGATTGTGGCGGAGGCGGTGCCGTCGACGAGGCTATTGAGGAAGGGCGCGTTGAGATTTTTGTAGATTTGCTGGATGCGGCCGTCGAATTGGTTGGCGGGCTGCGTCCAATTGTGATTTTCGAGAGCGATGACGACGATGGTCTTCACCTGCTGGGTTGCGGCGGACGCGACGGCAACGCCGGTCAAGATCGCGGACGCAGCAATCAGGCGGAGATATTTTGAGCAAGACATCACGGCCTCCGAAGCCTTCATCAACAACGATAAGCGTTAATTGTATCTGATCGGCCGCGTTTGTGTGTTGCGTCCAGATCAAAGCCACAACTTCAACGCCGAGGCGCAGAGTGGACGCAGAGAAAGCGACACCAGGTCCTTCACCGGGGAAAAAGCGCGGTTCGGGACGAGACAGCGGGGCTTGCGAGCCTACAGAACCGATCACGCCGGCGGGACACCAAGCTGCCAGAAGAGGAAGCTCAGAATGTCCGTTGCCTCTTCGATGAGCTTATTGACCGGGCGTCCGCCAGAGTGGCCGGATTTTGTGTCGTAAAGCAGCAGGATCGGACGGCTGGCATCGTCGCCGGTGGAGGCTTGAAGGAGCGCGGTCATTTTGCGCGCGTGAAGCGGCGCGACGCGGGTATCGCCGTCTCCGGTGATCACGAGGACGGCGGGATAGTCCATGCCTCTTTTCACGTTCTGATAGGGAGAATACGCATAAAGCCATTTGAATTGCACCGGGTTAGCCGAGCTGCCGTATTCGGGAACCCAATAGGGACCGTCGAGAAATTTTTGGTAGCGGAGCATGTCCAGAAGAGGATAGGCACAAACGACCGCGCGAAAGAGATCGGGCCGCTGGGTGAGGGCCGCTCCCACGAGTAACCCGCCGTTGCTGGCACCGTATATCGAGAGCTTCGAGGGATTGGTGATCTTGTTGCCTTCAAGGTACTCGGCGGCAGCGATGAAATCATCGAAGACGTTTTGTTTGTTCTGCAGCATGCCTGCGCGATGCCACGCTTCGCCGAATTCGCCCCCGCCACGAAGATTAGCCAAGGCAACGACGCCGCCGCGTTCGGCCCAAACAACGAACATGGCGCTGAAGTAGGGGGTTTCGCTGATATCGAAACCGCCGTAGCCGGTAAGGAGGGTTGGACGGGCACCGTCCATCGGAATTCCCTTTTTATAAAAAAGGAACATCGGGATGCTGGTGCCGTCCTTCGATTTGTACCAGACCTGGCGAGTTTCGAACTGATTCAGATCGAGAGGCAGATTGGGGCGTTCCCAAACGGTCGAGCGAGCCGACGCTAAATCGTAATGGTAAATCGTGCTCGGCACGTTGAAGGAATTGAAATCGTAGAGAACAACGGGACTGGTCCATTGGCCGCTGACGTCTTCGATGGTGCCCAGGGTGGGGAGAGCGAGCGTCGAGATCGGTTTGCCGTCAGGCGCGAAAATCTTTACCTGTGAGGATGCGTCATGGGTGTATAGGGCAAAAAGCTCGCCGCCCGCGGGAGTGATATCCACCAGAGCCGAATCCGAAGGCGGGATGGTTTCCTTCCAGCTGGCGCGCGCAAGCGAGGGCGCGGTTGCGGGCACGACGTAAACGTGCCAGTTGGGAGCGTTCCAGTTCGTTACGAGATAGAGACTGCCACCGCCGAAATGAGGGAAAAACAGAAAGTTCAGGTCGTTAACGACCGGGACGACGGGGCCATTTTGCGCCAGATTTTTGAAGTAGACGTCGGCGCGTTGCGATCCGGAGCCGTAGATCACATTGATCGCGAGATATTTGCCGTCTTCAGAGAGATCGGCGGTGAGGATTTTGTCTTTGCCGAACGAGTTGCCGAAGATGACCTTGTCCTGCGCGGGATCTGCGCCGATAGCATGGTAATAGACGCGCGGGCCGACTGGAGTGGTGCGGGTGTAATAGAGACCGCGGTCATCGGGCGTGGGTTCGACGCTGAAATAAACGGCGCTTGGAAGCACGTCAGGCAGATCGCGGTGCGCGTCGACATCCATGATATGCACAGTGATTTCGTCCTGGCCGCCTTCGCGACGACCGTAAAAAAGGAAACGGCCGCTGTGGCTGACGGCTTCGAGCGTGGCGCTTGCGGAATGGTCGGCGCTCCAAGGGAGCGGGTTGACGAGCAATTGGTCCGGCGCATTTTCAGAGCGGCGCATGTAGATGGAGGAGAGATCCTGATCGGCGCCGCGCTTCGTGAAAAAATAGCGGCCGGCACGCTCAATCGGAATGCCGTATGTGTCGGTGTGAAGAAGGGCGCCGAGGCGCTGCGAGATCGCGTCGCGACCGGGAAGATGCCGGATTGCGGCATACGTGCAGGCGTCTTCTGCGTCGATCCAGGCGCGGGTTTCGGGGCTGCTCTGATTCTCAAGCCATTGGTAAGGATCGGGAACGACGACGGAACCGTAGGTGTCTTTGATGTCGTCAGTACGGGTAGGCGGAGGGCATTTCGCTTCTGCTTTAGCCGCGGTCTCGGGCGCCGACTGCGCGCGAAGCGGAGCTGCGAACAAGCACAATAACACCGTCAAGCCGATTATAAGGCGAGTCGGGACACGATTCGACCTGAGCGGGACACGGCTGGGAAGAAGAGTCAAGGAAACCCTCCAGAAAACGCCCGGCACGATAGTAGCACTGGCGCGGTTGCGTTAGAAATGGGGCAACGGGAACCGGGAGCTGGCTTGAGGGGTCCCTCGGGATGTGGCAGAGTGAAAATGTGGCTCCTGCGGCGATTATTGATGTGTTCGTGTTTGCGTTTGGGCTGATTATCGGCAGCTTTCTGAACGTGTGCATCGTGCGCATTCCGGGAGGAAAGTCAATCGTGCTGCCGCCTTCGGCTTGCCCAGAATGCGGCACGGGGATCCGGCCCTATGACAACATTCCTGTGGTCAGCTATCTCCTGCTGCGCGGGAAATGCCGCGGTTGCAAGACGCACATTTCGCCGATGTATCCTGTGGTGGAGTTGCTTACGGGTTTGCTCTTTTTTGCGTGCTACCGCGCTTTCGGGTTGAGCGTGGAGACGCTGAAGTGGTGCGCGTTTTCGGCGATCATGATCGTGCTGGTGTTTACGGATCTGCGCGAGCGGATTCTGCCGGACGTGGTGAATTTGGTGGGATTCGGCCTCGGGTTGGTATTCAGCCTTTTTACGCCACCTTCTGACGGAACGGCGCGCTGGCTGGCGCATTTCGTGTTTCCTTCCCTGCATTCAATGGCCGTGATCTCGCTGTTGGATGCGCTGCTGGGGGCGGCGGCGGGAGGCGGGCTGCTCTGGATCGTGATGGAGATATATTTTCGAGTGCGGCACCGCGAAGGAATGGGGCTGGGCGACGTGAAGATGATGCTGATGGCGGGCGCGTTTTTGGGGATCAAGCGAACGCTGCTGACGATTTTCGCAGGATCGCTGCTCGGGAGCGTGCTGGGGATCGTATTTATGCTGGCGCGCGGGAAAAAGTCCGATTACGAGTTGCCGTTCGGCACATTTTTGGCGATGGCTGCGCTGCTGGTCTTGTTTTTTGGGACTCCGGTGGTGAATTGGTACTCAACAATGCTCATGGGGCGTTAGGTTTGGCGTTCGATCTTTTTGAAACCGGCGAGGCCAGGTCGAATAGGCGGGAAGAGTTTTCTTTTTTGCGGCCTTTGGCCGGGCTTCGATTTCGCCGAGTGAGTTGGCTATTTGGATTTGGTCTCGTTGGCTACGGGTGATGAAGACTTAAGGCACGGTGGGCGCGGCTGGATCAGCCCTGGACTGAGAACGCTTCGACTTTTTATGCCTACGTACCACGCAATATCGCATGGACCGACAATTACGTTGACGCCTTCGCAATTGGTGCTCGGCGCGGCGCTCGTCTTCACGCTGATTGTGGGCGCGGTGTTTGTGGTGCTGATGCTGCGCCGGTTTCTGGGCGCGGGACGCGGGAAGAGAGGAGGAGAGCCTCCCTCGCGGCCGCTCTCGGAGGACGCGTCGTCATTTGTGACGGCGTCAATGCAGGGCGTAATCGAGAAGCTGCGCGCGCAGGAAAAAGAGCTGGCGCGGCTGCATCTGCTGGCGCAGGAACGCGCACAAGAGTCCGAGCGATTGACCGAAGAGGTGACGCGCAACATGCCGACCGGGCTATTGCTGGTGAATGCGACGGGCTCAATCGGATCGACGAATCCGGCAGCGGAAGAGGCGCTGGGAATCCGGCCGTTGCGCTACCGGTCGTATAAAGAAGTGCTTGGAGCTGATTCGGAACTGGCAGGGATGCTTGCGGAGTGCTTGAACGAGGGGCGGACCTTCCAGCGCGGCGAAGTGGAGCATTTGACGGGGGGGGGCGAAGTGCGGCGCCTGGGCGTGACGATTTCGCCGATTTACCGGTCGGGGCGAACAGCCGCGGTAAGGGCGCGGCTCAGCGACCCGCCGTCCACCGAACGAAAGATCGGCGGCGCGCTCTGCCTAATGAGTGATTTGACGGAGTTGGCCGCGCTGCAGAAACAGATCCGCTGGAAGGAGAATCTAGCGGCGCTGGGTGAAATGTCCGCGGGCATTGCGCATGAATTCAAAAATGCGCTAGCGACGATTTCCGGCTACGCGCAGATGATTCACAGCGAGGCGGCTCCGGGAGATATACGCGATTCTTCGGGCAAGATTTTGGAGCAGACACGGGCGCTGGCGCACGTGGTGACTGAATTTCTGCGCTTCGCGAAACCGCTGGAGATTTGCTACGAGGCCGTGCCCCTCGAGGCGCTGATTCAGCGCGTGGCACAGGAACTGCGCGAGGCGGCGCCAAATTGCGCGGTGGAGTGCGAAGGAACGTTTCAGGAACTGCCGGGCGACGAGGCGCTCATCCGGCAGGCGCTGGTGAACCTGACGCGGAATGCGGCGGAGGCGACGCGCGGCACGACAGAGCCTCGCATCACGATTTTTGGAACCATCGAGGATCTCGGCGGGCGAAAGTGGCAACGGATCGGCGTGGCCGACAACGGGCCCGGCATCCCGGAGCCGGACTTGCCGAAGATTTTTCTGCCGTTCTACACGACCAAAAGCGAAGGAACCGGGTTGGGGCTCGCGGTGGTGCAGAAGGTCGCCCTGCAGCACGGCGGAAGTATAGAAGCCCGGAACCGGGCAGGGGGCGGGGCGGAGTTTTTGCTGTGGTTACCTTTGCGGCATGAGGCAGCATCGTCGACGGTGGGGAGCGTGCGGAGGGCGTCTAAAATTTAGGTATACGGCGCGGCTTGGCGTATTGGCTGGTTTTTAGCGCCGTGGGGGCCTAAATGCAAAAGCGAAAATCTACCGCAGAGACGCAGAGGACGCTAAGGCAGGCTTTTGGCGCGCTCATTGGGTTGGCCGCGATTGCCGGATTGGCGTTTGTGCCACAGGCAACTTCGGCGCAGCAGAATAACTCAAGCTCGTCGAGCGCGTCTTCAACGCAGAGCACATCGAACAGTGCGCCCAACGCGACAACTGCCCCGGCTGCTCCGGTGGACCCACTGGCCGCTGCTGCGCGCAAAGCTCGGGAGCAGCAAAGCCAAATCAAGAAGCCTGCGAAGGTCTTCACGAATGACAACCTGCCGACCGCGGGCGGAATTTCAACCGTTGGCGTGACGAATACCGCCGCTGCCGCAGAAGACAGCACTGCCGCTGCGCCGGCAGCGCAAGGCGAAAAGTATTGGCGCGACAAGTTTGCGTCGTTGAATAAAAAGCTCGAGCAGGATCAGTCAGAATTGGACGTAATGCAGCGCGAACTCGGCGTGCTGAATCTGCAGAATTACAGCGATCCGGTGCAGGCGATGCAACAGGGATACAGCCGCAGCGATATTGACAAGAAAACCGCGGACATCGACGCAAAGCAAAAAGAGATCGAGGCGGACAAACAGGCCATTTCGGACGCCCAGGACGATTTGCGCAAGTCCGGCGGGGATCCGGGCTGGGCGCGGTAATTCTGAATTATCCGCGAGTAGTGACCCCAAAAGAGCAGCTTGCCCTGCGCCTATGTTTTGGCGCTGAATCGATAGAGCATCTCATCTATGGAACCTGTGCTGCTGGTCGAAGATAAGGCTGAATTGCGGGCGATGTTCCGCAAGGCGCTGGAGCGTGCGGGATATGATGTGGAGGAAGCGCCCG
>Ga0335074_10005507_pt1 | contig 17518 bp, 17 predicted proteins | sample Lox_Sample_23_FD_206715 | JGI IMG/M metagenome (GOLD analysis project Ga0335074, IMG submission 206715) | Soil microbial communities from Loxahatchee National Wildlife Refuge, Florida, United States - Lox_Sample_2.3 | ecosystem: Environmental > Terrestrial > Soil > Wetlands | place: USA... | reverse complement strand
CATGCGGCGAGCGCTTCCGGTTGCGGAAGGTGTTCGCTGCACGAAAATGCCAGCGACACGAGGCCGCCTCGCAGCATCTCCAGCGGCGCCGAAACCTGATCTGCAATGCTGACTGCCCAGCCATGAAATTGGTCACTGCGGTTGACGAAGGCGACGAGCAGGCCGGTATCGGCGATACCCTTCATCCTTTCGCGAAGCCCTTGCGGCTCGAAAGATCGCTCGGGCCGTCGATGCTGCCGGCAAGCCGCATGAATGGGCGTGATTCTCTCTCGGAACGGGTCAAACCGAGGGTGGCGGTGATTCTGCTCGCTGGACAGAAGCAGCGCTGATCGTTTGAATGCGCAGGGACTTGCAGGAGGATTCACTGGCCATGGCAAAAGATCCCGAGAGCTATCACGACTTGTTCGACGACAAAAAAGCCTTCGCCAATCTGGCGACGCTGATGCCTGACGGCTCGCCGCAGGTGACGCCTGTGTGGTTCGACCGCAAGGACGGCATGATCCGCGTCAACACCGCCAAGGGCCGCGTCAAGGCGCGCAACATGAAGGAAGGTTCGCATGTCGCGCTCGCGATCATGGACCCCGACAATGCGTATCGCTACGTCCAAGTGCGCGGCACCGTCAGCCGGGTGACGGAGGACGGCGCCGACGCCCATATCGACTCGCTCGCCAAGAAATATCTCGGGCAGGACAAATACCCGTTCCGCCAGCCCGGCGAGGTGCGGATAATTTATGAGATCAGGCCCAAATCGTTTTCGGGCATGGGGTGAGAAAATGTGGTTTTCCTCCCGTTTGTCATCCCCGCGCGCGCGGACGCGCGCATACCTGGTCCCGGCTCGCCTCGCGGCCGGGATGACGATCCTGATTGGAGCGCTGGTCATGGGTGCTCAGAGTGTCCGCGCCGCGGATGCCAGCGCAGATGCGCGATTCAAGGCGATCTACACGAAGGAATGGCAGTGGCGGAAAGAGCAGTTCGGGATCCGCGACGAAGAAAATACGCGTGAACCGTTGCCCGATCATCTGCCCAAAGCCGACCCGGCATCCGAAGCCGCACGGCTCGCCTATTGGACAGAGGTGCTGAAGGAGGTCGATGCGATCCCCCGCGATCAGCTCACGCCTGAAGTGCAGGTCGACTACGACGTCTACCGGCCGCAGATCGCGGCGCTGATCGCGGACGAACAATTCCGCGACTACGAGATGCCGGTCAATTCCGATTCGTCCTTCTACTCCGACATCACCGAAACGCCGCGCGGCAATTTCCGCACCGTCGCCGACTATCGGAACTACGTGAAATGGCTGGCCGACATTCCGCGCTTTTTCCGCGAGGAAACCGGCGAGATGCGCGCCGGGCTCAAGCGCGGATTCACGCCTCCCAAAGTGACGATGACGGGCCGAGACAAGGCGATCGAAGCGGTGGCGGACGCCAAGCCGGAGGACAGCGTCTTTCTGGAGCCGTTCAAGAACAATGCGCTGAATATTCCTCCGCCGGAATGGGAGTCGCTGCGCGCCGATGCGCTGAATACCGTACAGGATGCAGTTATTCCGGCTTATCGCGATCTGCTGCAGTTCATGCGCAACGACTACATTCCCGGCACCCGGACCACGATCGCAGCGGACGATCTTCCCGACGGCAAGGCTTATTACAAATCGAAGATACTCGAATTCACCACGCTCGACATGGATCCGGGCGAGATTCACAAGATCGGCCTGGAGGAGGTCGCGACCATCCATCAGAAGATGGTCGACAAAATGCACAAGACGGGGTTCAGGGGCGACTTCGCGGATTTCCTGAAATATCTGCGCACCGATCCGAAATTCTATGTGGACACGCCCGACGAGCTCTTGCGGCGCGCGGCGTGGATTGCCAAGGAATTCGACGGAAAAGCTTCAACCTATTTCGGCCTGCTCCCGCGTTCGCGTTTCGCGATCAAGCCGGTGCCGGCCGATATCGCGCCATTCTACACGGCGGGACGCGGCGGACCCGGCATCTATCTTCTCAATACTTATGACCTCAAATCGCGTCCGCTCTACAATCTGACCGCGCTCACTCTTCACGAATCCGCGCCGGGGCACGCGTTCCAGATCCCGCTCGCCAACGAACGCAAGGATATGCCGGATTTCCGGCGCATGACTTACATCTCTGCTTACGGCGAAGGCTGGGCTGTCTATTGCGAACGTCTCGGACTCGAGATGGGTATGTACAAGACGCCGTACGACGTCTTCGGCATGTGGGGCTACCAGATATGGCGCGCCGCGCGTCTGGTCGTCGACACCGGAATTCATTCGGAAGGCTGGACCCGCGAGCAGGCGATCGACTACATGCGCGACAACACCGCGCTGCCCGAACGCGAAATCGGCACCGAAGTCGACCGTTACATTTCATGGCCGGGTCAGGCGCTGTCCTATTACCTCGGCGAAATGGCGATCCTGAAAGCGCGCAAGAAGGCCGAAGACGCACTCGGTCCCAAATTCAGTCTCCGCGCGTTCCACGATACCGTGCTGCACATGGGCTCGGTTCCGCTTCCCGTTCTGACCGCGCGCATCGACCAATTTATTGCCGACGGAGGCAAGGGGCCGTATCCCGATTTGGAATAGGCAAATCAAATTGTCATGGCCCGCGACCGCGGGCCATGACAGTGATAGCTATGTCGGAAAATCCCGTGGCGGTCTCACCCTGCCTTCATCCATTCCTTCGGGATCGGAGTCGCGCGTTGATTGGTGAGCAGTTTCAGCCGTCGCGCCTTTTCTTCGTCGGATAGCGTTTCCGGATCTTCTTGCAGTTCCGCGCCGATGGCCATGCCTTTGCGCACAGCGGGACGTTCGCCAATCTCCGATAGCCAGCGTTTGACATTCGGAAACTCGTCGAGATCGATACCGCGCATCTTCCAGCCGGCCGCCCAGGGATAACAGATCATATCGGCGATGGTGTATTCGCCGGCCGCCAGATAGCGTTTCTGGAACAGTCCTAAATTCATGACGCCATAGAGGCGGTGTACTTCATCGCCGAAGCGGCGCATCGCGTAAGTGAGATCGCCATTGGCCGGCACCTGCGACGCGCGCATGAAGTGCCCCTGCTCGCCGAATTTTGGCCCCTGATTGGCCATCTGCCACATGACCCATTGCACCACGTCGTATTTCCTGTGCGGCTCCTGCGGCCAGAAACGGCCGGACGTCTCGGCGAGGTACATCATGATTGCGCCTGATTCGAAAACGGTGATCGGCGCGGCGCCGCTGTGAGGCTCGGTGTCGACCAACGCAGGCATGCGGTTATTGGGTGATATCTTCAGAAAATCAGGGCTGAACTGGTCCCCACGGCCGATATGAGTAGGCTTGAGTGAGTACGGCAGCGCGAGTTCTTCGAGAAGGATCGTGATCTTTTTCCCGTTGGGCGTAGGCCAGAAATATACTTCAAGCATAGCGCGTCTTCTCCAGGCGGCGCGCCCCTTCGAGCCCTAGACGCGCAAATCTTGCGGTTCATTCCGCGGCACACAAGGGAAAACAACGCAAATGTGGCGGAATAACGCGGGATCCGCCAACCTGCGATTGATCAGAGTGGGCGGAACCCGCGCGTTTGGGATAAGCTTACCGATGCAAATCGTCGAAGGGGCTCCCGGCATGCAATGGATTCTCATCGCGCTCGTCGTCGTTCTGGTCGTTGCCCTTTCGGGTTTCCGAGTCGCTCAGCAATATGAGCGCGGCATCGTCTTCCGTTTTGGCCGGTTTGTCGGAGTTCGTGGGCCGGGCCTGTTCTGGATCATTCCTTTAGGCGTCGAGAACTCCGTCAAAGTCGACATGCGGGTACTGACAGACAGTGTCGAACAACAAGAGACGATGACGAAGGACAATGTTCCGATTCACGTGAACGCAGTCATCTGGTACCGTGTCGTCAAACCTGAGCGCGCCATCATAGAGGTACAGAATTTCCGCGCTGCCGTCGTTCAGGTTGCGCTTACGACTTTGCGCAACGGCATTGGTCAATACACGCTGGATGACGTGCTGAAGGAGCGGGACAAGCTCAGCCTCGTGCTCAAGGACCGCGCCGATCAGGTTACCGAACCGTGGGGAGTGGAAATTCAGGCCGTCGAAATGCGCAATGTCGAAATTCCCGCCAGCATGCAGCGGGCGATGGCACAGGAAGCCGAGGCCCTGCGCGAGAAGCGCGCGCGCATTATCAAGGCCGAAGCCGAAATGGAAGCTGCGCGCAAGTTGCGCGAAGCCGCGGACGAAATCATGAAGACTCCGGCTTCACTGGAGCTGCGCCGCATGCAGATGCTGACCGAAGTGGGCGCCGAACAGAACAGCATGACAATCATCATGATGCCTTCGGAATTTGTCGAGGCTGCGCGCGCCCTGACGCTGAAGGGAAGTGCTTGAGAAAAATCATCTCGCAAGGAGTCGCGAGAGCGAAAAAGGCGTGACATCGATTCGGCTTTGTCCGTCGATGACGAGTTCCGCCGCCGCTTCGCCCAAAGCCGCGGAATGCTTGAAGCCATGACCCGAACAACAAGACGCGATGACGACGCGGTCACTCCTTGGATGATGGTCCAGTACGAAACCGAAATCCGGCGTGACCGTATAAAAGCAGGTTGAACCCTGTTTGCATGTTGCATCCAGTCCCAGAAGAAACGGCGCGACATAGGAGTCGTACATGGATCGGCAGTCCATCGTTTCCGGTTCTTCCACGGCACCGGTCGGCGCGGCCATTGATTCATACTGCTCCGTCGCGATTTTGACACCCGAACCGTCAATGTCGGGAAACCCATAGATCGCCTGCTTCGGTCCGCTCAGTTCCCAGATGAATACCGGAAACCGATCCTGCTGAAACAAATCGTCATGTGGCGTGAACCAAAACTGCTTCTGCGGAAATATCCGGAACAGATGAGCCAGATCGGCGCCTAACAAACCGGGCAGCCAGGGACCCGCCGCGACAACGAGCCTGTCTGCGACATAATTTCCCTTCGCTGTGGTAATCAGCACGTTGTCGGCGCGGGGGGCAAACCCCGTGACCTGCTCATCGAGGCGAATTTCGGCCCCGTTTCGCCGGGCTAACGCGAGCTGGGCGGCGACGCATGCCTCGGGACGGAGAAATCCCCCGCCGGGCTCGAAATAGCCGATCTCATGATCGTGGACCCGGAATTGTGGAAAGCGCAGGCGGATTGAACCGGCATCCCAGATTTCGTGGGGAATTCCATGGTCGCGCGCGGCCGTCACGGTATTGTTGAAGAAATTTGCCACATGAGTGCAGCTCGTCTTCGCTGCGCTCGAAATGATGAGGACACCGCTCGCGGCGAGAAGCGATGCGCCGGTTTCCTCCTCGATCTCCCGCCAGAGAGCTCCGGAGCGAAGGACGAGCGGTGTCAGGTGTGAGCCTTCTCCAATCGCCTGGCGGGTGATTCGCGTGCTGCCATGCGTGGAACCGAATTTGTGTGGAGGCGTGAATTGATCGAGGCCCAGAACCCGGATGCCGCGCCGGGAAAGTTGAAAGACTGTTGCGCTTCCCAGCGCTCCCAGTCCCACGACTGCAACGTCGTAATGTATTGAGGCCATGGTTAAGTGCATAGCTGTCGCGCATATTTGGCGCGCTGATTGCAAAGACGCGAACCGCAACCATATGAGTGTTGCATTTTGGTGCCGCCGACGGGACTTACTGACGCAGAACGGGCCACTATGACACCCTGCCACAGTTCGCGCGTTTCATCGTGGGTTCAGATTGGATTGGGATACTGGGCATGACAGCCAACGGAGCGGGGTCATGAAACTGACATTTCTCCCGACATTGACGGATCTGCGCGAAATGCTGGGCGATCGGCTCTATGTCGAATTCGTCTGGATGTGGCGGGAACAGGAACAGGCCGCCCGCACCCTTGAGCGGCGTGCGAAATGGGCCGAGCAGATGCCGGCGCGAAACGCTGAGGCGTGGCCATACCCCTTGTTTGCCCGAGTTGAGACGGTCGAATCGCTGCCGGAGCAGAAGCCTGCGCAGGTCGCGCTCCTTCATCCCAATATTCAGCGCATTCTCGAGCCGAGGTCGGGCAAGGAGCCGGAATGGCTGAAAAGCCTCGAGGTCGCAGGCGGCGAGCCCGAGACTGCAACGACCCGGTCGCGGGCCGCAGCGCTTCGCGCGGCCGCAGAATAGGCGGGAGGGGTTAACCCCTCCGCCCCGCCTCATAAAGGAACCAGACGCGCCGTTCGGTTTCGTCGATCCATACTTCGATCAGGCTGGCCGTCGCCACGTCATTGTGCTCGTCGCACAAATCATGCGTTTCCCTGAGACTTGCTATAAGCTGTTTGTTGTCTTCGCGCAGTTCGGCAAGCATGTCCTCGGGCGTGACGTAATCCGCGTCATTGTCCTTGATACGCTGCAGGCGTGCGATGTGGCCGATGGAATGTATGGTCGTTCCGCCAAGCTTGCGCACCCGCTCGGCGATAGGATCGGTCATCGCGAAAATCTGATCGCCATGCTCGTCGAGCAGAAGGTGATAGTCGCGGAAATGCGGTCCCGACATGTGCCAGTGATAATTCTTGGTCTTGACGTAAAGCGCGAACGTATCGGCGAGCAGGGCATTCAGCGCGCCAGAAAGATCCTTCATTGCATTGCTACCGAGGTCGTTCGGCGTTTGCAGGGGTGCCGTGCGCCGAGCTTTTGCAGTTTCATCGTTCATGGAATAGCTCCTTGATCTGGCCGCTGTCGGGCCAATGGGATCCGCGCACAAACTGCCCATGTCCCGGCAAGATTGTGCCGCCTTGAGATATGGCGAGACCCGGGCGTTCCGCAATGGACGGAGCGGCGTTCCGCTCCTATATGCACGGCCAGCATATCCTGGCCATGACAATATGGCAGTAGCGGTCGGCTTATTGCGGTTCGTTGGCGCGCGCGTTCATGGGTTGCGGCTTGAACTGCGCAGCAGCCGTTTCGGCTGCGGAGCGATCCTCCGGAGAGAGCTGGGAGCCGAGCGCCTCGATGCGGTCCTTCGATTCCTTGTCGCCCGATTTCGCGGCGATGAGATACCAGCGATAGGCATCCATCAGGCTCTGCGGTACGCCAAGGCCGCGTTCGTACAGGATGGCGAGATCGAACTGCGCGTCCACCAGACCAAGCTGTGCCGCTTTCGAGAACCAGCGCGCCGCTTCCACCGGGTTTTTCGCCGTACCGGTCCCTTGCGCATAAGCCAGCGCGAGATTTGACATGGCCTTGCGATTGCCGCCCTGCGCGGCCGCCAGATACCAGCGGAAGGCTTTTGTGGAATCGGCCGGCACCGCGTGACCTTCAGAGAAGAGCGTGCCCAGGCGATACTGCGCGACGGGTTCGCCGGAAGCCGCGGCGCGTTCGAGCCAGCTTACGGCCTGGATCTTGTTCGGGCCGCCCAATTGCTGCAGCCCCAGAAGCAGCTGCGCCTGGGAGTCGCCGGCATTGGCAAGAACTGCCAGCTGACGCTTCGTGTCGCCGCCATTCGCCTGGACCGGAAGAGATTTGCTGGCTTGGGCCGCGGCCGTCTTCACTGAAGCTCCGGCCGTGGATTTCGCCGCGGAGCGAATGGCGGTTGCATGTTTCGCGGCAGGCACGGCGGCAGGCACGGGATGAACATCGGCGGATGGTGTCGATCGGCTGATCAATTCGCCGGCCGTAACTGCGACAGCGAGAATGGCGACGAGGACGACGCCGGCAAGAAGCGCATAACTTGTGGTCTCGCCCTTGCCTTTCTCGCGCGCCGCGCCGGATCGCATGAATGGAAGGCCGAAAAGCTCCTTGGAGTGTCCGTTTGTTTCCGGCTTCTGGGCCGCAGCCTGCAGCGACTGGCGGGCCGCGGAGAGGAAGGAGGCGGTACTGGCCGTGGTCTGCACGCTTGCGTCGTCATGGGCGAAGGCTGCAGCAGGCTGCAGCGGTTCGGCGGCGAGACCAGCGCCGGCGTGGGCAAAGATCGGCTCCGCAATTGGTGACGGCGTCGATTCCTCCGCGTGGTGGTCGTCGTGTTCTTCCGCGTGTTCGCGAGCGGCGGGCGAGTCGAGCTCCAGAACCTCCTCATGCGGTTGCGGCGACACAACCGGCGGCAGCGTCTCCTCCGCTTCGTGCGCGTGCACCTCGGGTTCGGCGGCCGCCATATGCGGCGGTGCTTCCGTCGCTGCATTCAGGTGCGACACTTCCGGCGCAGCCGCGGGCTGCGGCGCGAGGGACGCCTTCAGCTCTGCGATTGCCTGTTGCTGTTTGGTACTTTCCGCCTCGAGCTTTTCGCCGAAGCTCTTCAGCGCCTCGGCGACGAGGTTTGCATGCAGCTGCTGAAGCGTCTCGGTCTGCTTTTTCTCGTCGGCATCCAGCCTGTCGTCGAGCGTGCGCGACAGCTGGTGGAGCAGGCTCGCTTTCAACTCGGAAAACACGTCCTGCTGTTTAAGGCTGTCGGCTTCGAAGCGTGCGGCCAGTTCCTGCGACGTTTGTCCGAGCAAACTCGTCTTCAGCTCTGCAAACGCGTCCTGCTGTTTGCGGCTCTCCGTATCGAAGCGCTCGTTGAGCGCCTGCGAGGTCTGGGCGAACAAACTCGTCTTCAACTCCGTCAGCGTGTCGTGTTGCTTGCGGCTTTCCGCATCGAACCGTTCGGCAAATGTCTGCGAGGTCTGGCCAAGCAGGCTTGTCTTGAGCTCCTCGAGCGCAGCCTCCTGTTTGTGTGAGTCCGACTCGAGCCGCTCATTAAGGGTCTTGAGCAGATCGTCGACTGCGCCCGTCTTTGCCTGCAGCGAGGCAAGGCCGGTCGCCATTGTTTCGGTCCGGCCCGCCAATTCGGAAAGACTGCGTTCCAGCGCGACGTAACGATCATCCGCGGCGATTTCGGCAATGCGCGAATTCAGTTCCGAAACGCCGTTCTGAAGGTCAAGCACAGTCGACGAGCTGGCATCGTCGCGCTGCCGCGCTTCGGCGATTGTCTGTGCGAGATCGGCCTGCTGCTGCCCGAGCTGTTCGAGCGTTTTCTCGTTCGCCGCAAAGCGCTGTTCGAGTGCGGCCGATGAGGAAGCCGACTCGGCTCGGGCCTCTTCCAGCCTGCCGGTCAGCGACTCGATATCGGCTGTGAGCGTGCGGGCCGTCCCGCCATAGCGTGCGTCCATCGCCTGCAGGCGCTGCTGCATTTCGCCATGAACCTGATCCAGCTTCCCTGCCAGATCTTCCACACGGCCGGCCTGCGTCTTCGCGACTTCCGCCTGATGCGCGTCGAGCGCATCGAGCCTCTGGTGTGTCTCGCTGCGGACCTGTTCGAGTTTTCCGGTCAGGGATTCCACATTGGCGGCATGCGTCTTCGCGATTTCTGCCTGATGCGCGTCGAGCACCTGCAGCCGTTGCTGCACGAGGAGCAGACGCTCGTCGAGCGCGCCGCACATATCGTTTGCTTCGCCGCGGGCTTCGTCGAGCTTTCCGCGCAGCGATTCAAATTTTCCGCCGACCGACCGGGCATGGTCGCTCTGGCTGATATGCAGCTTGTCGAGACCCTGCTGCAACTCGGCGATGCGTCCATTAAGCGATAGAACTGCGCCCGAACTTTCCGTGCGAACTTCGTCGAGACGGGCGCCGAAATTTTCGAAACGTACATCGAGGCTTCGGCCGGACTGCTCCAAACGTTCTTCGAGCGTTTGAATGCCCTGTTCGAAATGCGCCTTCTGCAGTTCGAGCGCGGCGGCATTTCCCGACATGCGATTCCAGACATCGCTCACCGTCTGTGTCAGGTCTTCGAGGCGTGCATGAAAGACGTCGGCGGTTTCGTGCTGGCGCGATTTGAGCGCATCGAGCCCGTCCTGTGCCACGGAGATTCGGTCGTCGAAATCGCCGCAGCTGCGGTCCATCTGGGTGCGAAGCTCGTCGAGCCGGCCGATCACCTCTTCCAGATTGCGCGTTACGGCGGAAACCTGGATCGCGGAATGTCCGGCAGTCTGAACGAGGTCCTGTGTCAGCCGCTCCAGGCCGCGATGAAGGTGCTTTACGGCTTCGCGAAGCGGTTCGGCCCGCAAACGGCCCTCGAATTCATCGAGCCGGTCGGCCAGCTCGGTGATGCGGCTGCCGAGTTGGTTGAATGCGTCGTCGCGTTCCTGGGAATTCAGCTCGGAATAGCGCTTGAGGATGCGCCGGGTGAGCCATTCGCCAAGCGAAAGGCCTTCGCGCCGGGCGGCCGTCTGGGCGGCATCTCGCGCGTCCAACGGGATGTCCACGAGACTCCAGGAAGATTCCAGGCCCATATTGCCCTCGCGCGCCAACGCCGCACCTCCAAACCGGCGCGGCCATGTTCACGCCAGTTTTGTTCGGACAGCGTAAAAATCGTGTTAACCGCAAGTTGCTGTTTGCCGCCGCGTTAAAGGGCGGGACCCGCGGCCGGGCAATTCACCGCGTCGCCAGGAGGATTTCGAGTTCGATTCCGACCGCCAGCAATCTGCGGTCGGACATGCGCACGCCGGTCAACATCAGGCCCACCGGTGCTTTGCCCGGTCCGTGGCAGGGGATGGTTAGCGAGGGAGCGTCAAGCAGATTTGCAGTCATGGGATTGCGCAGGATGAGCGCATTGGCGCGGCGGAAGCCGTCGTCACTTTCGACGTCAGCGATCCGCGGCGCGATAATGGGCACGGTCGGCGCGATCAGCGCATCGAACGAAAGCATCGCCTGTTCGAATCGCGCCATCATCCGGGCCCGCTCGCACGTGTTCGTTTCGATATCCGCCGGCGCGATATTTGCTCCACGCAGTATGCGCTCGGCGATGCGCGGATCGATGTGGCGAGGCCGCGCGCGGATCAGTTCGCCATATCGTTCCCAGGCTTCGACGTTCGAGTAGGTTCCGCGCCGGTTGTAGTCCCGGATTTCATCGAAGGCGCCGCGCGGCAGCGGCGTGATCTCCGCATTGGCGCGCAAGAGTATTTGTTTTGCCGCATCGTATGCGGCCAAAACGGTCTCGTCGGCGCCATCCAGCATGTAATCGTCGGCGGTACAGAAGCGGAGCCGTTCGCCGATCGCGGGAAGCGGCGTTGGATCGGCCGCAAGGATAGAGTCGAGCAGAGCGCAATCGGGGAGCGCCGCGGCGAGCGGCCCGATGCAATCGAGCAAAGTCGAGAGCGGCAACACGCCGTCGCGCGGCACACGCGCCTGGGTGGGCTTGAAGCCGGTAAGGCCGGTGAGCGCTGCGGGAATGCGCACCGAACCGCCGGTATCGGTCCCGAGCGCCGCAATCGCCATGCCGTCGGTCACGGAAATGGCGGCGCCGGACGATGAGCCGCCGGGGATGCGCCGTGTCGCGCGGTCAAACGGATTGGCAGGCGTGCCGTAGAACGGATTGGTACCGAGGCCGGAGAAAGCGAGTTCCGACATGTTGGTGCGGCCCACGATCACCGCACCCGCCGCTTTGAGGCGCGCGACGACGGCGGCGTCCGCACGGGCCGGCTGCGCGCCTTCAAGCAGCTTCGTACCGCCGCGCGTCGGTTCGCCTGCAAAGTCGATATTGTCCTTGATCGAGACCGGCAGGCCCGCGAGCGGCGATGCGATGCAACCTGCAGCGCGGAGACGGTCCTGCGTCTGCGCTTCGCCGCGCGCCGCGTCCTCCCGCAATGCACGAAATGTCCGGCTGCCCTCGCCGCCCGGGTCATTCGCACGCGCAAACGCCGCCTCCACGATCTCGAAGCAGGAAATCTTTGCTGCCTCATGAGCGGCGTTCGCCGATTGAATCGTCCAGGCGGTTTCGATCATGTCCGTACTATTCGAATTCATCCGGATCGGGCCGATGGTCGCGATAATCATGCGCGCGCTGTTCCTGCAGGCTGCCGACTTCGCCATGTTTTGGGCAGAACAACCGCTCCTGCCCGGTAAGCCGATGGTCCAGTTGCTCGGCGGTGAGGCGCGCGCCGCATTTCGGGCATCCGCGGGCCGGCGTGTCGTTCATTTCACTTATTCTCCGAGCGGCCAACGACCTAGCTGGTTGTGCGTCGTTTTGCCGAGTTCGCTGTGGATCAGCACGAAATCCTTCACTCGCCAGGCAATGGGTTCGATGGCATGCGGCCGCACGCGCACCTTGTCATAGGTCAGCGTGACATGCGGCAGGAATTCGCCCTTCGTCGCGCCGCCAAGGCCGGCATCGGTCAGCGCCACGCGCAATCCTTCATGCAATTCCTTCCACGCGGCTGCCTGTTTGTCTCCCGTCAGTACAAAGGGATAGACGCCGGTGGAATTGCGAAGCGATTCCGCGCGACCGAATGCGACATCGAATTCCGGTACCCGAACCTGCGAGCCCGCGAGGCCCGCAAGGACGACAATTTCTTCCGGCAACGCCGCCCAGTCGCCCAGATGAAACAGCGTGACATGCAGATGCTCGGGCAGGATGAGATTGCCGGTGAAGCCGTGTTTGGCCTTCAGCTCCTCCGCCAGCGCATGAATGCGCGCCACTGTTTCCCCACCCGGCAACGTGGCCAGAAAGATGCGATGCTTCTGCGAAGGTCCGAATTTGCGGCGCGGGCGCGGCGGCATGGGCGATTTGTCCGTTCAATATCTGCAATTGACCATGCGTCAGATACGATGTAGAAACGTACCTACATCAAGGAGGCATTGTTGTCGATCACCACACTCACAAGCCGCGAATTCAATCAGGACACCAGCCGCGCCAAGAAAGCCGCGCGCAAAGGGCCGGTCTTCATCACCGACCGCGGCCGGCCCGCCCATGTCCTGCTGACGATAGAGGATTATCGGCGCATCGCGGGCGGACATTTGTCGCTGCGTGACGCCTTGGCCCAAACCGGTCCGCAAGCGGACTTCGAATTCGATCCGCCGCGCGCGCGGATTTCGCTGCGCGTCCCCGATTTCGAATAGTGTTTCTCGTCGACACCAATGTCCTGTCGGAATTGCGCCGTCCCGAAAGGGCCGACCCGCGTGTGGCAAAATGGGCCGGCGCCGTTCCTGTCGAACAATTCTTTCTTTCCGTGATTTCCCTGCTCGAACTCGAGCGAGGCGCGCTTCGCATCGCGCGCCGCGATGAAACACAGGGCAGGGTTCTGCGCGCCTGGATCGACGGCCAGATACGCGTTCGGTTCGAAAACAGAATTCTTCCGATCGACAGCGCCATGGCCTTGCGCTGTGCGGCGCTGCAGATTCCCGACCCGCGCCCCGAGCGCGACGCGCTGATCGCGGCGACCGCGCTCGTGCACGGAATGACGGTCGTGACACGGAACGTGGATGATTTCGCGGATATGGGCGTAAAATTACTCAATCCGTGGGCCATCTGATAGCGGCGGGCCTGAATGTTCACGTCTTATCGTGTCATGGCCCGCGACTGCGGGCCATGACAAAGTTGTGCAACAATTCGAGGACGAGTGCCCATGGTATAACCGACGAGATATTTGACCGAGCGACACAAATCCCAACCGTAAAGGACACAGAACATGCCGTGGACGCCAAAAACACCTTATGTGGCGCAATTGTTTCACCATCAAAACGAAGAACCTGTGGAACTCTTCTACGAGACTCCGGACCAGCTGGAACAGGAAATCGAGAAACACAAAAAGACCGGGCTTTATGCCCGCATCTGGTCCGGGCACGGCAAATCGGCTAACCGGAACGAATGGGAAGAAATCGCGGAATGGGAACGCGGCGACTGAGTCACGACCGCGATAACGGCACAAAGGACCAGCTGCAACCGACTTGTCAGAAGCCGAGTTTTCTCGTTGCGCAGTCCGGAGCATGACCTATGCAGCCACCGCCCATCAGTCAGGCCGAAATCGAAGCCAGAATCGGCGATCATCTGGACGAACTGTTGCAACTATGGTGGGCGGAACAGGGCGCCTCCAAACCACGCGACCTCGAACTGATCGCGTCCGTGCTTCCGTTCCCGCACGCCGAGGCGCTTCGCGTTCTCGATCTTTGCTGCGGGCCCGGCGACGCGGGTCGCGCCATTCGGCGCCTGTATCCGAACGCGCAGATCGACGGCATCGATCGCGACCCGTTCCTCGCTTCGATCTGCATCGGCGTCAATCGGCAGGGTCATGTACCGGGCGGGATTCTCGTGCGCGATTTGCACGACGATGGCTGGGCAGCCGATCTCGCCGGCAACTACGACGCCGTGGCAATCGTCAACGCCCTTCACTGGTTCGACATGGACCGCGCCGGGATGGTGCTAAGAGACGTTCATCATCTCCTTCGCAGCGGAGGAATCCTGGTGTTCGCCGAACCGGTCTCCGCGGAAGCCCCGTTTGCGCCCGGGTTTGACGCGTGGAAGTCGAAACAGCCGCCGCGGTATTCGCGGGAAAATTGGGAGCGGTTCTGGTCCAGGGCCAATGCGATACTTGGCTATGATCACACCGGGCTTCTCGGTTCGCGTGATACAAATCGAATCGACGACAACCTCTCCGTCGCCGGCTGGATCGAGCTTGCCAAAAAAGCGGGCTTCGGATCGGCGGATGTTTTTCTCCGGGACGCGGACCAGGTGATCATCGGCGCCGTAAAGGTGTAGGCCATGAAGCTGAAGGCAATTCCCTGCCACAAGCTTCGCCTTTGTTTGCCAAACCTCGATCGTGCGGTCGTAGCGTAGGCCGGGGCTTTTCCCCTTGAGCTAATATAACGGCTTTAAGTGGCTGGGGGACTAGGACCCTTTGGGTGAGTGCGATTTTTGCCAATGGTCTTAGCACTTTAGCGAGCCGAATGGTGCTCAAAACTGGCACCCCATTCTGGGGCCACGCGCACAGGTCAGCGTGCGAACGACTTTTGGCGGCACAAATGGGTACAGCGGCGATGAAAGGCGCCATGGCGAAGCTGACAGCGGCATTGCGCAAGGTCGCGGATGCCCCGAGGCCGGACCCTAATCGACTGCCCCGCTTATGACGATCTCGGTCCGCGGCTTCGCTGGTGTTTCCTGAGCCTTGCTCCGGTTCTCTTGCTGCCACTCGCTATAGCTTACAGGAGCGCTCGATTCGACGGGTGCAGCATTCTCCTGAGCGCTGTTCTCTTGGGCCATTTCTGCTGCCGAAACATGGCCAAGCGGCAATGCAGGTGCGGCGGTAGCCGCCATCGTGGGTAGAACGGGTTGCGAGTCCGGCGCGGCAGGTGTGTCCGCCTGTTGCGGGACAGCATATTCTCCGTCAGCAATCCCAAACCTAAACAGGTGATTTTCGCCGTTCCAATTTACCTGCAAGCTCACCATTTGGGGCAGCTTCGAGGAATCAAGCTTGTCCACAATTGCGATGCCACCGTAAGAATCTCCCGGAGCTAGCGTCGTGGTTTGCAGCAAATTGTCATGAATTCCTTCGCGGGTGCGGTCGAGTTGGTCTTGTATGGCTGCAAGCCCGTTTCCTGTCATTTCTCCCGCATCGCGACCCGCTTGGTACGCCACTGCTGGATCGTAAGTGCGGGAGGTGACACCAACGCTTCCGTGCGGCGTATACACGGTAGTATGTGTCGTGGAGTAAGCGTTTTCGCTCGCGGCGGCAGCGCTCAATGCGCCAAGCATAATCACGCCTGCACGCTGCCATCCGGCATGAACGTCCGCCTCATGCTCAAGCTCGTCAACGGTCACTAGCCGTCCTGGAGTTCCGTCATTCTGTAATACAGAAATGTCTTCGGGACCAAAATTCGCTGGCGTCGGGCTCTTGTTATAAACTGCTACGTCAAAGGCAACCCGCCCATCATCATAGCCGCGCGGTGTGATTTCCACCACCCCCAATTTTTTCTCCGAGTGGATACTGCCTACCCCACGCTCATACCGTACTTGTTCCAATGCGTTAGGAACGGGAGAGATGTGAGGCGGGGTTGATGCGCATCCCGAAACAGCGATTCCAATCGAAAAAATGGCAAGCCGTGCCCAATTCATTGTAGGCCCTCCCAAAGCGCGATGCGCACTAAACCTCCTGCAATGTTTAGATGAGGACCGATGAAAATGCCGTGACATGGTTCTTTAAAATCTGAGGGATTTTCACAAAATGAACGCTGAATGATAACAAGGTCAGCAATAACCGAGCCTAGCCTCGTTCGCGCCCATCGCGCTCCAAAGCGAACCCGGAGCTTGTTCAGTCAGTCATCGGTCAAATTGTCGGAGCGGACGATTTCGTTAGTTTGCCGTGCACGCGCGCAAAACACCCGACATCTTACTTGCGCCGTCTTGCAGCGGCATGCCGAGAAACCCAAAATAGACAGGGGCACTTCTATCGAATTGAAAGGTGACGCCGACTTCGCGCGCCGCGTTGATTAGTCTCACAAGCCTAAGAGGAATAAGGAATTCTGCGAAGACGATCCCATTGTCTAAGGTCGGCGATCCCTTCTGTAAGAATGATTCTATGGGGTAAGATTGGTCATCAAGCACTAATGTAACCGCGCTCGTTGGCGGAAGCGGTCCATGCGGCGTGGGCGGCAACGCAACTATCAGCGTTACGCCATCTGTTGTGCACGCTAACATAAATTTGTGCGTACCAAACGCCGTGTCCTGTTGACCCTTCAAATATACTACTCCGTTGCCGCTCTCTACGCTCCAGATAGCGGCTGAACGCCCATCATTTACGACGTTAAGTCGCTTCAAATCATCCTCCGGGATGACAACGATTTCGTCTCTACCTGCTCTCGTCATTTCTGAGAACAGTTCAGGGTCGGCGCCCATGTCTCGAATAAACTGCACGACCACGGCCGCCATCATTTGCGCAATATCAGCTTCCTGCGGCATGGACTTAGTGAAATAGAACCTATGCACTCCGTAGACCGACCCCCGCGTAATGTATCTCCATCTTCCACCAAGAAATGCAAGCGAACATGCGCTAAAACACTCGCCACTTAGAGCTAGGCTTTGGCCTGAAGGCGGAGGCCGTCCAACATCAGTGTCGAAGCCAGCAGACCGAAACAGCCTTCCTAATTTCATTCCCGCCGTCAAGCTCCCACCGGGCGAGTCGAGGTACACCGACGAGCCAGGAGGAATCTTATTTTTCTTGACAAGATCATCCAGTCGGTCTGGCGCGTTGTCGTCAATTGTTCCTGTTGCATAGATTGTCCATGCACTGTCTCCGGAAACAGCCGCATAGAGCCTTTGAGGTGGGCGCAGCTCAAAGCTCATCGTCTGTAAGACAGGCTTCGCGTCGAGCGCGCATGACGCGTGGAAAACTATGGCGAACACTACGCCCGCGACGGCATTCATCTTGCTTGAATGCGCGGCCATACTTATGTCCCCAACGTTTTCAACTGCCACCAACGAATGAGGAGGTGGCCACATACTAAGCAGACAGCATTGCTAGCGTTCGCTTAACGGCGGTGGCAGTCGATTTGCCGCCGCGCGCCGTGGTGACGCTATCCGCGTTTACCACCAGATGCCGCTGCGCTGCTTACCGCGTGTGCGCGCCAAATAGGGAGTGTTCGCCAACGGGGCCGGCCCCATAACTGACACTCACCTTGAGATTCAGGCCCCAATTAAGCCATTGAAACGTAAAGAGAAATTTAAGGGTGGCTGGGGGACTAGGATTCGAACCTAGACAGGCAGAGTCAGAGTCTGCAGTCCTACCGTTAGACGATCCCCCAACGGCGGGCGGCGGTTAGACCATGCAGC
>Ga0335074_10005506_pt1 | contig 17519 bp, 25 predicted proteins | sample Lox_Sample_23_FD_206715 | JGI IMG/M metagenome (GOLD analysis project Ga0335074, IMG submission 206715) | Soil microbial communities from Loxahatchee National Wildlife Refuge, Florida, United States - Lox_Sample_2.3 | ecosystem: Environmental > Terrestrial > Soil > Wetlands | place: USA... | reverse complement strand
AATTTCTACTGTATGTGCTACTACTACAAGGTCTCTATTTCATAGTTAAGGATTCAATTTTTACTTGTATTTGCGTATAAAAGTGACCCAACCACTGAAAAGTGTAATAAAATACCAAGGCAATTATGACCAGTTTCACGAAAAATCGCTGAATTGGCCAATTTGCCGCCAAAATGGCCATTTCCATGAATTGGCTATTTCGGTCTTACAGAGGCGTTGCACCTCAAGCCGATTGTTGGGCAGCTTGCCAACGCAGGGTATGCAATGACTCGCAAGAAGTTGATCAGCATCATTGAGAAGGCTCGAGCTTCGGCTTGTGAAGTTCACAGAGATATCTTGATTCCAGCTGTCATTGACAGAGTATAGTATGTCTTGGAATAACAGCTTCCGTGGTTTGACTAGCTACTCGGTGACCTACTCAGTGGGCTACTCAGTCTGTCAACTCGGTCAGTCTACTCGGCTTTACTGCTCGGCGAGTAGGGTATTGCGGTGAATAGTGGCACCTCTACGGGTATATATATGGGGCTGGTTGCCCATTAATGTTATAATAATAATGCAATTCTATTCTATGCTGCGCACTGAATCACTACTCTATTCTCATGACTCTAACAGTATGTATATCCATGTGCTATTCTGGCCAACAAGCTAGCTATGCGATTTGCAATAAAGACGCATGATACAACATAGAACTAATTGGAGTATAGAATCCCAGTTTCAGTGGCAGCCACTCGCTCCTTAGCATGCAGCGCTGGAGTGGTATCTAGCTGGCTTTCTCTACTAAAGAACTACGTTTTCAATGTCTTCATGTATATTGTCGCAAAATTGACTTTTGGAACTCATGTATAGCTGTGCGGCTGTGGATGACATGTCTCACAACCCTCCCTGGGGACTCCCGGCGACAATTGCAATAATAATTTCGTTCCTGAACCAGATACGGGCATTTCGCGTCATGTTTACGAGCAATATACTGGGAAATATTCTCTTTTAGCCCGCAGGAATATTAAGCCAGGAGATATACCAAATAATGACAATCTGGCCCAGCATTTGGTGGCTTGCCCTTGTACCGTATGTAGCCTTGTACTTACTCTATAAATCTGATATAATGGTATTTAAAGACTGGATTAGTCGCCTCTAGAACGTGATCCTGTCACCACTATGTGGTCCAACACTGATCTTGACGCAGGAGCTTAATGCGAACAGGAGCTGGCCAAAATATGGTGATGTGGCTAATGAGCTACGAGAAGCGGGCCACAAGGCACTTGCCCGATGTTGCGTGCGCAGACAAACCGCCTGTGGTACGACAAGCACTAAGTGTTTCCTCATTAGTAACCCAGACTCTCCACACTCCGTTCACGCTGGTTAGATTTTATTTTCGACGACACAAATAATTTGATCGTGGTAGATGGCTGTGTCATGAGTGGCTCGGCCAGAGCTCTGCTGCCGTAATGACTGGGCATCGCAATGTGGAGGTCGGCGCTGCACATAGGGTATGCTTCCCGCCCGCGAGGGTCAACTATGTGCGACCGTGACGTCGACACGACGGCAGAGCATGGCCCCAATTTAGTATACCGCACTGACGGGTCTACCCCTAAGTGGTTACTAGGATGGGAAAATCGCGAATACATCTCATTAGAGTCACTCTAGACATGTCTAAGAATCATCACAACATCTTTAATAAACGCAAGTACCTTTATCTGAATGGACTTTTCGAATTACCGGTGTGGAAGTACGGATTGCTTCCACCGGTACAAACTTACCATCGCATTTGACTGCCAGGCCCTGACTTATAAGTGAAGAGATCTTCGCTGCCGAATAAGTATTTCGAGATTTCCTCCAGAATATGCAAGTGACTGATAATTGAGCGATATATTTGAAATTCCGCAATAATAATAACAACAGTGATAGGAAAACTAACACCGAATGAACGCCAGCACTGTCTCCTATTTTTTGCGCCACACCAGAACCCCGATTCCATATTGCTACGCAAAAGCAAAAGCTTTCAATCCCCGGTCGAGTTATCTATATTTGGCCAAAAGGGCGCCTTGCTATAATAGAGAGATAGCTCGTCAGTGGGATGGTCGAGTTCTTCTTGCCTTTCTAGAAATGACGCCCTTCTCCTACAAAGGCCCCATGTTCCCCTGCAAGAGGCCACATGAAAGAGTGATCTTCCACAGCCTCTGTATTCTGAAGCTGAAGACCTTCCTTCTGCTTGTCAGATGGAGCTCCGTCTTTTAGCCTACCAAGGATGGTGCCGGGATGTATGATATTAAAGGCTATAATAGCGATGAGCATGGGCAAAGCGTCGAAACAATATTGGTACACCTCATTTTTGCCAATGGTAATGGTGATATTACTGTCGATACCGGTGGAGTACTCAATTATACGGTAGGTGACCCGGAGCTGTTTTATGAAGCTGTATCAGAAAATGATCTCCAATGAATGTGTAGGAGGGAAGATGATTCCGGTGTTAAGATGATAGCAAGTGTATTATGATTGGCCTTTGTTCCTCTCGACTGGACTTCTGGATTCTACGGGAGCCACTTACCACGATCAGCGACAAAACAAATTGGAGAGTGTAGGTCATCCTCTTCAAAAGCCATCTCTCTGACGAATTGGGCATTTGAGATGTTCTCGTCAGGAACATCAGGCTCAAACCCACAAAGACTAAAATGAAGAATGCTTGAAAAGCCACGCCGGCTGTATAAATGTCAAGACCTAACTTTTGAGTATTGACATTCTTGCTGATTGCACTTAGGGCACCGATGAATTGCACAATAAAGCAACTTTCAATCGGGATGTTAGCTACACCTTTCAGCGGGGGGAGGGCAACGATATGTTCTTACATAATGTCCATCGTCACAAAAATATAGCCAAACCATCGCCCTTTGATGCCTACGAGCTTCTGATCGGGCAAACAATTGTGCACCAGGCGGCCCAAAACCATGAAGACAAATGCATTAGTCCACAGTGGTGCCACGAGAATCAGAATGAACTGCGGATCGTAGAAGCCCTGCGACGTAGGCGACAGGATAGACAGACTGCGAAATATGTATGCCACAGTCTGCCAGGTACCGCTCATGATGATAACCCAGCAGAACGCCGTCCTGAATTTGACGGCCTGGAAAATGTGAAATAGAGTAGTCAAGCAATACAAGACAGCAAATAAGATGGCTGCGCCCAGCGACGGGCAGAATGCGTATAGGCTATTGGCCTCATCGAGGGCTAGGAGAAGTATCAGCAACACGATTCTACCTGCAACAAGAACAAGCCTGGAGACCCACCATTGCATTGTGACATTCTGAATGTGAGTTTGGCGTCTTCGTCGACGGTAGAGTAAGTTTACATAGATTGAGAAGAGGGCTGGGATATTTTGTATAGCAAACCTGTTGGCGGAGTAGGCTCGAAACGTGTGATGGTGGCTGAGGGCTGGCATCCATGTCAGCTGTGTCATGAAACCCATAGCTGAAGACCTTGGCGCGAAGGGTATGGTCATATCGTATAATCTCAAACAATAAGGCTATTAAAAGTACCGCGAAAGGCATTGCTGGAGTTGGCGCCGGCCTACCTCGCCACCATGGCCAGTGGCCTCCACAATGCTCATTCCTGCGGCGGATCTCGTTTCGTATTGTTGCCAAAACTTGTATCGCTCTCAACGCAGGATTTTATCTACAGTTTACCGCGCTGATGCAGCACCTAGATAGATGCTTGCAAAGGTGTATACCGCGTTATCGTGCATATCGCTGACCTTTCTAACAACTAGAGAATTATATAATAAAATTTAGTGATTGGCTTTAAAACCGCATTTCTAAGGAGTTTGGGTTATTTCAACCATTCCCATAGCCAGGAATAGCTTGGTGTTGGTCCGAATTAGACCGCCAAGAGAGCCTTATAGTAGCTCCAATAATTTCCATTAAAGCTTCTACCATTACAATGACAAGTTGCTTCTTAGAATAGGGAATCATTATTTAAGAGCAACATCTCTATCCCATATGATGTCTATGTCATTCCCCTCGTTTACAAGATTTCTAGGGCAGGCCACGAGCTACCGGAAAACGTGCCATGCAGCGCGTCCAGCGCCTTGAATGACACTGCTATTTTCATGCCGCTCTGTCTCTCCAACTCTATCCGTTGATAATTCCATATGCCATCCTCCGCCTTTGGCTGAGATATCCCGTTGCCTTGCGCTACTTGTTCGGTGACGTGTGCCTCTGGTATCAATCCCAGATCCCTCATGACTTCTTGCGGACTGACTGTCTTGCGGCCGTTCTTGAAGACGTATCTCGAGATTGCGCTTGCAAACATCCCGTCTGGAACTGCTCCGGTCATATCAGATACGGGATAAAGTGCTTTACCGGCCCTCGTGCTCAAAGTTATTCCAGCAGGTTTTGCTCTGCCCTTTAACATGAAGTGGCTAACTATGTAGAGCCATTTCTCATCCCATGTTAAAACTCGTGACCACACTTCGTAGCTTTGATAACTCTTGATCGGTTTTCGAAAAATGCAAGTTGTGCCACCAAGGGCAATATCAAGCCTTCCACCAAGCCGGCTAACTGACAGCGCTGGCTTGAAAAGTGCACTGACAAGATGTGAACGGTTTACGTCGAGATCTGAGAAAAAGGTGGAGTTTGATTTGTGTATGTTGTAGTCTATTTCAAGCAAGGGGCTGAATGAGGTCATTATCACCGGCTGGAAGAGGACATGACCGCCGTGATTTGTAGTCGTGATTCGGCGCCGGCGGTTGAAAATGATATGGTGTTGGAGGCAGTTGAGTATTCTCATCTAGAAAGTATTTAGGTTAGCATCTTCCCGTAGAATGTGCAGAAGCGAGGGGCTTCTACTGACATGATAGACGCCCGGAAGGGCTTTGAGGTTGGCGATCACAAAGCCGAAGAGCAATGCAATCAAAAAATCCCAGGTTGTCCAGGCCGAGAGTCGCGCAGTTATAACACGGAGAGGTCTTTCTAAATCTACTAACGACATATTGGCAGCCGGAGCATAAAATAATATACTGCGACAAAGGACTGTGAATTGAATCAAGTAATCTTCCGTGCGAGTTCTGAATGCTCTCAAAATGCCTTCTGTCTAGTGTCCGATACATCCATCTGAGAAGACAGTGAAGAATTCACAAAGAAGTATTGTCGCTTGAACTAATCGTTCGGCCGCAGCGAACAAGTATTACCGTATGCTTAAACACCACCCTAAAATCTACAGAAGGAATGCTATTTTTACTGACAACATCACTAACTTACAGCGCATTCATCACTAATTTTCAGGGACCCAGATCAGTAATTCAGACATCATAACGCTAAATTAGCCAGCCCACAGGATTCCTTGTATTAGAACATGCACTATCGTGCCGCCTTACCCATTAATAGACGGAAAGGTACAGGGTGTGTTCGGCGGCAACTCCATTGATTGGTGACTCGGAAAAGGACTTTTCTGCTATGCCACTCGAGGCCTCAGGCCGTGGGCCTTAGGCCTGCTTGCTCGCTCGCTCGCGCTGACCAACAGTAAAAGGATAGGTTCTTGAGTGCTTGCGGCAAATAATGTGATGATTCTTGTAAGAGTTGGTTAAATCGAGGTTTTCTACTTGTTAGAATAATAAGACTTAGGCAATCAGGTCCAATGTACTTGTCCCACATTGCCCTTTCGACCTTTCCCGACCGAGTTATGTCATAAGTCGCTTCCCCGGTCGCGATTGCGTGTCAAACATAGTTGAGTGGATCACCACCAGTCAACCGCCGTTGCGCGCTCCTTCTGACGCCCCACCCGCGCTACTCACATCAACAGCGTCTCCCAGGTCGACATTCCATCGTGTCTTCGAGCATCTCAACCCCACTGCGGCTGTAACTGACAGGAGCCGCCACCCCTAGCAGCTGAAAAGGATCCCGCCAGGTACTGTCTGGAGTGGCTATGATCCAGAATTAGGGGTGAGTACCTTGCCAGGCCATGAACTGCACAGGGAACCATATGTGATTGTCTCAAATCATCCACTTGTTGCAGCCTTTTTGCTTGACTAGGCTTAGAGAGCAACAGTTGATGGATTTAACGGACAGAGACGACCCCAGACTTGACGGCTCTCCAAATTTTGCTCTACTCTACTCTACAGTTCACTTTAAGCATCGTGCATTTGATATTAACCACTAGCCACAATGACGGGAACGCCAAGCGCCCCTCCAGAGGACATTGCAGTCGCCAATCTCCCAACCATTGAGATGAACCTTCTCCAGGCTCATGACGCATCAGAATTCGAGAAGCTGCTTAAGGCATGTGAGGTGTATGGGTTTTTCTATCTCAATCTAGAAAATTATGGCACCATGCTCCAAGATTGGCAGAAAGTGCTTGATCTCATGAAGGACTACTTTGACCAACCATTAGACGTCAAAATGAGAGATTGCCGCAGCAGCGACACTCACGGGTATGAAACACATCGAAGCGAGCTCTTACCGCTGCTAACCAGGACATAGATACGAGCCTTCTGGGACATCTGCCGGTTCTCGTATCAATGAGAGAGATTACTACGAATCATTGAAGGTTAGTCACAGGACTTGTATTGGGTCCTAGATGATCGTCAGCAATTCTGCACTGAAGATCCTCAAATGGCGCTAACTGGAGCAGGTCTCAAGGACAGAAATGATGGCTTTTGACAAGGCGCTTCCACTCATGGCTAAAGAGCACCGCGACCTATTTGACCGTTTCATCGGAGCCGCCCACCGTGTCACCATGATCATCCTCGACGCACTCTCCGCAGCGCTGCAACTCGAAGGCGCCGCGCACCTCGGTAATTTCCACCGCGACGGCCAGCCCGCGCTCTCCACTTTGGCCATGTTCCACTACCCCAAGCAAGACGTGTTCGGCCAAGGCGTCGGGCACAACAAGCACACCGACCTCGGGACTCTCACGGTGCTCCTCACCGAGCAGTGGGGGCTGCAAGTCCTGTCTCCCGAGTGCAATGAGTGGCGCTTCATCGCGTGCAGGCCCTCGCACGCCATCATCAACATCGGCGACTCGCTCCGCTTCCTGTCCGGCTTTCGTCTCAAGTCCGCCGTGCACCAGGTCTCTCCTATCACGGGCCTGCAGCGGGAGCATCGTTACAGCGTGACGTACTTCTTACGCGCCGAGGACTCGGTCAAGTATGCGGATAGTGAGGGTAGGGTCTTCACTGCAAAGCAGTGGCATGACACCAAATTTGATGTGTTCAGAGAGACGCATGAGAAACAGGAGATGGACTCGATCTTGACGGGCGGTATGGAGAGGGGCGAGGTTTTGCTGGTTTGAATAGGAAAGCATATCGGGTGTTTTTGGTGCTACGCTTGGGAAAATTGGCTTTTCCTCATTTAATCTCTTGATGCATATCAAAGTTAGGCTGTTTTCTTTTCCGCTGAATAAGAATTTGCTTTGAAAAGTACTGTTTCCTTTCATGCTGAAGTAGATATCATTCATTCGTTTACTACGTGTCATTGAAATTAGACGTCTTTATATTTGGTCCGAGCATATCTGAAATAGGGCCTATGAATGAGGTGATAATGATTCAAGGCATGTACAAAATTATTCCTTAAAACCTTCTCAATACTGCATATCTGTAGAGACCTGCGAGTGTCGAAACTCTAGTCTTTAATAGCCATTGAATACTTCACAGCATCGGACACACTGCCAGCGAGAAACGGCTGCGGAATATTTCTAAATTGGAAAAGCTCTTCATTCGTATCTGTGGGGGTGGAATGGTAAATGGAACCCCACAGATACTTGAACTGGATAGCAATCTCTTCATTGAACTGGTATTCTTACACTTATTTGATTCGTAGACATCTAGTTTCTTGCCCTTAGGGCCGTACTAGCTACCTTTGCCGTCAACGCCCTAATTCCATCAAATTATACTATTTTTGTCCATAAGCGTCGTGATATACGGCCAGAAAGCCAAAAAAAAAAAAAATGTAGCTGTACAGCTCGACCTACAGGTCAGGAAACCCAAGCGCTATGTCAAATTCCAAACATGCTAAAAGTCAAAGCCTCATCCCGACTACCTGTCCCATAACCCTGCTAAAGTAGCCTCATCCCAAAACATGGCACTCTGCGGCTGCGACACATCAGCTTCGAAGTCTCTACTATCCCCATTTGCCGCCCTCAACATATTCGCAAATAATGACGGTGAGAGAGCCAAGGAGCGTGGATTACCGCTCTCTACTATACGGCCCTCGTCAAGCACAATGACGTGGTCGAAATCCATGATGGTGTGCAATTTATGCGCCACGCATATGACTGTGTGATTGCTGAAGTTGTTCCGGATGGCCTCTTGCATCATCTCGTCTGTGTCCTGGTCAAGGCTGAGACGCATTAGCCGGGCACGGGGGAAATAGCAGACGTTGCAAGGTCCGGGAAATTGAATTACTTACCTGCTTGTGGCTTCATCGAGGATGAGAATCTTCCCATTCTGGAGTACTGCCCGCACAAGGCAGAGAAGTTGCCGCTGCCCGTGCGAGAGAATATCATCAGTGAGGATGGCGTCGAGGCCGCCCTTCATTTGAATGACATCCCAGAGGCCGACGTCAGCGAGGACTTCGCGGAGCTTCTCGTCAGAAAGCTGGAGGGTGGAGTCAAGGTTGAACCGGATGCTTGCTTGTAGGAAGAAAGGCTCTTGCGGGAGTGTGATGAGTCTGGAGCGCACTTCTTGTCGGGGAATTGTGGAGAGATCGATTCCGTCTACTATGATCGAGCCGGATTGCAGCTCTATGAGCCGCAAGAGAGCTGCGACAAGTGTACTCTTACCACTGTTGAAAGTCAGATACTTGGTCTCAGTTCCATAGAGGGACGTCTCTCGAATGCTTACCTTCCCGTTCTACCGCAAACTGCAACTTTTTGGCCAGGAAAGATGTCCAATGAAATGTTTTTGAGAACAGGATTGGAAGTCAATCTACTAGATGTTAGTCTAGCTTTAGAAGAACAGAGTGATTTACGACTTACTTATACGCCGCCGAAACGTTATTCAACGTGATGTGACCATTTTGAGGCCAGTCCTCTGGCGGACAGTCCGTCTCTCCAGGCAAGTCTTCGGATTCAGTAGAAGACACAAAGTCACGCACTCGAGAAATAGCTCCCATTGAGATCTCTAAGCTTGTCCAGCCGGAGATCAATCCCTTCAAGTTGAGACCAAAGCTTACAATGTTCACGAGTGCCAATCCCGTCAATGCCCCGGATGTGGCTTGAGTGGTGACCGCAATGCTCACCAAAATGATGGCTATCACGGCGACGACCATGTCCAACACCAAATTAAGCCATCTTTGAGCACAATATAAGAGATAGTAAGGTCTTTGAGAAGTCTCGAGGATCTCATCATTCTTATCGCGGTATTCTTTTGTCCATCCAAATGCACGAATGGCGATCGCGCCGTGAATAGTCTCCAAGAAGTGTGACAGGAGAGGGGCTTTCGCTTCTATGTCCAGAATCCTCAGCTGGCGTGAAGTCCTGAGGTAAAACATTTGTAGGAAAAAGAGGAGAATTACGAGGACAGGAATAGTCGCGGCGATGTAGTTTGAGCCGATGATGATGACAATTAATTGACCAATGCTTGAGAGAAGTGTTACAGTCGTACCAATGATGGCGAGAGGAAGCTCCAAGTCAATCAACTCTAGATCTTGACTGAACCTGTTGAATAGATTAGCACAGCCGGCCTAGTATTGTGAAAGCTGAGTTACATACCTGTTAGATGTCTCGCCAGTGTCGGTGGTGGAAAAGAATTTCATAGGTGCCCTGAGGGAGTTAGCGGTGAATGAGAGCTTTGGAGGAGTGCCTACTTCAAAACTGTGTCAAGAAGTGCTGTGTGGAACTTTTTGGCGGATTTAGGCACAATGTTGGCCATGAAATGCCTACTATTGTCAGTAATGCAAACATGCATGAATGCGAGGTTACGCACCAGCAAGCAAGGACGAATGCCGATATAGCTAAAACTCCCAAGAACGCATATATACTTAAGTAGTATGCAAGTCTCTCGTTGGGTTGTTCGGCATTTGCTTCGGTCCACCATTTGATCCAAAATTCTAATCATGTCAGCAAAGGTTGAACAAAGAGCAGAGAGAAGGACGTACGTGGAAAGATTAATGCAAATACAAATGCCATGCAGATGAAGACAAAAATCATCCAGGTAGTCCAGCCGATTGTATCGATATAATATTTATAAATCGTCAAATCACCAGTCCGCCTCTTGTCATTGATGGCAGGAGGCGAAACTGAAAACCTTCGCGGCTGGGCCAAGTCACCTTTCTCGTCAGAAAAATCTATTAATTCACCAGACTTGTGTGTTTCAAGGCTTTGCACATAACCATCTGAAGAGGCTAGTTCCTCATAAGAGCCTTGTTGAGCAATAGTTCCACTCGTGGTGAGGGCGATAATATGGTCAGCGTAACAGATATTTCGTACTAATATGATCAGTAACAGCCGCAGATGCTGGAGGAGACGATACGTACTCGAGTTGGTAGCGAGAATAGTTGTCACACACTGTTGTTTCAAGATTCCCCTAGGTCCGAATAACGAGGCAAAGACGTGCTGCTCAGTTTTGGCATCTAATCCACAAAAGACATCATCTAAAATGGCAATTTCCTTCTTTGCATAGACAGTTCGTGCTAAGGACTATAGAATGTTAATGTCAGGGTTAATTCGCCCTTCTGGATGTGATAGTTTAGGAGTTGTGGCAATAATACTTACAACACGCGTTTTCTGCCCACCACTGAGCACAATGCCCTTACTGCCAACCACGGACCTATCGCCCTTGGGGAGTTGCGCAAAATCACGATCCAAGGCGCAGGCGTTGACTACAGTATTGTACCAATCTAAGTCGAACTTTGATACACCTACAATGTTATCCATTATGCTCGCATTTTTAAGCCATGCCGTTTGACCACAGAACGCTACACCAAGGTCGTGTACGACAACAGAGCCAGAGGTCTTTGGAACTTCACCGAGAACAAGCTTCAACAATGTCGATTTCCCACAACCAATAGGTCCAATGATCATAGCGAGGTCCCCACGGTTGATGCTAAAGTTGAGGTTAGTAAGAGTGGGTCGGGCGTTCTCGTCCCAATATGCGCTTGCATCGCGAACTTTCACTACCTCTTCGTTAGGACCTATGAGTATTCTCGTCGGCGGTAATTCCTGCATTTCCAATAAGGACTCGAGAGGGTGATGATGGAAGAATAGATCAAGTTGTGGACGTCTTGCAAGTGCCACGCGAGTATCAACTCGAGTATATGAAGTAAGATACTCTCGAATTCGTTCTAAACTGGCTGTGGCAGTCGCTACGCCAAGTAGAGCTTCAATCCAGACAGACATGGCTTGTCCAAGGAGCGAAAAAATCGTTAGAGATGTGTACGCCGTAGCAGCACTTAGAGCTGTGGTATCCCTAACGCTCGCCATAATACTATATACTGTAAATCCGAAAACAGGCGCCATAGTTGTCGAGACATATGCTATTTCTCAAAATATTAGACTGGAATGTATAATGCAAGATTTAAAGAAGCACTTACACAGACTGACAACAGCAATGAGCAGCCGTCTGAACTTTCTTGATAGTCCGATCTCTGATGCCCTAAGATCTGTTATAGCTGACCGGATCATGTTCGTGCTTCCAGTCATCTTGATGCCTTTCATAGCACCTAATGCCGAGACTGTAGTGGCGATTCGTTTTTGGATAGCCTCAAGCCATACTTTCTGACGACCACCAGCGACGGTGGCTAGCTTAATGTTGACTATGATGCAAGCTGGCAGTGGTCCAGGTTAGCTGAAGACACCTCATATAGCGAAGAGAATAAACGTACCCAAAGATACCCCTATTGCGGCAGCAGTCGCTACTCCTAATTGCATCTGGAGCAGATAAAGAGCCAAACCTACTTCAGCCATACTTGCCCAGGTCTCATGCATTAACCTCATACCAGACCCTACCCTTTCCACATCTGTAGTCAACAGCGTTAGGGAGTCGCTCTCTGAGAGCGCTGCGCTGCTTAAGCTCATTGTTTGTTGGTAGATAAAAGACACCAAGCTCCCTCTCACCATCGTCAACGCGCGATACGTCTTGTGCTGATAAGTCGCTGTCATGACCTTTAATAATTGTCAGTAAGATTTTTGTGTAACAGAAAATCAATAACGTACGCCAATCCCGATATAGACGATAGCATAAGCAGCAATGAGTCCGCTGCCAATGTTGTTACTTATAGGTGTCTCAGGCTCAGATATGAAGAGGATAACCCTTTCTACCAAGAACGGTTGAGCATAGGTCAGCCCAGAAAGACACAGCCGTGGGATGATTGCAGCCAGAAATGGCCATTTGTAGACGCTCAAAAGGACTCTCAAAAGCGCATGAGGTTTGTGGTTATCGACTAGAAGAATAACCGAGTCAGTATTAATAGAATTCATGGCCGTATATGAAAATTTTACCCTTAGTCCACTTATATAGCATTTCACCTTTCTTTTGTTTGAAGCTGAGATCGCTGTCAATAGTAAAGAGATCGTCCACCGAAATGGTTTCTCTATAGCCAGCTAAGAGCAAAGGGTTGAACCACCAAAAGAAGCTTCGATTCAAGATCCCGCCTGTCTCCTCCGGTGGAACATTACTGTATGCCGGCTTAAGGAGACTTCTCTTTTCTTTAGCTTCCAAAAGTAATATCAAGAATTTCCACACGACAGTCACCGTAAATACCCCGGCAATCGGAACATTATTAGGCATTGACCATAAAGTTCGCGCTCGCGCAGCATCCATAGGGATGGTGAATAGAAGATAAACGGTTAAAATTGTGGACGGGCGGACCGACCGGAGATGATCATGATGCGAAAGATAACAATACCCAAGTGTTGCTAATATACCAAAAAAAATAGAGATGTTTGTCGTTCTTGTTGTCGATGTGCTCAACACAATTGATAGGGTGTAATGAACTAGCTGCAAAATCACAAATATGGACCAGGCTAACTGATAGCGGAATGACATCAGTAAAAAGGCTACAGGGATTTATACAAGAAACTTGTCATTTTGAGGGCAGACTCACCTGCTTCAAGATCCAGAGCCGACCCCGAAACATTCGTATCTCAAATTCCCACAAGTGAAGTATCCGAAATGGGACCAGAAAGAGTGTGATCAGTAATGGCGCCAAATACAAAATGGACTCCTCAAACAACAGTGTAAAGTCAAAATTTTTGTAGCATTCTGAAACCTGCGGTCCGAAGACGTCCTCCACGCCAATTGAGCATTGCACCGAAGAAAGCGACATTGAGGGCAAGTCACGGGCGTACGTTACAACAGAAAAGTTGCGTCGCTTCTTGGGGTCGAAAACGAGTTTTTATAATGTTAGGAAGAGGACTGGGTTTTCTATAAAGTTCGAGTGAGACTCAGAACAGGCTCAGCACGTAAAGCTGTGACACCGATCCCGATCTTATGTGTGCGCAGCAGACACCAAGTCCTCGGTTCTAGGTGTGTCCGATTACTGAGACAGAGCCGCTAACGTGACAACCTCCGCTGTGGACGGTTGGGCACTGCAAAGCCCCTCATCTATTTGTGTTTCCTTGGGACGATCCGACTCCTTTCAACTATTTTCGACCTTGGGAACAGCCACGATGTCAACCATAATCGACGGACAAGCAAGGCTGAGTAGGATTGTACACGAGGCAGGATGCTGAGGATGCATTTTGGGGTTACATCTTGCCACTTCGTCCAATCAATAGTGGCTCTGCCACGTGACGCGCCCGTCTCGCGCCGTTGGCGGCAGCGCAGCGAATCCAGCAAATCAGATTACAGCTGCGCATAGCCTCAGCCGCAGGCACCTTAATAGTCTGAATTACCTCTATTGGAACATACTTCGCCTGCTTCGGTAGGCCTCTTTCGGTCAGTTTAGTCCACTATGCAAAAGGATCAATCTGAAACAGCCATGTAGGTCAACCAGTTCAGAATAGCTCCTTCTAATTGTAGAGCACCAAATCAATATGCTCGGCTTACATAGTTCTGGGTCAATACTCTGTTGGGTGCCTTGAATTTCCCAAGGAATGCCCAGATTTTGATAGATCATACTTGCTATTCTACGTAATCCTATTGCCTCCATGTTCTATACATAGAAGCCGCCAGGAAGTCCGTCCCATTCTCATCATATCCAGGTCTTGGGCTATTGGCATGATGTCCCTGCGACTTAACAGATCATCTACGGTTACAGCCCAGTACTTTTGGTGCCGACGACGGTTGACAAATACCCCATATATCAAGAAGAAGTTATTTAGATATACATGAAAATCTTGCTGCCGGGCCTCAACAATTAAAAGCGCTGTACATACAACGCAGTGATAAAATATTAGATACGGCATGCCAGAACTTGAAGCAATGAGCCCCTACCAAATCCATGGATGACCGACATCTGGTGCACTGGTATGAAGAGAATTCAATGGCATGATGCTAAATTCCACTTGATCAAATTTGTCATATCGATGATGGTATGACTCAACGCCTCCATACCATGTTATGGCAAAAGGCATCAAAGATACGTACAATTCTTTAATCTACGCCCAAATGTCTAAATATGTCCAGCAAGTCCCATTTTACCACGCACTGCAAGTTACAGGAAGCCAGTCCAGCTGCCCAGTTGGGTCAGCTGCTTCGCTCATCTTCCCCTCGGGTCTTAATTAGAAATTTGGAGACATTCAAATAACTACCACTATAATCCCGGATCAAGCATTTTACACGCCATCTTCAGCTTTGCATCAACCGAGGCAATCTATAGACGTCAGTAAAATTCACCGCCAATTTTTGTCTGTGTGTTTCCTGACGCCGCTTTTCCCGAATAGAACACGAAGAATGAACTTTGAAAATTAGAAATAGAAAACAATACTCACATTCTTCTGGTCAAAAATATTATGATGATGCCCATTCACATCCAGCACGTTCCGGATAAACTTGGACGGATAATCTTCCCATCCCAAAAACCTCCTATCACGTGACAGGTCAATATCCGTGACGTTTCTGACGCCTGACAGGCGCGCCCGCTCGGGCACAGGCTCGCGCGCTCTCAGCAGGATGGCAGGCGGGGGTAGCAATTTCGTGTCGACCGACCCATTTGGATCGCGATTGCTGGCGGTATTCGAGCCCCGCACGGCCGTGCTGGACTCCCAGGACGGCGGCTGCCAGGCCCCAATGAGCCCGTCGGTCTGGGTCATGCAGTGCTGCACCATGGCCTTGATCTCGGGCTTGACGTGCTCGTCGAAGGCGACTTCGTACGGCACGCTCTTCACGTCCGGAGCGAGGTTCAGCGGGCGCGGGAAGGTGCTGTCGATCATGACGAGCCCGACGATAGGCGGGTTGTCTAGCGGGTTGTCGGCCGCGATGCGCGCCATCTCTAGCGCTACTAAACCGCCGAGGGACCAGCCTGTTGCGGGAATTCCCCTACTGTCAGCAAAAATTCTTCTTGTTTTCCCCCCCGCGACTCCATCTGACCATCTCGCGAGCAGATGGTGAGGGGTGTGAGTGTAGCGCACCTCCGAGCAGGATGGGCCGTCGCTGGGCTACGGGCTTGATCAGAGACAGATACTCGTCGGCCATTTGGTGCAGTCCGCCTTCCCACTCCTGGCCGGGCTGGCAGCGAAGATTTCGGATGCCATATACGGCGCGATTGAGCGGTTTGAGCAGGAAGTAGTGGAATATGGTGCCACCGCCATCATGAATGAGGAAGAGCGGTGCTCGCCGTGAGCCCGTCGGGCCCGCGTGAATGAGGATGGGATTAGAGTCAGCCATCACTACGGAAAGCGTGGTGAAAACAAAGATGGATGTTCCAAAGAGGACTCTCTGGATAGAAAAGGGAAAGTAAAATGCTGAGCTACAAGGCGAAAGGCGGATGAGACGTTTCATGGTACATATTCATTCTTGCTCTGATCTCAGCCCTGCTAATAATAAAACGGGACAACTAGCATCAGGGACTGATAGCCGCAGATGTGGATTACTGGTACACGCTGCCCTAACACTGCCGCTGGATTTGCGGGTACGTAAGTCACTAATTCCTCGACATTGTATATTAGAGTATGTACACTGTTCATAGTTGCTTAACATAGTTGCAGTGCGGGGTGGCGCAGAGTGGCGCACTATGGGATCCTTCCTCCTGGCTGTCTAGCCGCCATGGGCCAAAGCGAGGGGGCGGGTGAGAGAGCGAGTGTCAGAACGTATCACTAAGAATAATACGCCAATGATGTTGGGATGGCGTTGTGATTTGGCAGCGTTGGCAGCGAGTCTCTTGAATTGTATCTTCTACCCTATGGAAAGCATCACTATTTTACGCGAAAGTCATGCAAATACCTGCGCTACACCAATTCGCTCCCATGCCTTAGGTATTCAGGCATTCGTAACTTTGTGAAGGAATAGAGTACGGGACAGGGCGATAAACTCGCAACAAAGAATCGAGCTTGAATTTCCTATGGAATCTACCGTGAGATGCTCCTAACTCTAGTCCCAAACTCCGTCATTTCATGGATATCCATTCTAACAAATAGACCATCGTCCATATTTAACATCATTCATTATTCGTTAGTCCCAACCAATTATCGTGTAAGGCATTGTTACCGTTCGGCGTCGACAGGTCTCCTGTTGTAAAAGTCATAAACGCCTCCCGGTCCACCTCCTTCCTTCTTCTCCGCCTCGTAGCTCTTCCCTCTCCAATTTCGAGTCTCTGCCATCATCTAAGCTCATTATTCTGGAATCCAAAACCCGAATTCCAACCCTCCGTCCTTGTTCCCAAATCAGCATCCAGATTCCTCAACGGTACTGCTGGTCCCTCATACGCCGGCGGTGGCTCCTGCTGCCTTGCGCTCCCCGTACCTGGCCACGCGTCCCTATGAAGCTCACCCGGGCCTAATGCCTGTTGCCGCGCCTGTTCGTCTGCAGCTGCAGCCGCGGCAATATTGTCACGTCTCAATTCCGCCTCGTACCAGCGTTTCTGCCGCTCGAGGGATGCTTCGTTGGCTTGGCGTCGGCGCCGCTGTCGGTACACTCCCCAGGATATGGCAGCTGCCAGCGCGATGGCTACGACGACGGCAACAGCTATGGCGGCAGGAACACCAGGCCCGCCGGAAGTAGAGCAGTAGTAGCAGCGGGAAATGAGGCTGGAATGTTGAAGAGGCATTTTGGTTGAGGTCGGTTGTGGATTGGTAATCAGGTTAGTCGAGCCGTGAGGTGCGATGGAGTGAAGTGAGTCTGGTTATGTTACGGTGTGCGTCGTATGGGCATGTAGGATGAAGGGGTTGATGGATGATGTTGGAGATGGAGAATGAAAACGAGAACGAGAAGCTTAGACAGCTATTTGTCATAGTCACTATCGCTATCGTTGTTAATTGGTAGATTTGTTGACTGAGTTTGACGTGTGTTTCAAGTGAATCCTGCGAGTACGGATAGGTGTGACAGTACAAAGTAAAGTACTCTCATATTGTGGACCTTTGCCCTTATTGGGGGCCATTCCTGTTGATGCAGAATCTGCATAGTGGAGATGCCGGCCCTTGCACACTTGCATGGGCAT
>Ga0335074_10005505_pt1 | contig 17519 bp, 16 predicted proteins | sample Lox_Sample_23_FD_206715 | JGI IMG/M metagenome (GOLD analysis project Ga0335074, IMG submission 206715) | Soil microbial communities from Loxahatchee National Wildlife Refuge, Florida, United States - Lox_Sample_2.3 | ecosystem: Environmental > Terrestrial > Soil > Wetlands | place: USA... | reverse complement strand
GGGACCGGTTCACCGTGGACGAGTGGGCCGGGATCGAGAGCTTCCCGTTCCGCGCCACCGAACTGAGCCTCCTCGCGGTCAGCGAGCGCGTCATTGACCTCGCCGAGACCCTGCTCGCCGAATCGGACCTGCGGATCTACTCCGCCGAGGCGTGGGCGAAGTACACCGGCGCCGCCGACTACGACCAGCCGATGCACCGGGATTACCTCAACCAGACGCTGCTGGTTCCCAGCGATGACCCGCGCTACCGGCAGCTGGAAATGTTCGTTTACCTTGTCGACGTCCCCGAGGAACTCGGGCCGCCGAGCCTGGTGTCCCGTACCCGGACGACGGGCCTGCCCGCGAAACCGAACTGGTACCCGCGCGAAGACGGCGCCGACAACGAAGGCGGCTGGGTCGCCACCGCAGGAAGCCCTGAGCTCTACGCCGCGGAGGTCCGCGCCGCCGGCCCGGCGGGTACCGTCGTCGCCTGGGCACCTGATACCTTCCACCGCGGCACGGCGCTGACCCTGGCTCGCGGCGCCCGGTACACGATCCACCTCGGCTACCGGCCGGCCCGCGCCGAGTGGGGCCAGCGGATGCCCTGGGTCAACCGCAGCCACGAACCAGACTGGTACCGGTTCGTGCGCCGGGCGACACCGCGGCAGCTCGCGGTCTTCGGCTTTCCGCCGCCCGGCCACCCGTACTGGACGGAAGCCACCCTCGCCGGCACGGCGCAACGGTATCCCGGCCTCGACATGACCCCGTGGCGGCAGCCCCTGCGCTGGGCTTGACCTGGCAATACGGGTTGCCTCCGAAGAGATCTCTGACTAAGGTCAGGGATTATGGATGCCGTGGCCGTCGTCCGTCGCTTCAACCGGTCCTACACCCAGCGCATCGGTGCCCTTGAGGACTCCTTCCTCGGTATGGGGATGCCACTGGGGCCGGCCCGTGTGCTGTTCGAGCTCGGCTCGGGTCCAGCGACCACCCAGACGCTGCGCGAGCGACTCGGCCTCGACTCTGGCTACCTCAGCCGGCTGCTGCGCCGCCTGGAGATCGACGGTCTCATCCGCGTCACCCCCGATCCAGGAGACCGCAGGCGCCGCCAGGTCAGCCTGACCGACGCAGGCCAGGAACGCTGGACGGAACTCGAACGCCGCTCCCACGACCAGGCCAGACGCATCGTCGAGCCGCTCACTGAGCGGCAGCGCGAACGCCTGGCCCGCAACCTGACCGAGGCCGACCTCCTGGTCCGTTCCGCCACGGTGACGTTCGAGACGGTCGACCCGGCCTCGGCGGTGGCCAGGGACGTGGTCGGAAGGTACTTCGCGGAGATCGGCCGCCGCTTCGGCTTCGACCCGTCCGGCGAGACGGAAAAGGACACCAGGCTCCTCGTCCCGCCGACCGGCCTCTTCGTCGTGGCGCTGTCCGACGGGGAGCCCGTGGCCTGCGGCGGCCTCCAGACGATCGCCCCGGGCGTCGCCGAACTGAAGCGGATGTGGGTCCACGACGACTGGCGCGGTGCGGGGCTCGGCTCGCGTCTGCTCCGCCACCTGGAGGACCAGGCCCGCCTCCTCGGCCACAAGGTCGTCCGGCTGGACACCAACGCCGCGCTCGGCGAAGCGATCACCATGTACCTGCGAGCCGGCTACCGGCCGATCGGCCGTTACAACGACAACCCCTGGGCGACGCACTTCTTCGAGAAGAACCTCTGACCGGGTGCGCCGGAGCCAGCGCCGGTCTCCGGACTCCGGTTAAGTGGCGGCGAACGTGGTGAGCGAGAGGGTGTTCCCGTCGGGATCGGAGAACCAGGCGACCCGGTCGCCGCCGGGCGCGGTCCAGATGCCGAGGTCGTCCTGTGCCATGCCGTCATAGCGGGTGAATTCGACGCCTCTGCCGGCTAGGGCGCGCACGGCGCTGGCGATGTCGGGCACCTTCCATCCGGCGACGGTGAAGGGACGCGCCGCGAGTTCCGGGACCGGGGTCACCCGCAGCATCGTGCCGCCCGCGTCGAGCACAAGCGCGAACGGGGTGTCGCCGACGACTCGCAGCCCGAGCGTTCCCTCGTAGAACGCCCTGGCAGCGGCCAGGTCGCGGACCGGAACGAAGCCGATGAACGCCGCTTCGGCAAGCACGGGAGCGACGATATCACCGTGCAGCATCCGCGCCGCGATGAGAGCCTCGGCGGCCAGGGCAAGCGTGACCGAGGTCCGCTGCACGGTGCCGTCCCAGGGTTCGACCGCGCCCGATGCGAACACGGCCAGGGCCGCCGCGCTCGCCAGCGCGAGTACCTGCACCGGACGCGCGATCACCGCCCACCGCGGTTCCGCGCGGAACCGCCGCGCCAGCACCAGTGGCGCGGCGAGCATCGCCGCGTAGGCGACACCGCTGACCACGTCGTGAACCTGGTTGTGCCACGACTCGCCGTCGAAGCCAGGCCCGGACAGCAGCATCCGGTCGCGCCGGAACGCCCCGGCGGCAACGGCGGCCACACCGCCGGCCATGACCAGCCACGGCCCCGCCGTCCCGGTCCCTGGCGCCCGCCGCAGCGCCGCACCGAACCCGATCGAGCAAACACCGAGCACCACGAAGCCAGCGATCATGATCTGCGGATCCCTGGCATCCTCGGCCCCGAGCCCGCTCAACTGAACCGCGGTCGCCGGGTGCCCGGCCTGGCGCAGCGACCCGGCCGCCCACGCCGCGGTGAACAGCAACGGCCCCGCGATCCCGCCCCATGCCCCCAGCCTGCCAAGCCGCACCGCCCGCCGCACTCCTCCCGACGACACATACCAGCACGTGTCCATCCGGCCGTATCCCCGCATCCATCATCGCCCCGCCAGCTCGCCGCCCGCGCGGCTCCCCGGATCGCAGGGCCTATCGGCGTCCCCGGATTAAAGCGCGGCTGAAGCGCCAGAATTGGACTCTAGCCTGACAATAATCGAAACAAATGATCATGAATCCGCTGTGGATGCCCTCACGACCTTGAACTGGACCAGCCTGGGGATGGCGTCCGGCAGCCGGGTCGCGTCCCGTCCCCGGCATTCGCCGCTGAAATTGATCCGGAAATTGACATGTACAACGCCTCGGGCGCATTCTTGAATAGGGCCGTGGACTTGGGGTTATTGGCGTGTCATGACGTGGCCCGTTGATAATCGTCGGCGCTGGTTTCGGTTGTCCGGATGCCGTTTCACGCTTATCAATTGGGGGCGGAGGTCGCGATGGCAGGCTCACCGGGTGGCCAGGGCACGCCCGACCCGGCGGTCCCCGATCCGCCATGGTCCTGGTCACCTCCGCCGACCACGGTGCCGCCGTCGCCCCCGGCGGCCCCAGTCACGCACCCGCCTACGCAGACGCACCCGCCCACACAGACACACCCGCCCACACAGACACACCCGCCCACACAACCGAGCCCGCCAAGCGGGCAGGCACCGGCGTTTGCCGCGACGGAAACCGTTAGCGGCTCGTCGCAGGGCACGTCATCGTGGGAAAACGTGGCGGCGCCGTCGGCGCTGCCGGCGGCCTGGTGGCGTGCCGGCAGCGACCGCCCTCAGCAGATCGTCAGGCACGGGCCTGGGGTCCCCGCCCTCGCGCCGGTCAGCCAGGCCGGCCCGACGGCCGAACAGGTCTGGCGCACCGGGCTGCCCGGCAGGGGTCCGCGGCAGCGGAGGTCGCTGTACCGGCGGGCGGCGGGCCCGGTGCTCACTGCCGTCCTGCTCGTCGCCGCCATCGTGGTGATCTACCTGCGGCTGCACCACCCACCGTTCGGTGTGACCGGGGTGGCCATCACCCAGCAGGCACGCAGCGGATGCACGGTAGACGTGACCGGGCGGATCGGCACGACAGGCGGAGCCGGGACCGTGTCCTACGAGTGGACGTTCCAGCCGCAGCGGGAGACGCCGCAGCCGCTCAGTCAGTCGGTCGCCGCCGGGCAGTCCGCGGTCTACGTGACCGCGGCGGTCGAGGGCCAGGGCCAGGGCACGCTCGTACAGACGGCGACGCTGCGGGTTCTTGGTCCCGGCCAGGGCAGCGCCTCGGCGCACATCGTTATCAGCTGCTAACGGCGGCTGCGCAGCGCCCCGCCGTCGAGCAGGCAGTACGTGGACGAGTGGACTGTTCCCGGCTACACCGAACTGCGGCCGGTGGGCTCGGGCGTTCGACGGCAGCCCGGCCCGCCCGGCCGGCGACGTCTACGCCGCCTTCCATCAGCGAATCTTGGCCTGTACCGGCTATAACGTGCCCGTCATTGGTACCAGCGTCCCCGCTGAGAGCGACTACGGGTGTTCGGTTCCGTACTTGGACGCATCAGAGGCGGGTTTGTACACAACAGAGCCGATCGTCGTGAACCCGAACACCGGCGCGTGGCAGTGGGAACCTTAAGAACTACCGCGCCCGCTTCCCACGCCGGCCAGGAGACGCTAACGGGCCGCGGTGAAACCGGCTCCGTTCGGGATGATCGTATTAATCGTGTTAATGGTTCACTGCCACCACGACCGCGATGAGGATCGCGAGCAGGACCAGCGTCAGGGACGCGATCCAGGCCGCGGTCACCGGCGAGTCCTGTTTCGGCTTGTTCGGCTTCTTCGCCGGCGTGCTGCTCGGCATCGGGACGGGTGGCTTGCTCTGCTGCTCCTTGTACCAGGCGCCGCCGCTGCCGGTACCGCGCTCGGTGCTGCCGGGCTTGCCGGACTGCGGCGCGACCGTGCTCTGGTAGGGGACCGTGGGCGGCGGTGGCAGCGACCCGGTGGGCGAGGCCGGCTGAGCCGCGGGGGACGGTTTGCCGTACCACGTCAGCGTGGGCGGGGCGGCGGGAGCCGTACCGCCCGCGGGCGCGCTGACAGCAGGCGTCGTTGACGTCCCGGCCTCGGCAGGCGTGCCCGTTTGTTCCCACCATTTCGCCGCGAGCGTGTCCCGCAGGCTCTTCGAGGCCACCCAGTCCGGCGCACAGCAGGCCTTGAGCCTCGCGGCGAGCCTGTTGATGTCCGGGTCACCGAGACCGGCCAGGCGGTTCCAGACGCCGGTGTTATACGGCGGTGCGAAATCGTCACGCTCAAACAGCAGGTTGTCGCCATTGTTGAACTCCGGCCACAACCCCGGGTCCTTGGCCAGTGCGGTCAGCGCCAGGTAGATGACGAGCCCGGAAAAGGTGTCCATGTAGGGACCCCACCTGGACTTTCCCGTGCCCGACCGTGACTGGTAACTGGTGTGCCCCGACTCGGTCGGCGGCTCCTGGCCCTGCAGCTGCGGTATCCACACGCTGTCGAAGTCCACGAGCCGCAGCTGCCGCTGCTGATCGACGAGGATGTTGCCGTGCTGCAGGTCGCCGTGTGCGAAGCTGACCCGCTGCAGCTCGTTGACGAGTTCAAGCCACCGCTGCGCCAGCGTGCCGAGCGCGTCGGTGTGGCGGCCGTCGGCAAGGAAGCCGACATACTCGTTTAGCTGCTGACCTTCGATCCACGCCATCTTGAGTACCGGCCATTTGGCCCCCTTGACCTGCACCTCTTGCCGGTACCAGGTGACGCTGCCAACATGCTTGCTCAGCCCGTTCTCCGCGACGAAGCTGCTCAGCATGGCGTACCGCTCCGGCGTGGAGGCATCTTCGCGGGTATAGCAGCGCAGCGCGCAGTCTTCGCCGCCGACCTCGCCATGGAACACCACCGCGCTGCTTCCCGCGATGCCGTAGGGCCCGAGCAGCCCCTGGGTGAACTTCGCTGCCCGCAAGCCGACATCGGTAAAGGCGCCATCCGGGTTCTGCAAGGCCAGTGTGTAATCGATGGCGGACGGATATGTCGTCACAGGCACACCACCACGCTGGTGACTGGCTGGGGAAGAATGCGAATGCGCATCAGGGTGACATCGTCGTCCTTCATCGCCATGGCGCGCCGCTGCGCCGTGACGAGCTGGACGAAAACATCGGGGTGCACCAGTTCGCATAGCAACGGCCAGAGCGCTTGGTCGCCTTGTTCCACGCAGGTGATCATCCATTTGGCGAACGCGTCGGTCGCGGCGAACATCGTGTCTCCCGGCGCGAGCCGCCCCTGCCGTAGCTGCACCTGCTCGCTCATCCGGTCGAGCCGCGCCGGCAGCGTGCTGATTCCCTCTGGCGCCGACGCGAAGTCAGCGGACCGCAACCTGGGAAACTGGTCGGCCAGGTTCCCGTCGCGCACGTGGAACAGGATTGAGTCGCCAAGCGCGGCGGCCCGCCAGATCGGCGCGGAGGTGCCGAGCCCGAGGATCTCGCCGCCGACGAACGTGGCCAGCGTGCCCTGCCTGATTTTCACTTCTTCGATGTAGTCGCTTGCGGCCGGCGCCGCGGCCTGCCACCGGTCCTGCATCGCGTGGAACCAGTCGGTCAGGCTCGCGCGTTCGAGCTCAGGCCAGCTCGCCCCGCCAACCTGGTCCGGCGACATGAACGACCCGATCAGCTGATCGACCCAGCGTGCGGATTCGTACGTCTCGGTGGCGCCATCCGCCACCGCGAACCGCACCAGGGGCGGATCCCCCGGACGGCTGGAGGGGATGTATCCGCCGGCCGCGCCGTCCTCCCATTCGCCCGCCGCGTAGCCCTCCTTCGGCGCACTGAAGACGACTATCTCTGCCTGCATTTCCGCTGTCCGCTCCGGGTCAATCGCGCGTGTCGACCCTGGTGCCGATCTCCAGGATCTTCACCAGCGTGGATGAGTCGGAGACGTTGAACGCGAAGCCGCGGGATCCGGGCTGTCGCGCTATCCCGGCACCCGCCGCGTTGCGGATCATCGGTTGCGGTAGCACGCTGCTGATCCGGAACAGGTCAGGTCCCGGGGCCGGCAGCCCGGTGCTAGCGTCCGGGAAGACCAGGTCCCTTGATGCTTCAGGCGCCACGAAGATGTTGAAAAGCAGGGCGGAGCCATCCTGGGTGCCGATGCCAGTCAGACGCTTCGCCCAGTCGTCCAAACTTGCCCCGTCGTACGGGCTGTCGGTCACGTAACCGTCAGTGATGTTGATGATGATGGGCGGGAACGACTCCGGGTGCGCCTGTGCCCACTCGTAAGCATGCTGCCCGGCCACGGCCATCGCCTCGCACATCGGTGTCCTGCCGCCGAAGATAGGCTCCACCCAGACCGGCATCCGGACCGTGCCGGCTCCTGCGTCGGGAGACTCCACCTCCCGTAGCGCGATGGGGTTGTCCCGTATCTCCTGAATCGGTACCAGGGTGCGATTGGCGAGCGACCCGCCGAAGGCGGACTCAACCCCCTCGCCCCCCGCGATCGGCCGCAGGCCGTATCCGAAGATCCCCACGTCAAAGTAGTGGTAGGAGATTCCCTGTCCCTTCTGGGCGCGCAGGCACAGTTCCATGAGGACGCTGTTGATCGCCCGTGCTGCCCCGCCGGCCAGCGTCTCGCTGCCGCCGCCCCATGGCCGCTTCATCGAATCGGAGCGGTCCAAGAGGAACACGATGCAGCCCGGCCGCTTACGGCTGATCGATTGTTCGTACATTCGCATCTCCCTGCTACTGGAAGCGTCCGCGCCGCTAGGCCCGAGGCGGGTGTAGTTGCCCGCGCGCCCTGGGCCGTACCGCAATGGCGGGCCACGGGTCGCCGGGCTGCCAGGTCCACTGCTGCCGGCAGTCCGCGCACCAGAACGCCCACGGCTCCGCCTGGTTCCTGAAGTCGACATGGAAAGAGCCGCAATTCGGACACTGGGCGATCAGCGCCTGGCCAAGGAACTGAGACAGGTCGACCCGGCGCGGGCCCGCCGTGCGCGCGACCCGGCCGCCCGGCCGCAGCCGTGCGTGCTCTTCCCACCAGGGCACACCGCCGGGTTGCTGCACCACGCGGACGAGGCCGGGCTGAACTGGGTCATACTGCGCGATGCCCTGGTCGTCGGGGTCGCCGTCCTGGGGAGGGCGGAAGGCCCCCAGCCCGGCGGCATATCCTGGCCCGCCCGGCGGACCCTGGCCGGCCCGCGGCCCGTGGCTGCCGGGCGGGACCGCATGCTGTCCGTACGCCGGCCGTATGTTGTCGAGCCACCCCTGGTACAGGGCGAACACGCCGATGGCGGCGACGACCAGGGAGACCACAACGGCCGCGAGGGTGGACTCGCCGGTCAGGTCGGCGGCGGCGAGGCCGCCCACCAGTGACGCCACGGCAAGCGCGGCGGACCAGATCAGGTCCGGCCCCCTGTCCCGAAGCCCGCGCATCGCGCTTGACAGTTGGCTCACGGCATCACCTTTCCGGTTGGCGATGGCGGCGATAGCGGCGACGTGGACTTTGCGGTTGCGGGGGTGGACGGCGATGCGGGCTGCGTAGATGGGGTGGACGGCGATGCGGGCTGCGTAGATGGGGTGGACGGCGATGCGGGCTGCGTAGATGGGGTGGACGGCGATGCGGGCTGCGTGGTTGCCGGGGTTGCCCGGGTTGCCGGCGCTGTGGAGTGCGTGGTTGCGGGAGCGGGTCTCGAGACCGTGGGGTGGGTGATGACCTGTGACGGCGAATGCGCCTGGTGTCCCGGGCCGCCGAGGGTGCCGACTAGCACCACGATGACGAACGCGCCGAACTGCACCGCGGCCAGCGCCCCGAGCCGCTTGATGTTCAGGGTCATCCACGCTCCAAATCGGGGGGCGAAGCGGGCATCATCACTCTTCCCGCCACGGCTTCCTCCCCGTGGCCGCTGACGGCCAGGCCGATGAAGTAGCCGGTCAGCCCGGCCCAGCAAGCGCGGGTGATCGGGTCGGTAGTGACCCGCCAGATGTAAGTGAGAATCAGGACCCCCACACTCTCGTGGCCGACCCCGACTCCTGAGGTGATGGAGTGCACGGCTTCGCTCGCGCCGGAAACGAGCCCGCAATGGCCAGCAGTTGCCTGGTCACCTGGGCGGGCCGCACGATAACGCCGGTCAGCAGCCGCCACGCGACCGCGAAGTAAACGGCGAAGAGCCATGACGCGTCGCTGAACGACGCCATGGTGGGATTCGGGCCGACGATGACCAAGCCCACCGGGGGGACGCCGACGAGCGCGACAAACAGCAAGACCGGCCAGCTGCGCAATGCCGGGTTTCGCGTCCATGCTTGCACAGGCAGCGGTTCACCGAGCATGCCCGGCGAACCGCCAGCCGAGCCTACTTTAGAAGAACCTGTGTTACTCAACTGCCGCTTCTTTCCCCCCAAATTTTTGTTGACCCCCCATAGCGGCGCCTAGCACTATGCCCTTAGGGGATTAAGTGCCGAGGGGACAAGAGTCTATGTGTGCGAAGTTGTCAATAAATGAAGCCATTACCGTTCGTGTGCTTCTCTGGTGCCAACTCTGGTCAATCGGGCATCGCATGTCTATCCCCAAAAAATGGGGTATCCGGGCGAGTTCACCGGTATCGATCCGCTTTCTCGTCACCTCGATGGGTGACCGGGGGCGGGCGTGCTGACAGCCGCGGTCAACCGTCCGTCGGTCGCGATCGTCGATGAACACCCCATCACCGCTGCCGGCATCGCAGGTCAGCTCGCCGAGCACGGGTTCGCCGTCGCCGGGGTCGCCGCCGCGGTGGAAGGCCTTGCCGCGCCAGGGGACGCGGTCGTGTGTGACCTGCGATTGCCTGGCCGTTCCGGACCGGAAGCGGTGGCCTTCCTCGTCGAACGCGGGCACCGGGTACTGGCCACTTCCGGGGTCGCGGGGCCGGAGGAAATCCTCGACGTGATCGCCAGCGGCGCTCGCGGGTTCGTCGCGAAGACCGCGCCGATCCCGATATTCATGCAGGCCGTCCAGGACATCATCGAGCTGTCTTACTTCGTGTCACCGGAGCTCGCGTACCTGGTGCTCAGCGACGCTGAGCGTCGTCCGCTCAGCATGGGCGATATCGGTGTCACCGAGCGCGCGGTACTGCGCCAGTTTGTTCGCGGCGACACTGCCAGCGAGGCGGCGGCCGCGCTCGGCATGTCGGCCGGCGCACTTGCCGACGCGCTGTCCGTGGTCTGGGCCCGGGCCCGCACCCGTCGGATCCGGCTGCGGCCGACTCCACGGGAAAGGCAGCTCATGACCCTGGTCGCGGGCGGCTGCAGTCATAAAGAGGCGGCCGCGCAGATGTCGATCACAGCCGTCACAGTGGCCGGGTATCTTAAGAGCATTAAGAGCAAATATCTCGCGGCGCATCCCGGCGCCAGTGAATCCATCGCGCCGCTCACCGCGGCCCGCAGATGGGCCAAGGAAAGCGGAACCGATCATTGGCGTGGATGAGTAGGCTCTCTCCTGCTCACCATTCGCCGCACGGCCCTGGTCAACTGCGCGTCCTGTTTCCGAAGGAGCTGCTTTCTGGCCGGCGCCTCTGGCGCCTGGGGCCAGTGACCGGGTGGAATGCCTGGGGCCAGCGACCCGGTGGAATGCGGTGCCGGTCGGCCGGGTACTACCAGAGCTCTTTTCGCATCAGCGTGCACATGGTCTCGTAGCGGACGATTGTTCCATCGGGGGCCTGCTCGTCCCAGGAGTCGGGTGCACGGGCATAGGCGGCATAGCCGAGCCGGTCATACAGTGCGCGGGCCCGCGGGTTGCTTTCTTCGACGCCCAGCTCGGCCCGGTGCAGGCCGCGGGCGAGGATACGCTGCTCCGCTGAACGGATGAGGACGGTACCGATCCCGCATGACTGCAGCGCCCCGTGAACGGACAGCTGCACCAGCGTTCCGGCGCCAGGGTTCTCGAGGTAGTCGATCCCGCCAACCCCCACCGGCAGGCCGGACGGCGGGCATGCCGCGAGGTAGTCCACCTCGCCGCGTCGGGCGCGCTCAAGCATCTTGGCGATGCTCGCGAGATGAAGCGCCGACCCGGACCACGCGCACGACGGCAGGTCACCGGGAGTCAGGTCACGCACTATCAGCGGTATCACGACGTCGGTCACGGGCGCCCTCTTCCGTCACGCGGCCTCCGGGCGGCCGCCGCCGTCTCGTAAACCAGTCGCTGTCCAGGCTAGAAGCCCGCTGAATCAGGCCGTTTCTGGGCTACTACTTGCCGGATCTTGCCTGGTCACAGGTGTGACCGCACACCCGGGCGGCGCTAATTCAGCGGACTCCTAGAAGCCGCCGCGCAAACCGGCACCGGGTTTATCCGTCGCCGGCAGCTGCGAAACTGAAGCTGCCGCCGCGACCTGCCAGGGGCCGCCTGGCTGTTCGCCCCGGCAGGCTCGGCCCCCGCCGCGATGAGTTCCGGCCGAGTCGCGCGTCTGTCCTGATGACCGTCATAGGACGACGAACGGGGCTGCCCAGCTCGACACACCAGGGAGGACACCATGACGAGCACGCCAGACAACCCGACCACTTCGCTGCCCGGCCGCCCGCCCGTCGTCGACCTGGCGACCTGGCAGGCGGCCCGGGACGAACTGCTGGTCCGCGAGAAGGCCCACACCCGCGAGGGCGACGCCATCGCCGCGGCCCGCCGTCGGCTGCCGATGGTGGAGTTCGACCCGACGGTCGAGGTCACCGGCCCGGAAGGGCCTGTCCCGTTCCTTGACCTGTTCCAGGGCCGCGACGAGCTCGTGGTCTACAAGCACATGTGGTGGGACGGCGCGCCGTACCAGGGGCAGTGCGAAGGCTGCACCACCACGGCCTGGGTCCTGAAAGACGCCGTCTACCTCAACGCCCGCGGCGTCTCGTTCGCCATCTTGACCACGGGCCGCTGGGAGGAGGTGGCCCCCTACGTCGGGTTCATGGGCTACACCCAGCCCTGGTACTCGGTGCGCGACCTGGCCGAGCCGGTCGGCGGCGACATGGGGTACATCACCTGCTTCCTGCGCGACGGCGACCGCGCGTTCCTCACCTACTCCACGACCGGCCGCGGCAACGAGCCGGTCATGGGGGCCTTCAGCCTGCTCGACATGACACCCTACGGCCGCCGCGAGGCCTGGCAGGACAATCCCGAGGGCTGGCCCGAGGGGCACGGCCCGTGCTGGTACTGGCGCTCGGACTCGGACGGGAGCGCCACCTGGGGCCCGACCAGCCGCCCCGTGCCGCAGTGGACCCGCCCCGGCGCGACCCCTGCGCAGACCCTCGGCCGACACGGGGACCATCACTGACGCGGAGGGGCCGGATTGCGACGTTGGCCATCTTGTCGCGGCGGCCCGCTTGCCGAGTGCGGAGCGTGCGGACCTTCGCGATCACCGACCCCGACGGCAACCTCATTCGCGTCTCGCCGATCGACTGAAACCCCCTGGCCAGGGTCCCGGACGGGATTCAGCAGGTGCTCAGCAGCCGGGGGCCGCCTCTGGCCAGGACTGGTCGTGGGCGCGCGGGGACCGGGCGCGTCGAATAGCAGCGGCTGAACGTGACGGGCCGCGTCCGCGTCCGCGTCGGCCGGCGGCTGGCGGCCGACCGGTCAGGCGTCCGTCATGCCAAGCCCCTGCCGCAGCGCGCGGGCGGTATCCGGGCTGATGGTCGGATGCGACTGGATGTCGAGCGCGGCCAGGACCACGCGCCGGTCACCGTCAGGCGAGAGGATGTCGGTGCCGATGCTGCGCGAGATCTGCGCCTGGAACGCGGGCACGCCCAAGGCCATGGCGACCGTGACCGCTGCGCGGGTCCTCAGGTCCGCGACGGGCGGGTCGGGCCGCTGCTTGTCGATCCGTTGCAGGTACTGCTCAGTTACCGCCACCATCTCGTCGAAGATCTGCGCGGCGGCCTCGGACTGGTCGATCAGCGCCCGGGCCAGGTACCGCTGATACGGGTTCAACAGATCCCGGGCCTCGCCGGTGGTCTTGGGATCGTTCAGTCCCTCGTCGGTCAGTGCCCGATCGGCGTAGGTATGCAGGGCCTTGAGCGCGTAGGCGTCGCACGCCTGGCGCAACTCGTCCTTGGAGCCGAAGTGGTGGCGCACCAGCCCAGGCGACACGCCGGCGGCGCGTGCGATGTCCCGGATGGTGGTCCGGTCGAACCCGTACTCGGTGAAGTACCGCAGCGCCGCGTTCCTGATCCGGGCGCGGGCGGTCAGGTCCTCGAAGGCGGCGCCGCCTGGGCTGGTAATGCTCATGGTGACCCCTGATCGTATCGTCCGCTTGCTGCCTCGCGCCTCAAGCTCAGCGGGCTAAACGGACGTACGGCGTGCTATGCATACGTATAGTAAGCGACGCGGCGGGGCAATGGCCGATGGAGACGGTACGACTACCCGACAGGACCGAGGCGCGCGTGGGATTTGGCGTAGGCAAGGGGAGCGCGGCGAATGACCGATCCGATGATCGAAGCGCACGGCGTGGTCAAGCACTTCGGAAGGACCCAGGCGCTCGGCGGGGTCACCTTCCAGGTCGAGAAGGGAACGGTGCTCGGCCTGCTCGGACCAAACGGTGCGGGGAAGACCACGATGATCCGGGTGCTGACCACGCTGCTGCGCCCCGATGCCGGGCAGGCCCGGGTCGCCGGGTTCGACGTGGCCGCCGACGGTCAGCGGGTACGGTCGGCCATCGGCCTGGCGGGCCAGTACGCTGCGGTGGACGAGCTGCTCACCGGGCGGGAGAACCTTGAGCTGGTCGGGCTGTGGTACCACCTGCCGAAGCGGGAGTACCGGCGCCGCGCGCAGGAGACGCTCGAGCGTCTGGGGCTCGCCGGCGCCGCCGACCGCCAGGTCAAGACCTACTCGGGCGGCATGCGGCGGCGCCTCGACGTCGGGGCCAGTCTGATCGCCAACCCACCGGTGCTGTTTCTCGACGAGCCGACCACGGGCCTGGACCCGCGAACCCGCAACGACCTGTGGCAGTTCATCAGGGACCTGGTGAGCTCTGGCACGACGGTGCTGCTCACCACCCAGTACATGGCAGAAGCCGAGCACCTCGCGGACCGCATCGTGGTCATCGACAAGGGAAGAGAGATCGCCGAGGGAACGGCCGACGGACTGAAAGCGCAGACCGGCGGTGCCACCCTCGAAGCACGAGTGGCGGACCCGCGCGACCTCGAGCGCGCGGCCGCCGTGCTCGCCAGCGTCGCCAAGGCGCATCCGCGTTCCGACCCCGCGGCAAGGCTCGTCAGCGTCCCGGCCGGGGAAGGCACCGGGCTGCTGCTCGACGCCGGGCACCGCCTCCAGGAGGCCGGAATCGCCCTCGACGACCTTGGCATCCGGCGACCCACCCTCGACGAGGTCTTCCTCTCACTCACCGGCGCCCCTGCACAGGAGCAGACCGGATCACCGAAGGCGGAGGCACTGAAATGACCGATCTGCCAGCGTCCCGGCCAGGGGCCCTGGCGCCGCGCCTGACACCCCTGCTGGCGCTGCGCGATTTCAGCGGCGTCGCGAAACGGAACCTGCTCCGGTCGGTACGCACGCCGCAGATGCTGCTCTACGCGGTCCAGCCGATCATGATGCTCCTGCTGTTCCGGTACATCCTCGGCGGCGCGATCAAGGTTCAGGGCGGCGACTACACCGCCTTCGTGGTCCCCTCGATTTTCCTCCTCACGGTCCTTGTCGGTGCCATGACCTCTGCTATCGCGATCGCCGAGGACCTGAAGAGCGGACTGATCGACCGGTTCCGCAGCCTGCCCATGGCCCGCTCCGCCGTCCTTACGGGCCGGTCGCTAACTGACCTCATCCGGAACGTGATCTCACTGGCGATCATGGTGGCCCTCGGCGTCGCCGTCGGGTTCCGCTTCCACGGCGACGCAGGCCGGATCGTCGCGGGCTTGCTGCTGATCCTCGCGTTCGGATACGCCTTCAGCTGGATGAACACCGCGATCGGGATCGCCGCCGGGGATACGGAAAGCGCTCAGAACGCCTCCACCGGCCCGACCTTTCTCCTGCTGTTCGCGAGCAACGCCCTCGTCCCCACATCGACGCTGCCCGGCTGGCTGCAGGCTTTCGCTCGCGACCAGCCACTCGGCGTGACCGCCTCAGCCGTCCGCGAGCTCTTCGAAGGCGGCGCAGCCGCGCACGATGCCTGGGTCTCACTAGCCTGGTCCGCCGGTATCACAGTGGTCTTCTTCCTGACGTCCTACGCCCTCTACCAGCGCGCTGCGGCCAGGTAAGCACCCGACAGCGACTTGTCCGGCGCCACTGCCGCCAACAACGCCAAACAACGCCAAACAACGCCGCCATGATCACTAAGGTGTCAGGTTTCACCTCCAGTCTGGCAAGAATCGAAACGGATGACCATAAATCTGATGTTGATATTTATCGATCGAACGGGTAGTCTAGTCGTATAACCCCTGATGGGTTGGCAGCCGGAAGTCGGCACAGGGCGCGTAAGCGCGATGCGCAAGGCGGATCCGGCAGGCAGCCATATCTATCGGGAGGTGAGCCGCGGTGTGCACCACAGACGACATGCGGGCCGGCGTGGCTGCCTTCGCCGGCCCGGCGGACGCGGTACGGGCAGCCGGCGCCGCGATGGACTACCTGAACTCCGCTGTCGCCGCCCTGGACGGGGCCGCGTGCGGTGACCTCCTGATCGGCCTGGAACGTGTGCAGGCGAAGCTCACCGCCGCGCACGCCGGGCTGCTGCGCTGCTTCGACACGGCCGCTGCCCATGACGCGGACGGGTACGGCTGTTCGTCGGCGTGGCTGGCGGGCAGGGCGGGCATGTCGAAGAAGGCGGCCAAAGCCGCGGTCCGGCAGATGCGCCAGCTCACCGAACGCCCGCTGCTTGATGCCGCGCTCGCCGCCGGCGCCATCACCGGGTCCCTGGCGTTCACCATCGCCGGCTGGACCCGCAAGCTCCCCGCCCAGATGCGCACCGAGACCGACCGCATCCTTCTCGGTGCCGCGGCGGCGGGAGCGTCCTTGGACGACCTGGCGACCATCGCCGCCTGCGCGATCGAGGCCTGGCGCCGCCAGCAGCCCGACCCCGACATCCCGGACGACGGCTTCGAGGACCGCTCGGTTCAGGTCGGTGTCACCTTCGGCGGCGCGGCCGTGATCCGCGGCAACCTCACCCCGGAGTGCGCCGCCGCGGTCCGCGCGGTGCTGGAGGCCCTGGGCAAGAAGGCCGGCCAGGAAGACGACCGCGCCGAGGACAAGCGCTTCCACGACGCCCTGCAGCTAGCCTGCGAGCTGCTGCTGCGCGCCCGCCTGGTCCCCGGCCGGGCCGGCGCCGACACCCAGGTCATCGCGCACATCCCGATCTCCCAGCTGCGCCAGATGCCCGGCGCGGACCAGCTCGAGGACGCCTGGATCCGCGCCTGCCTCGGCGAGGACGGCTACCTGACCGGCAAGGACGCCGAAACCGCCGCCTGCGACACCCAGACCGTCCCGGTCGTCACCGGCACCATGAACCCCGACGCCATCGACCAGATGATCGGCCTGGCCAGGACAGCCGCCGAGGCGACCGCCCCGGGCACCGCCGGTGCCGCCTCGCCCGGCCCCCGCACCGCCGGCCCCGGTACTGTGGGTCCCGTCCCTGATCCCGGAACCGCCACCCCCGGAACCGCTGGCCCAGGCAATGCCGGCTCGGGATGCCCCGCCGGCGGCGACGCCGCTGGTGCCCCCGAGATCGCCGGTGCCGCCCCCGGACAGGAGCCTGCCGCCCGTTCCCGGCCGCTGTCCCCCCAGGCCTGGCGCGCCCTGCGCTACGCGATGGCCCGCCTGGCCGTCGACCTGGTCTCCGGCCCTTCCGGCATCGCCGCGGTCCTCCGCCAGGGCCTGCTGGACAAGCCCTACAACACCCCGAGCCTGCCGCTGGACATCGGCTACTCCGACTCAATCCCTGGCCACATCCGCCGCGCCGTCCTGCTCCGCGACCGCAAATGCGCCTGGCCCCGGTGCGGACGCCCGGCCGTCTACTGCGACGTGCACCACCTGCGGCACAAGGAAGACGGCGGCGAGACATCAGTGGAGAATTGTGCCTTGGTCTGCCAGTTCCACCACGACGTCTGCATCCACCGAAGAGGCTGGCAGCTCATCCTCCACCCCGACGGCACCACCGAAGCCCACAGCCCCGACGGCAGCCAGATCCTCCACAGCCACGCCCCGCCCGATCCGCGGGCCGGCTGATCGCCCGCAGCGCAGCCGCGAGCGAATCGGTGCCCGGGACCCTGCCGTCATCCGCCGGGACGTCGGCGTCGCGCCACCATCGACCAGGACGTCGGCGCCGCCCACGACCGCATCGGCAAGGACAATCGAATTTCGCCCGTGACTTTGCCGCCCATCGCCGAGTACGCCAGCGTACGTCAGCCACACATTAACCACTGCCGAATCGTGCCGCAGCTATACCGAAGACGCTGACCTAGTACTTAACAATCCTGCACCCATATTCTTTCGGATAGAGCGGGTCAGTTGCCGTATTGTCATACCGCGGGCTGAGCGCCCACACGTTATAGCCAAGCACCTCGCCCGGGAATGCGGTCCGCCGCAGGCCGGGTGCATGAGCCGACGCAGTGCGGCCTCGTCCCCGGCGCGCGAAGCCGCGGTACGGCGGCCCCTTATCTGAGGATGGGGCATGATAATCGAAGGCACTAACCCCGGCGGGTTCACCACCTTGTCCGACGTCCTGTGCCGGGCCGGCTACCTGTACTTCCGTGGCACGGATAACGCGGTGTGGCGGGTGAACGCGACCAACCCGAGTGACTGCACGAACTTCGGCGGGCCCAGTGCGCTGAGCACGCAGTCGAATGTCTATCC
>Ga0335074_10005503_pt1 | contig 17521 bp, 15 predicted proteins | sample Lox_Sample_23_FD_206715 | JGI IMG/M metagenome (GOLD analysis project Ga0335074, IMG submission 206715) | Soil microbial communities from Loxahatchee National Wildlife Refuge, Florida, United States - Lox_Sample_2.3 | ecosystem: Environmental > Terrestrial > Soil > Wetlands | place: USA... | reverse complement strand
GGACGGCCCGCATTCGGCAGCCGCCGCCGCCCGGTCGCGTCGAGCCCGATGAAGTTCTTGACCACCCGGTTGAAACTGGTGAAGCGAAGCAGGGTCACGCCGTTCCCCCGGTTGGCGCTGATCAGGTTGGACGGCGGCTTGGTTCCCAGCGTGCCGATCGAGTTCCGGTACGCGGTCCCGGCCACCAGCACCCCGCCGCGGCCGTTGCCCAGCGCGGTCAGGCCAAGGATGTTGGTGCCGATGTAGCTGTCGATCACCTGGTTGTCGTGCGCCCGTCCGGTGATCGCCAGGCCGTAGCCGCGGTTGCCCGAGAACGTGTTCTGCCGGATGACCGAGCGCCGGGTGCCGCCGATCACGTTGTCGTGCGCCCGGCCGCGGACCAGGACCCCGTCGCCGCCGTTCGGCAGCAGCGCCTGGCCGTCGCTGTCCAGGCCCGCGATGTCGGGGTCGACGGTCACACCCGACGCCCGGCCGGCCAGTTCGATGCCGTTGTGCCGGTTGCCCGACATCACGTTGGTCCGGACCAGGTTGTCGCCACCGGTGGAGGTGATCAGCACGCCGTCGTTGCCGTTCGGCGCGGCGCCGCCGAAGGCGTGCAGCCCGCCGAAGGTATTGAACGTGGTGAACCCGCGGGAGCGGCCGGCCACCTCGATCCCGTTGCGGCCATTGCCGGCCGAGACGTTGCCGAGCGGGATCACGCCGCCCACCTGAGTGTTGCCCGAGGTGCCGTTGATCAGGATGCCGTCGAGCCGGTTGCGCACGATGCTCGCGTTGTTGGCCGCGGAGCCGAAGAAGTTGCCCTGCACGACGGAATTATTCGCGTCGGTAATACGCAGCCCGTTTCCGCGGTTGCCGCTGATCACGTTGTAGTACACGAACGGGTTATTGACGAATTTGCAGCCGATGAGCTGATTGTTGTTCGCCCGGACGATCGCGACGCCGTCACCGAGATTGGCCAGCGGGGCATCGCCATCGGGGGTTGTCCCGATGAAGTTCCCGTTCAGGACGTTGCCGCGCGAGCCGTCGCTGATGAGCATGCCGTCGCGCGAATTGCCCGATATCTGGTTGCCGAGCGGCGGCACGACGAAGACCGGCGTCACCGTGCCCTTGTCGCCGGTCGGGTTGTTGACCTGACCGGTGGCATGGTCGGCGAAGGCGGTGCCGCCGATCTCGTTGCGGTCCGAACGCCGGGTGATCACGATGCCGCTGCCGAGGTTGTCGATGGCCAGCTGGCCGGTCGGGTCGGTCCCGATGCGGTTGGACTCCACGGTGTTGCCCGACGATCCGTAGAGCTCGATGCCGTCCCGCCCGTTGCCGGAGATCACGTTGGCCACGAACCCGGTGGCCGCGGTCCGGTTGACCCCGATCAGGTTCCCCGACGAGGCCGGCGACGCGTACACGCCGTCGCCGCGGTTGCCCGCCTGCTGCCCGCGCAGGTTCAGCCCGATGTAGTCGCGGTTGACGGTGATGGGCCCGGCGTCCAGCGTGACGCCGTTTCCGCCGGCGTTGTCCACGGCCAGGCCGAGCAGCTGGGACCGCGCGGAACCGGCCGCGAACCGCAGCCCGCCCAGCATGTTGCAGTTGATCGCGACGACCGGCGCGCCCCCGAACCGGTAACCGGGCGCCGACGTGCCGTCGATGGTCACCGGACGGATGACGGCGGGCAGCGGGCTGAACAGAGTGATCATCCCGCGCACCCGGAACCTGATGGCCGCCCCGGCTCCCGGCGGGCCGGCGTTGGCCTGGGTCATCGCCGACCGCAGCGTGCCCCGCCCGGAGCTGGCCAGGCTGGTCACCACGAAGACCCGGCGGAAGGCCGTGGTCACGGCCGACGTCCGGTGCCCCCGGGCCGGGGCGCCGCCCGGCGGGAGGGCGGCCACGGCGGCGCAGATGGCCAAGCAGGCCGCGCCGCCGGCGATCCGCAGCGTGACCTTTGACCGGGCCGCGTTATCGAGGGACGAGCCGGTGAGCGGGTACCTCAGGCGGGTCATAAAAGGGATCATTTAATATTCCTTGGACGTCAGGTAATCCGGAAACCATTGGGCAGACGTCACGGAGTATGACCCGGCGGTCAGAGCAATTCAATGAGGCACGCGCAAACACGTCTCAGGGCATCCGGACTATGGCGAGATGACGACTTGGCCCGGATGAATGCGATTGGCGCGCAATAGGCAAGCGCGTTATTTAGCGGCCGCCCGCACCTTTTGTTGCTGCGCGAGTACCTCGGTCCGGTCCAGCCGCAGCCCCTCGATGACCGGGGCGTCGCTCAGCACGAACAGCCGTGCGGTCTGAGCCGGCTCATGGTCGACCGCGCACCAGCTCGGGACGGCCAGGGTGTCGCCCGGCCCCCAGCGGAACGGCTGTCCGTCGATCACCGTCTGGCCGCGGCCGGAGAAGACCAGGATGATGCTGCTGCCCACCGTCCTGGTGGTCGGCGTCCGGCATCCCGCCTCGATCTGCCGCATCGCGCAGCGCATGGTCGGCAGCGCGTCGCCGCCGTGCACGGGGTCGACGAACCGCAACTCCGCGTCGCCGCTGCCGGTCGCCGCGGCCACCTCGGTCAGCGCCCGCTCGGTGTGCTCCCACCGGTAGACCATGAGCGGCGAGTGCCGGTCGGTGGCGGGCGTGACCGCGGGCAGCAGGCCGGGATGGGCGTACAGCGAGGCGCTGCGCGAGGTGACGGGACCGCCCGCGGTGTCCAGATAGTCCTCGCCCGCGGGCTCGAAGAAGCCCGCGTCCAGGCCGTTGACCAGCGGCAGGTCGAGGCCGTCGAACCAGACCATGGGCTCGTCGGTGCCGCTGTGGTGCTCGTGCCAGGCCAGGCTGGGCGTCAGCACCAGGTCGCCGCGCGACATCGGGCACGGCTCGCCGTTCACCGTGGTCCAGACGCCCCGCCCCTGCAGCACGAACCGGATCGCGGCGGCCGTGTGCCGGTGCGCCGGCGCGCTCTCCCGCGCGTTGAGGTACTGCATCGCGCCCCAGAGGGTGGGCGTCGCGAACGGGAGCCCGCCGAGCCCGGGGTTGGCCAGGGCCAGCGCGCGCCGCTCGCCGCCGCGCCCCACCGGCACCTCCCGCCCGGCCGCGGCCGCGAGGGCGAGCACGGTGTCCCACCGCCACAGCCACGGCACGGCGCGGGGAACGGGCTGGGCTGGCATCAGGTCCGCGGCCTGGGTCCACAGCGCCTGGATATTCGCCTGCCCCATCGCCGAATAAAGCTCCGCCAGGTCCGCCTGCCGGGCGTTCAGATTCATGACGACCCTCCAAAAACTGTATTGCCCATGCTAGATATGACGACAAGGCGACGGAATGCCGGATTGATACGATTCCGCCAGGGAGCATCATGACCAGCACCGGGGCCAGCCAGACCGCCGCCACGTTCGCCGAGCGGGATCTCACCGTGCGGGACACCAGGGTCCGGATGCTGGAGGCGGGCTCCGGGTCGCCGCTGCTCTACCTGCACGACTCCGGCGACCTCGGCGGGTGGACCCCGTTACTGTCCGGCCTGGCCGGGCGCTACGCGGTCCGCAGGCCCGACCACCCGGGGTTCAACGCCAGCGAAGACGGCACCGATGTCGACAGCGTGCACGACCTGGCCTTCTTCTACCTTGACCTGCTGGACGAGATCGGCGCCGACCGCGCCGTCGTGATCGGAACGGGCCTCGGCGGCTGGCTGGCGGCCGATCTGGCCACGATCGATCCGGGGCGGGTCGCCGCGCTGGTCCTGGCGGGCGCCTTCGGCATCCGGGCGGGCGAGCCGGTCCCCGACGTGTTCCTGCTCAACCCGGCCGAGCTGGCCGAGCTGGCCTATCACACCGGCCCGGCCCGGTCGGCGGCGCTGCGGCAGGCCGCGGAACTGGCCGGCGACGCCGACCGGTTCGCGCGCTATCTGCGCAACCGCGCCGCCACCGCGCACCTCGGCTGGAACCCCTACCTGCACGACCCGAAGCTGCCCCGGCGGCTGCACCGGATCACCGCGCCGACGCTGATCGTGTGGGGCGCGCAGGACCGCATTCTCCCGGCCGGCCACGCCCGCCGCTGGGCCGGGCTGCTGCCCGGCGCCCGGGTCGAGATCATCGACCAGGCCGGGCATCGTCCGTTCGACGAGCAGCCGGACGCGTCGCTGCGGGCCCTGGCCACGCTGCTCGAGGAGGGCTGAACGTGCAGGTCTTCGGCTTCCACCTAATGCCGTATCCGTACCTCAGCGGCGAGCACCAGGGCAGCCGCGACTCCTCCTGGATCACCCTCAGCAACCGCCACTACGACCCGCGGCTCGGCCACGAGCTGTATCAGCGCTACCTGGCCGAGCTGGTGCTGTACGACCAGGTCGGGTTCGACGGGGTCGGCGTCAACGAGCATCACCAGACCGCGTACGGCCTGATGCCCGCGCCCGACGTGGTGGCCGGAATGCTGATCCCGCAGACCAAGGGGAAGATCGCGGTGCTCGGCAACGCGATCTCGCTGCGCGACCATCCGCTGCGGGTCGCCGAAGAGATCGCCATGCTCGACGTGGCCTCCGGCGGGCGGATCATCTCCGGCTTCGTGCGGGGCATCGGCGCGGAGTACCAGACCTTCCAGCTCGATCCGACCCAGTCGCGAGACCGGTTCCACGAGGCGCACGACCTCATCGTCGCGGCCTGGACCCGGCCCGGCCCGTTCGAGTGGTACGGCCGCCACTTCAAGCTGCGGTACGTCAACCCGTGGCCGCGACCGCTGCAGCAGCCGCACCCGCCGATCTGGAGCCCGTCGCAGGGCAGCGCGGAGACCGTCGACTGGGCGGCCCGCAACCGGTACACCTACCTGCAGACCTACAGCGACATCGGCACGCTGCGCCGCGCCTTCGGCGAATACCGGGAGGCGGCGCAGCGGCACGGATACACCTCGTCGCCCTCGCAGCTCGGCTGGGCCGTGCCGGTCTACGTGGCCGACACCGACGAGCAGGCGGTCCGCCAGGCGCGCCCGCATCTGGACTTCCTGTTCAACACGCTGCTGCGGATGCCCAGGGACATGTTCTTCCCGCCGGGCTACCTGACCATGGCCTCCGCGTCCCGGGTGATGAGCGCGAAACGCGGGCTCGGCACCGCCCCGATGGAGCCGGAGGACCTGGTCGAGCGCGGCTACGTCCTGCTCGGCTCGCCGGAATCGGTGCGCCAGCAGATCGAGCGGCACCAGGCCGAGCTCGGGTTCGGGGTCTTCAGCGGCATCTTCCAGTTCGGCACCCTGGGCCACGAGGAGTTCGAGCGCAGCGTCCGGCTCTTCGCCGGCTCCGTGCTGCCCGCGCTGCGGCCGGTCGGGACCGACCGGCCGTGAGGCTCGCGCTGTTCGACGACTACCGCCTCGGCGTGGTCGCCGGGGAACGGATCGTGGACGTGACCGGGATCCTGCCCGCGCACGACGCCGACCCGGTCAGCGCCGGCTGGTGGCGGGCCCTCTGCCGCGACTTCGCCGGCCTGCGGCCCGCCCTGCAGGCCGCGGCCGCGGCCGGCCCGGCGGTCGCGCTGACCGGGGTGCGGCTGCGGGCCCCGGCGCTCAACCCATCGAAGATCATCGCGTGCGCCAGCAACTACCGGGCCCACGTCGCGGAAATGCACGAGGTACAGCACCGTACGCTCGGTCACGTCGAAGACTGGATGATGAACTTCGACGTGTTCCTCAAGGCGCCTTCGGCGCTCAGCGGTCCCGGCGACGACATCGTGCTGCCGCGCCAGGTGCTCGACGCCGGACAGGAGATCCACCACGAGTCCGAGCTGGTCGTCGTCATCGGCGCCGGCGGTAAGGACATCCCGCCCGGCGAGGCGGCCGGGCACGTCCTCGGCTACACCGCCGGGCTGGATGTCACGGTGCGCGGGCCGGCCGACCGGTCCCGGCGCAAGAGCTACGACACGTTCGCGCCGCTCGGGCCCTGGATCACCACGGCGGATGAGACGGGCGACCCCGAGGGCCTGGTCATCGACCTGGTCCGCAACGGCGAGGACCACCGCCAGCATTCCAGCGTCCGCGACATGATCACGCCGGTGCCGGCCATCGTGAGTTACGCCTCGCGGATGATGACCCTGGTCCCCGGCGACCTGATCTTCACCGGCGCGCCGCCGGGGGTAGGCCCGATCCGCCCCGGCGACGTGCTGGAGACCCGGATCAGCCGGATCGGCTCGATGACGATCAACGTCCGCTGACCGGACACGAGCGGCTATTCCTCCCCGTCGGGCGACCAGAGCTCGCGAACCTGCTCCCAGTCGCCGGAGTCCGGCGACTCGCCGGCCGGAATGTACCGCGCCCCGGGGAACGCCCGCGCCGGCGGCGTGTAGCTCCCCCGGGCCACCAGCCGGCCGATGTCGGCCCGGTAGATCTCGTCCACGTCGGCGTGCTGCAGCGGCTCGTCGTCCAGCCAGAGGTTCTTGGGGTGAACCGGCTCGTCATACACGCGCCGGAAGATCTCGGTCCGCAGGTCCTTCATCCAGTTGGAGTTGAGGTTCATCGTGCGGAACCGGCGCAGCGCCTCGATGTCGATGATCCCCGTGGGACACGCTGGGGCGCACCTACTGGGGCCCGGGCGCGACGATCCTGGTCGACATCGCCTCGGTGGTGGCGCTGCTGGCCGGGGCGGTGGCCGCCCAGAACGGCGCGGCGCGGATGCTGTTCGCGCTGGGCCGCGATGGCCTGCTGCCGCGACCGCTCGGCCGCGCCGTGCGGCGGTTCGGCACGCCCGCGGCGGCGCTCACCGTGGTGCTCGGGGCCGCGATCGCGCTCGGGCTCGGCTTCGGCTTCGGCTTCCAGCCGGTCGCGGCGGTCGCGGCCATCATCTATCTGTTCATCAAGAACGTGTCGCCGCAGCCGCCGTACCCATCCAACCTCGCGATCTGGATCGCGATCGGATGGCTGGTCGCGGGCATCCTGGTGCTGACCGGGCTGGTGATCTTCAAACCCGGCCGCCTCTCCGAGGCGGCCGTGATCATCGGCGAGGGCGACGCCCCCGCCGCCAACATCGACGCCTAGCCGACCCTCCCGAGGCGTCCACCCCTGGTATGAATCCTGCGGGAATGTCATACCGAAAGCCGGCCCCTGGTCCGATGCGGCGGGCCGGGTCAGGTCGTACTGTCGAATCATGAGCACGAACTTCCCGCCGGGGGATATGCGGGTATCCGATGCCGACCGGGACCGGGCGGTCTCGGAGCTGAGCGAGCACTTCCAGGCCGGCCGGCTGACAACCGAGGAGTTCGACCAGCGGTCCGGCCAGGCGCTCCAGGCGCGGACCGGGAGCGATCTCGAGGTCCTGTTCACCGACCTGCCGCGGCCTCGGCCGTCGGCTATGCCCCCGCCACCAGTCAATCCAGAACCCCGGGCGCCGCGGATATCCGGCGCCCTGCTCGCCGCGCCGGTCGCCATCGTGCTGGCCGTGGCCGTCGGCGTGCTGCTTTCCGGGCACAACGGCGGCCACTTCACGGGCGGGCTCATCCCGCTCGTTTTCGTAGCGTTGTTCCTGGTCCGTCGCATGACCGGCGGGTTCGGCCGGCGGGGCGGCCGGGGCGGGCCCTGGTAGGCGCCACCCGCCCGGGGTCAGCCGATGTTGTGGCGGTGAGCGTAGCCGAGGGCCGCCGCCCGGTCTCTGGACCCGGTTTTGGCGAAGATCCGGCTGATGTGGGTCTTGACCGTGTGGTTGCTCAGGAATAGCTGCGCCGCGATCTCCGGGTTCGTCATCCCGCGAGCGATGAGGCCGAGGATCTCCGCCTCGCGCTGGGTCAGCCCGTCCGGCGGCGGGCCGGCCGCGGCCGGCCCGGGCTTCGGCGCCGCCGTCGCGGCCAGCAGGGTGGCGTGCACCCGCGGGTCGAAGACGGTCAGCCCGGTCGCGGCCGCGTGCAGCGCCCGGGCGATGTCGGCGTGGTCGGCGTCCTTGGTGAGGTAGCTGCGCGCGCCCGCGTGCAGGGCGTCGAGCACGGACGCGTCGTCGGCGTACGTGGTGAGGACCACGACGGCGACGTCGGGGTGCTCGGCGGTGAGCCGGCGGGTGGCGCCGATGCCGTCGAGGACCGGCATGTGCAGGTCGAGCAGGATCGCGTCGGGCTGGTGCTCGGCCACGAGGCGCAGCGCCTGCTCTCCGTCCGCGGCCGCCCCGACGACCTCGATGCCGTCGAGCCCGTCGAGCAGCAGCACCAGTCCCTGGCGCACGCTGGCCTGGTCATCGGCGACCACGATGCGCAGCGGAGCGGTGCTCGCCTCGGACGTCACAAGGCCATGATCTCAGCATCGGGACGCGGCAGCTCGGCGGTCACCACCCACTGCCCGTCCTGACGCCCGGCCTCGAGGGTCCCGTCCAGCAGCCGGAGCCGTTCTCGCATGCCGGTCAGCCCGTAGCCGCCGTTGACGGTGCCGGCGCTCGCCTCCTGGCCTGGCGCGGCGCCCGGCGCCAGGTCGTTGCGGACGCTGAGCCTGACGTCGGTCTGCCTGTAGTCGAGGCGGACCGCGACGCGCTGCCCGGCCGCGTGCTTGGCCGCGTTGACCAGCGCCTCCTGGGCGATCCGCAGCAACGCCACGGTCGCATCCGGCGGCAGCGCCGCGGGCACGCCGCCGGTGTCGAAGCTGACCGCGACCTGGTAGCGCTGCGCGTAGGTGTCGCTGACCTGGGCCAGTTCCTCGGTCAGCGGCAGGGTGTCGGTGCGCAGCGCGTGCACCGCCCGCCGGGTGTCCACCAGGCCCTCGGCGGCCATCTGCTGGGCCGCGGCCAGGAGCTCAGCGGCCCGGTCGGTGTCCTTGTACAGCACCGACCGGGCGGCCTGGATCTGGATCCCGAGCGCCCCGAGCGAGTGGGCCAGCACGTCGTGGATCTCCCGGGCGAGCCGGGCCCGCTCGTCGAGCAGATCGGCCCGGCGCTGCTCCTCCTGCAGCCGCTCGTTCTTGGCCAGCAGCATGGCCGCCTGCTCGGCCTGGATCCGGTAGGCGGCCCGGTTGCGCCCGATCACCAGGCCGGACGCCGCGACCAGCGCGAGCCCGACCATCCCGCCGAGGCCGGAGCTGAAGACCAGGCAGCCGACCTCGATGGCCAGCACGCCCGCCAAGGTGACGGCCAGGGCGGTGGGCAGGGCAAGATCACCGCCCGCGATCAGCGCCACGATGAACACGAAGGCCACCATCGCGGTGCCGCCGCCGCCGGCCGCGGACGCGAAACCCGCGGCGACGGCCATCACGCCGAGGATCACGGCCAGCCACCGGGAAAAGTGGCGCGCCGCGGCCGGGTGGACGTCGACCAGGGCCCAGGCCAGGAAGGTGAGGACGAGGACGCCGTAGCCCGCGATCTGGACCGGCAGCGCGTAGGGCACGGGGTGACCGGACGCCTCCCGCGCCGGAACGAGGAACGTCAGCAGACCGATCCACAGCAGCCCGGAGGCGCGGATCACCCAGTTGACGCTGCGCGGCATGTATCCAGTATCGGCCGACCACGCAAACCAGAGCGTCAGCCCACGGTCTGACGCCGGGCTGCCCCGGCGTGGTACCGCGCGGCGCCAGGCCCCGCCCGGCCGGTCATGCCGCGGACCAGACCGTGCTCCGATCCGCTTTCGCGCGGCGGCGGCGACCGTTGAGCTTGTCAGCCAAGCACGATTCACCAGGAGCCTGAAATGCCCTCCGAACTCACCGAAGCGATGATCGTCAACGGCGTCGTCCTCGCCACGGTCCTGGCCACCGACCTGGGCCCGGCGCGCAAGATCGGGATCGCGCGACTGATCCGGCCCGTGATCGCCGCCGCCGTCATCATCCCGCTGTTTGTGGACCGTCCGGTGACCCACGGCACCGGCCTCGCGGTGGAGATCGCCGGCATCGTGGCCGGCGTCCTCGGCGGGCTGGCCGCCGCCGCCCTCATCGGCGTCTATCGCAGCCCGAAGACGGGCCGGCCGGTCAGCCGGGCCGGATGGCCGTACGCGATCTTGTGGACGGTCGTGATCGGCGCCCGGGCCGCTTTTTCCTACGGCTCGGCGCGCTGGTTCGAGCCGCAGATCGTCAGCTGGGCGATCGCCAACCAGGTCAGCCTGGCCGCGATCACCGACGGGCTGATCTTCATGGCCGTGGCGATGGTGCTGGTCCGCACCGCCGGGCTCCGGGTCCGTGCGTCGCGGCTGCCCGCCCCGGCCGCCGACCTCCAGAACGCCGTACGCCAGGACGCCTAGGCCGCGGCGGCCCGGGCTCCGCTCCGACCGCCTTTGGGCTGGGGTCTCGGGCTCAGCGGCGGTCGGGGCGCACCCAGATGCCGCGTTCGTGCATGAGCTCGATCTGCTTGGCGATCACTTCCTGGCGATATTGGTCATGACCGTAGGGGGCACGGTCGAGATAGATGTTCTTCGGGTAGACGGGCTCTTCGTAGATGATCTGGTACTGCTCGGTGGTCAGGTCCTTGACCCAGTTGTCCCACTGGGCGCTGGCGCGGAACCGACGCAATGCCTCGATGTCAATGGTCCCGGCGACCCAGGACGACCCGCCGCTGTAATCGTGGCGCCCGACGATCTGCCCGCGATAGTCGATCACCGCCGATCCGCCGCCAAAGGTGTCGATGGGGACATCGGAATCGGAATGCAGGTAGTAAGTCCCGACATTGCATGCGATCAGGTACATGTTGTTGTCGAGGGCGCGCGCCCGGTTCTGGATCTCGAACAGGCCGTTGCCGACGTGCGGGTGCGGGTACGGGCCGCGGTAAACGACCTCGGCGCCGTTCATCGCCAGGCCGCGTGCGTTCTCCGGGTAAGAGCCCTCGTTGGCCATCAAGAACCCGAGCCGTCCGATCTCGGTGTCGGCCACCGGGTAGAACGCGTCGAGGTTGCGCCCGTACAGCTCGATCCACTTGTCCCAGACGTTGTGCGGGGTCATCGAGTGCTCGACCGGCAGCAGCGGAACCACCTTGTGATGCCGGAGTACGACCTCGCCCTCGGGCGAGAGGATGAACCCCACGTTGAAGAACCGGCCGGGGAACTCGGGGTGACGGGCCTTGGCCTGGGCCATGATGAACGCGTTCCACTGCCGGGCGAGCTGGCCGAGATAATCCGTCTCGGGCCCGGGGACGTCGATCGCGCACTCCCGGGCGAACGTTTCGTGATCGAGGTCGAGGACCTCGTCGTTGAATCCCTGTAGCGCGCCCTCGGGCACGGCAATGAGCCGGACCGGAAGGTCGAGGCTGGATAGCCAGGATGCGGCCTTGATCAGGTGCGAGAGGTGCTCGAGATTTGTCGCGATCTCGTCGCGGTGGCGAATGCCACGCATGGTGGGGACCAGGCCCAGGGCCTGATAGGGCTCGATCATGTGCATCGCCTTTCGGCCGGCGCTGTCCCCTTGTTTACCGCGCGGCCGAGTGTTCTGTCTGTAGCTCACGGCGCGGTTACGGCCGGGTCAGCGTGAGCAGCGTCTGCTGATAGCGCGGAGCCGGCGCGCCGGGATCGGCGGCGACCGCCCATTCCAGCCGCTCGAAACCGATCGCCAGCTCCTCGGCGGTGAAGTGCTCGAAGATCGAGAACGGCCGCAGGCGCAGTTGCTCCAGAAGGTCGGCGCGCGTGCCCGCGGGCGGCTCCAGAAGGCTCGCGAAGTCGGCGACCTCCCAGCCGGCGCTGGCGAAGACCGCGACGACGTCGGCCAGCGGCTCGAACGTCTCCGCGTCGACCTCGGGCCCGCGCGGGAAGAACTCCAGCCACCACAGCCTGGGCATGTGATCGCGGAACGACGAGCGCAGCAGCAGCCTGCCCCCGGGCCGGGTCACCCGGGCGATCTCACCGGCGGCCCGGGCCTGGTCCCGCACGTGGTGCCAGACCAGGAACATCAGGGTGTAGTCGACCGACCCGTCAGGCAGCGGGATCGCCTCGGCCGACCCGCTCAGGTACCTGACGCCGGGATGAGCCGCGTGTGCGTCCGCGATCCGCCGCATGCTCGCCGCGGGCTCCACGCCGGTCACCGGGCCGAACGAATCGGCCAGCGCGGGGGTGAAGCGGCCGGTGCCGGAGCCGAGGTCCAGGCCGTCCAGCGGCCGGCGCGCGGGCAGGCGGTCCGCGAAGGCACGCATCCACTGGGTCATCTGCCCGGGCCGCAGCGCGCGACCTCGGGCGTAGTTGCGGTACTGCTGGGTGTCGTAGTCGACCGGCTTCATGGGAGCCTCCAGTGAAAGTGGGCGTGACTTCCCGCCGACCTCACTCGACCAGGCTTTTGTCCCTTCAGATGCCCGCTGGTGCGGGTCGCAGCGCTCGGACCAGTCTCGCCCAAGGCGAACGGAACCCTAGCTGCGTCCAGTCGTAGGGTCAGCTTAACGGGGCTGGGGGCGAGCAGGGTGAACGATCTTGAGACCGTGGTGCTGGACGACGTGCGGGCGATGCTCGGGCGGTGGCGGCTGGAGTTGGCCGGGCGGCCGGACGCCGAGCGCGAGCGGCTGCTGCTGCTCGCGCTGGAGCGCGAGCAGATCGTCGCGGTCGCGTACCGGGAGGAGGCGGTCGCCGGGCGGGTGGCCGATCTCGACGTCGGCGCGGCCGCCCGGGCGCTGATCCGCCAGACCCTGATGTGGATCTGGAAGGACGAGCAGCTGCACTTCGAGTTCATGCGGGGCCTGCTGCTCGAGTCGGGCGGGCTGACGTCGTCGCTCGTCGTCTACGGCCGCGCGCTCCAGGGGGCGCTGTCGGGCTGGACGTCGGCCACGGCCACCGGCCGCCGGGCGCGGTCCGCGCCGCTACGCACCGGGGCGGCCGGCGCGCTGATCGCGGCGGCGGGCGCGGCCCGGCGGATGCCCCCCGAGCTGGCCAGGGAGCTGCGGTACCAGACGTTCCGCCGGTACTGCACGCTGAACGTGGCGCTCGAGGCCAGCGCCGAGTTCGCCTACCGGCGCCTGGTCGAGGTGGCGCGGTCGGAGCAGGAGCGGGTCGCGTTCGACCGGATCCGGGACGACGAGGCGCGGCACGAGGCCGCGTTCCGGCTGCTGGCCGAGGCGCTCACCGAGGACGACCGGCTGGCCGAACCGATGTCGGCCGGGATACTGGCCGAGCGGCTCTCGGCGATCAGCCCCTGGTTCCTGCCCGCCTCCCGGCGCGCGGCGGGCGGGACCCGGCGGCGGTCGTTCGGGTCCCGCGCCCCGGTCGCGGTGCGCAGCGGCCGCACCGACGCCGACAAGCAGGCCGTGCTGGAGCAGTGCCTGGACCGCGCCGGGCTCGGCGAGCTGGCCTCGGCCGCGCGCACGGCGGCGATCCGGGCGTCGTTCATGCTCGGCTACGACCGGGCCGACCGCTCCAACATCAACGACCCGGAACTGGTCGACCTGCTGGCCCGCTACCTGCGCCGCCACGGCGTGGCCGACGTCGCGGTGCTCGAGGCGCCGACGGTGTACGACACCCTGTTCGGCAACCGGTCGGTCGCGTCGGTGGCCAGGTACTTCGGCTTCGACGCGCCGTCCTACCGGATTGTGAATATCGGCGAGGAACGAGAGGCATACCGGTTCGACCGCGGGTTCGTGCAGAAGACGATCAGCGGCACCTGGCTGGCCAGCGACCTGCGGATCGTGCTGCCGAAGCTGCGTACCGATCCCACCGAGTTCGCGCACCTGAGCCTGTCCACCTTGGAGGGCAGCACGGGCGCCATCGACGCCACCTTCTACGCCGGGCGGCACACCGACTTCCGTTCTGCCACGATGATGCTGCTCGACGTGGCCCCGCCGGATTTCGCGGTCGTGGACGCGTGGGCCCCGGTCGCCGACGGGCCGTTCGGGGTGATGGGCTGCCGTCATCCGGCCACGGTCCGGCACATCTACGCCGGGCGGGACGCCCTGGCCGTCGACGAGGCGGTGCTGGCCGACCTGGGCGTCGCCGATCCGCGCCGAGCCCCGATCGTGGCCCAGGCCTACCACTGGTTCGGCCTGGAGCCAGTCGGGCTGACCGTCGACGGGCCCCGGCCGCCGCTGCGGCGCCAGCTGCGCGGAGCGCATTCCTCGGCGCTGCTGCGCGGGCTGGGCACGATCTCCTACCCGGTCTACATGTACCTCAGCAACCGCGGCGAGTTGTTCGTGCCGGACATGGACACCGCCGCGTTCCCGCCGCTGCGGCGATGCGGCGCGGCCATCCGCTCGGTGCGCTGGCTGAGCCAGCGGGCGTTCGGGCTGCGGGCCCAGCGATGAGGGCTCCGTCCCGCGCTCAGGTGCGCGGCCTGCTGGGGACCGCCCGGGCCGGCCATGTCGGGGCCCGCGCCCTGGCCGTCGCGGACAGCCGGGCCCTGGTGCGGTCGCTGTTCCTGGCGTCGGCGGCCCGGGCCGGCCTGCTTGACTGGCTGGGCGACGGCCGCGGGCTGGCCGAGATCGCGACCCGGATGGGCGCGGTCCGGCCGGAGCGCCTGCGGGCCTGGCTGGAGGTCGGCACCGAGCTCGGCGAGCTCGCCGAACGGGGCGGCCGGTACCGGGTGCGGGGGCGCCGGGCGCGCGCGATCGCGGCCGGCGACGCGCTGCTGCGCGCCCACTACCGGTCGATGCTGGACTACCAGGCCGGGCCGTACGCGGAACTGGCCACGCTACTGCGCGGCAAACCCGGCGAGGGCCGGTCCGACCTTGACGCGTTCGCCGACGACATAGCCCAGGTGTCGACCGCGGCCACGCCGTTCATCGCGTCGTACCTGACTCGGGCGGTCGAGCGGTCCCGGCCGGCCAGGATCCTGGACGTCGGCTGCGGCACCGGCGTCTATTCCGCGATCGCCGCCGGCCTCGAACCGGTGGCCGAGGTCGACGGCGTGGACCTGGCCCGGGACGTGGTGGAGGCCGCCCGGGCGCAGCTGCGCCGGGCCGGCCTGGGCGACCGGGTCCGGCTGCACGCCGGGGACATCCGCGGCTGGGCGCCCGGCGACGGCTATGACCTGGTCCTGCTGCTCAACAACGTCTACTACTTCCCGGCCGGGGAGCGGGTCGCGCTCTACCGGCGGCTCGGCGGCCTGATGACCGAACGCGGGCAGATCATCGTCGCCTCGCAGACCGCGCCGGGCTCGGTGGCGGCCGCCCACCTGAACTTCATGCTCGCCTGCCAGGCGGGCGCGGCGGCCTTGCCCCGCCCCGGCGAGCTCGAGACCGACCTGGCCAGCGCGGGCTTCGAGATCAGCGACGTCGCGTCCATCGTGCCCACCGAGCCGTTCCTGGCCATCACGGCCACCCGGCGGTGATGATGTTGGGATGATGACCACCGCTTCGTTCCCAGCCGGACTGCTCGAGCGGGCCGGGTTGCCCGCCTCCGACCTGACCGAGTTCGCGGACGCGGTTCCGCCCCGGGACGGGGCGTTCCAAATGTCGGTCGAAGCCCTGGCCGGTTACCTGGCCCGCGGGCGGGACCTCATCGGCCGGCTGCCCGCCCAGGGTTCGGCGGACGAGCGCGCGGCGCGGGAGGCCATCGCCGGGCTGATGAACGGGGCCAGGGACGACTTCCTGCGCGGGCACACGGCCGAGCTCTACGACGCGGTGACGCAGCGGCGAGCCCGGTCGCCGCGGATCGAGGAGCTGTGCGAGGCGGCCGCGGCGCTGGTCCCCAGCCTGGTGCCGTCGGCCGCCGAGATGGCCGCCGAGCGGGCCAGGCGGCTGCCGGACAAGGAAGGCATCGAGTTCGCCGTCGGCCTGCTGGCCGGGCACGTGCTGGCGCTGCCGGAGCCGGGCCGGCACCTGGTCGAGGCGATGCTGGCGCCGGTGCCCGAGGCGTTCACGCACCTGGAGGAGCTGCGCACGGCCGGCTCGGTCGACCTCGGGCCGGTGCGGGTCACCCGCCGCGGCCGGGCCGCGATCCTGGAGCTGCGCAACCCGCGGCACCTCAACGCCGAGGACGACGTGACGCTCGGCCCGACCGAGTGCGCGGTCGACCTGATCCTGCTCGACCCGGACATCGAGGTCGGCGTGATCCGCGGCGGCGTGGTGGACCATCCCGGCTACCCGGGCACCCGCGTGTTCGGCTCGGGGATCAACCTCACCCGGCTCTACCTCGGGCTGATCGACTACATGTTCTACCTGGTCCGGGACCTCGGCTACGTGAACAAGATCTACCGCGGGATCACCCTGGCCGGCGGCCGGACGATCGAGAAGCTCTGGGTCGCCGCGGTGGAGCGGTACGCGGTCGGCGGCGCGTGCCAGCTGCTGCACGTCGTGGACCACGTGATCGCCACCAGCGGTTCGCGGCTGTTCCTGCCCGCCCGCAAGGAGGGGATCATCCCGGGCGCCTCCAACCTGCGCCTGCCCCGCTTCGTCGGGGACCGCGCCGCGCGCCAGGCGATCCTTTCCGGCCGGGAGTGGACGGCCGGCCAGCCGGACGCGGCGCTGCTGTGCGACGAGGTGGTGCAGCCGGGCGAGATGGACCGGGCGCTGGCGGCGCGGATCGACGCGCTGACCAACTCGGGCCTGGTCAACGCGGCTGCCAACCGCAGCGCGCTGCGGGCCGGCCAGGAGCCGGTCGACCTGTTCCGCGAGTACATGGCCACGTTCGCGGTGGAACAGGCCCGCTGCCACCTGAGCCCGGCGCTGGTCCGGAACCTGGAGGTGCACTGGAATGCCAGGGAGCGGAGGATCTAGCGAGCTGGTCTGGGACCTGGTCGAGACCCTCCCGCGCGAGCGGCTGGATGCGCTGATCCTGGACCGGCTGCGGTCGACCGTGGCGCGGGTGCTGGCCGGGCAGCCGTTCGGCGCGGCGCGGCTGGCCGCGGCGGGCATCACGTCGCCGGGGGACGTCCGCTCGCTGGAGGACCTGGCCCGGATCCCGTTCACCGGGAAGGCGGACCTCCGGGCGCACTACCCGTTCGGGATGCTGGCGGTGCCGCGGGAGTTGCTGGTGCGCGTGCACGCGTCAAGCGGGACGCACGGCAAGCCGACCGTGGTCGGGTACACCGCGGCGGACCTGGAGAACTGGACCGAGCTGATGGCCCGGTGCATGACCATGGCCGGCGTGCGCCCCGGCATGGTGATCCACAACGCCAACGGCTACGGGCTGTTCACCGGCGGGCTCGGATTTCACCAGGGCGGCGAGCGGATCGGCGCGACAGTGGTTCCGGTCTCGGGCGGGTTCACCGCGCGGCAGGCCATGCTGCTGCGCGATCTCGGCGCCGAGGTCCTGGTCTCGACGCCGTCCTACGCGCTGGCCATCGCCCAGGCGATCGCCGAGTCCGGCGACAGGGACGGAAACGGGCTTCGGCTGCGGCTCGGGCTGTTCGGCGGCGAGCCCTGGACCGAGGCGATGCGCGCCGAGATCGAGCCGTCGCTCGGGCTGACCGCCGTCAACTTCTACGGCCTGTCCGAGATGTGCGGGCCGGGCGTGGCCGCCGAGTGCCGGGCGCGCGGCGGGCTGCACGTGCAGGAAGATCACTTCGCGGTCGAGGTGATCGAGCCCTCGTCGGGGCGCGCGGTGCCGGACGGCGCGGAGGGGGAGCTCGTGTTCACCACGCTGACCAAGGAGGCGATGCCGCTGCTGCGCTACCGGACCGGCGACATCGGCCGGCGGGCCGGCGGGACGTGCCCCTGCGGCCGCACCATGGCCCGGCTGACCGGGCTGCGCGGCCGGCAGGACGACATGCT
>Ga0335074_10005502_pt1 | contig 17523 bp, 14 predicted proteins | sample Lox_Sample_23_FD_206715 | JGI IMG/M metagenome (GOLD analysis project Ga0335074, IMG submission 206715) | Soil microbial communities from Loxahatchee National Wildlife Refuge, Florida, United States - Lox_Sample_2.3 | ecosystem: Environmental > Terrestrial > Soil > Wetlands | place: USA... | reverse complement strand
GTGACGCGGGTGGAGGGGTCCGCCGACGCGGAAGGCGACATCGAGACGGTCGTCACGGAGCTGATCCTCGCCGACCTGCAGACCCTCGAGAAGGCGCTGCCCCGGCTGACGAAGGAGACGAAGTTCTCCAAGGACCCCGAGCGGCTCGAGGTCGCCGCGGCGGCGGAGGCCGCCGTGTCAGTCCTGGACTCGGGGACGACGCTGTACGCGGGCGCGGCCGCGGCGGGCATCTCGCTGTCCGCGCTGCGGGAGCTGCACCTGCTGACGGCGAAGCCGTTCCTCTACGTCTTCAACATGGACGTGGGGGAGCTGTCCGACGAGGGGCTGCGGAAGCAGCTCGCGTCGCTGGTGGCGCCCGCCGAGGCGATCTTCCTCGACGCGAAGACCGAGGCGGACCTGACCGAGCTGCCAGAAGACGAGGCGGCCGAGCTGCTCGCCGAGGCCGGCATGGGAGAGCCTGGGCTGTCGCAGCTCGCGTCGGCCGGGTTCCGCGCCCTCGGGCTGCAGACCTTCCTGACCGCGGGCCCGAAGGAGACACGGGCCTGGGAAATCCCGATCGGCGCGACCGCCCCCGAGGCGGCCGGGGTGATCCACACCGACTTCCAGCGCGGCTTCATCAGGGCGGAGATCGTCTCGTTCGACGACCTCATCGCCGCGGGCTCCGTCGCCGCGGCCCGCGCCGCCGGCAAGGCCCGCGTCGAGGGCAAGGACTACGTCATGCAGGACGGCGACGTGGTGGAGTTCCGTTTCAACGTGTAGCCCGGCCCGCGTCGGCCCGCTGGCCTGCACCGTCGAAGCCAGGCACCGCGTCATGTGGAGTCGACGATGTCGTGGAGTTCCGTCACAGCTAGTCATCAGGACGTTCGGGGTGGTCGGCGATCTCTACCGATAGGTTAATTCTTCGGTTGTAATTTGTAGTAACTGCCCGTTTGCTATAAATCTTGAAGCGAGATTGATAGCAAACCAGGGATCTAAGGTCGATCAGGGGCACGTGAGTGGACATCGAGCGCTTTAAGAACTCGCCCATCGGCAGGCTCGTTCCCATCAGTGGCCACGATGCTTACCTGCAGCGAGACTACAGTCACCATGCGTTCGTGCCGCATGCCCTGCCAGACACAGTTGAGCTCACGCAATCGACCTATAACGCCGTCGCACGGGCGCATCTTGCGTTGGGCAGGCTTGACTTCGCTGTACGTCGGCTCCCTCAACCTCGACTGCTCGTCCGTCCCGTCCTCCGGCGGGAAGCGCAGAGCACGTCAGAACTCGAGGGAACCTATGCTCCCCTGGACGAAGTCCTTGCCGCCGACTTCATCGAGGAAGCTCACCAGAGTGCCGAGTTGCGTGAGGTCATGAACTACGTGGTGGCGGCGGAGCGGGCGCTCACGTTGATCCAAACCAAGCCGATCTGCCTGAACGTCTTGTGTGAGCTGCAGGCCATCCTGGTCAAGGGCACACGGGGCGATTTGTATGATTCTGGGCAGCTTCGGCAGCGGCAGGTCTTCATCGGCGAACGAGAACTGGGGATCGAGCAGTCGCGCTTCGTCCCGCTCCCACATGGCGATGAACTCGCGGAGGGATTCGGTGACTGGGAGAAGTGGGTCAACGCCCAGGACGAGATAGCGCTGGTTGTGAAAGCGGCGGTGGGTCACTACCAATTCGAAACCCTTCACCCCTTCAGCGACGGCAACGGGCGCTTGGGTCGGCTTGTAGTGGTTCTTCAGATGATTGAGGCAGGCACCCTCACGTACCCGGTGCTCAACCTCTCCCCATGGTTGAAGGCGCGGAAATCGGAGTACAAGGACCACCTTCTGAAGGTCAGCGAGACTGGCGACTATGATCCCTGGGTCCGCTTCTTCTCAACGGCTGTAGAGGCGCAGGCCGAAGACATGGTCCAGAGAGTTGAGGAGTTGCTGACAGCCCGCGAGCAGATGCTCAGCCTGGTTCGCAGCAACCGCCTTCGGGGGATGGCTATAGATCTGGTCGAAGACCTTATCGGCTACTCGTCGATTACCGCGTCAGCCGCTGCCACCCTTCACAACGTGACATATAAGGCCGCCAACGATGCCATCAAGAAGCTGGTAGAGCTCGGGATTCTGGTAGAGATCACGCGCGCCAGCTATGGCCGCATTTTCGTCTGCCCACAGGTAAGCAGCATCGTCGTGCGTCCGTAGGGCAATGGGGCGGTTGAGTGTGTCTGATACGACCTGCTGTCCAATGGCGATCGGCCACGTGGTGGAGTTCCGCTTTAACGTATAGCCCGGCCCGCGTCGGCCTACTTGGACCCCTGTTCTTTCCTGGCCGCGAGCATCTTTCGCGCTGAGTCATCGAACGGGTCACCATGGCGGTGCACGATCTTCCAGGCGCCATCTTCGCGGCGCAGCACCGTGGTGACGCGCAGCGCATAGGGGTGCGGGTCGCCGCCCGCGCGGGCGGCGACGGAGCGCTCGATCGCGGCGACGTAGCCAAGATCGCCGCTCACGCCCGCGCTGAGGACCTCGTAGTCACCGGATCCGCTGCCGGAAAAGCTGGCCGCGAGACGATCGAACACGGGCTCGATTTCACTCCAGCCGCGCCCAGAGAGATCGGCACCGAACAGCGTGACCTGATCGTCGTGTGACCACAGTGCCTTGCGCGGCTGGGCATCGCCGCTGTGCAGCGCGGTGATCTCCTGCCTGAGTTGAGGAATTACCTCGGACAGGAATGCGTCGTCCTCGTTCATCGCCGTCCCCCCGGTCGTGCTGCGCTCGGTGCCCCTAGTCTGGCAGGGGTGCCCGTCCGCCTGTCAGGCCAGTCAGGCGAGTCAGGAAGGCCAGACCGTACAGCACGCCGATCACGATCAGCAGGAAGCGATATCCCGTGATCAGGGACAGGTACTCCAGCGCGCCACCGACCATCGCGCCAAGGAGGTTGACGGCGAAGGCCGTCCCCGAGTTCGCCACGTCGGAGAACCGTTGCGCGAACACCAGGTTCGCGAGAAATACGGGTGCGAAGGCCAGGGCGCTGCCGGCGAAGAAGCGCGCGACTACCGGCAGGGTCAGCAGCGATTCCTGGGGCACAAACCAGGCCAGGACCAGCGATGCGACGAGGAGACCGTAGAGCACGGCCGGCCGTGGCAGCCGCACGTGCCTGGCGGTCTCCACCGCGGCGTACACCGCGAGCAGGACTCCGGCGAAGACGAGGGAGTTCACAAACCAGGTGGTGCCGAACAGCAAGGCGAACTGGACGATGTTCTTGGTTTCGAGCAGCAGGAAGGCGGCTCCCATGAACGCCAGGTCGATGTAGAAGCGCATCCCCTTGAAGCGGCCGCCGCCGAGCCGTACGAAGACCAGCGACCCGAGCAGGATCCCGATGAGCATCCACCGGAAGGTGATGGGGATGCTGTTCGTTTGCAGGTAGGGGAACGGGTGGTCGTCAGTCGACGGCGCGAGCCGCGGACCGCTGAAGTACGTGCTGCAGTTCGCCACCTGGCCGCCGGGGTGAACGGTGAGCGCGGCAAGCACCCTGCCGCCCCCGCGCCCTCCTGGCTGAATGTCCGCACAGGGCGTCTGGTGGTACACGTCCTCGATCGTTGTCGCGTACCTGTCCAGCAGGAACGGCTGGTAGTAGTTGTACATCGCGAAGGTGCCGCCCGCCGCAAGATGCGACTTGGCCGCGGCGATAGCCTGCTCGGTCAGCAGGAAGCTCTCCAGCCTGATACCGGACTGGCCGGGCAGCACGGCCGTCGAGTCTGGCAGTGCGAACAAGATCAGGTTGTAGCGCTGGCTGGTGTCTTCCAGGAAGGCCCGGCCGTCACCGACGTGCACGGTGACCCTGCTGTTCTGGTAGGGATGATCGGGGTGCCCGTTGCCAACCCGGAACAGCAGCGGATCGATATCGACGGCGTCGACGTGCCTGGCTCCCTCGGCCAGGGCGACGGCGGCATCGTTGCCCGTCCCTGCCCCGATGATCAGTACGTTGCCCAGGCTGGCGCGGGTGACGTGCCGGTACGGGTAGAACTGGACAGTCGACGTGGGGCTCATCGCCTTGAGCGAGATGGCCATCTGGTACGGGATGTTGTTCGCGCTCACGCCGATCGCAGGCTGCCCGCCGTACTGCGTGTACTGGATGGTCAGCTTGTTGTAGGGCGACCACAGTTGCCCGGGCAGGAGCGATTCCACGACGAGCAGCGCGATGACGCCACCCGCCGCGGCGATCTGCCACAGCTGGGGACGTGGCAGCAACAGCACGACTAGGCCGACGCCGGCGACCGCCCCCCAGTAGCCCGGCGGCAGGTTGAGGAAGGCCAGCAACGAGAACACCGCGATCCCGGCGATGCTGCCCAGGACGTCCAGCCGGTAGGCATTGAGCGGCCGGAACCTGACGAAGGTCCTGGCGACCGCCTGGCCAATGCCCGCCATCACGCCCACGACGAGCACGAACACGATCGCGAGGCTCAGCGGCTGGGGAAGCGCGTGCATGTTGCCCACGCCGTGGTACGGGTTGGGTCCGCTGACCGAGACCGCTACCACGGGAAATGCGATCACGAAGCCCACGAGCAGCAGCAGTGCCACCGGCGTCCAGCGCACGTAGTCACGCCCGGTCCGGGCGTTGAGGAAGCCGATCCCGATCCCGAGGAAGCTGGCGAGCAGCACGAAGTTCGTGGCGCCGCTCACGTAGACGTTGTTCGCGCCCACCCACCTGATCAGGGCGAGCTCCACGAACAGCATCAGGAAGCTGGCGAAAGCAAGCCTCAGCGGGTTCGCGGGTGGTTCCGCGGGCTCACTGCCCGCGGAAACCTGGCTGACGAGTGTGGCCTCCTGGGCAGGCCTTCCAGCGTCCACCTGCCTCACCGTAACAACCCAGTCCAGCGCGCAAAAGCTGAAGCACCGTACTTAGGGAGTCCCTTAATGTTCAGATCCGTCCAGGCTGTCACGCATTATGTCGACCGTCATACTTGTTGACGCTAGCTGTTCGTGCGACCCGAGGTCTTCGGCGACACGCTCGCCGCCTGGCTGACCAGGACGGTGCGCACGGCATCGTAGGGCGCAGGGCTGTGGAGCGCCCGGGAGGTGATCATCGCGCCCTGGACACCCGCGATGACGGCATGGGCGAGCTCACGGGCGGGCGCCCGGTCGACGCCCATGGCGACGAAGTGAAAGGCCAGCCGGTCGGTCATCTCCGAGAACGCGCGGCGGGTCGTCTCGCCCACGTCGGCTGACTCCTGAGCGGCGCCCTCGGTCACCAGAGGCGCGACTCCGCAGCCGCGCCCGTAGTCGCTGTCCACCATGCCCTCGCGGCCAAGGTCCACGTAGCGCTCGACGAGCTGGGCCGCCGAGCCGGCCTGGTCAGCGGCCCGGTCGATGATGGTGACCTGCTCGTGGGCATGCGCCTCGGCTGCTTCCACGGCCAGTTGCGTCTTGCCGCCGGGGAAGTGGAAGTACACCGAGCCGCGGGGCGCGCCGCTGAGCTCGAGCACGTCAGACAAGGCAGTCGCGTTGTAGCCGCGTTCGCGGATGAGCTGCCTCGCGGCCTGCACCATCTTCTGCTTGGTGTCCGATCGTCGTTCCATGACGTCCCTACCCGGATCGGGTTGCAATATGTATGCTGACCTACATAGTAACATGTTCTAGATCGGAGGAACCGTCATGCCGCTCGCCGAGACGCCCGGCACCCGTGACGCCTACACCCAAGCGGAGCTGGCCGCCGCGATCACCGACCTGTTCAAGCGCAGAGACCGTCACCCCATCTTGCCGATGCTGCGTGACGATGTCGTCCTCAAGGTGCCGGTCACCCTGCCGTACGGCGGGGAGTTCACCGGCCGCGACGCCTTCGATCGCTTCTTCACCGGAACCCCCGGCGGCGGCGACGTCTGGGACTCCTTCACCGTCCACCTCGACGACATCATCGAATCCGACGATCACTTCGTCGTTCAGCTCACCAATACCGCAGTCCCCAAGGGCAGCGGCAAGCCGGTGATCTTCCAGAACCTATGGCTGTTCAAGGTCGTCGGCGGCCGGTTCACGAGCGCTCAGCTCTACGCCGACACCGCCGCCGTGCAGCCCGCCGCGGCCTGAGTTGGACGCCGAACCCGCGGGGCAGGCGGCTCAATCGGTGGCGTGCGAGTAATCCTGGGCCGCCTGAGGGCCGATCTGGCTGTAATCCCAGGAAAGTCGGCCAGAGCTGATGTCATCGATGACCGAGCCGAGCCAGCGGGCTTCTGCGTCGGTCACAGCGCGCTGGTACTCAGTCTCAATCACGCCGATCCGGGGTAGCACGTGGCGCTCGTCCTGGACTTGGGCGTCAAGCTCCGCGAGCCGTTGCTGTATCGCTCCCAGGCGCCGGGAGAGGATGCGGGTGACCTCTTCCGGGGCGAGGAGCATCGCGAAGGACAGCGCGGCGGGAAACGCGGGGTACTCGTTCCGCGGGGTGGCGAGCATGTCCTCCAGCCAGCGCGTCCCCGCGCGGCGGCCTTCGTCGGTCAGCTCGTAGACAGTCCGTTCCGGGTATTGCTGGGTGCGTTCCGTGTGGCGGACGGCGATGAGGCCGGCTTCGTGTAGCCGCCGGATGGTCTTGTACAAGTTAGCCCGCTGGCCGATGTTGACGACCTGGTCCTTGCCCCAGGTCTTGATGAGCCGTTGCATGCCGTAGGGGTGCAGCGGCCCGGCAATCAGCAGGGCGAGGACTGTGAGTCCCGCCGGAGATGGTCTTGGCGCAGGCGGCATGCCCGCAGCATACCGGGCAGCGATTCTCTTCTACTACTGGTAACTACTCTAGTCTTATGTTCTACTAGTGTAACTACCGATAGTAGATCTACCTGGGGGAAGCGACATGGCCGCAGCACGTACCGCGTTGATCATCGGTGCCGGGATAGCCGGCCCGGTCGCCGCGATGGCCCTGGCCAGGGCCGGGATCGAGGCGACCGTCTGCGAAGCGCACCCGGGCACGGCCGCGGGCACCGGGTCGTTCCTGACGATCGCGCCCAACGGCATCGACGCGCTGCGCGCGATCGGCGCGGAGGAGTCAGGCCTGGCAACCAGCTTCCCCACACCGTCGATCGAACTGCGCGGACCCACAGGAAAGCCGCTAGGCGTTACCAGCACCGGGCTGCCGGATAGCACCAGTCGCACCTGCAAACGCGCAGATCTCTATCAGGCGCTGTACGCGGAGGCGGTCCGGCGCGGCATCGCGATAGAGCACGGCAAACGGCTCTCCAAGGCCTGGCAGGACCGCGAAGGCGTGCACGCCGAATTCGGTGACGGCTCCGCCGCCAGCGCCGATGTGCTGATCGGAGCGGACGGCATCCACTCAGAGACGCGTGCGCTCATCGACCCGGGCGCGCCCGCGCCCCGCTACACCGGGCTGATCAACCTTGGCGGTTACGCCCGGGGGATAGAGACGGGCGCCAGGCCGGGCAGCTACACGATGATCTTCGGACGGCGCGCCTTCTTCGGCTACGTTCCCGCTCCCGGCGGCGAGGTCTGGTGGTTCGCCAACGTGCCTCGTGCCGGTGAGCCCGCCTCCGGTGAAACCGAAGCCGTCAGCCGCGCGCAGTGGAAGCGCACCCTAGCCGATCTCTACGCCGGGGACGCCGGCCCGGCCGCCCGCCTCGTGGACGCCACCGACCCCGCCGACATGAGCCAGGCCACCCCCATCCACTACATCCACAGTCTGCCGGCCTGGTCCGACCGCCGCATGATCGTCATCGGTGACGCCGCGCACGCACCGACCCCGACCTCCGGCCAGGGCGCCTCGCTGTCGATGGAAGACGGCGTCATGCTGGCCCAGTGCCTGCGCGACCTGGCCGATCCAGAGCGTGCGTTCGCCCGCTTCGAGGCGCTGCGCCGGCCGCGCGTGGAAAGCATCACCAGGCAAGCGGCCCGGGTCAACAGCAGCAAGGTGCCTGGTCCAGTCACCCGCGCCTTGCTCCCGGTCATCATGAAAATGGTCGCCAACAGCAAGCAAGCCACCGCGCCGTACCGCCACCACATCGACTGGGACATTGCCATCCCCGCCGGGTCTTAGCTGGAGCACCTAGCTCAGGCCGACTCGTGTGACTATTATCGCGAGATATATCACATGAAGTTTTTCTCCGGTAACTATTGACAGGGTTCTGGCCGGCCGCCGACGCTGATGATGCGCAGCCGAACGCGTGCCATGCCCGCTCGGGGGGCGGCGTTAGAGAAGTGAACTGGCAATGAGCAACGTCTTCGTAACAGCGGATCTGGAGCAGGCAGAGGATGCTCTGCGCACTACGTACGGCAGGCTGCGAATAGATGCTCGCGGCCAGCGCGGCGGCATACGGATAGAGCAAGTCCCGCTCAGCCCGCGGGTCCGATTCGACCGCAACACCATCAAGATGACCCTGGACGTTGCCGGCGACCCGCTCGGGCTCCTTGCCGTTGGCCACCTGCGGGCCGGCCTGACGCGATACGGCACCGACGGCAGCGAGCGGTCCTATCGGCCCGGGGACGTGTTTCTCGCCGTCCGGCCCGGACAGCCGCATGCGGGCCAGTCCATCGACATCGACACCGAACTGACCGTGATCGATCCCGCGCTGCTCAGCCAGGTAGCCGCTACCGCCCCAACCCGCACACCGCAGCCGCTTCGGTTCACCGGCTGCGATCCCACCTCAGCCGCCGGCGCGCGGCTGTGGCTGAAGACCAGCGCCTACGTCCGCGACACCTTCCTTGCCATGCCTGATGCCACTGACCAGCCTCTCGTCGTAGCCTCCGCCGGGCGGCTGCTTGCCGCAGCCGCCCTTGCCGTATTCCCGAACAACGCGCTCACCGACCCCACCGTCGAGGACCGCCGTGACGCCAACCCGGCCTTGCTGCGCCGGGCTGTCACGTTTGTCGACGAGCACGCCCACGAGGGCATCACGGTCGCGGAACTCGCGGCAGCCTGCCACGTCTCCGTCCGCGCCATCCAGCTCGTCTTCCGGCGGCACCTGGAGACAACCCCCATGGCCTACCTGCGCCGGGTCCGGCTCGACCACGCCCACCGCGAACTGGCCGCAGCGGACCCTGCCCTGACCACAGTGACCGCGGTTGCCTACCGATGGGGCTTTTCCAGCCCGAGCCGGTTCGCCGCCTACTATCGCCAGGCCTACGGCATCCACCCGAGCCAAACCCTGCAGACAGGCACGTAGCAAGGCGCCAGGCTCCTCAAACGCCTGATCTACAGGATTGCCTGCCCGGCTGTGGGTAGTGTCTTGCTCCGTTGACCCTGTAGCCACGGGAGGGAGCCTGATGATGATGCCAGACGGTGCGGGCCCTGGCGCGATGCTCGAGGAAGCCGCGCGTGAGCTTGAGGCGGCCATCCATGACGCACGAGTGGCGTTCGACTGCATCGGTCTCGGTGAGATGGATCGTGCGCACACCAGCGCGGTGACCGCCAGGGTCGCGATCGACGCCGCGGTGACCGCCATGCAGGCGGCCCTGGCCCAGGCGCCCAGCCAGTTTCCGCCTGAGTAGCACCCCTGCCGGCTGCGAATCAGATGTCCGACCTGATCGTTATCGTGCTACTGGGCGGTGGCATCGGCGCGCTGATCGGCAAGTTCAGCCAGTCAGGCATCAACGCCGAGTTCCGCGACCGCGTAGCGCACCTGATCGAGCCCGGCCACTCCGCCGTGGTGATCATGGCGGCGAAGGTCACCGAGGATAAGTTCAGGACGGCCATGGCGCCCTTCGGCGGCACCGTCTTGCAGACCTCGATGACCGACGAGGACGAGAAGGAACTCGCCGAAGAACTCGCCGGCAGGCTCTTCATGCCTTACAGCCGGGATCTCAGCACGGCGACCTCGGGGAACTCCTCGGGCGAGCCGTAGCCGTGCTCGGCTAGCCAGCGGACGTTAGTCAGGCATCGCAACGACCACCATGCGCGGATCAGATCGCGGTCGAGGTCGGTGCCGTAGCCGGCGGCGACGTCGCCAAGATGCTCCGGGTGTCCGAGCGTGAGGGTGGCGATGTCGAAGAGCGCGTCGCCCTGGGACGCCTCGGACCAGTCGACGACACCGGTGACCTCATCACCGTCGACGAAGACGTGGTCGACCTGCAGGTCGCCGTGGATGAACACGGGTGTCCACGGCCGGAGTACGGTCTCGGCGAGCTGACGGTTACGTGTGACCAGGCCGGCGGGAAGGACGTCGTTGGCGACGAGCCACTCGCATTCGCCGTGCAGGCGCGATGCGAGCTCGTCGAGGCTCGGTCCGGGCCATGGCGGCAACGGCGCGTCGTGCAGCGCTCGTACGGCGGCACCCGCCGCGGCCCACGCGGCCGGCGACGCGGCAGATGGCTCGCCGAGATGGCCGAGTGCCGTCCCGCCGACGGCGGCGAGCGCGAGCACGGGCGGCTTGCGCCACAGGATCTCCGGGGTGGGGATCGGCGTCATCGCCATCGCCTCGACCTCGACGTCGGAACGGGCCTGATCAGCGTCGATCTTCAGGAACACGTCGCCGACGCGCAGGGTCGCGCGCTCGTTGTGGGCCACGACGACCTTGACCTCCTCCACGTCGGCCATCATCGCCCGATGACCGCGGACGTCGCCACGGGTTTAATCGCGTGTGAGCGCGCTGACCGCGACCGGCGTATCAGCTGGTCTTTCGATTATGAAATCGATCGGCTATGCTTTAATCGATTGTGTGATCGAAAGGCGGAGGCGATTTGACCCGAATCACGTGAACCACTGCCCAGGCTGTTGCGTTTCTGTGAGTGAAGGGTTACTTTCAGCAAACAGGTTCGCGATGCTGCGAGCCGTACCTGGGTCAGTTGTGACTGGAGGTAACTTCAAGATAGGATCGTGCGATTTGTCTGGGTGAAACGCCCCACGGGCGGCGAATTTTTGTCGCACACTGGAGCCAGAGACCGGCAGGGAGCACGCTCGTACCTGGCTGACCAGGCATAGGAGCGGGCGGAGGAGTGTATGGTACGCAGGCTTAGCGTCGCTAGCCTTGATAGCGGAACGGAGTCACCCGTGTACGGTGGCGCATCTCCGCTGGCTGGACGCTATGCGCTGGCTGCGAAGCCATTGTGGAGCGGTAGCGGCGGACGCTGGCTGGTGTGGCCCATGCGGATCGTGCTCTGGGCGGCGATCCTCATCGTCGGCTATCGCGGGCTCACGGCGATCGTGCTGAATGAGACGCCTTCTACCGCTTCCGCCGGGAATGGCGCGACTGCTACTCCGGCGCAGTCCGCCTCGCCTTTTCCTGTATCGCTTGCCTCTGCGTATGCCCTTCAATTCGGCCGGGTCTACCTGAACTTCAGCCCCGATAACGCGACGCAGCGAGCGAACGAGCTCGCCGCATTTATCCCGGCCAACGTGCGCGCACTGCAGCCTGAATTCGGGTGGAACGGCGCCGGGACAATGCAGCTCGCATCGGAGCAGGTGGCAGGAGTTGACGTCCGCAGCGCGCATACGGCGGTGGTAACGATCCTCGCCACGGTCAACGGCCGCTTGATCGAGCTCGGCGTGCCGCTTTATGCGTCGGGCAGCGGAATAGTAATATCTGGCGAACCGGCTTGGCTTCCAGCGCCGTCGCCCACGTCCCCGCCGAACCCGACCGCGGCCGGCTCTGACCCGGTCGTCCAGCGCGCACTGCTCGGCGGGCTGCCAGCGTTTTTCGAGGCGTACGCGAGCGGCGACCAGACCACGCTGAACCGTTTCCTCGCACCGGGGGCTTCGGTCAGCGGGCTTGGCGGCACGGTCAGCTTCGGCTCGATTGCCAACCTCACCGTCCCCAGGGGAGGCACGACACGCGACATCACGGTTACGGTCAACTGGGTGCTGTCTGGCCAGGTCAGTCAGGCTGCTCCCCAGTTCGCCGCAATTTACGACTTGTCGGTAATCGATCGGCCAGGCGGAAGATGGTATGTAAGGGAGATCCGTGCATCTACGCAGCCGATGGGGACCCAATGACCTGGTTCACGTCACCCCTGGTCGTGCCATGCGGGAGTGGCATGCGCGCGACTGACGGAGCCAGGAGGCCTGCCCCGGGCCCTAGGCATCCCGGACAGCTCACTGATGTCCACGGAAGGGAAGGTTGATGTCAGTTCAGATCCTCGCCGCGGAGGCCCCGCAAGCGGCGATCACCACCCAAGGCCTCGTCACATACCTGCAGAGCCTTTTCGGGCCGCTGTTCCTTGGGATAGTCGGCATCTGCGCGATCTTCTTCCTGTTCACCCGCGAGATCACCCGGTTCGTGCAGTTCATCATCCTGGCCGTCGCGATCGCCGTGGTCTTCTACACCCCCAGCATCGTACAGACGCTGGCCACGGGAATAGCAAACGCGCTCGGGGTCCACTGACAATTTCTCTGAGCGGAGCGCAGACCAGTGGACCTGCCTACTTATACGAATATATGGCGAATAGAAAAGCGGCTATACAAGCTCTATGATTTCCGGCTGCCCATGCCGCTGCCAATCAACTGGATCGCTGTATTTGCCGGGATTACGGTGCCCTACATCTTTCTCCTGATCGCGATAGGGCTGCCGTTTAATCACACGCTCGTTTGGCTGTACGTGCTGCCGCCTGGCCTGCTCACCTGGCTCACAACCCGGCCGGTCATCGAGAACAAGCGGCTGCCCGAACTCGTCGAGTCCCAGGTCCGCTACCTCGCCGAGCCGCGCGTCTGGACCCGGCTCGCCCCGCATCACGAAAAAGACCAGATGGTCGTGACCGCCCGCGTGTGGCACGCCCGCCCGGCGCCGCAGCGGCACAAGACGGCCAAGAGGGCAGCCCTGGGCGTTGTCGCGCTGCGCGAACGGAACGCGCTGGCTCGCCACGGTGCCGCTGCGCCCGCTATCGGGGATCCCGCCGAAGGCAACGCGTCGCTGGCCGCCGCTTCCGCACTAGCCGCCGCCCCCGCCGCGGCCGGGTCCTCCCGGGCCCGTGCCCGGGCGCGGGGAACAGGATCGCAGGGTCCGGCGCCGGGTTCAGCTGGCAGGCAGCGTCCGCCTGGCCGCAGGTCGCGTCAGCCCAGGCAGGACTGGGCGGCGCAGCAACGGGAGACCGCGCCGCGCGGTGATCTCCCCGACGAGACGTGGCCTGGTGAGCAGCCGCCACAGGCCGAGGCGGCGAGCCAGGAAGAGCAGGCGCCGAAGCCCAGCCGGTTCCGGCTGTCCGCGCTGCGGCCCAAGCCCGCGGGGGAGGCCCCAGAATTGCCGCCAGGCGTCGCACTGCGGGAGTCCGGGGACGCCCGCCGATCGCGGTTTGCCGACCCAGCGCCGGCGGATCAGGCAGGAAGCGTACGGCAGTGGCCGGAAGGACCTGCCCGTCCCGGCCGGGCCGTGCCGGCGTGGCGAATGCCTGCCGCCAGGTCCGCGCCGCCGCTCGGTTCCGTCACGGCCCCAGTGCCATCCGACCTGCCGGTCCATGCCACCCCAGACATCTTCCCGTCGGCACCGCCGCCTGCCCTAGACATGCACCTGGCTTCGTCGGCCTTCGTTGCGCCCGACGTCTACCTGCCAGCACCCGCACTGCTCGATATGGACACCGCGCCGGCAACCCCAGACGTCGAACCGGCGACGTCGGCGGACGATGCCGCTGCAGCGGAGGCCGTCGAGGACACCGAGCTGGCCGTCTTGGTGGACGCCGCCGCCCCAGGCGCCGATGAGCTCGCTCCAGCAGAGACCGCTGAGGTCGCAGATCCAGCCGACCCGGTGGACGTGGCCTCAGGTGTCGACCAGGCCCCGGTGGCAGGCGTAGCCGGGGACATCGAGCCAGACGTCCCGGTGGGCGCAGCCCCGGACGCCGATGAGGCCGCTCCAGCGCAGGCGGCCGACAGCGCCGATCTGGACGCACCGGTGGACGCAGGCGCGGATATCGACCAGACCCCGCTAGGCGATGCTGCCCAGGGCACCGACCAAGGCGCGACGGTGGACGCCGCCCTGGACGTCGACGAGGCCGCTCCGGCAGAGACCCCTGAGGTCGCCGAGCCAGACGTCCCGGTAGACGCTACCCCGGACGTCGATGAGCCCGCTCCGGCAGAGACCGCCGAGGTTGCCGAGCCAGACGTCCCGGTGGAGGCCGATACGGACGTCGATCAGGACACTGCGGCAGAGGCCACCGAGTTCGCCGTTCTGGGCGCGCCGGTGTACGCGGCCCCAGTTGTGGACGCTGCCCCGGACGTCGGCCAAGGCGTCGACCGCGAAGCCTCGCCGGTGTACGTCGCCCAGGACGCCGATCCTGACGCGTCGGTGACCGCTGCCCCCCAGGCTGACCTTGACGGCGACCAGGACACGTCGACGCACGCCGTCCTCGAGTTCCTCCCCGGGACGTGGGCTGTCGCTGCCACCGAGAGCGACCCGGGCTCGCTCTCGCGCGCCACCGAGGATGTCGAGCCTGCTACGTCGGTGCACGTCACTCCGGATGTCGCCCACGCGGCCTCGGATGCCGATCAGGCCACGTTCGCATCGCCCGCTTCGCCCAGCGGCGCGCCGCGTGTCGAGATATCGCATGACGGGCCGGCCCAGCGGCTTGTGCCACCCGCGCCCGTCCCGCCGGTTAACCCCGCCCTGGCATGGCCGGCGGCCGAGCCGGAGCCTGCGGAGGCGGGGCCTTCCGCGGCGGAAGTGGTCCACGAGGCGCCGCCTCCTGCTGAGGCGCCGCAGGTGCCGGTCATTAACGCCGGGTCGGCGGCTCCAGTGGCCATACCGTCGATCGAGCGAGCGCTGAGCGGTCCGTCCAGGGACCGCAACCTGAGCTGGCACGGCAAGGTCAAGATCGTCGCGGGCACGGGGCAGGGGCCGGGCAAGCGTGACCAGGAGGCGCTGGACCGGGCCAGGGCCCGGCTGCCGCTCAGGTCGCCGCGACGCGTTCTCATGCTCGGCGCCACTAGCGGAGCGGGGCAGAGCGTCACCACGCTGATGACCGGCCACATGCTGGCCAGCCTCAGGGATGAGCCGGTGGCGGCGGTAGACCTGTACGACGGCACGCTGGCGCGCTACAGCGAGCCAGCCGGCTGGCTCGAGGACCTGCTCCGCGGCACGCCGCCGCGGGGAGGCGCCACGAAGGCGCGCCCGGACGGGCTTGGCCCGACGAGGAAGGCGGTCCCCGCGCGGCTCGACGTCATCGCGTCCCGCCAGCCGTTCAGGGACGGCGACGAGCTGACGCTCGCGGAACAGCTGACTAGGCATTACTCGCTGGCGATGCTCGACCCCGGCGCCGCGGGCCTGATGAAGCTGCTGAAGATCACCGACCAGCTGGTCATCGTCGTGCCGGCCAGCATCGACGGGGCCGGCGCGCTGGCCGACACGAGGGAGTGGCTTGGTGCGCACGGCTTCGACGAGCTCGCCGCTCACTCGGTGACCGTGATCAACGGCGTGAGCAGGCGCAGCCTGGGCGACGTCGAGCAGGCCGAGTCGGTGGCGCGCGGCCGCTGCCGCGCGATCGTCCGGGTGCCCTGGGACGACATGCTGCCCGTCGAAATCGCGGACCCGTCCGCTCTTCGCCCGCAAACCCGCGTCGCGTACACCGCGCTCGCGGGGGTCCTGGTGGCCGGCATGGCCGCCGCGCCAGTACGGACAAGCCGATGACCGACAAGACGGAGATGTGGTGACGACGAAGTCGAAGGGCCGTAGCCGCCTGGCGATCCGATACTTCGACGACCGGGTGCTGCTCACGGATCAGTACGCCTGGGCGTACTACCGCATCCCGTCGGTGTCTTATGAGTTCACTACGCCAGAAGAGCGCGAGGCGCTGGCGACGAACATCACCGTGGCGCTCGCGGCGATCCGGATGCAGGACGCCGAGGTGCACCTGCGGATCGCGCACCGGCCGTTCCCGGCGGTGGAGTGGGCGACCGGCCTGGACGCCACGTCGGACGGCGGCCCGGGCTGGCGGGAGTACCTGGACCAGATCTACCAGCACGTGTGGGCGAAGGACTTCTGGACCAAGGAGATCTACCTCGGGGTCAGGCTCGGCCAGCGCAGCATGCGGGCCCAGCTGACCGGCGGCTTGTTCACGCAGCTCTTCACCACCTACCGGACCGCGGAGAAAACGCTCGGCATCGACGACGAGGTCGTCGCCGACGGGGAGATCGGCAAGTGGACTGAGCAAGCCGAGCGGCTCGGCCGCGCGCTCACCGCGAGCGCGCTCACCGCGCGGCACGCCACCTCCCGTGAGGTGGCGTGGCTGGTCCGGCACACGCTGCTGGGGTCGCTCAACGACCCGCCGCCGTCCGCGGCGCGGCGCAGGATCTGGGGGCCCGGCGAGGTCGAGCAGCTCTACGAAGGCCAGGTGCACAACGGCCGGACGCTGCTGCGGCTCGAGCACGTGGAGGGCGAGTCGTACGCGGCGTTCCTTTCCTTCGCCAGGTTCCCCGACCTCATGAGCTTCCCCGACGGCGAGCCGTGGCTGCACTTTGCCGATTCGCTGCCGTTCCCCGTCGAGGTCAGCTCTCGCATGCGCCTGATTCCGCCGGCCAAGGCGAGCAAGGACGTGGGCCGGCGGCTCGCGCACGCCCGCGACATGGACGCGCACATCAGGGAGGCGGGTGCGGAGGCGCCGATCGCGCTCGCTGAGCAGATCGCGGCCGCGCGGATGCTCGAGCACGGCATCACCAAGGAGCGGTTGCCGTTCGTTTACGGCTGGCACCGGCTGATCATCACCGCACCGACCCGCGACCTGTGCGTGCGCCGGGTCGAGGCGGTCACCGAGCACTACCGTGACATTGGCATCGACCTGGTCAACTCCACCGGCGACCAGTTCTCCCTGCTCACCGAGTCGCTGCCGGGAGAGCGGGTCAGGCTCAACTCCTACGTGCAGCGCCAGCCGCTGTACACGATCGCCGGCGGCATGCCCACCGCGACCGTCGAACTCGGCGACCGGATCGCCGACGGCGTCGGCTGGATCGGGCCGTACATCGGCGAGACCCTGGGCAGGTCCCGCTCGGTCGTGCACTTCGACCCGATGCTCGCCGCGGCGCGGAACAGGCCGACGGCCGTCGCCATCACTGGCGAGCCCGGCGGCGGCAAGACCACGCTCGCGATGCTGCTCATCTACCAGCTCGCGATGCGCGGCGCGACGATCGCGGTCATCGACCCGAAGGGCGACGCCGAGCCGCTCGTCGAGTTCCTCTCCAGGTCCGGGCGGAAGGCCCGGGTGCTGCCGCTCGGCTCGGCGGCGGCGGGGCTGCTCGACCCGTTCTCGTTCGGCGACGACCTCGCGGAAAAGCGCACGATGGCGACCGAGACGCTGCGGCTGCTGCTGCCCAGGATGAGCGAGGAGCGCGAGAGCGCGATGATCCAGGCGGTCGGCGCGGTGGCCGGCGGCCAGCGGCCGAGCCTCGGCAAGGTCGTGCGCCACCTGGAGGAGTCCGACCGCCCGGCCTGGAAGAACACGGGCGCGGTGATGCGGTCCATCTCCGAGATGCGGCTGGCCAGGCTCTGTTTCGCGCCGTCAGGCGGGCAGCAGATCGACGCCGAGGGCTGGACCACCGTGTTCACCCTCGGCGGGCTCACCCTGCCGGACACCACGACGGGCCGGGACGACTACTCCTACGAGCAGCGGCTGTCCGTGGCGCTGCTCTACCTGGTTTCCCAGTTCGCCC
>Ga0335074_10005500_pt1 | contig 17527 bp, 14 predicted proteins | sample Lox_Sample_23_FD_206715 | JGI IMG/M metagenome (GOLD analysis project Ga0335074, IMG submission 206715) | Soil microbial communities from Loxahatchee National Wildlife Refuge, Florida, United States - Lox_Sample_2.3 | ecosystem: Environmental > Terrestrial > Soil > Wetlands | place: USA... | reverse complement strand
CCACGCAGTAGCTGTGCGGGGCGCGCATCATCACGCCTTCCACTACGGCCTGCCCTCCTACGAGGGTTTCCTCGCCGCTTTCGAGGACCGGCAACAACTGAATATGGGCACAAAGACGAAAAAAGGTGCTTGGGGACACAAAACCTCTCCGTGTTACCTACCCATTATACGACGGGCCGGAAGGCCCTTCACCACACCCCACAAGCCGGCACGGGAACCAGTGGGCTGCCCCGTTGATGCGGTACTGGTTGGGCAGTGCGGGTTGGTAACGCGGCACCGGACAACCAGGAGCGCAGGAAGGGCTTCCGTAGCGCAGGGGCGGAGCCAGAAGCACCGGTGGACGTGGAGTCGCTTTCCGGAGCGACTGGCGGAAGTCACGCGGCGTCGGGCAGCAGTTTCGGCGGTACGGGGGCTACCCACTAGCCCAAAAGGCTCAGGGGCTTTTGCGCAGTTCCCGGCGTTCCATGTCTGGTAAACTGGAGTGTTGGGATACTCACAAGCGGGGTTGGGCATTTGAGGGTTCGTGTTCCTTTACTGTTGATGGCGGCGGCGGCTTGTCTGGTGGGCCGAAGCCGCGCTGCGGAAGAGGCGCCGGAATCCCCCGAGACCATCGTGGAACGCTATGAGGCTGCCTCGCGGACTCAAAGCGAGGCCATGCAAAGCGCTTCCATGGAACTGGATATCCAGGCCTCCGTACCCAAGCTGAAAAAACACGGCCGGCTGCAAGCTTTGCGACGCATTTCGGCCCTGGGGCGCATCACTTATGAGGTGCTGCATTTTGAAGGCGACGGCGTCATCAAGAATCACGTGATTGAGCATTACCTGGCGGCTGAGCGGGAGGCGCAAAGCAAGCAGGCGGCCTTGGCGGTGACCCCGGCGAATTACAAGTTCAAGTTCAAGGGGCGGGGCCAGTTGGACGGCCGCGAGGTCTACCTTTTTCAGGTGAAGCCGCGCCACAAACGCGAGGGGCTGTTCAAGGGAAGCCTGTGGATCGACGCCTCCACCTATATGGGCGTGCGGGAATCCGGGCGGCTGGTGAAAAATCCTTCCCGCTTGTGGGCCCGCAACGTACAATTCGTTCGCGAGTACGACATCAAAGACGGCATTTCAACGCCACGCCAGATGCAAAGTTCCGGAGAGGCGTTGGGGTTCGGCAGAGTCGAGCTGACGGTAAATTACAGCAAGATTTCGCTCGATGACCAGAAGCACAGCACGGCCAGTGAGGGCAACCCGCAGCAATGAGAACTCTGTTTTTGAATCCTCCTTCCTTTGAGGGTTTCGACGGAGGCGCCAGCTCGCGCTGGCCCGCTTCGCGCGAAATCGAATCGTATTGGTATCCGGTGTGGCTCTGCTATCCCGCGGGCATGCTTCCGGACAGCAAGGTGGTGGACGCGCCGCCGCATAAAATCTCCATCGAGCAGACCGTCGAAATGGGCAGCCAGTTCGAGCTGCTGGTGCTGTACACCTCCACGCCCGGCTTCCACGTGGACGTGAAGATGGCCGAGATGATGAAGGATTCCAACCCGCGGCTGAAGGTGGCCTTTGTGGGGCCGCCGGTCACCGTGGAACCGGAAAAGATCCTGCGCACCAACAAGGCCATCGATTTCATTGTGCGGCGCGAGTTCGATTACCAGATCGCCGATTACGCCAAAGGCAAGCCGCTCGAAGAGCTGCCCGGGGTGAGTTTCCGCAAGAACGGGCAGGTGGTGCATAATCCCGAAGGCCCCGCCATCGAAAATCTCGACGAGCTGCCGTGGGTGACCAAGACTTACAAACGCGACTTGGATATCCGGCGCTACAACGTTCCCTTCCTGCTCAACCCGTTCATCTCCATGTACACCTCGCGCGGCTGCCCGGCGCTGTGTACCTTCTGCCTGTGGCCGCAAACCCATTCGGGCCACCGCTGGCGGCTGCGCTCGTCCGATGACGTGGCCAACGAAGTGCGGTACGCGCTGGAGCAATTTCCGTTCGTCAAGGAGATCTTCTTTGACGACGATACCTTCAATTACCGCAAAGAGCGCACCATCGAGCTGTGCAAGAAGCTGAAGCCGCTCAATTTCACGTGGTCGTGCACCTCGCGGGTGACCACCGATTACGACACCCTGAAGGCCATGAAGGACGCCGGCTGCCGGCTGCTGATCGTGGGCTATGAATCGGGCGACCAGCAGATCTTGAAGAACATCAAGAAGGGCGCCACCATCGAGATGGCGCAGCGCTTCACGGCCAACTGCAAGAAGCTGGGGCTGGTGATCCACGGCGATTACATCATCGGGCTGCCGGGCGAGACCCGCGAGAGCATCCGCAAGACCATCGACTTCGCCAAGCGGCTGGACACCGAGACCATCCAGGTGTCGATCGCGCATCCCTATCCGGGCACGGAATTCTACGAGTACGTCAAGCAGAACAACCTCATCACCATCGATTCGATGACCGACGATACGGGGCACCAGCTTCCCAACATCACCTATCCCGGCCTGGACCGCGCGGAGCTGGTGGAGTGGGTGGAGCGCTTCTACGGCGAGTACTTCTTCCGCCCGCGGGTGGTGTGGCGGATCGTGCGCAAGGCCATCTTCAACGGCGACGAGCGGCGGCGCCTGACCAAGGAAGCCCGCGAGTACATGGCGCTGCGCGCCAAACGCCGGAAATTCGTGAGCGATCACCAGGCGGCGGCCAAAGCCACGCCCGCGACCGCGGGATCCGGCGACTGATCCGGCGGATGCCCAGTGAGGCGGCGCGGCCGCGGTGCAGGGCTAGCGGCGCCACGTTTCCAGTCCGGATTCAGGTGCTGCCGGCCCCCGCAGTCGCGGGCCTGGCTCCGGTTTCCCGGTGATGCGCGCGATGACCTTGCTGGCGCTGCCGGCTTGGGCGGCCGCGGCCTACTTCCTGTTGGCGGTTTGGGCGGCTTTGCGGTGGCTAACCCGGAAGCAGCCGCAGGCCGGCGCGGGGCCGCGGGGCATCTCCATCCTGAAGCCGGTACACGGGCGCGACCCGCGATTCTACGACGCGATTGCCTCCCACGCCCGCCAGGACCACCCCGAATTCGAAATCCTCTTCGGCGTGAGCAATCCCGAAGACTCCGCCTTGCCGGACATCCGGCGGCTGCAGCGCGAGTTTCCCGCCGTGCCCATCGCGGTGTACACGGTGGCCACCCAGGCGGCCAACGCCAAGGCCGGGGTGCTGGCCGAACTGGCCCGCCACGCGCGGCACCCCCTGCTGCTGGTGAACGACGGCGATATCCGGGTGGCGCCGGGCTACCTGCGCGCGGTGGCGGCTCCGCTGGACGATCCCGCGGTCGGCCTGGTGACCTGCCTGTACCGGGCGCATGCGGAATCCTGGGCGGCGCGCGCGGAAGCGCTGGGCATCGCCACCGAATTTGCTCCCAGCGTGCTGGTGGCGCGTTTGCTTGGGGTGGCGGAATTCGCCCTCGGCTCGACCATGGCGTTTCGCGCGGAAGACCTCAGGGCCATCGGCGGTTTCCAGGCGATCGAGGACTACCTGGCCGACGACTACCAACTTGGACGGCACATCAGCCAACTGGGGCGGCGCATCGAACTGAGCCGCGAGGTGGTGGAAACCGACCTGGGCGGCGGCTCCTGGCGGCATACCTGGCGGCACCAGTTGCGCTGGTCGCGGACGATTCGCGTGTCGCGCCCTTCGGGCTATTTCGGATACGTGGTGACGCACGCCACCCTGTGGGCCCTGGTGGCCTTCGCGGCAGGCGCATGGACGGCGGGCGTTGCGGCGCTGGGGCTGCGAATGATTGCGGGGGTGGCGACCGGCGCGGGCGTCCTGGGCGACCGGCAGGTATGGCGCGACTTCTGGATGATCCCCTTGCGCGATCTGTTCGGCTTCGCGGTCTGGCTGGGCGGCCTGTTCGGCGACGAAGTGGAATGGCGCGGGCAGCGGCTGAAGCTGCGGCGGGATGGAAGAATCGCCGGGGTATCCTAATTTACGCCCGCCGCGGTCCACTCCTCCGACCGTTGTAGTACGGTGGCTTGCAAGGCCTCCAGCGCTTCCATCAGGCGCTCCACCAAGTTGTCGGTCTGGGCCATGGCGGTGCGGGCGGATTCGACGGCGCGGGCCTGTTTTTGGAGGCTCTGCTCGAAGGCCACCAGATCCTGCGCCATCCGCGAATCGATCCCGGTCACCTGCTGGCGGGCCGCCTGGACGTCCTGCTCGCTGCGCGCCACCCGATCCCGAAGCACCTCGATGCCCTTCTCGATGGCTTCCATACGGGCGCTGAATGCCTGCAGTTTCTGTTCGATGCGGGTCAGCGAGGCTTTCGAGACCGCCACCGCGCCTTCTTCGGGCGAAGCGGGATTGGGGCTCTCGTGCATGGCGGCCACCTGGCTGGTGAGGCCGGCAATCTGGCTGCGAAGCGTTGTGAGAGCGTCCATCACCGCGCGGTTCAGCACGGCCATGGCTTTTTCACCCAATTGGAGGCGGGCGGCCAGGCGGTTTTCGGACTGCTGCATCTCGACGCGGACGCGCGAGAAATCGGCGGAGGGCGATGCGGAAGCCTGTAACGGGGGATGCCGGGGCGGGGTTTCCGGCGCCACTACCGGGTGAGCGGGAGGGGCTTGCCGCTGCCGGGCGCGTTCGGCCTTCCGGGCGACCCAACGGAGCAACTTCAACTCCAGAATCACCTTTTGCATCTGCTGCCAGCGAGCCGCCGGATCCTTGGCCAGGCAGCCCGCGAGCATTTGGTCCGCCGCGGGGCTGCCGGTGGGTCCCGGTTGGGCGTGTTTCAGGGCGTTGGCCAGCTCCGCCGGCGTGTCCCCGGCGAACGCCCGCCGGCCGGTCAGCATCTCATAAAGAATGGCGCCAAAGGAGAAGATGTCGGCGCGGGCATCGGCGCGGGCATGGGTGGCCGGGTTCCCGGAAAGCAGCTCCGGGGCGGTGTAGGGCGTCAGCGGATGCCGGCCGCCCGGCGGGGGAGCCAATTCCACCGCCGGCCCGTTCAGCCACACCGCCGACGGTGTGAGGAACCCGTATACGCGCCCCTCATTGTGGGCCGTGCGCAGCAACTCGGCCAGCAGCAAGCCGTAATGCAGCGCCTCCCCCGCGGGGATTCTGCCCTGGGCAAGACGTTGCGCCAAGCTCAGCCGCCCCTCGCCTTCCCATTCCGGATGACCCATACACCCTCTTTGGACTCAATCTCGCAATCCCCGGGCCAGGCAAAAGCCTTCCTCTGACAGTAAAGCAGGTTGACGCTCCGGCGGACAACTCTTTAGATCGATTGCGAAGAGGGAAAGGTTCCGGGTAGGTCCAACCCTGGACTTGACGCGGGGTGCCCTGTGGGCCCGGACGTACAGAGGAAGACGCGGAGGGCACCGAGAAATCGCGGGCGCAAACGAGGCGAGAAGACGGAGCAAGACTTCAGGCGGGCCGGGGGACCTTGCCGCCTGCGGTCAGGACAGGTCTTATGGAATCGGCTCACTTGGGCGGCTTGTGCTGCCACGCAGGCGCCACTCATCGGCGGTTTCATGCCGCCTGTGGTGGAAATTCCAATTTTGGAAGCGGGCCGCCGCCCGGCCTCCGGTAGTGTGGCTTATGTTGTTGTTTTACAAGCATCGTTGATCGAATTATGTTAGACTGCGTTGTTAAGGTCTCTGGGTACAGATTTTCCAAAACCTGTAACGACGTCATCGCGGGATTCGTCCAATAGTCGTAGACAGCGGTTCTCCCCGGAGAGCTGATGGAATAAAAATGGCTGACCTGTCGCAACCGAACAATCCGCTTACGTCCGCAAACGATCATCTTTCTCGGCTTCTGGTTTCGGAGGTAGAGGATCCGTGGTACCGCTCCTTTATCAAGAACGTCAAAGAATTCGTTAACCCCCCCAAGCTACCGCCGCTTGAGGTGACGTCCAAACCTGTTGCGGTGAAGGAGATCTGGGGTCTTTACGGGCGTCAGGGCAAGTCCTTCATGATGTCCACCGGCTTCCAGATTCTGGTTGTGGCGCTGGTGGCATGGTTGGGCATGACGAAGCCGGTGCAGCAGGCCGCCAAATCGGTCATCAACCTGGTTCTGCCTCCGGATATCAATGATTTCCAGCCCAAGGCCGCGGCCAAGAAGCAGGCCATGGGCGGTGGCGGCGGTGGTGGCGACCGGTCGCCGTTGCCGGCCAGCAAAGGGCGGCTTCCCAAGGCTTCCTTGCGCCAGTTCACGCCGCCTATGGCGGTGGTCAACAACCTGAACGCCAAGCTCACCATGGAGCCGAGCATCATCGCTCCTCCCGATGTGAACCTGCCCCAGGTGAATATGTCGCAGTACGGAGATCCCCTGGGCAAACTGGGGCCTCCTTCGAATGGACCGGGATCGGGCGGCGGTATCGGATCGGGTAAGGGCGGCGGCGTCGGTTCGGGCGATGGCGGCGGTTTTGGCCCCGGATCGGGCGGCGGCGTCGGCGGTGGTGCGTTCCGCGTCGGCGGCGGCGTTTCGGCCCCGGTGCTGCTTTCGAAAGTGGAGCCGGAATACTCCGAGGAAGCTCGCAAAGCCAAGTACCAGGGCACCGTTCTGCTGTACATCGAAGTCGATCCCAGCGGTAAGGCGGTCAACATCCGGGTGGTGCGCAGCCTGGGTCTCGGTCTGGACGAAAAGGCCATCGAGGCTGTGAAGAAGTGGAAGTTCAAGCCCGGTTATAAGAACGGCCAGCCTGTTACCGTACAGGCCACCATCGAAGTCAACTTCCGGTTGTTGTAGGTAGTTTCTTAAGGCCCGGAGGGCGGCCCCTTGGCCCTCCTTGTTCCCTTCGTATGTTTGCCATGGTGTGCGGAGCCGTGGCACCGGCGCTGTTCAGTTCCTGCTGGGACAGCATCCGGCCTACCGCTCGCCAACCTTCAGTTACTTTGCAGGTGCGTAGTAGCCGCGACGGTAATCGGCGTGCATCCGGACGCCATCCAGCGGTCCGACCACCTTCAGCGAGAGCTTCACGCGGCGGTACTTCCCGTCGCGCGACGGATTACTGGGGTAATAGCCCAACTCATACTGGTTGCGAATCTCGCGGCTGATCTTGGCGCTGATGGACGGCAAATCATCGAGATTTTCCACAGGAAAATGGCGGCCGCCGGTTTCCTCGGCCAACTCATCCAGGAGCCGGGGACCGCGGCGCTCCTCGGCGGCGTGCTTGGTCAGATAATCCCAGTCAAAAATGCCCATGGCGAACACCTGTACGTCCGATTCCATGAGGGCGTTCTTGATCTGCCGAATGGTGTGATGGCTCCAGTTGTCCCCGCCATCGGAAACGATCACTAAGGCCTTGTGCGGATTGCGAGCCTTCTTCATCTGCTTCAAGCCGAGGCCGATGGCGTCCAGCAGGGAGGTCTGCCCAAAGGGCGAGCTACGCTCAATCGCCCGGTAGACCAAGTCGGTATCGGGGGTGAAAGGCACAGCCACTTTGGCCCGCTCGTTGAACTTGATGAGGAAAAATTCGTCCTGCGGGTTGGCGGTCTTGAAGAATTCCTTCACCGCTTCGCAGGATTTCCCGATCTTGTTGCTCATGCTGCCGCTGACGTCGAACAGCAGCCCGATGGAAACCGGAGAGTCGTCCATCCCGAAGTGAACGATGGTCTGCTCGACGTCGTCTTCGAACAACCGGAAATTCTCCTTGTGCAGGTTGGTCACGGGAACGCCGGCGAGGGTGGTGATGCGCGCCGGAATGGTGACTAAGGTGGAATCCACGCGCACGATGGGCTGGGCGGTGGGCAGCGTGGGAGCCAGGCTCCGCCGAATACTGATTTCGGGGCTGCCGTCGGCGAGGGGTCCCTGGAAGGCTAGGGAAGCGGGACACAGGAAAAGCGCGGCGCCCAGGCACGCCGCCGTCACTGAACTCCGTGCCATGGGGTCAATTGTATATCGGATCTGAGGTCCCTGAACGGGCTACAGTTCTAGGGTGTGGGGGGATTGTACTGGGACGCGCCTTGCAGGTGGCGATAGAATCCAAGATCCTTGCCGGTCAGTATCTTGGTGGCGAACAGAACCTGGCCGGTGTGCATCGAAAAATGCTCCACCACATGGTAGATGGCTTCGAGTTCGCTGACATCGTATCCCTGCACCACGAATCGGCGGCTGAGACGCTCGGGCGTCCGCGAACGAATCACCTGAGTGGCCTCGTTCACGGTGGCGTGTAAGCGGGCCGCCAGTTCCGCCCCGGGCAGGCCGCCCTGGGCGGCAAATTCGCCATCGCGCTGGCGGGCATCCGGCGCCCCACCCACGCCCGACACGATCCACTGCCGCACGTTGCCGCAAAGGTGCAGAACGAGGTTGCCGATGGCGTTCTCATTTCCGCCGCCGCGCGACCAGATCTGCCGGTCATCGAGCATGGCCAGGCAGGTGTCGATGCGCTGGGTAAGCTCTTCCAGTTTGCCGGCTGAAAAAGCCGCGAACTGCTTTTCGAGCGTGGGGTCCATAGGTTCAGGATAACGGAGAGCGGACGCGGAGAAGAGCAGGAAATCGAGGGCGCGGGGGAGGCGGGGGTGCAGGACGGCGGAAGGCCGACGCGGAGACGCGGAGGCGCGGAGGAAAACGCGGAGAAAGACTAAGAAGTCAGGGGCGCGGGGGAGGCGGAGGTGCAGAATCGCGGCACGGCTGACGCGGAGGCGCGGAGACGCGGAGGAAAACGCGGAGAAGGACTAAGAAGTCAGGGGGCGTCGGGGAGGCGGAGGTGCAGAATCGCGGCACGGCTGACGCGGAGACGCGGCCAGTTCAGGCGGGTTTGCGGGCGGCGGCGGGCGGTCACTCCTGGGCGGGTTCCATCTCCACGCTGCCGCCGGTCATTTCCTGGGGCGGATTTCCGGCCTCCATCTGCTGCGCCACAATCAGGCGCCGGGCGTGCGTGCGAATCTGGGGCAGCCAAAACCAGAAAACGGCCGCCGCGGCCACGCAGACTACGCCGCCGCCCGCTACGGTCATGGGAGATCCGAAGCGATTCGCCGCCGCGCCCGCCAGCAGCGAGCCGATGGGCGCCATGCCCATGAACATCATCGAGTACACCGACATCACGCGCCCCCGCAGGCGGTCCGGCACCATGCTCTGAATCAGGGTGTTGGACGACCCCATCTCGATCATCATGGCGAAGCCGATGAGAACCAGCAGCCCCTCGGAGAGCTGCATATTCCGCGAGAAGGCGAACACTACCAACCCTGTGCCGAAGCCGCTGGCCGAAATCGCCACCCAGCGCGACAGGCCCTTCAGATTTTCGCGGCTGGCCAGCAGCAGCGCACCTGCCAGCGCGCCCACTCCCGAAGCGCCCATCAGCCAGCCCAGGCCGGCCGCGCCGCCGTGCAGGATGCGGTCGGCGAAAATCGGCATCAGCACCGTGTAGGGCATGCCCGTCAGGCTCACCACGCCCAGGAGCATCAGCAGGGCGTGCACCGCCGGGTTGTCGAGCACGAACCGGAAGCCTTCGATTACGTGCGCCAGGGTAGAACCGGTGCGCGCCACCGGCACATGCGGCTCCACGCGCATCATCATCAGCCCGGCGATCACTGCAATGTAACTGGCGCCATTGGCGAAGAAGCACCAGCCCTCGCCGATGCCGGCCACCAGGATGCCCGCAATGGCTGGCCCCAGCACGCGCGAGGCGTTGAACATGGAGGAGTTCAGGGCGATGGCATTCATCAGGTCGACCTTGCCCACCATCTCCACGATGAAGGATTGCCGCGCTGGAATATCGAACGCGTTCACCACGCCCAGCAACGCCGAGAGCACAAACACGTGCCAGATCCGCACCGTATTGGTAAGCGTCAAGGCCGCCAGGGCCAGCGCCAGCAGCATGGAAGCCGCCTGCGTGGCGATAACCACCCGCTGCCTGGGGTAGCGATCCGCTACGATCCCACCCGCCGGCGAAAACAGGAACACCGGAATCTGGCTGGCGAAGCCGACGCCGCCCAGCAAGACCGCGGACCCGGTGATGCGGTAGACCAGCCACGCCTGGGCGATGTTCTGCATCCAGGTGCCGATCAGCGAGATGAACTGGCCGCCGAAGAAAAGCTGAAAGTTCCGATAGCGGAGCGCGCGCAGGGTCGCCGGCAGAGACATGGGCGCGGGCGCGAGGCCTACTCGACTTCCCGCGGCGCCTTGTAACCGGCCTTGGTGACGATGGCGTACTTGATCGGCTTGCCCTTTTCGTCTTTCACCGGCACGGGCTCGTTGGTGGCCGGATTGACCAGTTCCACCTTAATCTTCCGGTAAGTGCCGTCATGCTTCTTATTGGAGGGTTCGTAAGTGATCACGTAGCGGCTGGCGAGGGCCCTGTGGATGTCCTGGAAGATCTGCGGGTCTTCGCCCTGGAAGCGCGGGAAGTAAGACTGCCCGCCGGTCTCCCTGGCGAAAGTCCGCATCTCGTTGTCGGCCTGCAGAAAATCCAAGTTGGACATGGGGCTCATACGGCTCTCCATAATGATGCGCAGCGCCTGCATCAGGCCGATGGCATAGATCGGCACGCCGGCGTCCTGCAGCTTCTTACGGCATTGGTCGTAGGTGATCTTGCTGAAGGTGTCGATGCCGGTGGAAATCAGCAGGATGGCCTTGCGCCCCTCAATGTCCTGCATGCGCTCGGCGGTGTCGGTGACGGCGTCGAACAGATTGGCCTCATTCCAGGCGGCGATGGTCAGGCGGCTCAGGGCCTCGTGGGTCTTTTCGCGGTCGGTGGTGAAGTCGGAGAGGATCTCGGGCTTGATGTCATAGGCGACCACCGCCACGTAATCCTGAGGCTTCAGGGAATTGGCGAAGCCCCAGGCAAGCTGCAGGGTCTGATACCAGACCGGTCCCCAATACTGCTGAAACCGGTTGCTGAACTCGATCACCATGGCCACGGTCATGGGCGCTTCGCCCGCCGTCACGGACTTGATCTGCTGCGGCACATTGTCTTCGAGCACGCGGAAGTAGGAAGGCTGAATGCCGGGAATGAAGCGGCCCTTGTTGTCGAGCACGGCCACGTCCAGCGACACCACGTCGACGTTGGTCTTGAAGCTCGGCAGATTGCCGACATCGACTTTGTCTTTCTTGTACTGCGACGGAATCTTAGGCAGATCCGTGCTGGTAGATCCCGTCGAATCGGGCGGCGGATTTTTCGGCTTGGCGACGGTGTTGCCGGGGTTAATGACCGGACCCTGATCCTGCGCGGCCGAGATTCCTGCCAGCGCGAAAAGTGCGATGGCGCACGTTAGGGATTGATGGCGGAGTCGCATAGGCTTTACTTCTGAGGTAACTATACCAGATGACGCAACCCGCCGGAGCACCGTTGCGGGCCGCGGCGGATTCGTGGAAATCAGTTAACCCACGGACCGTTGCCGTGTTTGCGCATGTAAACCTGGAACTTCTTCTTGGCGCGCTGCAGTTTCCACTGACGGTAGGCACCCCGCCAATCGGGCAGCCGCAGCTTGTTCCAGCGCCCCTTCAAATAGACCCAGCCAAAGGCCATGCCGCCCAGGTGCGCAATGGTGCTGACGCCGGAGTTGGGTTCTCCGAAGGTGAGCAGCAATTCGATGCCGGCATAGATCATCACCATGTACTTGGCTTTGAGGGGGAAGAGAAAGCCGACGAGCACCTTCTGGTCGGGATATAGAACGCCGTAGGCCACCAGGACTCCGAAAATCGCGCCCGAGGCGCCGATCGTGGGCACCTGCCACTCGCCCATGGCGATGTTGACGGCGAGCACGCACAGGCCCGCCACCATGCCGCAGAGGAAGTAATACTTCAGAAACTGGCGGGTGCCCCAATCCTGCTCGATCTGCATGCCGAACATCCAGAGCGTGAGCATATTGAAAAGCAGGTGCCAGATCCCGCCGTGCAGAAACAGGTAAGTGAAGATCTGCCAGACGTAGGGCGGCATGGAGCGCCACGCTTCCGCGTATAACGCGAAGAGCGTGACCATGGGTCCCTGCAAGGTGCGGCCGCCGAGGTAGTACAGCAGGAAGATGGCGGTATTGCTGATGAGCAGCCACTTGATGGCAGGCGGGAAGTAGCCGTAAAATGACGATCGGGTTCGATACGGGTACCTTGCTGGTGGCACGGCTGTCTGCTAACCCCTAAGAGTTAGAATAACAGAAGAATCCTGGCGGCCTTCAGGCAGCGGGCGCGTCGCCGCCCTTGCCATAGCGATTTAACGCACGCGAGCAGAAGTGCAGCAGGGCGGCGGTGACCATCCATACCTGCCAATGGGAAAACAGTCCCGAAGAAATGGCAAAGGTGTTGGTCCAGTTGAGGTCCGCCGCGAGGCGCCAAAACGCCAGCACACACGCCATAACTGTGGCTGGTGTCAGCAGGGCGCCTACCGCCAGCGCGAGGCGCCGATTCTTGCGGCGTTTCCTCCCCACCCTGGCTCCCCGGGCAAACCGAATCCTGACCTTCATGGAACGAATTACTAATTTAACACCGTGAGCGGGGACCCATTCACCGCGGACGAAACGCTTGACGCGGAGGCGCGGAGAGGCGGAGGAGAACGCGGGGAGGGTTGAAACTCCGTGTCTGTTTCTGCGCGTCTCCGCGTCGAGTTTCTTTCCGCTCGATTTACTCGTACTTCAGCGCCACTACCGGGTCCACCCGCGCAGCCCGCAGTGCCGGCACGAAGCTCGCGCCCAGGGCCACCGCCATCACGATGCCGCAGGCGCCGGCGTAGGTTGCGAGCTCGCCGGGGCGAACCTCGTAGAGCAGGCTCAACATCGCCCGTTCCACCGCCATTCCGCCGGCCAGGCCCACAGCGGCGCTGGCCACCGCCAGCCTTGCGGCTTTGCCGATGACCATGCGGAATATCTCCGGATGGGAGGCGCCCACCGCGATCCGGATGGCGATTTCGCGGCGCCTCCGGGCCGTCGCCAGCGACACCACGCCGTAGATCCCCAGCGCGGCGAGGAAGGTGGCGGAGGCAGCGAACACCACGCCCAGCCGCGTCAGAAACCGCCGCGAGGCCACCGCGCTGTCGAGCATCTGGCGCAGCGTCTCGACGCGCAGGACCGGCACTTCGCCGTGCGTGCGCCGGATCATGCGCTGCACCCCGGCCGCCACGCCCGCCGGGTCCGGCCCCGCCGTTCGCACGACCAGGGCAGGATTCCACGGCGGCCAGATCCAATAAGGGATGTAAACCGTCAGGGTGGGCGCCTGCTCCGCCTCGGTGCGGGCGTCGCGAACCACTCCGGCGACTTCGAGCGACAGCTTCTTCCCCGTGTCCGGCACGCGCCACTGCATATGCATGCCGAGGGGGTTTCGTCCGGGATACTGGCGCGCCAGGTTCTCGGAGATCCACATCACCGGCCGCCCGAAATCGGATTCCCGCAACCGCCGGCCGTCCACCAATCCCAGGCCGATCCCATCGTCATAGTCTGGGCTGATGAAGCGGAAATTGGCCGTCGGGCGGTTGATTTCCGCCCTCGGCGCTTCCGCGAAGTCCACATCTCCGCCCCACATTCCGCCCTTCAATGGCAGCGCATTGATCAGCCCGGCGGCGGTGACTCCCGCCAACTCCCGGGTGTCCCGCAGCAGATTGCGGTAGAGCTCTATGCGCGCGGCGCTCTTCTGATACTGCTTGGGCGAGGGGCCGATTTCGATGGTCACCACGCGCTGCTCGTTCAGCCAGGCATTATCCCGCAGCACGCGGCTGAGGCTCTGGCCCAGAAGAACCGCGCAGATCAGCAGGACGGTGCACAGAGTGATTTCCGAGCCGGCCAGCAAGTCGTGCGCGATTACGTTGCGACGCGAAGAACTCACGTTCGGCGTGGCGGAGCGCAGGGTCTCTTCAATCTCCCGATCCTCGAGGCGCAGCGCCGGCAGCAGCGAGAACAGCAGCCCGGCGCCGAGGGCGATTGCCGCGCTGAACAGCAGCACCTGCGCGTCGATGGTGACCGTCTCCAGGCGCGGCAGCGTGATCGGAGCGTAGCGCACCAGCAGGCGTACCCCCGCCAACGCCGACAGCACGCCGATGACGCCACCGGCGAATGCCAACACCAGGCCTTCCGCGGCGAATTGCCGGAGCACCGTCCACCGCCCCGCGCCCAAGGCCAGGCGAATGGCGACCTCCCGGGCGCGCGCCGTGTTGCGTCCCAGCATCAACCCCGCCAGATTCACGCAGACGATGGCCATTACCAGCGCCGCGCCAGCCATCAACATCCAGATGCGCTTCTCCGCCGGCCCCACCACGGCGGCCCGAAACGGTACCAGCATGGCGTGCAGAGTGGCGCCGGTCGAAGCCTGCCGCGAGATCCCGTTTTCGATCGCCTCCAGCTCCGCCACCGCGCGCTCACGGGTAACGCCAGGACGAATCCTGCCGATGGCCGCGAAGTTGAAATTGCCAACGCCGGGTTTCGTCTCCCAAGGACCCAGGTTGAGATTCGTAAAGTACTCCACGCGCGCGTCCCACCCCGCCACCCGGCCGGCATAGATCTGATTCTGTTTGGGGAAGTAGAACCCCGCGGGCAGCACGCCAACCACCGTGGTGGCGTATCCGTTGAGCGAGACGGTGTGTCCCACGATGCCGGTGTCGGCCCCAAAACGGTCGCGCCACAGCGCGTCCGTCAGAACCATGCGGAGGCCCTGGCCCATGGAGTCTTCCTCGGGAGTAAACCACCGTCCGATGCGCGGGCGAATCCCCAGCACCGAAGGCAGGCTGGCGGAGGCGCGCGCACCATGGATACCGACGGTCTCACTGCCCAAGATGAGCGAGTCGTTCGACGGCATCAGGGCGGCAATCGACTGGAAGGAATGTGCATCGCGGGTCCACTCCAGGACGTTGCCGCCGTTCACGCATGTCATCGTCTCGCGTTGAGCGCCCATCTCCACGGTTTCGCGGATGGAGTAGATCCCGGCCGGATTCTCATACGGCATCTGGCGCAGCAGCACGCCGTTGACGATGGAAAAAATGGCCGTGTTGGCGCCGATTCCGAAGGCCAGCGTGGCGACGGCGACCGCCGTGAACAGCGGCGCCGCGGCCATCGCCCGTAAGGCATACCGCAGATCGCGCCCCAGCGCCTCCAGCCACGCGAAGGTCCACAGCGAGCGCGAAGTTTCGCTCAGCAGCGTGGGATTGCCGAGCCGCCTCCGGGCTGCCGCAGAGGCCTGCTCGGGCGCCAGACCGGCCCTTTCGAGCTTCTGCTGGCGCATCTCCAGGTGGAAGCGAATTTCGTCGTCCAGATCGCGCTCCAGTTTGCGGCGCAGGAAGAGCGCGCGCGTGCGCAGCCACAGGTTGACCAGAAATTCCGGCATTTAAGCGGTCTCCATGATGCGTCCGATGGCTGCCGACATCAGGCTCCATCGCACGCTGTCCTTGTGCAGTTGCCTTTTGCCACTGGCGGTCAGGCGATAGAACTTGGCGCGCCGGTGATTCTCGGAGATCCCCCATTTGGCCGCCACCAGCCCGCGTAGTTCCAGGCGGTGCAGCGCGGGATAGAGCGCGCCCTCCTCCACGCGCAGCACTTCCTCGGAGCGTTCCTCGATGAACTCGGCGATCCCGTAGCCGTGCATCGGCCCGCGATTGAGCGTCTTGAGAATCAGCATGTCGAGCGTGTCGCGTAACATCTCGCCATGGGGGGATTCTTTCTGTTCCATAAGGTCCTTATGGAAATGAGTCTACAACCGAAACAGGCCCAAGAGCAAGACGTTGGATGCGAACACAACCGGCAGTTGTCGCTCACTTCGGGCGCCAGTTTCGCAGCGCGTCTGCCGGCTGCAACCGCGCCAGTGTGGCGGGCCACGATGGGAGGGTGGCGGCCGCGGTGAAATGTGGCGCGCAGACCATTGTCACTTTCAACCTCAAGCATTTCCGTGACGAACACCTGGCGGTTTGGGGCATTGAGGCTCAGAGTCCTGATGATTTTCTGCTGCACCAATATCATCTTGACCCCCAAACGACGCTCCGGAAACTATGCATTCAGGCCGTCCGGATCGGGTGGGATGTCCGGAAACTGACCGGCAAGCTGGCTCCGGCACGCCCCGGGATTCGCCAAGACCGTGCAGCGGGATTTGCCGGAACCGGAGCGCGCCTGAACGCCTAACCAGGGAGCCGCGGGGGGTTCCAGCTTCTTCTCGCTCCCGCTCCTATGCTAAAATCTGGTAAAGCCCGTAAATGATTGAAATTGTTCCCTCAATCCTATCCGCGGACTTCGCCCACCTGGCGGACGAAATCGCTCGCGTCCAGCAGGGCGGCGCGAAAATGCTGCACCTCGATGTCATGGACGGCCACTTCGTCCAAAACATCACCATCGGGCCGCCGGTGGTCGAGTCCATTCGTAAAGCCACCCACCTGCACCTCGATTGTCACCTGATGATCGACGACCCCGACCGCTACGCCGCCTCCTTCGTGGATGCCGGCGCCAATTCGGTTTCGGTACACTATGAAGCTTGCCGGCATCTGGATGGCACTCTCGAAACCATTCGCAACAAAGGGGCGCTGGCCGGTGTGGTGCTGAACCCCGCCACCCCGGTGGCGGTTCTCGAAGATGTCCTGGAGGTGGCGGATTACGTGCTGTTGATGAGCGTCAACCCGGGGTTTGGCGGGCAGAAGCTGATTCCTTACGTTCTGAAAAAGGTCCGCAAGCTTCATTGGATGCGGCAGGATAAGCAGTTAAACCTGCCCATCGAAATCGATGGCGGAGTGCATCGGGATAACCTGGCGGAAGTGGTTCGCGCGGGGTGTGACTGGATCGTCACAGGGTCGGGGATTTTTCACAGTCCCGATGCCGAGGCCGAAGTGCGTCTCATGCGCGAAATCGCCGCCAACGCCACCGCGGTTCGATGCTAAGGATTGGAGTGTGTGGATTTCATCATGATGCGAACAATTAGTCGGTACGCCGCCGTGCTTCTGGCGCTGGTCGTCCTGCTCAGTTCCTGCGCCCGCCGGAAGAAGTACGATAACCCCATCACCAAGGACACCCAGCAACCCGACAAGGTGCTCTTCGACCTGGCCATTCAGGACATCGAGCACAGCCGGTTTGAGAAGGCCCGGCTGCTGCTGCAGACCATGATGAACACCTACGATAACAGCGAGTACCTGGCCAAAGCCAAACTGGCGGTGGCGGATAGCTGGTATCGCGAAGGCGGCGCCCACGGCTTTGCCCAAGCCGAAGCCGAGTATAAGGACTTCATCCTGTTCTACCCCACCATGGAGGAAGCCGCCGAGGCCCAGCAGAAAATCTGCAAGATGCAGGATCAGCAGATGGAAAAATCGGACCGCGACCCCATCCACGCGCTGCGCACCGAAGACGAGTGCCGGCAGCTTCTGGTGCAGTTCCCCAACAGCAAATTCGCTCCCGAGGCCCAGCAGATGCTCCGCGATGCCCAGGAAGTGCTGGCGCAGGGGGAATTCAAGGTCGGCGATTTTTACCACCATAAAGGCAGCATGCCCGCCGCCGCCAACCGGCTCCAGGCCCTTTCCGACCAGTTCCCGCTGTTCAGCCAGGCCGATGAAGCTCTCTGGGAGCTGGCCGATTCCTACCGGCGTATGGGCGATCGCTTTGAAGACAAGCAGGCCGATGCCTATGCCCGCATCGTGAAGGATTATCCGCTGAGCGCGCACGTGGACGCCGCCAAGGCGGCG
>Ga0335074_10005499_pt1 | contig 17531 bp, 18 predicted proteins | sample Lox_Sample_23_FD_206715 | JGI IMG/M metagenome (GOLD analysis project Ga0335074, IMG submission 206715) | Soil microbial communities from Loxahatchee National Wildlife Refuge, Florida, United States - Lox_Sample_2.3 | ecosystem: Environmental > Terrestrial > Soil > Wetlands | place: USA... | reverse complement strand
CTTTCGAGCGTGTGCTTGACGTAGACCAGGTTGAACAGACAAGTGAGCGTCAGCACTCCCAACAGCACGAGCATCGGCGTTTCATCGATCGCCAGCGGCACCAGAAAGGCCAGCGCAGGATACAGATAGCGCTCATGCATGCGCGGCGCGAACATGAAAAATCCGAAGATGGTCAGGAACGATGCGTAAAATAATCGGCGCCGGGTTGGCTGCCCCCATATCACCCAGGCCACGAATAGGTAGAGCGGAATCAGCAGGCTCATGCCGAGCGCGAAAGCCGGAATTCCCAAGACCGTGGTCGAATCGGGACGGCGCAGGCCGGCCGCCAGCGCCATGAAGTTGAACGCGTTGACCGAGGTTTCGTGGTAATACGCGGCGGTCGCCGCATACAGTGAAAAAATCCAGTCCCACGCATGATTGATCTGGAACGGCGCAACCCCGACGATCGCAACCGCGATGAACGCCAACGCCGGCCGCCACAGATTTCGCCAATCGATCTTGAGCAGCGTCCACAGGCCTAGCACCGGGATGAGCGCGAGCGCCTGCGGTTTAATCAGTACCGCGAACGCTGCGAGTCCCCATCCGAGCTCGTACTCCTCCTGCAGGAGCATCAGCACGCAGAGCACCATCACCAGCGTCAGCACTGAATCGCTTTGCCCCCACACCACGCTGTCGTAGAGCATCGCGGGATTGAGCGCGATCATCAGCATCCCGAGGTAGGCGCCGATCTTGTAACCGGCGCTCCGCAGGTAGACGAAGATGGTTGCGGCTAGCAGCAGGTCAGCGATCAGCGCCGGGCTTTCGACGATCACGCGTGTGGAGACGGCCGCTGCGCCTACCAGTTTGACGATCACGCCCGCAGCCCACAGCGCGTAGAGATAGCCGGGCGGATAATCGATAAAGAAACCGCTCTGATAGGTCAGTGCCGGGCCAACGCTCGTGATGCGCGCTGACCACGCCTGGTAACTGCCGACGTCCGGACCGAAGCCGGGAAACAGCGGCAGTAGCGAAGTCTTCGCGATCCAGATCGCGAGCAGAATCAGCAGCGCGCTGCCGAGCCCCGCATCGGGATCATGCAGCAGCGGCGCCGCGCACAGCCAGATCGCATAAAGCACCAGGCCAAGCAGGACGAGACCCGAGAAAAGTCCCGCCAGCTTGCCGTTCGCGATCGCGCCGCCCGCCGCCGGATCGGCAGCGCCGGTGGTACAGATGAAGGTCGCCGCTAACGCGAGCATCAGCGACGCTCGTCGTGACGCCTTCCCGCGATCCGAAAAAAATTCCCTTATCATCAAACCTGCCCGCGACGGCTCGCCGCCGCCCGATGACGGCTAAACATAGCGGAGGCGACCCGATCGATGAACAGGGTACGTGACGATAGCGGTAAAAGTCGCCGGCGTTTATGATCGTCGAGTATCTCGACCATCCGCCCGAGGAACCAAATGAAGCTGGTCCACGCTCTCTACGAACCTAGCGGTCCCGGACCGCATCCGGCAATAATTGCCTGCCATGGATGGGGTGCCAACGCGCTCGACCTGCTCGGTCTCGCGCCGCATCTTGCCGGCGGAATCTTTCTGACCGTTTGTCCGCAAGGGCCGCTGACGGTTCCGCTTGGGGCGGCCGACGGTTATGGATGGTTCCCGCTGCGGCCGGGATCGCCGCCCGATGACGCCGCAGTGGCTTCGGCGGTGGCTGCGGCGAGCGAGTTCGTCGACGAGGCCTGCGCGCGCTATCCAATCGATCCGCGAAAGCTGGTGATGCTCGGCTTCAGCCAGGGCGGAATGATCGCGCTGGGCGTCGCGCTTTCCAGACCCGGGAAGTTCGCGGCTGCGGTGGGAGTCTCGACCTGGTTCCCGGAGGGCCTAAAACAGACGGTATCCGCCGGCGCAAATCTGACACGCTTGCCGGTGCTGATACAGCATGGACGCAACGACAACCTGATCGAAATCGGGCGCGCCCGCGATTCGGTCGAACGGCTGCGCTCGCTCCGCGTCGATCTGCAATATCGCGAATACGAATGCGGCCACGAGATAACCGCGCAGGGGCTGCGCGACATCTCGGAATTTCTGGCTGAGAAGGTTTTGAACCCGATCGCCACGACGCGCGAGCCGGCCGGCGATGCGTCGGCGCTCGACGGTATCGCGCGCTCGCTGCCGGCGTTGATACGCGCCGAGGAACTGGGCGTGAGATCGCGCGAGGCCGGTTTCGATTGGCGAAATATCCAACAGGTAATCGCGAAGATTCGCGAGGAACTCGGGGAGGTGGAGGCCGCGGTAGCCGCGGGGGATCGAACTGCGGCCGCGCACGAGTTGGGTGACGCGATGCTGGCGCTGGCCAATGCGCCGCGCTTCATCGGCCATGATGCTGATGCTACGCTGCGCGACGCCTGCACCAAGTTCGAGCAGCGTTTCAAGCACATCGAGGCGGCTGCACGCGAGCGCAACCTCGCGCTCAAGGATCTCAACGCCGCGCAACTCGACGCGCTTTGGGCCGCAGCCAAAAACGCCCTCGACCAGGCTCCCTAAACTGGCCGCTTGCGAGGGCTGGTTGACCAGCCCCGTGCAGGCTGTTAGCTAAGAACGGTTATGCCACATATTCCGGTTCATCCGTCGGCCGAAAAGCGCCGGCGTCATAGTCTCAAGCGCTACGCCCATAACCACGCCATCAAGGCCGGTGCGCATACCGCCGTCAAACGAGCGCTCGAAGCGATCGGCGGACCCGACCGCGCCGCTGCCGAGCAGGCGTTGCGCGCGGCCACCAAGGTCCTGAGCAAAGCGGCGAGCAAGGGCACGATTCATCGCAACACGGTCTCGCGCCGGATTTCCCGGATGTCCGCGCGGCTGCATAAAGCGCACGCCGCCAAAACTACCTCCTGACAGAAACCGCCGGTCGATTCACTGCGGCGCCGGTTCGGCCGCCAAATCGATCAGCAACCTGGAGAGGGCCTCGCTGGTCTCGCTGGTGAGCCCGGCCTTGATCGAAGCGTCAAGGTCGCAGGCGGCCTGATGGGCCCGCCTCAGCCGATCGGCTCCGTAACGTCGCGCGCCGTCGACCGCACGCGCCGCCATCTGGCTTCCCGGCGCCATCCCGAGCGCAGCCGCCACCCCGCTCACACTCTTCCCGGTTCGAAGCAGGGCAGTCGCGAGCAGCATCCGGCGCAGCGTCGGTACGATCTCGACGCCCAGGAGTTCCAGCGCGTCCCGTCCCACAGCCATCGCGCGCTCCAACATTCCAAGCGCCGCGAGCAAGTCGCCGCGGCCGATCGCTTCCGAAATCGCGAATAGCTCGGGAGCACGCCCACTCGTATCGGTGGCGAAATCTGCAGGCTTCAAGACTTCGCCCCCCTGATGGCCAAGCGCCGCGATCGCGACGGCATTCGCCATTCCGCCCAGATCGCCGCCGAAGCCGGCGGCCAGCAGATCGGCGGCCTCGGGCGCCAGCCGGCAGTCGGCCAGGCGCGCAAACACGGTCGCGTATTGGCCGGCCTGATCATCGAACGGTCGCATGCAGGTGACCACGAGGCCGCCCTGTTCGGCTGCCCGCCGAAGCTTGGCCGGCGCGTTGTCGCGTTCGTAGATGAGCGCCAGCCGGCTCGCCGCGCCGCGCAAGCCGCCGATCGCCTCGATCAACGATGCTTCGACACCGGAGGACTTGGCGCGCCCCGCATTCGGTCGGCCCTCGGCATCATCGGGTGCCTCGCGAACGCTCTTCAGCACCCGGCATGCGGCCAGCCATCGTGGGGTGAACATGTCCGGCGCGCGCAGTTCATGCAGCATCGCGTCCAGGTCTTCATCATCGGAAACCTGGAAGGAGCGATACTTGAAACCCTGCGCGCGCAAGGTCCGCGCCAGCGCCTCGAGAACATATTCGCGCAGGAACTGATTCGGCCCGGTAATCAGTACCGCCGCCGGAAGCTCGCGCAAACGCGCGAGGCTGCGCAGGAATGCGATCGCCGGCTCAACCGCCATCGAATCGCCCCGCCCTTCCGAACGTCGTCAATTGCCGGAGGAAGCTAAAAGCCCTCGACCATCGAGGTATAAAGCGAATGCGCGACCCGGCGCGTCATCTGATCCTGCGATTGATATTGCTGGGTCTGTGCGACCTGGAGGTCGGTCATCTGGCTGATGTCCCGGCCGCGCAGGTTGCCCTGCAGAAAGGAAGGCGCCGTCGGGATGACCGCCTGCGCGACGGTCGCGTACTGGGCGGTGTCCGTCAGATGGTTCGTCGACCAGAGAATCTTGTTGGCCTTGTTGTCGTGCAGCACCGCATCGACCGCGAAGGTCTCGGTATATTGGGTCGGCTCGGCAACCGAGTTGAAGGTGGTGGGCTCGGTGTTGTCCAGGATCACGTCGCCCGAGAGCGTCAAATCCGCAGTGGCCGGATTATCCACCAGCACCAGCCGTTTGTGATCGGAAATCTCTTCCTTTACGTCGAGCAGAAGCTGCTCGTTGAGCCCATTGATACGGGTGTGATTATCGAAGTGAGCGACGTAGATCGTAGTCGCCTTCGGCGGCAGGGCCGAACTGTCCGCAGCCGCGAAATTGTAACCGCATCCGGCGATCATCGCGATGGCGGCCGCCACTAGCAGCCCGACAGCCTCATTCAATCTTGTCCGCACTGCTCCCCTCGCCTTTGTGCTTGAGTTGCAGGCGCTCGGCGAGCTGGTCGAGGACACCGTTGACGAATCGTCCCGATTCCTTGTCGCCATAGCGCTTGGCCAACTCGATGGCCTCATCAATCGTAACCCGCGCCGGCACGTCGTCAAGCCGCAGCAGCTCATAAAGCGCCAGCCGCAGAATGTTATGGTCGACGCGCGAGAGCCGCTTCACCGACCAGTGCTCCAGCGTGGCTGCCAGTTCGGTGTCGAGCGCGGTCTGCTCGCCGCGCACTCCCTCGACCAGCTGGACTGCAAACTTGCGGGCGCGATCGTCGGCCGGAAAGCTCTCGAAAAACAACACCAGGTCGTCGCGCGTTCCGCTCCCCAGAATATCGATCTGGTAGAGCGCCTGCAGCGCCAGCTCACGACCGTAATGTCTTAATCCCATGGAAAACGTCGCCGCCCAAACCCGCAACCGCGCCGGACCGCTGCCCTCTTCGCCTCGTTATTGATGGTCGAGGTTCGAGAACAGGTGCCCGAGCTTTTCTTTCTTGGTGCGCAGGTAATCGATGATGCCGACGTGCGGCGTAACTTCGAGCGGGACCCGCGTCACTTTGACCCCGTAGCGGCGCAGGCTCTCGATCTTGTGCGGATTGTTAGTCAGCAGCTGCGCCTCGCCGACTTCGAGATCGCGCAGAATCTGCGCACCGATACCATAGTCACGCAAATCCGACTTGAAGCCCAGCTCATGGTTCGCTTCGACCGTGTCGAGCCCGCCATCCTGGAGCGCGTAGGCCCGAATCTTGTTGCCGAGCCCGATGCCGCGGCCCTCCTGATGGAGATAGATAATCACGCCGCCCCCGGACTTCATGATCAGCTCCATCGACCGCGCGAGCTGCTCGCCGCAGTCGCAGCGGCTTGATTCAAACACGTCGCCGGTTAGACATTCGGAATGGAGCCGCACCAACGCCGGCCGGCCGCCACCGATCTCGCCCTTGATCAACGCCAGGTGCTCGCGGCCGTCCACGATATTGTGATAGATGACCGCGCGCAGCTCGCCGTGCGGAGTCGGAAACGGAGCCTCCGAGACCCGTTGCACCAGGATTTCGCGCGCCAGGCGATGGGGCACCAAATCTTTGATGAAGAACAGCGGCAGCTTATGCTGGGTGGCGAACTCCTCGAGTTCCGTCAGCCGGGCGGCATTGCCGTCTTCGTTGAGAATCGTGCACAGCGCCGCGGCCGGCCGCAAACCTGCAGATCGAACTGCATCGACCGCTCCCTCGGCGCGCCCGATCCTGACCATCACACCGCCGCTCAGCGCCATCAGTGGCAGCACGTGTCCGGGCATCACGATGTCGCGCGCAGTCGATACCTCGGAGGCCAGCACCTGGATCGTCCGGGCGCGGTCGCTGGCGGAGATGCCAGTGGTTACACCCTCGCGCGCTTCGACCAGCGCGCCCATCTGCTCGGTCACTTCATCGCGCTGGATGGACGGCACGATCGGGATGCCAAGTTCGCGGATGCGCTTCTCTTCAATCGCTGCCGACACGATTCCCCGCGCGTGCCGGACCATGTAATTGACGTGATCGGCGGTGACCTTCTCGGCCGCCATCACGAGATCGCCCTCCGCGTCCGCACGCTCCTCGGCGACCATCACGGCCATTTTACCGGCCTCGATGGCGTCGAAGACTGTTTCCAGCGGCGATGCTAACACGATGTCCGGCCTGCCTTCCTGATTTGATCCTATCACCCTATTTGCGGGCTCTCCAAGCCGATTCTCAGCTACCTTCAGCGCCGCCGCACAGTCCGGCGTCTGAGCGGCTGTCCTTCCAGCAGCCAATCGCGGCCGATCGGCCGGCCCGCCAGTGAAGCGAGTGCGATCGCGTCGCGAATCCGCGCGGTTCCGAGCCCCTCGACGGCCGGGAGGCCCGCGCCGAGAATCAGCGGCGCCAGGAAAATCGCGACTCGATCGACGATTCCGAAGCGCAACGCCGAAGCCGCCGTGTGCGCTCCGCCTTCGATCAGCACTCTGCACCAGCCGCGACGCGCGAACTCCCGCGCCAGTTCGGCCAGGTCCAGCTCTCCGCGACGTTCAGCGCAGGCGATTACCTCGACGTGCCGGGCCGCGTAGCGTTTACAGGCGCGCGCAAGATTCGCGGGCGTTGTAACCAGCAGCGCTGGCGCGGGCGAGCGCTGACGGAAAACCCTGCTTCCTGGCGCAGTCCTGAGCTTGGCATCGAGAATCACCCGGACCGGATCGCGTCCGTTCGCGATGCGACTGGTCAGGCGCGGATTATCCGCGATGACGGTTCCCGCGCCGACTATCACAGCGTCGCATTCGCGGCGCCATCGATGGACCAGCGCGCGCGCCTGCTCCGAGCTTATCCAGCGCGAGTCGCCGCCAGGCGCGGCGATTCGGCCATCGAGGGTCGCGGCGAGCTTCAGTATCCCAAATGGCCGCCGGCGCGTGACGCGGGTGATAAATCCTTCATTAGCGTGGCGGCACTCATCTTCGAGCATGCCGGTGGTGACCGCTACTGCGGCGGCGCGCAAAATCCGCACGCCGCGTCCGCGCACGGGCGGATAGGGGTCGAGGCAGCCGACGACTACGCGGCGTATGCCGGCTGCGGCCAGCGCATACGCGCACGATGGCGTCTGTCCGCGATGAGCGCAGGGTTCGAACGAGACGTAGGCGGTCGCGCCGCGGGTGAGGCGCCCGGCGCGCGCAATCGCGACGGTTTCGGCATGTGGCCGGCCGCCGCGGCCGGTGGCGCCACGGCCGACGATACGGCCGCCGCGCACGATCACGCATCCCACCGCAGGATTCGGCGTGGTCAGGCCGAGCATCTCGCGGCCGAGCGCGATCGCCTCGCGCATGAAGCGGCGATCAAGCTCGCGCGACGCTGGCGACGACGCCATCTCTGCCGGCCCGCGCGCTCACTGGGCAGCTTCGCCTTTCTTGCCGCGCGGCCGACCGGCGATGTCGGGACTGACCTCGCGACGGCGGATCAGTTCCTCGAGCTCGCGCATGAATTCGTCGATGTCTTTGAACGATCGATAAACCGACGCGAAGCGGACGTAGGCGACCTGATCAGTGCGATGCAGCTCGTCCATCACCATGCTGCCGATAAATGAGCTCGGCACCTCGGGCTCACTGCGCTCGAGGGTGGCGGCCTCGACCCGATCGGCAATCTGCTCGATAGTTTCCATCGAGACCGGCCGTTTCTCGCAAGCCCGCTTGAGCCCACCGACGATCTTCGAACGATCGTAGGGTTCACGCCGGTTGTCCTTTTTGACCACCATCGGCAGCGCCTGCTCGACCTGCTCAAAGGTCGTGAAGCGCCGCTTACACGAGGTGCATACGCGACGGCGTCGGATCGCTCCGCCGTCGCGCGAGGTGCGCGAATCGACCACCCGGTTACCGCTATGATGGCAGAACGGGCAGCGCATCGAATCAATTTTTCGGGATTCGGGGGCCGGGCCCGACGGCCGGCCGTGAAGCCGCCTGATGATCTGCTACTAAGTGGGCATGGGTATCTGACCGCCGGGCGTAGACGCCGGTCCGCGCCGATTCCACATTAAACAGGCGAACGAAGGTGCTCAGCTTTTGTGGGCCTCGATATAAGTAACGACGTCCTTGACGGTACGGATCTTCTCGGCATCTTCGTCCGAGATTTCCATTCCGTACTCCTCTTCCAAGGCCATCACCAACTCGACGATATCGAGTGAATCCGCCCCGAGATCTTCGATAAAGGAAGCCTCAGGAGTCACTTCGTCCGCGGCCACGCCGAGCTGCTCGCTGATAATTTCGCGAACCCTGGTTTCGACGTCTGAAGCCATCTAGTGTCGTTCCTCCTCGCACAACGCGGCAACCCGATACCGCCACGAGATCTTTTCGCACCGGAACATTAGAAACGAGGCCACGGCGGTTAACCGCCGCACCCGCTTATCCGCTCGATGCCTCGGGTGATTTCACGCAGCATAGGGAGTTACAGCCGTCTAGGCAAGTTGACCCACGCGCCGAACAAGAATGGCGCTGCCGGCGGCTTACTCGGCCGCGAGCGCGGTCGCCGCGGCCTTGAGGCTCGCGAGATCCTCGACCGGGCGGACAATGACATTGCGATCGATGCGCCGCATCAGCCCGGCCAGCACCTTGCCGCAGCCGAACTCGAAGGTTTCGGTGATACCGCTGCGTGCGATAACGCTCATAGATTCTTCCCAGCGGACCGGCGCAGTTATCTGCTCGAGCAACAGGGGTTTGATGCGCGCGGGGTCGAGGTTGACCTCGGCCGTCACGTTGGCGATCACTCCGAAGCGTGGCGCCGCGACCGCAAGCCCTTCGAGCACTGGTTCCATCCCGGCGCGCGCCGGCCCCATCAGCGGACTGTGAAATGGCGCGCTAACTTTTAGCTCGATTGCCTTGCCGCTGCCGCGCTCCTTGGCGAGTTCGAGGGCGCGGCGCACGGCCGGCGTATGACCCGCCACGACTATCTGTCCGGGGCCGTTCAGGTTGGCCGCCACCACCACCTGGCCGCCGGTCGAGGCCTGCGCGCAGATCTCCGCGACCGTTTCCCGGTCGAGGCCAATCAGGGCCGCCATCGTGCCTTCGCCCGCCGGACAAGCCTCCTGCATCAACCGGCCGCGTTCGCGAACGGCGCGCAATACCGCCCCGAAATCGAGCGATCCGGCTGCGGTCAGCGCGCTATATTCGCCCAGGCTATGCCCCGCGCCGAGCCCGGCGCTCAGCGGCACTTCGGCTTCCAAAGCACGATAGGCTGCGATCGCCGCCGCGACCATCGCGGGTTGCGTGTTGGTTGTCAGCCTGAGTTCTTCCTCGGGACCCTCGAAACACAGGCGCGAAAGCGCGAACTTCAGCGCGTCATCGGCTTCCTCGAAGGTCCGCCGCGCGGCCGTGAAATTTTTGGCCAGCTCGGCGCCCATCCCGACGCGTTGGGAACCCTGACCGGGAAACAGGACAGCAAAGTTCATATCGAGGCTCGATAGCGATCAGGCAGGATTGTTTTTGCTAGGGTGAGGCCGTTCCTCGGTTTCCTTTGGACCGGGCTTCTCGCCCGCCGCCGAGCCATTTGCCGAAGGCTCGTGATGCGCCGCATGGGTATCCAGATCGGTCGCGACACCGTTGGGGCTGGCGGGATTGGCGCCCGCCGCGCTGATCGGCAACGGACCGGTTGCGCCGCGCGCCTCGGGCGGCGGAGGCTCGGCGGCGGGATGGGCCTCCGTCGCGCCCTTGCGAATGATCTCGTTTTCCTTGTGATTACGCGCCACATCGCCTTCCTTATGCGGATGCGGCAGATGGAGCCGCTCGCGCATCCTTGTCAGGATGCCGCGCAGCCCCTTGCCGGCGGACTTGTCGGAAGCCGACGGAGCGCGCGCCAGGAGCTCGACGATTTCGGTGTTGACGCGATTGATCAAGGCCTCGTTGGCCGCGGCCCGGACCGCGTTTCGGATCGCGCGCGGATTCGACGAACCATGCGCGATTACTGCAACCCCGCTGACGCCCAGCAGCGGCGCGCCGCCATATTCCGACGGATCGAGCCGGCTGCGCATCGCGCTCAGGAACTTGCCGATAAACAGGTACGCGATACGTCCGCGGACCGTGCCGGAAAACAGCTCGCGCAGATTGCCGAGCAGGAACGAGGAAAAACCCTCTAGCGCTTTCAGCGCGACATTGCCGGTGAAGCCGTCGGTGACCACCACGTCGACCCGGCCGCGGTTGATATCGCGGCCTTCGACGTAACCGACGTAATCGATATCGGCGCTCATCTGCCGCAACATCGCGGCGGCGTCGCGGGTGAGGTCGGTGCCTTTGGAATCCTCTTCGCCGTTGGACAGGATCCCAACTCGCGGCCGTGCGACCTGCCGCACGCGCCGCGTATAGACGGTACCCATCACCGCGAACTGCACCAGGTTGAACGGCTTCACTTCGGTGTTCGCACCGGCGTCGATCAACAGCGTGAAGCCGCTGGCCGACGGAATCAGTGAGGCGATCGCCGGCCGATCGACACCCGGCAGCGTGCCGAGCGTCAGGATTGCCGCGGCCATCATCGCGCCCGAATTGCCGGCGCTGACAAAAGCTTGCGCCGCACCGCGGCGCACCAGCTCGAAGCCGGCATTGATCGAGGAGTTGGGCTTGGTCATCACCGACTCGATCGGCGAGTCGTCCATCGTGACCACTTCGCTGGCATGCTCGATCGTGATCGGCAGCCCCTCGGCTTTGAGGCTCTTGAGCTCGCGCGCGACGCTCTCGCCGTCGCCCACCAGCACCACCTCGATACCGAGTTCGCGGGCGGCCAGCACGGCGCCTTCGACCACCGCCCGTGGGGCAAGGTCGCCACCCATCGCGTCGAGCGCGATTTTCATTTTATGGGCCGCCGTCCGCTCACTCCTCGACTTGCGCGAGGCTGCGGCTGCGATAGTTTCCGCAATGACGGCAAACCCGATGCGGCAGGGTCGGCTCGCCGCAGGTCGGGCAGGCGATCGGATTCGGCGCAGTCAACGCGTCGTGGGCTCGGCGCTGGTTGCGTTTGGATCTGGAAGTACGGCGCTTGGGTGCTTGCATGGAAAGCTACATCCTGTTTGGCCGCGCAGGCTTTAGCTGCGCTGGATTTTTAGCGTGCGCAGAACCGCGAGGCGCGGGTCGCTGGCGGGCTCCGGACAGCGGCACTCGGCCTGGTTAAGATTCGTTCCACACCGCGGGCAAAGACCGCGGCACTCTTCACGGCACAACGGCCGGGTCGGCAGCGCCAACAGCAGCTCTTCGCAGATGAGCGGGCTCAGGTCGACCTGGTCGCCGTCGTAAATTGCATAGTCACCGGCCGCCGGATCGTTGGCCGCCCCGGCTTCCTCGGCGATCGAACGCGGCGTCAGGATGAACCGGAACGGACGCTCGGTGCGGCTCTCGAATTCCTCGGCACAGCGCGCGCAGAGCGCGCCGGTCAAGCCCGCCAGTCCGCCCTCGAAGAACAGCTCGGTTCCGGCCCGATAATGAGAGAGGTTCACCTCGATTGGGGCCACGAATCGCCATTCGCTCTGCGCGCCCTGGCTCAGGATTCGATTAACTTCCGTTTCGGGCTCACGGAACGACAATTCCTTCGCCGCGGCGGCTATGTCATCGACCTTGATTTTCATGGCAGTTGGCGCCGGCGTTGCGGGCGCAAGACGGGATTATTACATTCCGACGTTCTCGTTCCAAATACATCGAAAGAGGCCAGATAATCGCGCACGGTCCGGATCTGAAGCGCTTTTGGCGGCTACATTACCTGAGACGGAACTCGGGAGTAGTCTATTCAGCGTTTTCATCGGTGGATTACGAGGTGCAATCGGCCTAGATTGTGTTCAGCAAGAAGATGTGGATCGTAGCAATCCTGATAGCGATGGCGTTCCTGGTCGGGACGTCGATCCTGCTGCCGCTGATAATCGCGCTGGCGATCGGGCTGATCGACCGGGCCATCGACCTCGTATGGAGCGCCTCCCGGCGCGATTCCCCGGTTAATTTATCTTAGCCGATCGAGCGCCCCTTAGCTGATCAATTCCCGCGCTCAGTCCGCGACGCCAATCCGCGGGCACTCAGGGCGCAGCGCGCAGGCTTCGCAATCCGGACGCCGTGCGCTACAGACCTGCCGCCCATGCAGGATTAGTCGCATCGAGAACGGGGTCCATTCGGCGGGCGGCAGCAGCCGCTGCAAATCGAGCTCGATCTTGTCAGCCTCGCGATGCTCGGTCAGGCCGAGACGAAACGCGACCCGCCGCACGTGGGTATCGACCACCAGCCCGGGCGTGCCGTAAACATGGCCTAGGATGACGTTGGCGGTCTTGCGTCCGACGCCCGGCAGCGTCACCAGCTCCTCCATCGTGCGCGGCACTTCGCCGCCGAACTGCTCGACAATCTTCCGCGCACATCCGTTCAATGCTTTCGCTTTCTGCCGAAAGAAGCCGGTCGGCGCGACCAGCCGCTCGATTTCGGAAAGTTTCGCCCGCGCCATCGCAGCCGGCGTCGGGAGCGCCCGAAACAGCGCTGGCGTGGTACGATTCACACGCGCGTCGGTGCATTGAGCCGAAAGAATCGTCGCCACCAAACATTCCCAGGCGTTGCTGAAATCGAGACTGATGCGCGCCTCGGGGTAGAGCCGCGCGAGGGTCGCAGCGACGCGGCCGGCGCGGGCCGTTGCGGGCCGCTCAGGGGCGCCCGCGGCCTTCGCTGATGTCTTCCGCGAACTGCGGCGCGCCTTCTTTTTCGAGCTCTTGCTAAAAGCGATGGCGTTCCTCGCTCCACGGATCGGCATGATTTATCGCCGCCGCGTATTTCCGGAGTGGGTTGCCTCCCGCGAATCAAGTCCGATCTTCGCGCGCTTCTTTGATCTGCTGCAGGTCCTGTTGGATTCTCTGTCGATCCTCGGGCTGGAAGGCTCCGCTATTCAGTTCGGTACGAATGCTGCGCGCCGCGCGCATGGCCGCGAACATCTGATGGTTCTGATGGGCCTCCCGCAGTTCTCGGAAATCATCGAGAAACTGGGCCTTCTGCTGTTCATTGAGCGTCGAACGACTCAGGCCGACATGCATATCGACCGCGAGCTGCTCGATGGCATCCTTCATCTGGCCCGGCTGCGCATACGACAGACTGGCGGTCGCAAAAAGGACCGCTGTTAACAAGATAATCGCAAGATTTCGAGTTCTCATCCGTCCTCTATCCCCTCCGGCGAAGGATAGTAGCCAAAGATTCCAAACCTCGCTATTACCCGTCCGTCGGCCGACCAGACGGAGCCGTTGGGAGGTCGCCAAGCGATTTTCATCGCCGCGATTACGTGCCGGATCGCCAGATCCGATGCGCGAGGTCGGCGACAAGGCGCAGCTTGGCCTCCTGGCTGGCAGCGCTAATCACGTTATCGTCGGGCTGGGGCGCGAAACCGCATTGCGGGGACAGTGCGAGCTGCTCGCGCGGATAGAAGCGGCTGGCCTCCTCGATACGCGCGATAATTTCGGCGGCCGGCTCGAGCTCTTCGTGTTTGGTTGAGATCAGGCCCAGCACTGCGACCTTGCCGGGCGGTAGATCACGCAGCGGCTCGAACGATCCCGACCGCCAATCATCGTATTCGAGCAGGAAGACGTCGAGATTGCCCGCGCGGCGGAAAATACTCTTGGAGAGCGCTTCCCACGGCGCTTCGCTCAGCCAGTAGCCCTGCGAATTACCGCGGCACATGTGCAGACCGAAGGTCACGCCGGGCACGGTGGCGAGCGAGTTAAGCGCCTCGATGCCCTCGTTTTGCATCCAGCCGGCGAGTTTCGGATGGATCGTTGCCAGCTCGGCGAGGCGCACCTCGTCGGCCAGCCAGGTCAGCTCTGGCGCGTCGAACTGGATGTACTTGCAGCCGAGCGCGGCCAGTTCGCGAATCTCCTCGCGCAGGATCTCGACTAGGTCGGGCAGCAGCGCAAGCGGGTCCGCATAGGCGTCGCGCGAATGTTCGGGCGACCAGATCGGAAGCACGATCGTCGGTGACGGCAGGGTTACCTTGAGCGGCTTGGAAGTGCGGCTCTGCGCATAGGCAAACTCGTCGCGCGCCAGCCATCGTTTGCGTTTGATCTTGCTGACCGCGGCGAAAAATGGCGGCCGCATCTCGCGTTCCTTTTGGGTCCCGCCCTCCTTGCGCCGCCAATTTAGCGTCATCGTGCCGGCCGGGGCGAGGCCGTCGAGGATTCCCGTCAAAGGTTCGGTGAAAATCACCCGGCGCATCTCGCCGTCCGTGACGACGTCGAGTCCGAGGCGGGCCTGGAACGCCAGCGCCTCGTCGACTGCGCGATCCTCGACAGTGCGGAGCTCCGCCGCGCCGAGCTTGCCGGCAGCCATCGCCGCGCGCGCTTCAGTCAGATACGTCGGCCGTTGCAGCGATCCGATAACCTCGGCCCGATAGATTTTTTCCATGGCGCCTCCTGCGGTCGCGGCCCTCCTGGACTTTCGATGACCCGCCCGCGGCTCGGGCGCGATTATCGGTCAAAGCGCGGCCCCGCGAAAGCGCTCTGTATTGAATTGAATCGATCGATAGTCCCGGCGGGCGACCCACACCTGGCGCGTTAGGTCCAGGTCGCCCGACCGGCGAAGGCTAAGCGCGCGGGGGAGGGACACGCGCATGCCCCCGAATAGAGAGCCCCGAGGCGGCGGATCGGGGAAACGAAAGTGTGGCGACGGTTACATCCAGAAGCTGTAGCAAAAGTGGCCGGCGATGAATAAAGCGCTGAGCGTAACCACCCAATCAAGCCAGTCGAAAGTCCTGACAAATGCCTCGATATAGGCAGGCGAGAATCGGCTCAGCGAGTTATTTTCGTGGTACATTTCTAACAGCGCATGCGCTTCAGATCGGCTCATCTGAATTTCGCCTCCTCCGGCCCATTTACGCTCCGAAGATCAAGGGTTACTTCACCCGTCATCCACGCGGCGAGTACAGCGCGTGGCGAGCTTCATCCTCCTCTTGATACGCAGAATCTCCGCGATGGTTTCCAGATCGCGCCCGCCGGGCCGTGGCTTGACGGTGAGTTCGGCGAAGGGCTACGAATCGGGTGTTTTGATAGTCACGAGAATTCCGGATACGGACGCGATTCGGCTCCGATCAAGAAGCCGACGCGGCGCACAGTCGTTATTTTGACGAGGAGAGATCGATATGTCGGCAGTCAACCCGGTCTTGGATAACCGCCTGCCCGGCAGGATACCGCGACTGACTGAGGAACCGGAGATAGTCAAATTCGTCCGTATCGACGCGGCTCAGTGGGAATCGGATTGGGCGCCTGAAAAATACGATCCCGGCAAGACGAAAGCTCTCTTCGACAGCCACGTCGAAGAAGCTCTGGAAGCCGAGGAGTTGGGCTTCGACGGGATTTTCCTCACCGAACATCATTTCGACGGCTGGACGGTGCTGCCCTCGCCAAACATCTTCCTGACAGTGCTGGCGCTCAAGACCAAACGGCTGCGGCTCGGCACCGGCGTACACGTATTGAGCATTCACAGCCCCATCCGCCTGGCCGAAGAGGCGGGAATGATCGATGTGCTGAGCAACGGCCGGCTTGAAGTCGGGCTCGGCAAGGGCAATTTCCAATTCGAATGGGATCGCTACACGCCGCCGCGCAGTGAGTCGACGGCCCGTTTCGACGAAAACTTCGAGCTGTTCCTGAAGGCCCTGACGGAAAATAACTTTACCTTCGAGGGCAAATGGAACCGTATCGCCAAGCCCTCGACGATTTATCCTAAACCGTTGCAGAACCCCTTGCCAATCTGGATCGCCGGCTCGAATCCGGAATCGGTCGTCAAAGTCGGGAGCCTCGGTCAGAATCTCGCCAGCGCCGGCATCCCCGACGGCGGCGAGCGCTTTGAACGTTACCTCGAAGCCGGCCGCAAAGCCGGCCACGAATTCAGCGGGGCCAACTACATCGTCGTTACCTCGGTGATTATTGCGCCCACGGATCAGGAGGCGCGCCGAATCTCAGAAAAAAATCGGCAGATCATGATCAACACCTTTGAGATGCGCGGCTATACCATGGAATCGCCTGACATGGTCGCGACGCTGCCCTTTTTCTCCGGAGCGCTGGTCGGTTCGCCGAGCACGGTGCGCGACCAGCTGATTTTCCTTCTGAACGATACTCGCGCGCGGCGCTTGATCGTTAATCTGCGCTTTCGCGGCATCAGTTCGGAAGCGTCACGGCAAAGCCAGCGTCTGTTCGCGACTGAAGTAATGCCACATTTGAGACATCTGCCGCGGCGTTGAGCCAGCGTAAGCCATGAATCGAAAGGGATTCTCAGGACTCGAACGCCCGAATCAATCTCTCGACCCGCTGGTGTTGTTTCTGCGCCGTCTCGGGATGGTTCGGCATGAAATGGAACCATAGAAACCCGATCAGCAGGCCCAAAAATAAAATCGTCAGTGGTCTCATAACCTTTCCCCTCGTGCGTCTCGATTTGCGACGCTGCCTCGCTACTTTCGATTGAGATTTCCTACAAATTCGCGGCCCGCGTCTCACCCGTGCAAATGCCGTAGGAGAATCAGTTTTAAGGTCAGGACGAGTCCGACAACGCTTGCGTGTTTCCGCAAATCTCGCGCGCCCATCCGGTTCCCTTCGATCACGACCAGGCGTGCTTGAGCCAATGAGAATAAACCGGCGCGATACCCGTCGGGTTTGAAATTCTCCGTTTGATAGACGCCGGGACCTGAGCGATATGCCAGCGCTTACAGAACCGACATCGATACGTCATGAACTCCTTGCCCGGCTCCGAACGTCGCAAGCCGGCGATCGCCTTGAGCGCCGCGGCCTTGTCCGAACACTGCCGCTTGTCGTGGCACGCGTGGCGCTGCTGATTTCTAGGGCACGCCATATTCATCACCTTCCGACGAGGCTAATCATCCTGCCGCCTGTCCTTAGCAGGCTCGTCCATAGCCTTGTCGCGTGAAACCAGCAGAATTTGTGCCATCAGGGCGAATTATCTGCTTACATATGAAAATCCTAGCTTTTTTTATTAATCTTAGTCAAACGATAGCCATACTGTGCATCCCTGCTATCAGTAAGTTGCATAATTGCACCCCTGATAGAATAGATCGAGTCGTCTAAAGTTATTTATGATAAATCGGGCATAAACGAATTATTTTTGAACGGCAGGGTCAGGTCAGGATGCGCGGGATGCCGCGCTGGATTTCTCAGCGCGTTCGGAGAACGGCCCGCAAGAAACCTGAACTATTGTTCATAGGGCGCGCGGGACTCTTCGCCAGGCTCAGAATGACAGAAGCGTTGACCAGGTTGTCATTCTGAGCGTTCGGTTGCCGAAGCGAAGAATCCGGTATGGTCGACGATTTATAAACTCTTCAATAGAATGCCGCGCCGGCGTATGGAGAGCGTCACCCCAAGGCCCGGATGATCGCGTCGGTCATCGCGGTGGTTGTCG
>Ga0335074_10005498_pt1 | contig 17531 bp, 16 predicted proteins | sample Lox_Sample_23_FD_206715 | JGI IMG/M metagenome (GOLD analysis project Ga0335074, IMG submission 206715) | Soil microbial communities from Loxahatchee National Wildlife Refuge, Florida, United States - Lox_Sample_2.3 | ecosystem: Environmental > Terrestrial > Soil > Wetlands | place: USA... | reverse complement strand
TGGGCCGTTGTTTTTGGAGAGCGTGTATTTCACGCCGTCGAGCGAGAATTCGGCGCCGGCGATGCGGTTGGCGTAACGGCCCACGGTGCCGCCGAAAAAACTGGTGCCGGCTTCGTATCCGGCGACGTCGTCATAACCGGCGGTGATGTCGGCGAAATTGCCGTGCCGGTCGGGAGCTTTCAGCGAAACGAGCGTTGCGCCGTAATTGGTGATGTGGGCTTCGGTGCCTTCGCTGTTGATGAGGACGTAGAGATCCGCCTCGGTGCCGTCTGCCGTCTTGCCGAATTTGCGCTTTGCGATCATTGCCTCGCCGCCTTTTTTAATTGTGAGAGTCGCGCAACAAACTGCGGCCCCAATAGCGCCCGCCGAGAACGCGGCTGCCGGATTGGGCGGATGGCTCCAGGGGCTAAAGCCCCATTCAAAGCGCGCGTTACGGCGGGGCTGAAACCCCGCCCTCCCAAAACCGACGTTCTTTTCCAAACTCCAAATCTCAAAGCACCCGCTACGAAACCATATGGCCTGCCGTGTCTTATGGGCAGGTATAGGATTATGGCGAGCACGAGCGCGGAGGGCAACAGTGCACTTTTGAGATTCGTTTGAGAATGAATTCGAGGGATGTGAAGATGGTTCGACCGTCCCCGGGACGCAGGCATTTCAACGATCCGGGGCGCGCCGGGCGCTTGCAATTGGCGCGGGGTTGAAAGTACTCTCGCGCGTGCGGGAAACGGCCATGAAAAAGGGGAATTTTGCGAATGAACTTGTCTCGGCGGGAGATTTTGGGAGGCACGACGGTGTTGATGGGGGCGGCGATGGCGTCCGGTGTTAGCGCGAGTGCGGAGGCGCAGAGGGCGCGGCGGACGGCGAACGAGCCGTTTGGCTATTGCCTGAACATGAGCACGATCCGGGGAAATAATCTCGACGTGCCGGCGCAAGTGGATGTGGCGGCGAAGGCGGGTTACAACGCGATTGAGCCGTGGGCGCGGGAGATTGAGGCGTATACGGCGAAGGGCGGGACGCTGAAAGATCTGGCGAAGCGAATCAAGGATTCCGGCCTCACGGTGGAGGACGTGATTGCGTTTAATGCGTGGCTGGATGACGACGATACGCGGCGCGCGGCTGCGATGGAGAATCTGAAGCGCGAAATGGATATGGTGGCGCAGATCGGCGGCAAGCGCATTGCGACGCCGCCGGGACAGAACGGCAACGGAGTGTCGTTGGATCATGCGGCGGAATATTATCGGGCGGCGCTCGAGCTAGGCGAGCAGATGGGAGTGCTGCCGCTGTGCGAATTGTGGGGGCAGTCGCCGGTGCTGGGGCCGCTTTCGCACGGCGCGTACGTGACGATCGGCACGGGGCGCGGCGACGCGAGCATGCTGCTCGATATTTTTCATGTGTATAAGAGCGGAACGTCGTTTGCGAGCCTCGATCAGATCAATGGCGCGGCGCTGCATGTGATCCATGTGAATGATTATCCTGCCGCGGACGATCCTTCGAAGCTGACGGATGCGAATCGCGTCTATCCGGGCGACGGAGTTGCGCCGCTGGGGCAGATTTTTCGCGACTTGCACGACAACGGGTTTCGGGGCGTCCTTTCGCTGGAGCTGTTTAACAAGGACTACTGGAAGCTGAGCGCCGAGGAGAATGCGCGGACGGGATTGGAGAAGACGCGGGCGGCGGTGCGGAAGGCTTTGGCCTGAATACCGTCACAGCTTGTCTTGCGATATCAGCCCGCGGCCTAATACTCGAGGGGAACTGCGACCGTCTTCCACGCGGCGGTGGGGAAGATATAGCCATGCCAGTTCCGGTCATAACGGAAGCCGATGCGGAACATCCGCCATCGGCCCCGGCGTTCGGGCTGGTTGTAGACGATGTAGGGCGGCCAGGCGAACCCGAGGCTCGTGTCCGTGCGTTTGCCGATGAGGAAAAAATGCGGTCTATGCCGCGATTTCCAGGATAAGTGGCGTTGCGCCCAGCAGACGAGCCAGCCGCCCGCGCGGTGATCCGTCCCCTGATTGACGCAACCCTGGTTTACCCGCTGGTCCGGTTGCGCGATGCTCGTCTTCGGAAAAGCCAGCGCAAAAACGACCATTACTAGAATTGGTACCGCCAACCACAGGGCCCGAGTCCGCATATCGGCAGTCCACACAAACTTATCATGATTTTCTCAGTGGAATCCGAGAATACACAGTTCTACTGGTCTGCATTTTGCATACACAGGGTGAGGTTCCGGCGCGATCGCGTCTGCAGGAATTCTGCGGATCTGCCACGGACACTGGGCGCGGCTCAGTCTTCGTCGCGGGCTTGCGTTTGCGCCAGGCGTTCGATCACGCCCATGTCTTCGAGCGTGGTGGTGTCTCCGGAAATGCCGCCTTTGGAGGCGAGTTCGCGCAATAGCCGCCGCATGATTTTGCCGCTGCGCGTTTTGGGGAGAAGATCGCAGAAGCGGACGTCCGCGGGCCGCGCGATGGTGCCGATCGTGGCGGAGACGTGTTCCATCAGAGCGCCGCGCAATGCCGGCGAAGGCGATTGTCCCGTGCGCAAAGTCACGAAGCAGATGATCGCTTCGCCTTTGATTTCGTCGGGGCGCGCGACGACGGCCGCTTCGGCAACGGCCGTGTGGCTCACGAGCGCGCTTTCAATTTCCATCGAGCTCAGGCGGTGGCCGGCGACTTTGATCACGTCGTCGACGCGGCCGAGAACCCAGATGTAGCCGTCTTTGTCGCACTGCGCGGCGTCACCGGCGAAATAGACGCCGGGGATGCGGCCGAAATAGTCGCGGGCGAAGCGCGGATCGTCGCCATAGATGGTGCGCATCATGGAGGGCCAGGGCTTCTGAATGGTGAGGTATCCGGTCTCGCCGGGCGCGACAGGTTCGCCCTGCAGATTCACGACTTCGGCGATGACGCCGGGAAGCGGCAGCGTGGCGGAGCCGGGTTTAGTCGGGGTTGCGCCGGGAAGCGGCGAAATGAGGATGGAACCGGTTTCCGTTTGCCACCAGGTATCGACGATGGGGCAGCGGTTTTTGCCGATCGCCTCGTAATACCACTTCCACGCGGCGGGATTGATCGGTTCGCCGACGGTGCCGAGAAGGCGAAGGCTGCTGATGTCGTGGGAGTTGATCCAATCCGCGCCCCAAGCCATGAAGGCGCGAACGGCCGTGGCCGAGCTGTAAAAAATCGTGACTTTGTAGCGCTCGATGATTTCCCAGAAGCGGTCTTTGCGCGGCTGATCGGGCGCGCCTTCATACATGACGATGCTGGCGCCGTTGGCGAGCGGGCCGTAGACGAGGTAGCTGTGGCCGGTGACCCAGCCGCAATCGGCGGTGCACCAGTAAACGTCGTCTTCGTTGAGATCGAAGACGAGATTCGTGCTCCACATGCATTGCAGCAAATAGCCGCCGCTCGTGTGGAGAACGCCTTTCGGTTTGCCCGTGGTGCCGCTCGTATAAAGGATATAGAGCGGGTGCTCGGAGTCAAACGGGGCGGCCGGCGCGTTCGCCGAGGCGTCTTTTTCGAGTTCGTGCCACCAGAGATCGCGGCCGTCGTGCCATCCGACGTTTTCACCGGTGCGGCGAACCACGACGCACTTCTCGATCGAGGGGCAATTCTTCAGCGCGGCGTCGGCAGTTTCCTTGAGCGGAACGATTTTGCCGCGGCGATAGCCGCCGTCAGCAGTGATGAGGATTTTTGATTTGGCGTCGGCGATGCGGTCGGCGAGGGCCGTGGCGCTGAAGCCGCCGAAAACAACGGAGTGCATCGCGCCGATGCGGGCGCAGGCGAGCATCGCGATAGGCAGCTCGGGCACCATCGGCATATAGATGGCGACGCAATCGCCGGGGCCGACGCCGAGGTTGCTGAGCGCATTCGCAAATTTGCAGACGCGCGCGTGAAGCTCGCGATAGGTGAATTCGAGGCGCGAGCCGTCTTCCGCTTCCCAGAGGAGCGCGGGCTTATTGCCGCGCTTTTCGAGATGGCGGTCAAGGCAGTTATAGGCGACGTTGAGCTTTCCTCCGATGAACCATTTAGCGTGTGGTATATTCCACTCGAGAACGCGGTCGAAAGGCGCGAACCAATCGATCATTTTCGCCTGTTCGGCCCAAAACGCTTCGGGATCGCGCGCGGCGCGTTCGTGGAGCTTGCGATATTCGTCGAGCGATTTGACGTGGGCTCGTTTGCTGAAGTCGGCGGGCGGAGGAATCGGCTTTTCTTCCAGAACGTGCGGATCGAATTCTTGCATGGTTCCTCCGGTGAGCGATGGGATGCAGACACAAGCCTCGGCAGACGGCGCCGAGGCGGAACTACGTTAATGAAAGCGGAGGAGGGGGTCAAGCGGCGAAGGGCCCCAAAGGTGCGGGTTTCGGGGCGGGCAAGAGGCTTGAATCGGTGGAACTTGCGGGTGCGCCGGGCGGAATACCGGTGTGTAACGCGGTGCCGTGCCGGGCGTCCTAAGATATACGATGACGGAAGCCGTGGAGCTTACAGACGAGGCTTTGATTGCACGGATGGTAGACGGCGATGAGGAGGCCTTTTCGGCTCTTTACCGGCGCAAGCATCCGTCTGTCTATCGCTTTGCCCTGCGAATGAGCGGGAATCGCGCTCTGGCCGAGGACGTGACGCAGGAAGTGTTCGTGGCGCTGATCCGGGATGCGAAGCGCTTTGACCCGGCAAAAGGCGCGTTTGCGGCCTTTCTTTTTGGAATCGCGCGGAACCATCTGCATAAGAGATGGGAACTAGATAAGAGGCTGGTTCCTTCGGGGCTCGGCAACGAAAGCGCAAATGGGAATGGGTCGCGAAACGGCGACCATTTCAGCATCGCGATACAGTCGGGAGCAGTGGCAGGCAATGGAAATGGAAACGGAGCCAGTCACGGGCCGATCGCAGGGCTGCCGGAGGAGTTTGTTTCGAAGGAGACGGTAGCGCGCGTGCGGAAAGCGATTGCGACGCTACCGGAGAATTATCGTGAGGCTGTGATCTTGTGCGATCTGGAAGAATTGAGTTACGACGAAGCGGCGGTCGCGCTGGGGTGCCCTGTAGGAACGGTGCGGTCGCGGCTGCATCGCGGACGCGCGATACTGATGGAGAAGCTGGAGGAACAGCCGGTGATCCAGCGGGCGCCCGCGGTGGGCGAGTGAGAAGGAGGATGGAAATGGCGATGGATTGCGCTCAATTCGAGGAGATCGTTCACGAACTCGAGCGCGTCGGCACGCAAGGCTTCGCCCACAGAGCGGAAGCGCTCGCGCACGCCGAGTCGTGCGCGCCGTGCGGCGTGCTGCTCGACAAAGTGATTTCGCTGGATTTCGCTCTGGACAGCCTTGCCGTGCAGGATGCGGATGAACATGCGCCGGCCCGGGTGCAGGCGGCATTGCTGGCCGAGTTTCGGCGGCAACATGCGGAGGCGGCGCGGCCGCGGCGGAGCTACGGCTATGCAGCAGCGCTGGCGATGGCTGCGGCGCTGATTCTGGCGGTGGCAATCGAGGCGCCGCGATGGATCGCGCACAAGACCAGCGTGAATGTGGCGGCCAATGGCTCGGGCGCCAATGCGCCGCCGAAGAGTGGCGCGGCGGTGAACGATGCGCAAATGCCTGCGAACGACGGGAACTCGGCGGCGTCCGAATCGGAATATGCGACAAATTTCGTCGCGTTGCCCGACGCGGACGATCCGGGAACGCTCGAGGGCGGCACGGTGGTGCGTGTGACGCTAACGCGCGCGGCCCTGGCTTCGTTTGGCTTGCCCGTGGCGGATATGAGCTCCACGGACCGGATTCCGGCGGACATCGCGCTCAGCGAAGATGGAGTTCCGCAGGCGATCCGCCTGGTGGCGAACGCGGATTTGGATCAGTCGAATTAGAAGAGCGGTGAAATGAATTCTGCGGCGCGATTGTTTTGCGCCCTTGCGAGGAGGCGTTAGACATGCGACGTACAAGAACAACGATGTGGACAGCGATTCTGAGCGCGGGCCTGTTGCTCGGCGCCGGTGTGGCGATTGCCCAAGACGGCGCGGCAGGGCCTCCCCCGCCACGCGGAGGATTCCGCGGCGGCATGGGACCGCGAGCGATGGGCCCGGACGACGCGCTGGGCTTTGTCGGCTTCGAAGCGGGGCTGTTCGGCAAGACTGTGACGGGCGCACCGTTTACAGCGGACGTTTCCACCGAAACGACGGAAGCGCTTTCCGACGGCAACCGCATCGATAACAAGACCACCGGCACGCTTGCGCGCGACAGCGAAGGGCGGACGCGCCGCGACTTGACGCTGCCATTGATCGGCGGGTATTCGACCGCGGGAAATGGCAGCGGGCCGGCGCATGCGGTGGTGATCAACGATCCGGTCGGCGGGTACTCGTACGTGCTCAATCAGAATCGCATGCAGGCGCGGCAGACGCGATTGCTGAATAATTTCTTCCACGGGAATGCCGCGAACCGCAATCCCGATTCAACCCCTCCCTCGAATTCACCCAATGTGACGACGCAGTCGCTCGGCACGCAATTGATCGGCGGAATCGAGGCGCAGGGCACGTTGACTACGCATACGATCCCGGCCGGGCAGATCGGCAATGAGAAGCCAATCGCTGTGACCGTCGAGCGCTGGTATTCGCCCGATCTGCAGATGGATATTTTGATCAAGCGGAGCGACCCGCGCGGCGGCACGACCGTGTTCCAACTGACGAACATCGTGCGTTCCGAGCCCGATCCTTCGCTTTTCCAGGTTCCGTCCGATTACACGGTGGTTTCCGGGCGCGGGCCGGGGCCGCGCCGCGGAATGAACCGGCAAACTGCGCCTCCGCCACCGCAACAATAACAGTAATACGGCATTATTCCTGAAGTGCCCCCCACTTGCGGGCGGAGCCATCTCGCACTCCGCTCGCAAGTTCCTTTTTTGCGAAGGAATATTTTTTCGCTCGCGCCTGGCGGGGCGCGCCTTTGTATAATTCCGTCAGGAGCGCGGAATGGACGTTCGCAAACTGGAATCGCAGCTGAAATCAGAAGGTTTTTCCCACACGTTCGTCTGGCAGGACGGGCCAAACGCTCACTATCCCGATCACACGCACAACGGGCTTACCGCGCATATCATTCTCGACGGGGAAATGACGCTCACCGTGCACGGAAAATCGCAAACGTATCGCGTCGGAGAGCGTTGCGATGTGGGAGCGGGCGACGTGCACTCTGCAAAAATGGGGCCGAACGGCTGCCGCTATTTGATCGGGGAGAAGCAGGCCGCGGCTCTTAGTACGGGCGGACGGACGCACCGCGTAAAAACAAGACGACGAGCCCGACGGCAGTCAGCGCCAGAAAGCACGCGGAGCTGACATAGTAGACGATGCGCACCTTTGGCCATAGCCAGAGAGGCACCTGGTCGGAGAACTTGTCACCCCAAGTTTCGCCCAATCGCGGCGGCGCAATTCCTTCGTTGGAATTCGGCTTCCATTGTGAAGCGATCCACGTGGCGCGCAGATTTGACAACAATAGCGCGGCGATAAGGAATCCGAGCGCGGAAGGTCTCTGAACCACTCCGACGGCATACGTTGCGAAGACAGTGGCAGCGGCATAGAGGCTGTGCTCCCTCACTCCGACCCCGCCAATCCAAAATAACAGTCCGGTGATTCCGAGGGCGATCGCATGTCCGGAAAAAATCCCTGTCACGATCGTGATCACGGCAAGGATTGCGCAGACCCAGTAGCCCTGCACTCCCAAAGAATCCACATCTGTCGCATTTTGAATCGAAGGCCAAAGGAGTCTTTTCAGGAAGCCTTCTGATTTTGGCGCTGAACGCGAGATGCCCAGGGTTTCCATGCGCGGGATTTAAGCACATCAGGTACGATTCGTCTACTTATCTCTGAGATAGCTAGCCGGCTTCAGATCGCGCGGTCGAGCAATTCGATCACGTGCAAGACTTGCTGGCCCGTATTGTGGATTGACGCGCCCGCCCGAAGCTGGATGATGCAGCCGGGATTTGCCGTGACGATCGCCCGCGCGCCGGATTCCTTCGCCCACTCCATTTTTTGATCCAGCAAATCCATCGACGCTTTTGTCTGCGTGATGTTGTAGACGCCGGCCGAGCCGCAGCACTGATCGGCGTGCGGCATTTCGACCAGCTCAATTCCAGGAATCGCGCGAATCAGAGTGCGCGGGGCTTCGCGGATTTTTTGGCCATGGAGCAGATGGCACGAATCTTGGTACGTCACTCGCATCAGGAGCTGTTTCAGCGGCGCGGTGAGCCCGAGCTGCGCGAGAAATTCGGTCACGTCGCGGACCTTCGCCGAAAATTCCTCGGCCTGCGCCTGTGTCGGATCGCTCGCAGGGAAAAGGTGCGCGTATTCCTTCAGCGTCGAGCCACAACCGGCGGCGTTCGTCAGGATAGCGTCGAAATCCGCGCCATGAAATTTCTCGAAATTGGTGCGTGCGAGATCGCGCGCCACATCGCGCACACCGGCGTGGGCGGCAAGCGCGCCGCAGCAGACCTGGCCATCCGGCACCACCACTTCGCAGCCATTCGCCTGCAATACGCGAATCGTGGCGCGATTCAATTGCGCGAAAGTAACCTGCGCTACGCAACCTGCAAAAAACGCAACGCGTGCGCGCGGCTCGCCGTACGCCGGAAAAGTCTTGCCCAATTCCGAGAAAAAGAATTTCGAGTCGATGCGCGGCATCAGGGCTGCTCGCTCTTCCATGCCCATCCGGCGCAAAATTCCAGTGCGTTGCGCAAGCGACTCAAGGCCTGATCGCTGATAAATGCGAAGCAGCGCCGCCGCAAAAGAGATTCGCCCAGGGTAGGGCAGGAGCCTGCGGTAGACGAAATCGCGGATGACGCGCCGGCGGCGTGGACGTTCGTAATTCTCCTCGATCTGCGCGCGAGCCAATTCGACGAGCTTTCCGTATTCGACGCCTGATGGACACGCGGTTTCGCAGGCCCGGCAATCGAGGCAGCGATCGATGTGTGTGACGAATTCATCGGCGAGAGCAAGGCGTCCCTGATCGACCATCGCGATCTGCCGCAAGCGGCCGCGCGGTGAATCGGCCTCGCGCCCCCAAAGACGATACGTGGGGCAATGATTCAGGCAAAGCCCGCAGTGGACGCAGCGTGCGTAATCCTCATAGCGCGGACGATCGTTTTCAGAAAAGCCGCTCGGGACTTTCGGCGACGGCATCACGGCGGAATCGTCGGCCAAGGGACTAGATCCCTCCCATGAACCGGCCGGGCGCGAGTATTCCGCGCGGGTCGAACACGTTTTTCACTTTTCGCATCAGCGGCAGATCCGGGCGATCGGGGCCCCAGATATCGAGCGCGCTTTTCCATTCGCTTGGGCACCAGGGAATCGTGGAATGTCCGCCAAGCCGGGCGCAGTCTTCGCGAATGCGGTTCAAAGTAGCGGAAACGCAATGGAGCGGCTTTTCATCGCGTGCAGCCGGAAGCAGCGCCACGTAAATCACGCCGATCCCCCGCGCGATCGCGGCCCAGGGCATCGAGTGATCCTCAGCTGCATGCTTTGCGCACGCGAGGACGTGCTCGATATGCTCGGGCAGCACGGAAATTTTCAGGATCGTGCATCCGGGCGACGACGCGAGCGCGATCGGAATGAACTCGCGGAGGCGCACATAGCAAGCGGCGATGTTTACAGGCTCAGGTTTGCCGTCAACGTTGCCGATACGCGTGAAGCGTTCGGCCCCAGCGCTTTCCGCCATTTTGCGCATTTCGTTCTCGGATCGATCGAGCATTGCTTCGCTACCGCTGAACGAAATGACGAGCGTCCATGCGGTCGTCGAGAGAGCGCCTTCCGGTAGCGTGTGCGGCTCTCGTCGGAACGCGTGCGCGTGCGCGAACAGCTCCGCGGCTGTGTGGCTCACGATTTCCATCGTCATTGGCTTCAGCGCCGATGTAGCCACGGCATCGCGGCAGGCAGCGGCGCCCGCGTTGGCGAAATGCAGCGAGAACGCACGCAGAGACTGCGGCGCGGGAAACGTGCGCAAATTGATTTTCGTGATGACGGCCAGCGTGCCGAGCGATCCGATCAGCAGCTTGTGAAGATCGTAGCCGGTAACGTTTTTAACGACGCGGCCGCCGCTCTTGCCCGCAACGCCATCGCCCGTGACGAATTCCATGCCCAGCACAAAATCGCGCGGCGTGCCGTACATCTGTCGCAACGGCCCTTCGACGCCGGAAGCGATCGTGCCGCCGATTGTGGCGCGCGTCATGAACGGGACGCCATGCGGGAGAAACTGCCCGTGCTGATTCAAATGTTGCTGAAGCTTGCAGAGCAAAACTCCCGGCTCGACGCTCAACGTCAGGTCGCCCGGATCGTATGCCACGATTTTATTCAGGCGCGTCAGATCGAGCGCCACATCATATTGGCGCGGCGGAAGTCCGATACCGATCTTCGTGCGTGCGCCGCAAGATAGGATGGCCAGCTTTTCGGCGGCGGCGAATTTCACGATCTCGACGATTTCTTCAGTCGACGAGGGCTGGACCGCAACGCTGGGAGTGATGCCGTCAACCGCGTAATCGCCAAGTTTTTCGGGATCAGCGCTGAACGCCGATCTGCCGACGAGCGCTTCCAGCCGGGACACGGCGCCGGCGGCGGGCGTGCTCATGCGACGGACACCTCGGACTGCTTCTGCGCGCGAGGGCGCGGCCGAATCTCGCCGCAGCCTTTCGCCGAGGGGAAGATTTTCTCGGGGTTGAGCAGGCCGATTGGGTTAAACGCGTTGCGCACCCGCTTCATCAATTCCAGCTCGGCTTCCGTGAACATCAAGGGCATCAGCCGGTCTTTCTCCATGCCCACGCCATGTTCGCCGGTAATTGTTCCGCCAGCCGCGACGCAATATTCGATGATTTCGTCCGAAGCCGCCACGGCGCGGCGAAATTGCTCCTTATCGCGCGCGTCAAACGGCACGATGGGGTGCAGATTGCCATCGCCCGCGTGGAAAATGTTGCCGATCTCAAATCCGTATTTCTTCCCGATCTCCTCGATGCGCCGCAGCGTCGCCGGCAGTTTCGTGCGCGGAATCACGCCATCCTGCACGTAATAGGAAGGGCTCAGCCGCCCGACCGCCGCGAAAGCGTTCTTGCGCCCCTTCCAAAGCAGGTCGCGTTCGCGTGAATCGCGCGCGGCGCGAACCTCGCGTGCATGATGTGCGCGGCAAACGTCGGCGACCTGCTCGCTCTGCACCGCCGCGGCCTCGCGCAATCCATCCACATCAATCAGCAGCACGGCGGCGCTATCCGTCGGATAGCCCGCGTGAATATACGCTTCGATCGCGCGCAACGACCATCCGTCCAGCATCTCGCACGCCGCAGGAGTAATCCCGCGCGCGGTAATGTCTGCGACCGTTTCGGTGCAGTCCTCAACGCGATCGAAAATCGCGAGCAGCGTTTTCGTCTCCTCGGGCAATCGCGTTAGCTTCACGGTGATTTCCGTCACGAGGCCGAGCGTGCCTTCGGAGCCGACAAAAAGCCCGGTCAAATCATATCCCGGCGCGTCAACGGCGGAGCTTCCGATGCGCACCATTTCGCCCGTCGGCAGCACCACCTGCATTCCCAGCACGTGATTCGTCGTCACGCCGTAAGCGAGCGTGTGCGGTCCGCCGGAATTTTCCGAGACGTTGCCGCCGATCGTGCACGCCTTCTGGCTCGAGGGATCCGGCGCGAAATGCAATCCCAGATGCGCCACAGCCGCGCTCAGGTCCGAATTCACCACGCCCGGCTGCACCACCGCGCGCTGATTTTCCGCATCCACCTGCAAAATGCGATTCATGAGCGAGAAAACGGTAAGAATTCCTCCCGTCCGCGCCAACGCGCCGCCGGAAAGACCCGTGCCCGCGCCTCGTCCCACCAGAGGCGTATTGAAACGGTTTGCCAGCGCGACGAGCGCCGCAACTTGATCGGCGTTTTGCGGGAAAACCACGCAGTCCGGCCGCGCCACTTCCACCGACCCGTCGTATTCGTAGAGGAGAAGGTCCTCGGGCTTATGGAGGACGTTTTCAGCGCCGAGAAGTTTTTGCAGTTCGGCTAGAAGCTGCGCATCCATGCTGAAACAATCTCACAAAACGCGGCGGAATGCGAATTCCGCCGCGGCCGGAGACTTATACCCAGCTATAGCCGTGATCTTTCAGCGGCAGCGTGCGAATTCGCACGCCGGTCGCGGCATAGATTGCATTGGCGATGGCCGGCAGCACCGGCGGCAGAGCCGGTTCGCCCAGGCCGGTGGGCGAATATTGCGTCTTCACGAAGTCGATCTGGATTTCCGGCGGCGCTTCCTGGATGCGCACCGGCTGCACATCGATGAAGTTGCTCTGCACGGCCGCGCCCTTTTCGAACGTGATCTCGTAGCCCATGATGTGGCTCATGGCTTCGATCACCGCGCCTTGCGAGAGGTTCACGGCTGGCCCTGGATTAATCACCTGGCTGCCGATGTCGCCGACGATCCAGATTTTGTTCACCTTGATGCTTTTGTCGGCGTTCACGGTCACGTCTGCCACTGACGCGAAATAGCCGAGATGGCTGAAGTGGCACCCGGCGCCCATGCCGCGGCCCTTTGCCGCTGTGCGATTGTGCCAGTTCGAATTGATCGCGATCTGCCGCAATACGCCCTGCATGCGCGGCGCGTCGAATTCAGGTCCGGGCCCGCGCCCGCCCGCGCCGGCGGTCGGCGCCAGCGGTGTATTCCCCATGAACGCGATGCGGAAGTCGATCGGGTCTTTCCCGGCCGCCTCCGCGAGCTCGTCGATAAACGACTGAAACACGAACGCGATCGCATTGCTCCGCGGCGCCCGCATCGCGCCCGTAGGAATGCCGCAGGGAATCAACGAATATTGCGTCGCATAGTTTGCTACGAAGCGGGCAGGGAATTCGTCCGGGCCGATGTCGCCCGATGGCACGAATCGCCCGTCGCGGCCGTAGCTGACGAAATGATTGTGCCACGCGACCAAATTCCCCGAAGCATCCACGCCGCCCCTCAAATAGTGAAATCCGCCAGGACGATAGAAGTCATGCTGCATATCGTCTTCGCGCGTCCAAAGCAATTTCACCGGAACGCCCGGCACCTGCTTGGCGATCCACGAAACCTCCGCCACGTAATCGTTGGTAAGCCGTCGCCCGAAACCGCCACCGATTCGGAACTGATGCATCGTGATCGCCGAAGCGTCAATGCCGATCGTCCGTGCGGCCACTTGCAACCCTTGATCGGGTGTCTGGCTCGGCGCCCAAAGCTCGAGCTTGCCGTCCTCATAGCGGCCCGTGCAATTTTGCGGTTCGAGCGGCACGTGCGCGATAAACGGGTAGCTGTACGCCGCTTCGACCTTTTTCGCCGCGCCTTGCAGCGCCGCCTCCACATCGCCATCGGAGCGTAGCGTGGCTTGCGGCGTCTGCTTCGAGAACGCTTCCGCCGCCGCAGCAAAACCCGCGCTGCTCTGCGCAGCCGTCGGCCCCTCGTCCCACTGAATTTGCAGCCTTTGCCGCGCCGTATTGGCGTGGTACCACGTATCGGCCACCACCGCCACGCCGCCGAGCAAGCCGGTCAGATCAGTCCCGCCATCCACCGTGAACGCGTATTTGACGCCGGGCATCGCCTTGATTTCGTCCAGGTTCGCGCTCACCACCTTGCCGCCGTAAACCGGGCACTTCTGAAAGACGGCGTAGAGCATTCCCGGCAGCTCGAAATCAATCCCGTATTGCGGCACGCCCGTAACGATCTTCTTGTTGTCGACGCCCTTCACCGTCGTCCCGATGATCTTGTAATCTTTCGGGTCCTTCATCTTCAGCGTCGCCGGATCGGGCGGCGTCAGCGTTGCAGCCTTCGCGGCAAGCTCGCCATAGCCGAGCGATTTGCTGCTACCCGCGTGCATCACGCGCCCCGAAGCGGTGGTGCATTCGGTTTCGGGCACATTCCACGTTTGCGCCGCGGCCATGATCAGCATTTGCCGCGCTCCCGCGCCCACTTGCCGCAGCGGAACCCAATTGGTCGGCGTCGCCGTGCTGCCGCCCGCCACTTGCGGGCCATATTTGGCTTGATCGATATCCGCCTGCTGAATACGAACGTTCTTCCAGTCGATATCGAGTTCCTCGGCGATCAGCATCGGCAGCATCGCCTTCACGCCCTGACCCTCTTCGGGATTCTTCGCCATGATCGTGGCGATGCCGTCCGGCGCAATTGTGATAAACGAACTCGGCAGCAGGCGCTCTTGCCGGAAACCCTGCGCCAACATCCTCGTCACCGGCTCCGCATAATACGCAAGCAGCATCCCGCCACCCGCGATCGCGCTTACGCGGAAGAAGGACCGCCGGCTCATCATTTTCTTTCCGGGCTTTGGGGACATCGAGGGAGCGGTTGCCATCTTCTCCTCCTTCAGCTGCCGTGCCCGTTGTGGGACGGCGCGGTTTTCGCGGCGACGGCGAGCGCCGAAGCGCGGTGAATGGCCTGCCGAATGCGCAGATACGTTCCGCAGCGGCAAATGTTCCCCGTCATCTGGTCTTCGATTTCTTTCTCGGTCGGCTTCGGGTTCTTCGCCAGCAGCGCCGCGGCGGACATGATTTGTCCCGCCTGGCAATAGCCGCACTGCGGCACGTCAACTTCCTGCCACGCAATCTGCAGCGGATGCTCGCCATCCGCGGAAAGTCCTTCGATTGTCGTGATCGGCACGCCGTCCGCTTGCGAGACAAACGTCTGGCAAGCGCGCACGGCCTGTCCGCGGAAGTGAATGGTGCAGGCGCCGCACATTCCGATGCCACAGCCGTATTTCGTGCCTTTCAGGTTCAGCATGTCCCGCAAAACCCACAGCATGGGCATGTTCGCGGGCGCGTCCACGGTCGTCGTCTTTCCGTTGACGATTAGCTTGTAGGGCATTTTGCACCTCCGAGCAAAAGGCAGGTCCGAATCGCTGGACACAAAGAGCCGATCGCAAAGACTGTACTACCGCCCCGAGAACCCGTCAATTCACCCTGCGTTTCTTTGCGAATCCTTGGCGACTCCCGCGAACGGCTCACCCTGCACACCTGATGCAGCAACAGAGTGCTTGTATCGACGAAGTGCCCGCTCTTTTTGCGGGCCCCTGCCCTCGAATCATCAGCATTGACAACAACACCGCTCGGGAGGTACAAAAAGCGCATCGATAAAGCTGGGTAGCAGGTCAAGACGGCCCCTCGCATTTTTAGCTCTCACTAACGGCTCCATAACTGAGTCTCATCAGCCCACCAGGAGGACTTTTTATGAGCAAAGCCCTTTTGCCCGGTTCCCAGCTCATTCTGCGGGGGGAGAAGCTGAAGAGGCCCGGGATAGCGGACCGACCTTTATCGGAGCCGAATCGACGCAAAAAATACAAGCTTCCTTGAGCGGTCGGAAAGTGACACGTGTAGCTGCCGACGAGCGGAAAGGTTGATTGCGATGACTGCGAAAAAATGCCACGCACCACAATGGATTTTGCTGATAGCTATCGGACTCACGCCACACTCTCTTTTTGCGCAACAGTCATCGGGCGCGCCCGGTAAAAGTCCGGCACAGCGGTCGTCCATTACCCGCGTCGGATGTCAGTCTTGCGCTGCCAGCCTTCGAATTATGGCGGATATGAATTGCACTGTTGCCGTCGATGGCGAAAAGGTAGGCACCATCGCTCAGGACGCCGGAAAAACGGTCGAAGTCGCCCTCGGCGAACACATGGTCGTGGCCCAGTCCGGACAGCTGAAGTGGCAAACCACCCTCACGGTCGATAAAGCCGGCCAGCGCCTCATCCAAACGGACTTGCAATCCGTTCTAAGAGCCCAAGCCTGGCAGGGTGATTGGTACGCCGAAGTCTACTACAACCAACCACCACCGGCGGCAGGCTTACCCACCTCATACTATTTTGAGTCGTTTGAAATCAAGGTCAGCGGCCAAAGCTGCGCAATCGATCACGCAAGCGGCTTTGTTATTGCCGCCGCGCCTCCCAACTCTTATCCAGCGACGCACAACTACAGCGCTTGCAGGGTGGATAATGACCGCTCGTTGACCGATAACATAGTGAAGGCAACTCTGGAAGGGACTGATCGCACCTTGGCATTTAACTCGATTTGGACTAGGCAGCAGTGCTCTCTTCCTCTTACAGATCCGGCCTCAGCCAAACAAGCCAGCGCCAAAGCCCGTGCGGATGCGCAGAATGCCGCGGATCAGGCGAAACGCGAAATCATCTCGCGCTGGCAGGGTGAATGGTCCGGCGAGATCTCCCACGACAACTACGTCGAGAACTCAACATCCTATGCCACCAATAGAGTTGCTCTTACGATTCAAGTGCAGAGCGACGGCTCGTGTTCGGTGATAGAGGAATGGAGCAACACGTTCCACTACCACGGTGGAGACGACGACAACCCCACCGAAAGTACGAACACTTACCAATGCAATGTGGTCGATGGACAAAAGCTTCATCTTGATAACGGCAACTTCTCTGACGTTTCTTACACCTACCCCGGAAACGCAGTAGTCAACGTGAACGCAATTGGAGTGGCGGGGCAGATCGACCTCGTGCGTCACTAGGGATCTGCGTCGCCAGAAAGACGGCGCAAATGAGCCGTGGCAAAGAACAAACCATTTCCGGGCCCATTCGCAACCCCTGTCTGGTCACCGTGAGCTTCGAGCGGCCCGGACTCAGGGGAGGATGTCACCACAGCATACATACCAGATTATCGATCCCTTGATATGACGTGACGGTGCGCCCAACTGCGTCTTTGTATGTGAGCTTATAGCCGTAAGCGTGACCCGGTATAGGAGTTGCCGAGCATCCTACAGCGTAATAACTCCCGTACGCATCGAGCTGTCGCTCGGTTCCGCCCGGCTCCAAGTCCATGGAATACATGATTGTGCCACGCTCGCTATCCTCGTCGTAAGGTCCCCAGTAAGCGTGGATTCTCTCGCCGCAATTGTTGGTAATCACGAGATAGTCTGTATCGTTCGAATCAGTGTCGATTTCCTCGTTTACGCAGGCGTCAAGAATTTCCACCTGATCGTCTTGGGCATTAGCTTGGCGGGGGCGGGCTACTTTCAACGTCGTAATCACGAAGACTCCTACAAGAAAAATACATGTTGCTGCTTTGTGCGAAACGGGCATCATCGCCTCCTTTAGAGTGGGTTTAAGGGGCCGATAAAATCATTTCGGTTAGCGTGTCGCACTTTGGCGGTCTGTCAGAAGGACAGTAAACCCTGTGATGTTCTTGCAGCCCGATACAACGTCTCCGCCTTTCATCTCCCTGTCGAGATAAAGTGCGCTTCACGGTGTCAGTTGAGCTGCTCTACGCTAAATCTGACAACGACAGCGGTTACGTCCGCAAACGTATTTCGAAGTTGCAACTTGCAGTCTGGTGCCAGTCCGCCGCCGTAAGTTACAAGTTGCCAGCGAAACTGAATTGCGTCATCGCCTTGTGCAGCGGCCCAGTCAGACCACGGCTTATCATTTGCCGTCGCTGATACCGCGTCGGTCAAAATGATCATGAACAATAAGGCGAACAGCCGAACTCTCCGGGTCACCATGACAGCAGCTCCTACCTTTTTCAGACAGTCGATGGCAACCGGCCTACTGC
>Ga0335074_10005497_pt1 | contig 17531 bp, 13 predicted proteins | sample Lox_Sample_23_FD_206715 | JGI IMG/M metagenome (GOLD analysis project Ga0335074, IMG submission 206715) | Soil microbial communities from Loxahatchee National Wildlife Refuge, Florida, United States - Lox_Sample_2.3 | ecosystem: Environmental > Terrestrial > Soil > Wetlands | place: USA... | reverse complement strand
CGGCCCGCGAACCGGAGCGCGCGATGAGAACCGTGTCCGTCGTTGGCATCGGATCCGGCAACCCTGAGCACCTGACCGTCCAGGCGATCAACGAGCTGACTGCCGCTGACGTGGTGTTCATGCTGGACAAGGGCGAGGAGAGGCAGAGCCTCATCGATGTGCGGACGCAGATCTGCGACCGGTACGTCACCGGTGGCTGCCGGATCGTTACCGCCGCCGACGCGCAGCGTGACCGGGACGCCACGCAGTACACCGCAGCCGTCGAGGACTGGCGGGTACGCCGCGCGGAGATCTACGAGCGGCTGCTGACAGAGGATCTCGGCGACGACGGCCGGGGCGTGTTCCTGGCGTGGGGCGACCCGGCGCTGTATGACAGCACGCTGCACGTGCTGGGCGAGGTGCGGGCGCGCGGCACTGTCCGCTTCGACCTGCGGGTGGTCCCCGGCATCAGCAGCGTGCAGGCTCTGGCCGCCCAGCACCAGATCAGCCTGACCAGGACCGGCCGGCCGCTGCACATCACGACGGGACGGCGGCTGGCGGCTGAGGGCTTTCCGGCGTACAGCGACGACGTCGTCGTCATGCTTGACGCGCGGTTCGCGTTCCGCGTCGCGGACGCCGACGACGAGATCTACTGGGGCGCTTACGTCGGCACGCCGGACGAGATCCTGATCGCCGGCCGGGTGGCCGACGTCGCTGACCGCATCGCGGCCGAGCGGGAGGCGGCCCGGCAGCGGCACGGCTGGATCATGGACACCTACCTACTGCGCCGGGCTGGTGACGCGGCCGGGGACGCCGGATGACGACGCCAGCACTGGCCAGCGGGCTAACGGTCCTGATCCTCGGCGGTACCAGCGAGGCACGCGAGCTGGCGGGCTGCCTGGCCATCCGGCCGGGCCTGCGGGTGATCTCCTCGCTGGCCGGCCGCGTCCGTGACCCGGCCCTGCCAGCCGGCGAGGTCCGGGTCGGCGGGTTCGGCGGTGCCGAAGGCCTGGCCGCATGGCTGTCAGAGGAGCGGATCGGCGCGGTCATCGACGCAACGCATCCATTCGCCGCAGGCATCTCGGCCAACGCCGCTGCCGCCTGCGGCCGGGCCGGCGTCCCGCTGCTGCGAGTGGTCCGCCCCCCGTGGCAGCCGGGCGACGGCGATGACTGGCACGAGGCAGCCTCCCTAGAGGAAGCGGCGCGGCTGCTGCCGGGACTCGGGGACCGGGTGTTCCTCACAACCGGCCGCCAGGGCCTGTCGGCGTTCGCCGCGCTGCGGGACATCTGGTTCCTCATCCGCTGCGTGGATCCGCCTTCGAAGCCGATGCCGCCACAGCGCGAGGTGGTCCTGGCGCGCGGCCCCTACGACGCTGCCGCCGAGCGCGTGCTCATGCGCACGCACCGGATCGGAGTCCTGGTGACCAAGAACAGCGGCGGCGAGCTGACAGTAGGCAAGCTGGCCGCTGCCCGCGGCCTCGGCATCCCCGTCGTCATGATCCGCCGTCCGGAGCTGCCGGACGCGCCGGGCTGTGCCTCGGCCGCAGATGCCGAGAACTGGCTGCTGCGCCAGCTTCGCCGTAGTGGCGCGGCGTGAACACGACCGCCCGGCCCTCGCGCTCCGCCACCCGGGTCGCGCTGGAGCCGACGATGACAAGTGTGGACATGTCCACGTCCGCGGCGCCCAGCTCGCCCAGCGTGATCACCTGCAATCGCTCGCCGTCGCGGCCTACCGCGCGGCCGATGATCACCGGCGTCGCCGGACTGCGGTGGCGCAGGATCAGCTCGGCGACGGCCGCGAGCTGCCAGGTCCGTGACCGGGACGCGGGGTTGTAGAGCGCGAGGGCCAGGTCGGCGGCTGCGGCGTGCTCGACCCGGTCCGCGATCACCGGCCACGGCTTCAGCCGGTCCGACAGACTGAGCACACAGTAGTCGTGGCCGAGTGGTGCGCCGGCTCTGGCCGCGACGGCCTGCGCGGCGGTGACGCCGGGCAGCACGGTGACCGGCACGCCGGCCCAGCGTTCGCCGCCGGTTACCGCCTGCTCCAGGACGGCCGCCGCCATCGCGAACACGCCCGGGTCGCCGGAGGACACGACCGCGACCCGGCGACCCTCGGCCGCCAGATCCAGCGCCAGCACGGACCGCTCGGCCTCGACCGTGTTGCCGGACGCGTGGCGTTGCTGTCCGGGCCGCACCGGGACGCGCGCCAGGTACGGCCGGTAGCCCACCAGATCGGTGGCTCCGGCGATGGCGGCCTCTGCTTCCGGCGTCAGCCAGGCGGGATCGCCAGGCCCCAGCCCGACGATCACCACACCCGGCTTCGTGACCTCGCGGTGGCCACGGCCGGCGACCAGCGCGAGTGACATGTACGGAACCCGGCCCGGGTCCACCCCGGCCAGCGGCTCGACCCGCTCACCGTCGCGTCCGGCCCGCTCGACGTACAGCGCCCGGTCCAGCAGCCCGGCCTGCTCAAGCGCGGCGCGCACTTTGCCGAACGTGCGGCCCAGCTTAAGCACCGCCACCGCATCGGTTCCGGCCAGGCGGGCCCGGAGCTCACTGTCAGGGAGTGTGCCCGGCAGCACCGTCAGGGTCTCGTCGTGCTGGACAAGCGGCACCGACACGGCCGCCGCCGCGGCCGAAACCGACGAGATGCCGGGCACGATCACCGACTGGAATTGCCCGCTGAGGCGCTCATGGAGATGCAGGTACGACCCGTAGAAAGACGGGTCGCCCTCGCACAGGACCACAACATTCCGGCCCTCGCGCAGATGGCGCGCGAGCCGCTCGGTCGCCTCGGCGTAGAACTCGGCCATCGCGCCCTCGTACCCGCCCGGATGATCGCTGCCCTCCGTGGTCACCGGATAGCGGAGCACCTCCTCGGTCTGCCCGGCGCGCAGGTAGGGAACGGCGGCCGCCCGTGCGATGCTGCGGCCGTGCGCGGCACAGTGGTAGGCGATGACGTCGGCCGCCGTGATCAGCCGGGCCGCCCGGACCGTGACCAGTTCCGGGTCACCAGGCCCTACTCCGACGCCGGTGATCTGCCCGGGACGCCCGCTCACTCCGGATCTCCGGCTAGCGCGTTCACGGCCGCAGCGGTCATCGCCGAGCCGCCGCGCCGCCCGTGCACCGTCAGGTAGGGCACGCCGCGTGACCGGGACGCCAGTGCCGCCTTGGACTCGGCCGCGCCGACGAAGCCGACCGGGATTCCGATGATCGCCGCCGGCCGCGGCGCGCCGGAGCCGAGCAGCTCCAGCAACCGGAACAGGACGGTCGGGGCGTTGCCGATGGCGACCACTGACCCGCCCAGCTGGTCGCCCCACAGGTCGACGGCGGCCGCGGACCGGGTAGTGCGAAGGCGCGCTGCCAGTTCCGGCACCCGTGAGTCCGGCAGCGTGCAGACGACCGGGTTGCTGGCCGGCAGCCGGGACCGGGTGATTCCGCCGGCCACCATCACCGAGTCGCACAGGATGGGCGCGCCGGCGGCTAGCGCTGACCGGGCGGCGGCGCCGGCGCCCGGTGACCAGGCGACGTCGCAGGGCAGGTCGGTCATCCCGCAGGCGTGGATCATCCGCACGACCACGGGCTCGAGGTCGGGCGGGATCATGCTCAGGTCGGCCTCGGACCGGATGATCGCGAAAGACTGGCGGTAGATCAGCGCGCCGTCCCGCTGGTACTCAAGATGGGCAGGCCCGGCGTTGCTCTCGGCCCCGGCGCTGCGGCCTAGCCTGGTCGGCGGGATTCTGCTGGTCATGACGTTCCGCCGACCGCGAGGCGGGCGGGCCGCCCGCCGATCTGGACGCTGTCCGGCCCGGTCGCGACGATCAGGTCAGCATCGGACGGCGCGCCGCAGCCACGTGGGCAGCCAACCCAGTGCGTGCGCGGGTGACCGGGCAGCGTCCGGGCCAGAGCGCGGACGTCGGCAACTGACCGGCTGCAGGCCATGCCGCTGCACGCGCTGACACCGGCCATCGGGTCGTCGTCGCTTAGCAGCAGGCCTGAGTCGGCCAGGCAGGCGGCTGCGGCAGCGGGCGCGGCCGAGAGGGGGATGACGATGCGGCCGGCTGCAGCCAGCCGGAGCACGTCGCCGCGGCGCAGCAGCGACCCGGCCAGCGTCACCTGCGCGGCGCTCAGCCGGCCGAGCCGGGCCCCTGCGATCAGCACGTCGCGCCCGGCGAGCCCGATGACGCCCAGCGGCAGCCGGCCCTTGTCACCCGGCGCAGCGGGGCCGGTCGTACTTCCGATGGCTGCGGCTACCGCCGCGCCGCCGCCCGGCAGGTCGCGGATCCGGGCCGCATTCGTGCCCACCCCGAGACCGACGGCGGCCCGGGCCGCTGCGGCCGCCGCGCAGGCCGCAGCCCGCACCGGCAGCCGCAGCCCGGCGAACTGCCCGGCGATGAACAGCTCAGCCTGCGGTCCGGCCCGGCGCAGGCCGACGTCGCTCCGGGCGAGCCCAGCACCACCGGTCCCGTCATCGACGGCGAACACAAACCGCCCAGGCAGCTTCGCCAGCACCGGATCGGCCACGATCGCGGCGTCGAGTGACCGCACCAGCCTGCGCACGGGCGGCCGGTGCCCGAGACCGGACAGCGGGCTGGCAGTGATGTTCCTGGCCCGGTCGTGCGGTCCGGACGGCAGCAGCCCCGCCCGCGTGGCGCGGCTGGCCAGCGCGGCGCCCGTGCCCGGCTGGAGGCCACGGATCTGTACGTTGCCTCGCGCGGTGAGGTCCACGTTCCCGTCGCCGAGCTCACCGGCCAGTGCCGCGATGGCGGACCACTGCCGGCTGCTGACGTACCCGCCCGGCAGCCGGATGCGTGCGACGTCGCCGTCACGCGCAGGGTGGAGCGTCAGCATGCCGGGACACGCGTCGACCGCTGGCTGCACCGGCACCTCCGCCCTGTGAGTCTGCAATCCCGTGCTCGGTGGCCGGACGCTGCCTGCGGTCCGGCGGCACTCGAAGCGCATCATAGGCAACCACCCGGTGGGCCTGCCACGTCGCTGCGCCCAGGTCCTGCCCTGGCCGCCGTAGTACAGTCAGGTCCTAACGCGACAGCTAGCGGAGGAAGCCGGTGCGAATCCGGCGCGGTCCCGCCACTGTCACCGGGAAGCAAACCCCATCTGTAGTCACGGCCCATACGGGCTGGAAGGCCGGGGCGCGCGCTGATCCGGGAGCCAGGACACTCCGGCTGTCGCGACCGTCAACTGGGGCGAGGACCCCGGGAGGAGGTTGCGTGGAAGACGACCGTCTGTGCACGGTGGCGCTGCTATCCACGTCAGATACCGATCTGCTCGCCGCCCGGTCGAGCGGTGCCCGGTACCGGCTCGCAAACCCGGCCCGGACTCTGCCGGACGACCTTCCCGCCGTGCTGGACGGCTCCGACGTTGTGGTGGTGCGCCTGCTCGGCGGCGAAGAAGCATGGCGCGAGGGCCTGGCCCGGCTGCGGGCGCAGGACCGCCCGGTCATCGTCGTCAGCGGCGAGCAGGCACCCGACGCCGCCCTCATGGCGCTCTCGACTGTCCCGGCTGGGATCGCCGCGCAGGCGCACGCCTACCTGGCCCACGGGGGCACGGTGAACCTGCGCGAGCTCGCGCGGTTCCTGACCGACACCGTCATGCTCGGTGGCACCGGGTTCGCGCCGCCGCAAGCCGCCCCGCCGTGGGGTATCCGCGACCTGCAGCATGGCGACGCGAATACGATCCGGCCGGCTGGCGATGCGCCCGTCATTGGCATCGTCTACTACCGTGCGCACGAGTTGGCGGGCAACACCGCGTTCATCGACGCACTGGCGGCCGCGGTCAGCGCCGCCGGGGGCAGGCCGCTGCCGGTCTGGTGCGGCAGCCTCCGGTCCGCCGAGCCGGATCTGCTGGAGACGCTGGCGACGGCGGACGTGCTGATCGTCACCGTGCTGGCGGCGGGAGGCAGTGCCGCGGCGCTGGCGCAGGCGGGCGGCAACGACGAGGCCTGGGACGCCGGGGCCATCGCTGCCCTCGACGTACCCGTCGTGCAGGCGCTGTGCCTGACGACACCGCGGGCGCAGTGGGCGGCCGCCGACGGCGGCCTCAGCCCGCTGGATGCCGCCACCCAGGTCGCGATCCCCGAATTCGACGGGCGGCTCATCAGTGTCCCGTTCTCGTTCAAGGAGATAGGCGAGGACGGGCTGTCGGTCTACGTCGCCGATCCCGAGCGCGCGGCGCGCGTGGCCGGCCAGGCCATGGCACTCGCCCGGCTGCGTCACACCAGCCCGGCGGATCGCCGGGTCGCCGTCGTGCTGTCCTCGTACCCCACCAAGCACGCGCGGATCGGCAACGCCGTCGGCCTGGACACACCCGCCAGCGCGGTTGCGCTGCTGCGGGCGCTCCGCGGGGCGGGCTACGACATGGGCCCGCTGGCCGGGCCAGGCGCGCTGCCGGGCATCGAGCCGCCGGACGGCGATGCGCTCATACATGCCATCATCGCGGCGGGCGGCCAGGACCCGGACTGGCTGACCAGCCAGCAGCTGTCCGAAGCGGTCGTGCGCATCCCGGCCGCGCAATACCGGGACTGGTTCGCGCAGCTGCCCGCGAGCCTGCGCCAGACGATGGAGGACGCGTGGGGCCCGCCGCCGGGCGAGCTGTACGTCGACCGGTCCCATAACGCCGAGGGTGAACTCGTCCTCGCCGCGCTGACGGCTGGAAACGTCGTCCTGCTGGTCCAGCCGCCCCGCGGCTTCGGCGAGAACCCGATCGCGATCTATCACGACCCGGGTCTGCCGCCGAGCCACCACTACCTGGCGGCCTACCGCTGGCTGGAGGCCGGCTTCGGCGCGCACGCCGTTGTGCATCTCGGCAAGCACGGGACGCTGGAATGGCTGCCGGGCAAGAGCCTCGGGATGTCCGCCGAGTGCGCGCCCGACGCGGTCCTCGGCGATCTGCCGCTGATCTACCCGTTCCTGGTGAACGACCCTGGCGAGGGCACGCAGGCCAAGCGGCGCGCGCACGCGACGATCGTCAGCCACCTGGTGCCGCCGATGACCCGCGCGGAAACCTACGGCGACCTGGCCCGGCTCGAGCAGCTCCTCGACGAGCACGCCAGCATCGCCGCGCTCGACCCGGCCAAGCTGCCCGCGGTCAGGGCGCAGATCTGGACGCTCATCCAGGCCGCGCGGCTAGACCATGACCTCGGCCTGGATTCCCGCCCGCACGACGCCGAGTTCGACGAGTTCGTTCTGCACGTGGACGGCTGGCTGTGCGAGGTCAAGGACGCCCAGATCCGGGACGGGCTGCACGTGCTCGGCGCGGCGCCCACCGGGCCGGAACGGGTCGGGCTGGTGCTGGCGATGCTGCAGGCGCGGCAGGTCTGGGCGGGCGAGGCGGGCGCGCTGCCGGGCCTGCGGGAGGCGCTGGGCCTGGACGAGAGCGGGAGCGCCAGCCGGGCGGAAACGGACCGGGCTGAGGCGACCGCCCGGGCCCTGGCCGAGGCCATGGAGGAAACGGGATGGCGTCCGGACGCGGCCGACGAGGTGGTCGCGGCGGTTCTCGGCCGTACCGCCGACGCGGTCTCCCAGCTGCTGGTCTTCGCGGCGACGGAAATCGTGCCGCGGCTGGCGCAGACCAGCGGCGAGATCACCGCCGTGCTGCACGCGCTGGACGGCGGGCACGTGCCGGCGGGGCCGAGCGGCTCGCCGCTGCGCGGCCTGATCAACGTGCTGCCGACCGGCCGCAATTTCTACGCCGTCGACCCCAAGGCAGTACCGTCCCGGCTGGCCTGGGACACCGGCGTCCAGCTGGCGGACTCGCTGCTGGCCCGTTACCGGGAAGAGACCGGCGAGTGGCCCGCCTCGGTTGGCCTGTCGGTCTGGGGAACGGCGGCGATGCGCACCGCGGGAGATGACATCGCCGAGGTGCTGGCTCTGCTCGGCGTCCGGCCCTGCTGGGATGAGGCCAGCAGGCGGGTCACCGGACTGGAGGTCATCGGCCTGGCTGAACTCGGCCGTCCGCGGATCGACGTCGTCGTCCGGATCAGCGGTTTCTTCCGGGACGCGTTCCCGCACGTGGTCACGCTGCTCGACGACGCGGTCACCCTGGTGGCGGGGCTAGATGAGGACCCGGCCGACAACCTCGTGCGCGCACACGTGCTGGCCGACCTGCAACATCACGACGACGTGCGGCGGGCTACCAGCCGGGTCTTCGGCTCGGCACCCGGAACCTACGGCGCCGGGCTGCTGGCCGCGCTCGACAGCCAGTCCTGGCGAGACGACAGCGACCTCGCCGAGATCTACGCACTGTGGGGCGGGCATGCCTACGGCCGGGGACTGGACGGCCGGGCCGCGCGGGCGGACATGGAGGCCGCCTACCGGCGGATCGCCATCGCGGTCAAGAACACCGACACCCGGGAGCATGACATCGCCGACTCGGCCGACTACTACACCTTCCACGGCGGGATGGTCGCCACCGTCCGGGCGCTGACCGGCAGCGCTCCACGCGCGTACGTCGGTGACAGCACCCGGCCCGACCACGTGCGCACCCGCACGCTGACCGAGGAATCGGCCCGGGTGTTCCGCTCGCGCGTGGTCAACCCGCGCTGGATCGACGCCATGAAACGGCACGGGTACAAGGGCGCGTTCGAGCTCGCAGCCACGGTCGACTACCTCTTCGGCTGGGACGCCACCACCGGCGTGATCACGGACTGGATGTACGAGCAGCTCGCCGCCAGCTACGTCTTCGACCCCGGTACCCGCAAGTTCCTGGAGGAAAGCAACCCGTGGGCGCTGCGCGGCATCACCGAGAGATTGCTCGAGGCCGCCGACCGTGGCCTGTGGGCAGCACCAGAAGACGTCACTATCAGCCAGCTCAAGGATGTCTACCTCGACGTCGAGGGGCAGCTGGAGGAAGCCCAGCCGGGAGATGACCGCCGATGACTCCCCCGCCGCAGGTTCCTGAGATCGCTGAGTCCTGGCCTGGGCCGGCCGCCGCGGCGGCACCGTCGCCTGCAACGCTGCCGTTCGCCGCCGTCGTCGGCCAGGAAGACGCGCGACTGGCACTGCTGCTCGGCGCCGTCGACCCCGGCATCGGCGGCGTGCTGCTGAGCGGCGAGAAAGGCACCGCCAAGACCACGCTGGTCCGCGGCCTGGCGGCCTTGCTGCCCGGCATTGCCGTCGTTCCCGGGTGCCGGTTCTCCTGCGATCCGGCCGCGCCGGATCCCAGGTGCCCGGACGGCCCACACGTTCCCGGCACGGCCGCGGAGTACCGCCCGGCCCGCCTGGTCGAGCTGCCGCTCGGCGCGACCGAAGACCGGGTGGCCGGCAGCCTCGACGTCCCGCGCGTGCTGGCTGGGACGCCGACCGCCGGCGCATTCGTGCCGGGGTTGCTCGCCCAGGCCCACCGCGGCGTCCTGTATGTCGACGAGATCAACCTGCTACCCGACCACCTGGTCGACGTGCTGCTCGACGCCGCCGCCACCGGCGTCACCACGGTCGAGCGGGAAGGCGTCTCGCTCCGCCACGCCAGCCGGTTCCTGCTGGTGGGGACGATGAACCCGGAGGAAGGCGAGCTGCGGCCGCAGCTGCAGGACCGATTCGGGCTGGCCGTCGCCGTTGTCGCCAGCGCGGATCCGCATGAGCGTGCGGACGCGGTGCGGGCCCGGCTCCGGCACGACCTGCAGCCTGCCGCCGACGCCGCCGCCTATGAGCAGGCCAGCCAGGAACTGACCAGCAGAATCGCCGCCGCCCGCGTCCGGCTTGGCGAGGTCGGCCTGCCGGACACGGAACTGATCCGGATCACCACGGCCTGCGCTTCGCTGGGCGTGGACGGGCTGCGCGGTGACCTGGTCACCGCGCGGACCGCGGTCGCGCACGCGGCCTGGCGCGGCGACAGCACGGTGACCGGGCGCGACGTGCGGGAAGCGGCCAGGCTCGCGCTCCCGCACCGGCTGCGCCGCGGTCCCTTCGACAATCCCGGCCTCGATCAGGACCGGCTCGACGACGCACTCGGCAGCGAGGACGACCCTGAGCCACCGCCGGACGGCGACGGGGGCGGCCGGCCGGCCGATTCAGACAGCGACCCGTCACGCCAGCCCGAGCGGGGTGACCAGGGATCGTCACAAATCAGCCCGCCCCCGCCAGATCCCGCAACGGCGCATCCAGCCGAGAGCGGAACTCCGGCATGTGACAGCCCGGAGCAGCGAGCTCCAGCCCCGCCGGCGGGCCCGAGGATGGCCGCCGCTCCGGCCACCGCGTTCGCCGTCCGGCATCTGCAGGCAGCCGGGCTCGGCACCGGCTCAGGCGGCAACCGGTCGCGGTCACGCGGTGCCCGCGGCCGTCCTGCGGCCGCAATCGCGGCCAGCAGCCGCCCCGACCTTGTTCCCACGCTGCGTGCGGCCGCACTGGCCCGGCCCGGCGAGCCATTTCAGCTCACCAGCCAGGATCTGCGGCGCTGGCTCCGCCGCGGCCGCGAGGCAAACCTGGTGATTCTGCTGCTGGACACCTCAGGTTCCATGGCCGCCCGGCGGCGGAGCCAGACCGTCACCACCGTGGCGCTGTCGCTGCTGGCCGACTCCTACCGGCGGCGGGACCGGGTCGCGGTCCTGACCTTCCGTGGCCACACGGCCACGACTGTCGTGCCACCGACCAGATCGGTAGAGCTCGCAACGCGCAGGCTGCGCGACCTGCCCGTCGGCGGCCAGACGCCACTGGCCGCCGGCCTCGGCGCCGTCCGCGACCTGATCCGGCGCGAGCGCTGGCGCGACCCGGACCGGCGGCCGCTCCTAGTCGTCGTCACCGACGGCCGGGCTACCGGCGGCCCTGATCCCTTCGGGACCGCGCAGCACGCCGCCCGGCGGCTCGCCGGCGTCGCCAGCATCGTCGTCGACGCCGAGGACGGACCGGTGCGACTCGGCCTGGCCAGCCGGATCGCGGCCGACCTCGGCGCCGAGCTAGTCACCGTAACCGGGCTGGCATCAGCGAACCGGGCGCGGCGCGACGAGGCCGCACAGGAACTAGCCGCCGTGATCAAGGCGAAGGAGGCAGCCTGATGCCGCAAGGCAAGGTCACCGAGGTACCCGACGACGGGCTGACCACCCGGCAGCGGCGGGCCCTGCCGCTCCTGATCGTGCACACGGGCGACGGTAAGGGGAAGTCCACCGCGGCGTTCGGCCTGGCCCTGCGGGCCTGGACCGCGGGCTGGCCGGTCGGCGTCTTCCAGTTCACCAAGAGCCCGAAATGGAAGAGCGGCGAGGAAGCCGCACTCAAGTCACTCAGCAGTGTGCACGCGGCTACCGGCGAGGGTGGCCCGGTGACCTGGCACAAGATGGGCGAGGGCTGGTCCTGGCTGCGGACCCAGCCGGAAGACCACGAGAAGGCTGCGCGGGCCGGGTGGGAGCAGGTGAAGGCCGACCTGGCGGGCGAGCGGTACCGGCTGCTGATCCTGGACGAGTTCACCTACCCGGTGAGCAACGGCACCCTCGACGTGACCAAGGTCCTCGCCACCCTGGCCGCGCGGCCAGGCACTCAGCATGTCGTGATCACCGGGCGGCGGGCGCACCCGGATCTGGTCGCCGCCGCGGACCTGGTCACCGAGATGACCAAGGTCCGCCACCCCATGGACGCCGGGCGCAAGGGCCAGGCCGGCATCGAGTGGTGACGCCATGCTGAGATCACCTGCGCGGCTCGTCATCGCCGGGACCCGGTCGGGGGACGGCAAGACGACTGTCGCCACCGGCCTGATGTCCGCGCTGCGCGCCGCTGGACTGCGCGTGTCGGGGCACAAGGTGGGCCCTGACTACATCGACCCGAGTTACCACGCGGCCGCGACGGGCCGCCCGGGCCGCAACCTCGACCCGTGGCTGACCAGCGAGGACCTCATTGCCCCGCTGTTCCTGCACGGCGCGGAGGGCGCCGATATCGCGGTTATCGAAGGCGTCATGGGGCTGTTCGACGGGGCGTCCGGACGCGGGGATTTCGCCAGCACCGCGCATGTCGCCCGGCTGCTGGACGCGCCCATCATCCTCGTCGTGTCGGCCGGGGGCGCGGGCCGGTCAATCGCCGCCAGCGTGCACGGCTTCGCCCGCTACGACCCCGCCCTCCGGATCGCCGGAGTCGTGCTCAACCAGGTGTCCTCGCCGCGACACGAACAGATCCTGCGCGAGGCCATCGCAGACACCGGTATCCCGGTGATCGGTGCGCTCCCCGCCGAGGCGGTGCTGCACACGCCGTCACGGCATCTTGGCCTCGTGCCCGCGGCCGAGCGCGCGGCTGACGTGCGAGAGTGGCTCCCGGCCCTGACCGCGGTCATCGCCGGGCACCTCGACATCGAGCTGCTGACCGCCATCGCGAGGGCTGCGCCGCCACTGGCGGCTGCACCATGGTCCGCCTCGCTCCCCGCCAAAGCCGGCGCCGGAACGGGCGGGAAATCCGGCCCTCCGATCCGGCTGGCGGTCGCCGGCGGCCCCGCCTTTACCTTCGGCTACCCCGAGCATCGCGAACTGCTCGCCGCCGCGGGCGCGGAAGTCGCCGAGTTCGACCCCCTCGCCGACAACGCGCTCCCGGACGGAACCGACGCACTTGTCATCGGCGGCGGGTTCCCCGAGCTGTACGCCGCCGAACTCGCTGCCAACGACGCCATGCGGGCAGATATCGCGGGCCGGGCTGCCGCTGGAATGCCGGTCGTCGCCGAATGCGCGGGACTGCTCTGGCTCTCCCGCTCTCTCGAAGGTCATCCGCAATGCGGGGTGCTGGCGGCCACCGCAGAAATGTCGCCGAAACTGACCCTCGCCTATCGCGAGGCCGTCGCGCTGACGTCCAGCCCGCTCGCAGAAGCCGGGACCGTCGTCCGGGCACACGAGTTCCACCGGACCATGATCCAGCCCGCCCACGGCGACTCGCCGGCTTGGCGGCTCCATGACAGCAGCGAGCAAGGCTGGGCCACCGAGACCCTGCTCGCGTCATACCTGCACGTGCACTGGGCCGGCCTGCCAGGCGCGGCCCCGCGGCTGATCGACGCCGCCATGTCCGCGCGAGCAGCGCGGACGTGAGCACCGCGGTCCGGGAGGTGCGCGCGGTTGCCGGGGCGGGCCGCGGGCGACGTCGCCGCCCTGGTCCATCCTGGCGGCCTGCCGACCTGGCTGGCCGCCGCGCTGGCAGAGGTGACTGCCAGTGAATGAGATGGCCCACGGCCGGGTCGTTCTGGTTGGCGGCGGACCGGGCGCTGACGACTTGATCACAGTGCGCGGCCTGGACCGGCTGCTGGCCGCCGACGTGGTCATCACTGACCGGCTGGCACCGACCGGCCTGCTGGCCAGACTGGCGCCGCACGTCGAAGTCATCGACGCGGCGCGGGAACCAGGACGGCCGACCCTGACTTACGACCAGATCGTCAGCCTGATGATCGACCGAGCGCGGGCAGGCAAGACGGTGGTGCGGCTCAAAGGCGGCGATCCGTTCGTCTTCGCGCATGGCGCCCAGGAGGTCAGGTCCTGTATCGAGGCCGGCGTACCCGTCGAGGTAGTACCCGGCGTCACCAGTGCCACCGCTGCGCCGGTCATGGCCGGGGTGCCGCTGACCAGCAGCGAGGGATCAGCCGGGTTCATCGTCGTTTCTGGCCACCTCGATCCCAGCGACCCGGCATGCCGGACCGACTGGACAGCCCTGGCGCGCTCGGGCCTGAACATCGTCATCCTGATGGGTATGCGCCATCTATCCGCCACCGCAGCCCGCCTCATCAAGGAGGGAATCGCCGCTGACGCAACCGCTACCTGTGTCGCAGAAGCTAGCCTGCCGGGCCAGCGCGCGGTCCAGGTGGGGCTCGGTGACCTGGCGGCAGAGGTCGCCACCGCAGGCCTGACCAACCCGGCCGTGGTGGTCATCGAGACCAGCTCCACCAGGACATAGATGCGCAATTAGAAACCGTCCCGGCGATCAGCATCAGCATCCCGACACCCGATCGTGGTCGCCGAACCCATCCGCCACCTGATTGAGGATCTCAGATCACAGCAGTTTGAGATGGGCCTGCACACCGGCAAGTTAACAGCAGGGGGCATCACCGCCAGGTCCCCCGACCGACGGTGGCGCCCAGAACGCCAGCTTGGCGCGCAGTACCGAACATGGGCTGGGTCACCGGTGAGCCGGCCGGACGCAGTCCCCGCAGGATGACCGGTCGGCGGGCGCGCGGCGCTAGCAATCACTGCCGTGGGCGGGTGGCCGCTGGGTTAGTGGCCGTCCAGCAGCGCAACGATGCGGGTGCTGGCGAGCTGATAGCGGATGACCCTGCCGTCCCGCTCGGTGCTGACGGTCTGGGCGGCGCGCAGGAAACGCAGCGTCTGAGAGACGGTCGTGTCGCTGATCCCCGTCGCGGCGGCAAGGTCGGAAACGCTGATCGGCCCGGCAGCCTTGATGCAGGTCAAAAGCATGAGCCGGGTCGGGTCACCCAGCATGGCGAATAGCCGCGCTCGGTTCTGGGCACTGGTGCCGGGATGACGCTGCATTTGCTGGTGAGCAGGTTGTTCGGTAACGGTGTCGGGCACAGCCGGTCGGGCGCTGCGGCCAGACGGTCACCGTCGCGGTCGTGGTCTGGGACGGCCTGGCCCATGTCGAGGTCACCGACCGGAACGGCCCCGGGCGCCGCAGGGCCGGCCGACTGGCCGCGATCCTGAGGGCGGGCCGGGGCTGCGAGCTGTGGCCGGGCTGGCGGTGTAGTAGGTCTACGCGCAGGCCCAGGGCGTACCCGCCGGGGGCGGCAGCGCCGTGCAGTTGAGGGCTCGCGCCGGGTTCAGCGTGGCCGTGTCATGAGCAGCCGTACGCTGTCGTGGTCTGGCCCGGGGACAAGGTGGGCGGTGCGCCAGCCGCGGGTCCGGTAGAGGGCCAGTGCGGGGCGGGCGGCGGGGTGGGTGGCTAGCCAGCGAGGCCGCGGGCCGGAGACGGTCAGGATGGCCTGGTGCAGGGCTGCGCCGGCGCCCTGTCCGCGGGCGGCGGGCCGGACGGCCAGCTCGCAGAGTTCGAACGGTGGGTCGCCGGGGCCGGCTGGCAGCTGGCCTGCGAGAGCAGGCAGGTGCCAGCGGCGCAGGCCGTAGGCGAATCCGGCCAGATCCGGGGCGGCGCCGGTGAAAGCGAGCGCGAGCACGAACGTACCGCCGCTGCCCGCGTCGGTGAGCATCCGGTCGATGGCCAGGCGGGCCCGGGCAGCCGGCTCGTTCCACGGCGGGCCAGCGAACGCGGCAATTGCGACTTGGGCCAGCACTGCCGTGAGCCCGTCGGCGGCCATGGCTGCCACGAGCCCGCTGAGAGCGATCACCTCAGCCCGTATGCCGCAGGCTCCCAGCGCCCCCGGAGTGGCAGCTGCGCCGTCCATGCCGGCCGGGCTCACGGCGGGCGGGTCAGGAGTGCGGCCCGCTGAGGGCCGCCGCGTACCGGGCGGCGACGTCGGCCCAGTTGACGATGTCCCACAGCCGGGCCACGTAGTCCGGGCGGACGTTGCGGTATTGCAGGTAGTAGGCGTGTTCCCAGGTGTCGAAGACCAGTAGGGGGATGGTGCCCTGCCCGACGTTGCCGTGGTGGTCGTAAACCTGCTCGATGATCAGCCGTCGCGCCAGTGGCTCGTAGCCGAGCACGCCCCACCCGGAGCCCTGCACTCCGGTGGTGGCGGTTGTCAGCTGACCGGCGAATGCCTCGAAGGACCCGAACGACACAGCGATGGCCTCGCCCAGTGCCCCGTCGGGGCGGTCGCCGCCGTCGCCGGACAGGTTCTGCCAGAAGATCGAGTGCAGCACATGGCCGGACAGGTTGAACGCGAACGTCTTCTCCAGCCCGACCAGCCCGCCGAACTGACCCTTGTCCCGCGTCTCGGCCAACTGTTCCAGGGTGTCGTTGGCACCCTTGACGTAGGCGGCGTGGTGCTTGGCGTGGTGCAGTTCGAGGATCTCGCCGCTGATCGCTGGCTCGAGCGCGGCGTAGTCGTAGGGCAGGTCCGGCAGGGTGTAGACAGCCATCATGATCCTTCCGCGCGCAGCCCGGCTGGTCCCTTGCCTGAACCTTATTGCAAGAGATGTGCGATAGCTAGATTATTGCAATAGATTCGGCGAAGGCTGGCAGCAGCTCAGGGAACGGATGCGCGCTCGGTGGAACTGGCCGAAAACACGATCAGCCGGGACCGGGTGACCGGGCTGGTCAGGATCCGGCGGTGATGGCCCACCGGTGGTGGGTGCCGAGCAGTTCAGCGAGCAGGCCGCGGCCGTCGAGGATGGCCCATTCCACGTCGCGCAGGCGGGTCAGCCGGGCTGGTCCCCACGGGCTGGCCTGGACCAGGGCGACGGCCTGGGCCGGGGTCAGGCCCCGGCCGTAGGGCAGGCTGGCGGTCAGCTGGCCGCTGTAGTGGCCGTGGTGTCCGGGCTCGGCTGGGCGGACCCGCTCAGCCAGGGCGCGGGCGGTGGCCTGCAGGCCGGCGATGCCGCTGGCCTGGCCCCAGCTGCCCTCGGCCAGGACCAGCCGGCCGGCCGGGGCGGCGGCCCGCCAGGCGGCCAGTGCGGCTGGCGGGTCGGGTAGGGTCCAGATCAGGTGTCGCTCGATGACCGCGTCGAACGGTCCGGCCGGTGGGTTGGTCGCCTCAGCCTGGACGGTGGCTACCTCAAGCCCGCGGTCGTGGGCTTTGGCCCGTAGCCGGTCCAGCATCCGGGCCGAGACGTCCAGGGCGGTGACCTGGTAGCCCTGTGCGGCCAGCAGCAGGGACAGGAATCCTGTTCCTGCTCCGGCGTCCAGCACGCTGGCGGGCGGATCAGGTAGCAGGCGTCGCAGCGCGGCGGCCCAGGCTGCCTGCTCTTGCGGGTGTTGCGGGTGGTGAGACGGGGAGTTGTCGTAGATGTCCGCGTCCTCGTCCCAGAACTGCTGGATCTCCTCTGGAGCAGTCATGGCGGGTCAGTCCCCAGAGGTGGTTTTCGCGGCGGCTAGGTCCCATCGTTGCTCGATGTGGCCGAAGCGCCAGATGGACAGGGCGATGGCCCAGGTGAGGACGAAGACGCCGACGATGACGAAGCCGGCTTTGTTGATGTCGAAGTTGGCCATGAAGGTCCAGAATCCGCCGGTCAGGTTGTATTCCTGGCCGATGAGGCCGAGGATCTCGATGGTGCCGATGAAGAACGCGACGAAGATGGACAGGCCGGTGATGGTCAGGTTGTAGTAGACCTTGCGGACCGGGCGGGCGAACGCCCAGTCGTAGGCGAAGTTCATGAAGCACCCGTCGGCGGTGTCGAACAGGCACATGCCGGCGGCGAACAGGATCGGCAGGGAGAGGATCGCGTAGAAGGGCAGCCCGGAGACCACGGCGGACCCGGCCAGGACGAGCAGGGCGACCTCGGTGGCGGTGTCGAAGCCTAGGCCGAACAGCACGCCGACGGGGTACATCTTCCAGGGGGTGTCGATCCGCTTGGCGTAGCCGCCGAAGACGCGGTTCATCATCCCGCGGCTGTCGAGCTGGCGTTCGAGTTCGGCGTCGCTGTAGCGGCCGGTGCGCATCTCGCGGAACACCCGGATGATGCCGATCAGCACGACCAGGTTCAGCAGGGCGATCAGGTACAGGAAGGTGCCGGACACGGT
>Ga0335074_10005496_pt1 | contig 17532 bp, 18 predicted proteins | sample Lox_Sample_23_FD_206715 | JGI IMG/M metagenome (GOLD analysis project Ga0335074, IMG submission 206715) | Soil microbial communities from Loxahatchee National Wildlife Refuge, Florida, United States - Lox_Sample_2.3 | ecosystem: Environmental > Terrestrial > Soil > Wetlands | place: USA... | reverse complement strand
GACATCGAGCGGTGACGGTGCGGGAAAATTTCCCGCACCGTCACTCCCGAAACGGGTCGATTGCTGACGGCGAGCAGCGTCGGCCGTGTAGAGCGTTCGCAGCTCGTCGTAAAGCGCCGCCGCCTCACTCGGGACCAATGGCTTACGCACCGCGTTCTCGTCGCGCTCCGCCAGCACTTCGTGGAGGCGGGTGGAGATGTTCGAGACGATCCAGACCTTGACCCGCTCCCACCCGAGCCGCTTGACCGCCGCGAGGCGGCGGGCGCCGCAGACCAGGGTGCCGTCCGGGGTGATCGTGATCGGCTGGAGCAGTCCGAGCTTGGCGATCGAGTCGCACAGCTCGTCCAGGTCGCCGAGGTCTTGGCGGAAGCGGTGCCCGACCCGGATCGAGGCGACCGTGCGGTCCAGCTCCACACCACCGCCGCTACTCATCGCCGTCATCCCCCAGCCCAACGCCGCCGCTGGTCGCGGAGCGGGGGCGGCAGGCCAGGATCGAGCGCACCAGCCGGTTGTCGTCCAGCAGGTCCCGCACGGTCTCACCCAGCAACAACCTGGCGAGGACGCCTTTGCGGGTCGGGCGTCCCGGTTGCGGCCGGGAGCCGAGCAGCACCCGCAGCAGCCCGGCCCAGGCTCGCCGGTCGAGGTCGAGCTGCGCGCGGATCGCGGCGTCGCGCCGCAACGACTCATACGCGGCCGGGATGCTGCCCGCGTCCGTCAACCGTCCGGCGATGTATTCCACCACCGCCCCGGTCATCGTCTGCGGCCAGCCCAGCAGCTCCAGCAGCCCGGTCGCGTCCGCGATCACCGGCTCAACCTCAGCGTCGACGTCGCGGTCGGGGCCGATGGTGGAGAACGGCAGGGTGTCGGTCAGCTCACCGGCCCGGACCGGCGCGTCCTGTTCGGCGTGCTGGGTACGGCGGGCCTTCTCGGTCGAGGTCAGATGCCGTTCGGCGTGGTTCTCGGCCGAGAGGCTGACCTGCACCGCACGGGTGACCACGGCCCACGGGTCGGCGGCGTGGCGTACCCCGTCGTGGCGCATCGCCATGAACGCCGCCGACGCGGCCTCGCCGGGGTCGCGGTGCCAACTGCGCGCCAGCGGCGCGTACCTGTCGATCGTGTACACCAGCAGGGCGGTCGCGTCCGGGTCCGTGCGCCACGCTTCCGGTCCGGCGTCGTGAAGTCGGTCAAGGAGCGCGCGGAGTCCCGCCGGGCTGGCGAACGCCAGCTCGAAACCCGCGCCCGGCGCGGTGGCCGACGCGGGAACCTGGCGGGAAAACTCGTTGGCGGGCATGGCAACCAACAGGTGCGCACCCCGCGCCACCGCAGCCGCCCAAGGAACACCACTGAGTTCCGCCCGCAGGGCGTCAGGTCATCAGCAGCATCCCGGTGCGGACCGCTCACAGGACGGCACGGCAGCACGAGTGCGCACGCAGTGGAGGGTCAACGGCCGACCATCGACCGCTCGACCGTCACCGGCACCGCCCCGGCGTGGCGGCCGAACGCCGACACCGGCGCCAACCGCGCCCGGACGCTCTCGCGCACCTGACGATGAGCGGCCACATGCGCCGCCACCGCCCCAGCCGAAGCCCTCGCCGCCATGCGAGCGGCCAGGTCGGTCGGCCGCACCCACTGCACGGTCACCCCGTGCCCGCGACCCGCCGCCCGCGGTCCTTCACCGGCGCGCTTGGACGGATCGTGGACCGCGAGAAGATGCTGCGGCGACTCCGCCCCGCCGGATCGTTCGTGGTGGTGATCCTTGCTGTGACCGGCTCCCTGCCGGTCGTGGTCTGTGCTCATTGTGGTCTCCTTTCCTCGGATGTCTCGTGCTCTGTGCCGCCCGGCAGTCCCAGCGGCGCCCGCCCGGCCGCAAGCGCCCCCGGCGGGTCAGGTTTCAGCCAGCGGCCCACCGTCGAGGGATGCACCCCCAACCGCGCCGCGATCTCCCGGTTCGTCAACGACGTGTCCGCCCGTAGCCGCAACGCCTCCCCGGCCCAGCCGCTCTCATCAGCCCGGTCTGTGACCTTCGTCGTCCGCGGCGGACGCCGCCTCGCCCGGCCTGGTGCGCTAGCTGTTGTTCTCGGATGTGGGTGGGGTCGGCGGGTCAGCTCGACCGTCAAGTGGGTGATCGCGACCAGCACCACCGGCGGGACCGCCGCCACCAATGCCGCGAGCACCGATGGCACCTTGGCATCGGCGGTGACGATCGCGTGGCTGGCGTTCGCCAGCACCGACACCGCCGCCCCCGCGCTCAGCAACAACCACGGGTAGCGGACCGCGCGGCGGTCCTGGCCGCTGCCGCTGATCGCGACGACCGAGACGGTCGCGACGACGATCACGCCGTCCACGATCAGCGGCCACATCCACGCCCGGTCGGCAGGAATCCCACAACTGCGGGCCAGCGCCGACAGGGACGTGAACGACAGCCAGAACGCGCCCAGTGCGATGAACACCGTGCCCGCGACCGCGACCCCGAGCACCAGCCGACCCGACCCGCCCGGACCGCCCGCCGCCGTGGTCGCAGAGGTCATCGGCCCAGCCCTCCAGGCGCGATGCTCATGGTCGGCGCGTCGTGCCGGCGGGTGGTGGTGCGATAGGCGGACGCCAAGGTCGCGTCGATCTCGCGCTCACCCAAACCCGTGCGCTCCGCCGCCGACCCCAACACCGACCTGGCCTCGTCCTGGGAGACCCCGGCCTCGGCCTGGCGACAGGCAGCCCAGAACAACGCCCGGTTGCGGTTCCCCTCCGGCTGAGCGGCCAGCCACGCCCCCAACCGCTCCCCGGACCGTCCATTCCACGCCATCGCCGGTCGCAGAGCCGGGCGCGGACGCGGCGGGTCCAACAGACGCCGCAGCTCCCCAGCCTCGACCGGCTGTGGGTCGCGGCCCGTGGCGATCAGCCGATACTCCCGCCGACCACCGTGCTCGTCAGCGATCCGCGAGGGCGGGACGATCACATACCCGCCCGCCCCACGGAAGTCCACATGCTGCTTCGGCAGCGCCCACGGCCGCTGCTCGCGGTCGGGATCGACTGGAAAGTAGAGATGCACACCACCGGCCGGGGACCTGACCGTCACCGTCCAGCCGTCCACAAGCCCGGCCCGGCGGGCGCGGCGCAACGCGGGGAATCCCGATCCGCCGGGATGCACGTCGATGTCGAGCACGTCGAACCCGCCCGGCTGGCCGGTCGCCAGTCCGATGTTCGCCTCCGGCCAGCGCCGCCACCAGCTCACGACCCGCGCCGGATCGGCGGTCGCATCGGTGAACCCGTGCTCGGTCAACGGCCGCTTCTCACCCGGCACGCAGGGGAACACCGCCAGTCCCGCACTCGCATACGCCGCCGCGGCGTCCGGCAGTGACAGTTCGCCCGCCGCGGCCACGGCATCGGTCGGTGTGCTCATGACAGGCGGAGTCACCATCCCACCGCCACCGCAGGCTCTACCGGCCTTGCCGCCGGGCGGCCGGTGATCGGCGCGGCGCGCTTCGCTCCTGACCGCTCCCGCGTCCGCTCCACGCTGGCCGTGCGGTCGAGGCCGGGCGGATCGCCGTCGCCGACCGGCGCCTCCGGCAACCTGTCGAGGATCGCCAGCGCCGTCGTCCGGACTCGCTCGCCCGTGGCGCGGATGACCTCCAGCGGTGAGCTGCCCTGCACTTGGGAGGACCACCCGGCGACATACGGGACCGTGTAATCGGTCGAGTCCAGCCCGAAGCTCGCGCACACCATCAAGGCAACGGACTCGGCCTCGACCTCCCCGATCCCGCGATGCAACCCGTCCGGGCGGCGGTCCTCATGCCCCAACTCGATATGCGCCAGCTCATGCGCCAACGTCTTGACCCTGGCTGCGTCATCCATGTCCGCCCGGACCTGCACCGTCCGCGCGAGGAAGTCCGTCACGCCGTTCGCGCCGCCCAGCGCCGCCGCATCCGGCGCATCGCCCAACGCGAATCCCCGCTCGCGGACCTGAGCCGCCAGCCCATCCCACAACCCGGCCGGTGCCTCACCGGCCAGCAACACTGGCCGGGGCCGCTCCGGGACCGGCTCGCCGCTGGTCTGCGTTACGTCCCACACATAGGCGGGCTTGACACCGATCATCTTGGAACGCACGACCTCACCCGCACGCGCCTTCTCACCACGATCAAGACGACGCCACGAATCCGGGTCCGCCGGGTTGGTGCTCGCGAACCGGGCCGTGACCGGGGCGTAGATCATGTAACCCGCCTGGCCCTTGGTGACCTGACGGCCCAACGTCTTCCACTGCTCGTACCCGGCGACATACGACGGGAACGGCTCGCTCACGCGGCCCTGCTCGTAGGCGTCTTGATGCTGGGCGAAGATCAGCAACGTGTTCGCGAACGACCTGGACCTGAACCTGGCCGCGAACCTGACCGCCGCCGCCCAATCCTCACCCGACACCAACCCGCCGACCGCGCCCTCCAGACGGCCCGACAGCTCCGTCAGCTTCGCTTCACGAGCCTCGCGAACCTCATCCGCCGTCTTGCCTGTCGTCCTGCGTGGCGCCATCGCCAATCCTCCTGACCCGCACGAACCGCCGACCGGCGGCGTGTCGTAGGCCAGGTACGCAAGACGAGCCCGGTCACCACTTCTCCGTCTACTGCCAAACGACGCGGCAGGCTCACCACCAGCCATAGCACCCCATCGGCACACCCCGCCGCTACGACCAACCCCATGCGCCCGGCGCGTATCGAATCGCGCCGTCCACTAATTGCCGTCACGCTCCAGGCCACTTCGCGTTCTCACGGACCGTTCGCAGGGGTCTCGCCGGGTGCCCCTTGGCAGCCATCGCCCGACCCCGATCCGCGCGCAACGCCAGACGGGTCAGGGGATACGCGGTGGCGTAGCGTGCTGGCGTCGATACTCGGTCGGTGACACTCCGTAAGCAGCGTGAAAGCACTGACTCGCGTGAAACTGGTTCTTCCACCCGACCGAGCGGGCAGCCTCAGCGATGGACAGGTCCGTGGACACCAGCAACCGCGCCATCCGCTCGACTCGCATCTTGCGTAGATAGGCCATCGGGCTCATCCCCACGGTGGCGTCGAAAGACCTGACGAGCTGGGAGCGCGACAGATGGACTTCTCGGGCTAGCTCGCTGAGCGTCCACGGCTGCGCAAGATGTTCTCGTAGCAGGTTGATAGCGATGACGGCGTGACCGTGAACTACGCCGCGAGCGGAACTAGGTACGCCCGTTTTCATCTGCCGCTGCGGAGCTGGGCATTGTTGCGATGGTGAGTGCCGGTGTCAGTGATGGGCACCCTGGCGTTACTTGGGTTGGTGTGGTTACAGGCGAGGCAGGGTGGGCACGTCTGCAAGGCGGTATTCCTCTCCGTAGAGGTCGCCCCCGGGCAATTGTCGGTGGCTGTCGGCGATCGTGCCGAGGTCAACGGGGTCGAACCCGGCAGCGCGAACGAGGAGCGCGGCGGCCTGCTTGGCTTCGAGATCGTCCCCGCTGAGGAAGACCACGACGCGGTCAGGTCCGACCCGTCCTGCGGAGCCACGCAGGAAGGTCGCGGTCAGGGTGTTGAAGCCCTTGACGTAGCGGGCGCCGGCCAGCCGGGACCGGACGTGCTCGGCTGGGCTCTGGCCGCTGAGGTCGACCACGCCGTCGCGCTGGGGGTTGTAAGGGTTGGTGGTGTCGATCAGGATCTTGTCGGTGAGATCCCCGGCGGCCCGGCTCGCGGCGTCGATGTGCTCGAAGCGGGGGGCGAAGATCACCGCGCCGGCCTGGGCGACTGCCTCGGCTGGCGTCGCTGATCGCGCTCCAAAGCCGATGTTTTCTGCGGCGCGACGGAGGCGCTGGTCGCTTGAGGACCAGCTGATGACGACCGGGTAGCCGGCTCGGGCGAGCAGGTGACCGATGGTTTGGCCGATGGCACCGGCGCCGATGATCGCCACTGGCTGCTGGGATTGTGCGCCAGGGGTCATGCGAACGCGTCGCGGTGGGTTTCGGCCCACTGGCGGAAGGTGCGTGGCGGCCGGCCGGTGAGTTCTTCGACGGTGGGCAGAACGGCGGAGTCGTCGAGCGCGCCGTCTGCGTAGAAGTTGAAGAAGGCGGCGACGTACTCGGGGGGCATGTTGGCGGCCATCTCCTGGCGTGCCTCGTCGTCTGTCTGCGGGTCGAACTGCAACGGCCGGCCGAGCACGTCGGCGAGGATTTGCACCCGGTCTGCCGGCGAGAGGGTCTGCGGGCCAGTGAGCCGGTAGGTGTGGCCCTCATGGGCCGGGTCGGTGAGGGCCAGGGTGGCGACCGCGGCGATGTCGGCCGGGTCGATCATCGCCACCCCGACCGACGCGAACGGAGCACGCACGGTGTCCCCGGCGGCGAGTTGCGGCGCCCATTGGAGGGCGTTGGACATGAATCCGCTCGGTCGCAGGATGGTGGCGGGCAGCCCCGAGTCGTGCACTGCCTGCTCGGAGGTGACCATGTAGGCGGTGACGGCGTTGGTCATGTCGCCGCTGTCGGCGGACGGACCTGAGAGGAGCACTACCCGCCGGGCACTAGACCGGGCGATCACGTCGAGGAGCTTGGGCATGTCGGCGTAGCCGGGCAGCAGGAACACACCCGAGACCCCGGCCAGTGCCTCGGTGAGGGTGTCGGGTCGGTTGAGATCGCCCACCGCGGCCTGAGCACCGAGCGGCAGATCATCGAGTGCGGGTCCGCGGACAAGGGCTCGAACCGGCTGGTCCGCAGCCGCCAGGGACCGGACGACCTCGCGGCCCACGTTGCCGGTTGCGCCGGTGACCAGATACATCAACGTCCTCCTCCTTCTTCTTCTTCGAGCTGTAGGTTCGGCTCTGCGGGTGCCGGGTCGCTGCCGACGGGCACGCTGTGCCCGCTCGGGGACCGAGGGGCCTCTACCGCCAGCGTGGAAGCCGGGGGATGGAGGAACCGGGTGCCCCAGGCGGCCGGCGCGGCGAGGGCGGAGACGATGACCGCGACGACGACGGGGGCCGAGGGTCCGTGGTGGGCGAGGACGGCGCCCCCGGCGAGGGACCCGAGAGCGATCCCGGCGTTGATCGCCGATGCGCCGAGAGTCGCGGCGAGGTCTGCTCCCCGACCGGCGAGGGTGATCACACGAAGCTGGAAGGAAGGGATGACGGCGAAGGTGGCCAACCCCCATGCGGCCAGGCCCACCGCGACCGCCGCGGGCGTGGCGCGCACCAAGACCAAGAACCCGAGAGCCACCACGACGCCGAGGTTGGCGACGAGCAGGGCGCCGCTGGCGTTGCGGTCGGCGGCCTTGCCGCCCAGCACGGTTCCCGCCGCCGCGGCCACCCCGAAGATGAGCAGGAACCCGCTGACCGCCCCGCCCGAGAGACCCGCGACGCGTTGGAGGAACGGGGCGAGGTAGGTGAACGCAGTGAACTGCGCGCCCATCAAAACCAACCCGACTCCGAGGATGGCGAGGACCCTGGGTGCGAACGCGGCCTTGCTCTGCGCCCCCAGACGTGCCGAGCCGGCGGCGGGGACGGAGGGGACGAACATCACCGACGCGACCAGTGCGGCCGCGGTGAGTGCGACAACGACAACGAACGCGGCCCGCCAGCCGACCGCATGCCCGATCAGGGTGCCCAGCGGAACACCGACAACCGTGGAGACCGCGATCCCGCCGAAGACCATCGAGATCGCCTGCCCCCGCCGCTCGGGCGCGACCAGGCTCGCAGCGATGACCGAGGCCACACCGATGAACACGCCATGCACTGAGCCGGTGACGACGCGGGCGATCAGCAGTAGACCGAAGCTCGTGGCGGCTGCTGCCAGCGCGTTGCCCGCACCGAACACGACCAGCGCCAGGCACAGCAAGAAGCGGCGGCCCAACCGGGCGGTCAGCGCGGTCAGCAGCGGAGCACCGAGGGCGATTCCGAGTGCATACGCCGTCACCATCTGGCCGGCACTCGATACCGACACATGCTGGCTGGATGCGACCAGGTTCAAGATGCCGACCACGACCAGCTCAGCGGTGCCGATCGCGAATGCCCCGAGCGCCAGGGCACCCAGCGCCCACCGAGAGCGAGCGAGCGACATCTCCGAAGGCTGGTCCACAAGCACCCGCTCGGCTTGTTGGGCCTCGGCTCGGGGAAGGGGAGAGGCGGACATATCTGCATGTTAGGGAACGATCCCTAACATGGTCAAGTCAGGGTAAACTCGCTTACATGGCCAGCGAGCGGATCAGGCGCAGTTCCAACGAAACCCGCGCCCAGGTGCTCGCCGCGGCCCAGCGGCTCTTCTACTGGCAGGGCATCCACTCGACCGGGATCGACAAGGTCGCCGCCGAGGCGGGCGTCGCCCCCACCACCCTCTACCGGCTGTTCGCGTCCAAGGACGACCTCGTCACCGGATACGTGACCGCCAACGCCGAGCCATACAAGGCCTGGGTCGCCGACGTCACCCGCGCCGAAGTCGGCTCCCCGCGCCAACGCATCCTCGCCCTCTTCGACGCGCTCGCCGAACAAGTCCAACCCGACCGCTGCCGAGGCTGCCCGTTCCTCATGACCCTCGCCGAGTTCCCCGAACCCGACCACCCCGCCCGCCTGGCCGCCATCGAGACCAAGGCGTGGGTACGGGAGCACCTCACCCGACTGACCACAGAACTGGCCGCCGAAACCCCTCTCGCAGAGCCAGCGATCCTCGCCGACCAGCTGGTCATCGCGATGGAGGGCGTCTACGCGACCGTGCAAGCACTCGGAGCCGACGGACCAGCCCGCCAGGGACGCTCAGTCGCAGAAGCACTACTCGACACGGCCTGTACAAAACCCCACGACGCCGAGCAGCACACACCGCCTCCGACATCACAGACGCCCACCGCCGAGAGTTGGCCGCATTGAATAGACGCATAGCCAGAGGCAACTACGTTTGCTGTCCTAGCGGGTCAAACACCCTGGCGAGCTATGAGAGGGACACGTGAATCTCCACGGGTCTGGCGATTGGTCTCGATGGAAGTGGGACGAGACTCTGTTCGCGGGAGCGGCCGAGCATTACGACCGGGGGCGCCTTCCCAATGCTCCGGGGCTGACCGAGGCGTTGCAACGGGCGCTCGGTCTTGACGGTTGTCGAGGGCGGCTTCTCGATGTCGGCTGCGGGCCGGGGACCGTCACGCTGCCGCTCAGCGACCTGTTTCAGGAGGTCATCGGGCTCGACGCCGACGCCGACATGATCCGACAGGCACGACGCCTTGCCGCAGAGCGAGGCGTCGGTAATGCACGGTGGGTCCACGACCGCGCCGAGCATCTACCCGCCGGGCTGGGGATGTTCCAGGTGGTCACGTTCGCGGCGTCGTTTCATTGGACGGACCGACCGCGGGTTGCCGCAATCGTGCGCGACATGCTCGACCCCGATGGAGTGATCGTCCACGTCGATAACCGCCACCAAGACAGCCTCACCCCAGACGACAAGCTCCCCGCACCGCCAGTCGCACGCATCGACGAGCTTCGACGCAAGTATCTCGGGGAGGACCGCCGCGCCGGACAAGGCATCCGAAACTCCTCGCCCGGCGACGAGGCAGCGATATTTCGGGCTGCAGGCTTCGTCGGCCCGGAAGTCGTGGTCGTGCCCGACGGCCGGACCATCATCAGATCAACTGATGATCTCGTGGCCGAGACCTTCTCCGTCTCCGCCACCGCCCCCCACCTGTTCGGCGAGCGTCTGTCCGAGTTCGAGACCGACCTGCGGCGAGTCCTCGCCCAAGCGTCACCCGACGGCAGATTCTCAATCCGCCTCCCCGACAACGAACTGAAAATCTGGCGACCGTCTGGCGACCTGCCCGCGTCCCTGCGGCAGACACCTGAATGCACGTATCCCACCCACGCCTCGGCTTCTCGCCCCTGAGCCCTGACCTCCTCGGCCGGTCCGCTCGCGCGTACTGATGACAGACGCGGCGCAGCGCTTAGGGGTCAGGCGATACGTGGTGGCGTGGTGCGCTGGCGCCGGAACTCGGTTGGGGAGACGCCGTAGTGGGCGTGAAAGCACTGGCTGGCGTGAAACTGGTTCTTCCAACCGACCGAGCCGGCCGCCTCGCCAACCGACAGGTCCGTGGAGACCAGCAGCCGCGCCATCCGCTCGACTCGCATCTTGCGCAGATAGGCCATCGGGCTCATGCCCGCGGTGGCGTCGAACGCCCGAACGAGTTGGGAACGGGACAAGTGAACTTCATCGGCCAGTGCTTGCAGCGTCCACGGCTCTGCGATTCGCGCGCACAACACCCGGACCGCGACGACAACGTGGCCTCGGACTACGCCCCGCTTGACGGCGCATCCTGGCTTTGGCCGATCGGGACGGCGCACCTTGATGTCGTCAGCGTCGAGCTGGCCGCACGCGCGGTTCATCGCTTCATCCACCGCCTTTCGGCGGTGGCTCGTGCCAGATAGCTACGCACCGCGGCCGCAGCGAGCGTCACGCCGCTGAGGATCGTGGCGGCTGCCACAGCCGCTCCCAACTCTTGCGCCTCGCTGATCCCAAAGACGACGAGATTGGCGGCCAAGAGAAGTCGGACTGTGAGCCAGTCGCTCCGCGAGGGCTTGGATCGTCGGCCGAGCGCGGTTAGGAATGCCAAGCCTGCCGCCGTGGACATGACGAACTGGGCTGGATGCGCTGCGTGAACCGTGGCGACCAGGCCAGTCGCCACGATCGCGGAGCCGACGGCTGCCGCCGTCACGCGCATTGTCGCGAGACGGTTTCGACCATCGGCGACGACCACTGTGATTCGCGTTCTGCCGAGCATGGTCATGAGCCCTTTGATGAAGAAACCATCATGCTATCAGCGCTCTACATCGGGCAGGCGCAGTCTGGGCGTGGCCCGCTGAGTCAAGTTGTAGCGCAGCCTAAAGGCCGCGTACCCGAGGATATCCGTCAGCATGAACCCATGATACGTTGCTCATGTCAGGCGACTCGTGCGTCCGGCGTGCTGTGGACGAACAACCACGAAGTAGCCGCGTCTCCGCGCTCGTCTGCGGGAGCGCCCTGGCTCAGCGCCTTGGGTCTGTGCTCCTTGCAGGTGGCCGTGGAGAGGCGAGCCATGTAGGAGGTTGCGCAATGGCGCCCATCTGGCGACAACGAACGATGGATCTCGGCACGCCATCACAACTGAGCTGGTTTCGGCTGACCAAGTTGCGGCTAGACGCGGCGCGTGAGCGTCGGCGTGGTCATGGTCAGACCGGGCGCAAACGGCAATCGGGAGTGTGGTCGGTGCGCAGCCGCAAGCGATCGAGACGCGAAGGCGATGCCTGATTTAGACGGCAGGCCGGCCTTGGCGTAGAGCCAGATGTGACCTAAGTGCGCTGGCAGGTTGATCGGTGCCCAAACGCTCGAACGCCATCAAGGAGCAGCGCTACTAGCGGCGGGACGATCTAGGCGCCGACCGCGAGGCGCAGCAGCTTGACGAGCAGCAGCGCCGCAGCAATGACTAGCTGGCCGCGGAGCGCCACGAGGGCGAGCCAGCGCACGCGCGAGCGCCGAGGCTCAGCCAGCGTCTCCAGCGGCGGCATCGTCCAGTTGCGCCGGTCCCACTCCGAGTACGCGGTGCGCTGAGCCTCCGTTCGCGTTCGCTGGGAAACGATTCCCAGCGTAGCGAGGATGATGCCGAGGGCGCCGAACACGATCAGGCACAGGTGCGCGACGTTGATGGTGGGGAACAGCGTCGTGATCGTGAGCGTCATTGACAGCGCCACAAGCACACCCACGACTACGGCCGCCAGCGCGTTCAGTCGCCGCGAGTTGACCCACGGACCCAGGATTTCGTGGTCGTTGCAAAGCAGCAGCAGAAACACGGTTGCAGAGGGAAGAAGGATTCCTGCCAGCGCCTGCACGCCGGTCGTGATCAGCCCGAGCGGCGAGCCGGGGATGAGCACCACGATCGCCGCGATGGCGATGAACGCGGCGTAAGTGCCGTGAAAGAATCGTGCTTGACGCCACGGGCGGTGCAACGAGTGGCGGTAGCCGAAGTAGTCGCCGACTGCGTAGGAGCTGGACAGGGACACCGCGGCGGCGCCGAGGATCGAGGCGTCCAGCAGCGCGATCGCGAACAGGTCGCCGGCCAGCGGCGAGATGTTGGTGCGCAGCCCGGTGGCGATCATTCCGGCGTCGTGGTAGGCGCCGTGCAGCGGGGTGCCCGTGAACGCCCAGGCGCAGGCGAGCATGACCGCCACCGCGCCGCCGATCACGACCAGCGTGCCAATCAGAGTGTCGATGCGCTCATACCCAAGCCAACGTGGCGTGATCCGCTTATCGACCACGTTGGACTGCTGAAAGAACAGTTGCCACGGCGCGACCGTCGTCCCAGCGAGGGCGATGATTAGTAGGACCGAGGTCGAGGACAGGCCGCCTTGCACGCCAGGAAGCAGTCCGCCCGCGTGTGCGTGCTGATGTCCGTGGCTGATGATCGCGAGCGGGACCACCGCGGCGCTGGCGGCGACCAGCAGGTACATAACCCGCTCCCAGCGCCGGAAGCTCCCGGTCAGCGTCGCAGCGATCAACACGACCACCGCGATCGGGACCGCCACGTACCGTCCGACACCCAGGAACCCGAGCGCCAGGGTGACGCCGATGAACTCGGTGACCAACGTCAGCGCGTTCAGCGCGAGTAGGTCGCCGATCGCGAAGGTGCCCCAGCGCCGACCGAACCGCTCCACAATCAACCTGGCGTGCCCGGCGCCCGTGACCGCGCCGAGCCGGGAGACCATCTCCTGGTTGATGAACAACACCGGAGCCAGCAACACTAGTACCCACACGAGGCTCATCCCGTAGTCCTGGCCGGCCTGGCCATAGACCGCTAGGCCGCCGGCGTCGTTGTCGGCGACCATCACGACCAGACCGGGACCCATGATCGCCAGCAGCGTCGCCACGCGCCGCCTCAGCGACCGTCGTGGCCCGGTGTCGAACGAGGAGACAGTTCCGAGCGCTCCTTCGATGTCGCCAACATGCGCCCGATCGAGTACCGAGCGGCGCTCGGCCGGTGGCGCGAACGTCGGCTCAAGCACGGTCGCCGCGGCGCCGTGGTCGCTCATTGTGCCCGCCTCAATCTGCGCTTCTCCGCGCGCCGACCCGCCGACGGCGAGGACAGGCGCGCGACGTGCTCCACGGCGTCATCGACCAGAGCGCCGACCCGCTCGCCACTCAGCGCGTAGACGCGCTGGCGGCCCAGCTCGGTAGCGCGGACCAGATTGTGCTCGCGGAGGACGCGGAGCTGGTGCGAGACCGCCGACTGCTCCATCTCCAAGGCATCCATCAGCTCTCCGACCGTGTAGGGACGTTCCCGCAGCAGGCCGAGGATTCGCACGCGGCTCGGAGACGACAGGGCAAACATCACGTCTGCGACCGCCTCAGACATCTTCACCGACAGTGGCCGGCTGGCTGGTTCCGGGCTCATCGGCTCCCGCCAAATAGCATGAAGAACAGCCGATAGGTGGTCGTGGGCCAGCAAGGCTCCCGCATCGACCTATCGTAGCCGGCGTCCAATGGCCCGCACCTACCCGGACCGGACGTATGAGGCGTGATCTTCGGCCGCGGCCCGACGCGCTGCGGTAGGCTAGACATGAATATGCCATCATGTGACGGGGCCAGACAGGCCGTGTCCGAAACCTGAACCAACGAAAGCGAGGTGAGCATTCTGTGACCAGTGACAGTCCGAGTCGAAACGCCAGGCCGCTCGTCTCGCTCAGCGCCTAGCCGACTACGGTCGGTCGGCTCTAGGCGAGCGGTCCTCGTTCGTCGGTCTGTGCCGCCACGCGTGCGCTGGTGCCCTGTTCAGGGCGTCGGTGGCTGGCGGGTCGTCATGCTGCTCTGCACGCGGATGGGAGCCATCGCATGAACATGGTCCGCACGTTCCCGAGCCGCGGGGCGCTTCGCCGGTTGCCCTTTGGGCTGCTGGATGTCGCCGTGCTAGTCGTGGTGCTGATCGGTCTGCTGGTGATCCTGCGGGTCGGGCGTGGAGCGACGGTCTCGTTCGCACCCTCGCACGTCACCACGATCTCCAGCGATCCCGCGCGCCTGCCGTACTACACCGCGCGAAGCCTGCTGCGGATGTTCGCCGCGCTGTTCTTCTCGACGGTGTTCACGCTGATCTATGGGTATGTCGCGGCGCGCAGCCGCCGGGCGGAGCGGATTCTGGTGCCCGCGCTCGACATCCTGCAATCGGTGCCCGTGCTCGGCTTCCTGTCGGTCACGGTCACCGGGTTCATCGCGCTGTTCCGCGGCAACCTGCTCGGGCTGGAGTGCGCGTCCGTGTTCGCGATCTTCACCGCGCAGGTGTGGAACATGACGTTCAGCTTCTACTACTCAGTCCGCGCGCTACCCCGCGATTTGGACGAGGCCAGCCGCGTCATGCGGCTCACCCGCTGGCAGCGCTACTGGAAGATCGAAGTCCCCAACAGCATCGTCGGGCTGGTCTGGAACGCGATGATGGGCTTCGGCGGCGGCTGGTTCTTCCTTGCCGCCTCCGAGGCGATCAGCGTGCTCAACCACAACTACGCGCTGCCTGGCATCGGGTCCTATGTCGCTGGCGCGATCGCCCAGGGCAACCTCGGCCATGTCGGGCTGGCGATCGCCACGATGATCGTCACCGTCCTCCTGGTCAACATCCTGTTCTGGCGGCCGTTGACGGCCTGGGCGGAGCGCTACAGGCTTGAGGACTCCTCCCCAACCGAGCAGCAGACCTCGCTCGTACTGAACCTTCTCCGCCGGACCTCCTGGCCGCGGCTGTTGGGCCGGCTCCGCCGCCGGATCGCAGAGCCGCTCGGACACGCGATGCGCGTGCTCGGCCGCGACGGAACCAAGCCGCTAGTCGGGCCGTCGCGCGCTCAGCGCCGCCGTGGCGACGTGATCTTCAACGTCATAGTTGGCGCCCCGCTGGCGTATGGCCTCTACCGCGTGATCGCTTACATAGGGCAGGGCGGCTACGGACAACTCGCGGACGCGTTCGGGCTGGGCGCCATCACGTTCGCGCGCGTCGTGATCCTCGTTGTGATCGGCACGATCATCTGGGTGCCGGTCGGTGTCTGGATCGGCCTCAACCCGCGGATCGCCAGGGTCGCGCAGCCGATCGTGCAGGTCCTCGCGAGCTTCCCCGCCAACTTTCTGTTCCCGTTCGCGACGCTGGCGTTCATCAAGATCGGTCTGAGCCTGAACATCGGCGGCATCCTGCTGATGAGCCTGGGGGCGCAGTGGTACATCCTGTTCAACGCGATCGCCGGAGCAATGGCAATCCCGACCGATCTACGCGAGGCCGCCGACGCGCTCGGTCTCCACGGCTGGAAGCGGTGGAAGCGGCTGATCATCCCCGGCATCTTCCCCGCGTATGTGACCGGCGGGATCACCGCCTCCGGCGGCGCCTGGAACGCCTCGATCGTGGCCGAGATCGTCACCTACGGCGGCACCACCCTCACCGCCAGTGGCCTCGGGGCCTACATCGCCAAGGCCACCGAGACCGGCAACTTCCACCACATCCTCACCGGCATCGCAGTGATGGCCGTCTACGTCGTCGCGCTCAACCGCCTGTTCTGGCGCCGGCTCTACCGCCTCGCCGAAACCCGCTACGCCCTCTGATCCCCACACCACCGAAAAGGACTCAAGCGATCATGAACACCACCCACAACGCGCCGCGGACAGGCCGCCTCGCCGGACCGCCCGGCCCGACCACGCTGGTAGAGGTCCGAGAACTGCGCAAGACCTTCGCAGCGCGCGACGGCGAGCTGCCAGTGCTGGAGGGCATCGACCTGAAAGTCCACGAGCGCGAGATCGTCGCTCTGCTCGGTCGCTCCGGGTCGGGCAAGTCCACGCTGCTGCGCTGCATCGCCGGGCTGATCCCACCAACCGACGGGTCGGTGCTCTACCGCGAACAGCCATTCGTCGGTACCAATCCCGGAATCGGGATGGTATTCCAGAGCTTCGCGTTGCTGCCCTGGCTGACCGTCCAGCAGAACGTCGAACTCGGGCTTGAAGCCCGCGGCATTGGCCCAGCCGAGCGTGCCGAACAGGCGCTCGCGGCGATCGACCTGATCGGCCTGGATGGCTTCGAGTCCGCTTACCCCAAGGAGCTTTCCGGCGGGATGCGCCAGCGAGTGGGGTTCGCCCGTGCCCTGGTCATCCGTCCCGACGTGCTCCTGATGGATGAGCCGTTCAGCGCGCTCGATGTGCTCACCGCCGAGAACCTTCGCACCGAGCTGTTGGAGCTGTGGGCGACCGGAGACTTCCCTACCAAGGCGATCCTTATCGTCACCCACAACATCGAGGAAGCCGTCCTGTTCGCCGACCGCATCATCGTCCTCGGGACCAACCCCGGCACCATCAAAGCCGAAGTCAACGTCACCCTCGATCGACCCCGCGATCGCCACGCCCCGCAGTTCGAGGCGCTACTTGACCACATCTACGGGATCATGACCGGCCGCCCGACCTCCGACCAGCCTGCAACGGTGGTCAATCAGCCGCAAGCAAGCGGTGAGACGCCCACTGTCATGCTGCCGCACGCCAGCGTCGACGGGTTCTCCGGGCTGCTGGAGATTCTGCGCGATGCCGGCGGCAGCGCCGACATCGCCGACCTTGCTGACGACCTCTCGCTAGAGGTTGATGATCTCCTGCCGCTCATAGACGCCTGCCTGCTACTCGGCTTCGCGACCACCGATGCCGGCCGCCTCCAGCTCACCGACCAAGGACAACAGTTCGCCGAGGCGGATATCCAGACCTCCAAGCAACTGTTCGCGCACGTCGCGCCCCAGCGCGTCCCGCTCGTGCGCACGATCCACAACGCGCTCGCCCGAGCCGGCGACGGCGCACTCAAGCAAGCCTTCTTCCTCGACCTCCTGCGCCGCCACTACAGCGCTGAGGAGGCCCAAGCCCAACTCAACACCGCGATCGACTGGGGCCGGTACGGCGAGCTATACGAATACGCTGCCGACACCGACGAGATCACCCGCAACTTGGAGCCCGAGACGGCTGGCTCGTCGTAGCGGCCAGACTCCACGGCGACTATCGCGCCGCGTCGGCCGCTCGTCTCCTGAGCGGCCCCGCAGGCGCCCCCTCATCCGTCATCGAGCCAGCACTGGCTCGGTGACGATCCTCTCGGCCGGTCCACACCTCTTGCACCACGAGGTAACCCCGGCGCACCTGACCGGCGTGACGGTCTCGATGCGTGTGATGTCCGCCGGGGACGGCTACAAGTACCTGCTCCAGTCGGTCGCCGCTGGCGACGGGCACCGGAGCCTGACTCAACCCCTGATCTCCTATTACGCGGAGAAGGGAACGCCGCCCGGCTACTGGCTCGGAACCGGCATCCACGGTCTCGGCACCCCTGACCAACAGATCGAGCCCGGCGGGACCGTGACCGAAGATCAACTGCGGCGTCTGCTCGGCCAGGGCCGTGATCCGATCAGCGATGAGCCGTTGGGTCTGCCGTACTTCCGTCACAAGACGGTCGAGGAACGGATCAGCGAACGGGTCGAGCATCTGGACCCGGACCTGAGCACCGACGAATGCTCAGCGGCGGTCGAGCGGATCGAGGGCGAGGAACGCGAGCACGGGACCCGCCGGACAGT
>Ga0335074_10005495_pt1 | contig 17532 bp, 18 predicted proteins | sample Lox_Sample_23_FD_206715 | JGI IMG/M metagenome (GOLD analysis project Ga0335074, IMG submission 206715) | Soil microbial communities from Loxahatchee National Wildlife Refuge, Florida, United States - Lox_Sample_2.3 | ecosystem: Environmental > Terrestrial > Soil > Wetlands | place: USA... | reverse complement strand
CTGACCAGATCCATCCGTGGCCAGACCCAGACGCCAATTCTCATGCTAACGGCGCGCGGCGAGCCCGAGCACCGCATTACCGGGCTCGAGAGCGGGGCGGACGATTATCTGGCCAAGCCCTTCGAACCGCGCGAACTGCTCCTGCGGTGTGCGGCGCTGCTGCGACGGACGACACCGCCGTCACGCTCGCCGCACCGGGAAGTCCGGATGGGACGGGCCGTGTTCGACCCCGAGCGGGGCGAGTTGAGGCGCGACGGCCGGCCGGTGCGGCTGACAACGTCCGAAAGCGCGCTTCTCAGACTCTTCGCCACCAATGCCGGCAGGCCGTTTTCGCGAATGGATCTGTGCTCGCGGCTGGGCGTCGCGCTCGAGCGGACAATCGACGTGCAGGTGACGCGGCTCAGGCGCAAGATCGAGGAAGATTCCAAACTTCCGCTTTACATACAGACCGTGCGCGGCTTGGGCTACGTGCTCGTGCCGGATCGGGTGGATTGAAACTTCGATGCCCCGCAGCACAACTCTGCGTCTGCTCAAGCGGGTTTCGCCCCGCGGCCTGTTCGGCCGTTCGCTCATCATCATTGTGGCGCCGATGGTCGTGCTGCAGGGCATTGTCACCTACGCGTTCTTTGTTCGTCATTACGACATCGTTTCGCGACACATGGCGCACAGCGTGGCTGGCGACGTGGCCTTTATCACCAATATCGAAGAGAGCTATCCGCCCGGACCGGTCCGCAAGCGCCTTCTCGACATGGCGGCGCATTCGCTGAACTTCGGTATTTCGCTCGACCCCGGTGCCAGGCTCGGCGCGCCGTACCGGCACTCCAGCATCGATCTGAAACACGCCGTCGACGCGGTCTTTGCGAACCGGCTTGGCTCCGCCCACCCGTTCACCTCGCAGGAGGTCGGGGTCACCGTCGATCTGCGCATCCAGGTGAAGGACGGCGTTCTAAACGTTGTCATTCCCCGCGACGCGGTCGTCGCATCGAACGCCGACATATTCATTCTGTGGATGGTCGGTTCCTCGCTCGTGTTGATCGCGGTCGCGATCCTTTTCCTGCGCAACCAGGTCAAACCGATCGAACAGCTCGCTGCAGTGGCCGATGCGTTCGGCAAGGGCCGGGCGGTGCCGGATTTCAAGCCCTACGGCGCCACCGAAGTGCGCAAGGCCGCGCAGGCCTTTATCACCATGCGGTCCCGCATCGAACGCTATGTGCAGCAGCGCACCGAAATGCTCGCAGGCGTCAGCCACGACCTGAAAACGCCCCTCACGCGTCTTCGCCTGCAACTCGCCATGACGGGCAACAGCGCGGAGACCCAGCCGGCGCTGGAGGACGTGCGCGAGATGGAGCATATGCTCGACGAATATCTCGACTTTGCGCGCGGTGACTCCGGCGAAGACGCCGAAGCCGCGGACCTCGGCGATGTGGTGACGGAAGCGGCGCTGGCGGCCGCTCAGGCGCGTTCGGCCGGCGCCGACCGCATCCATGTCGAAGCGCCGCATGGCATCCGGCTCGCCGTGAAGCGCAATGCGCTGAAGCGTTGCGCCATCAATCTCATCGATAACGCGCTGAAGCACGGCAGGCATGTGGATGTGGCGCTCGCGCAGCACAGCCGCTTCGTCGAAATCCTTGTCGATGACGACGGCCCGGGGATTCCCGAAGCGCGGCGGGAAGAAGCATTCCGGCCATTCCATCGCCTGGACGAGGGACGCAACCTCCAAGTCGGCGGCGTGGGCCTCGGCCTCGCCATCGCCCGCGACATCGCCCGCGCCCATGGCGGTGAAATCATGCTCGGCGCCAGCCGCCTCGGCGGACTGCGCGCGGCGATCCGATTGCCGGTGTAATAATTTGATGCCGACACGCGTCTCAGTGATGCGCGCTCAGGGCCGGCACCACCAAAAGACCCACGGCATCGGTCAGGCAGTGCGCCGTGATCGTGACCCACAGATTGCGCCGCCACAGATAGAGCAGGGTCAAAATCAGCCCGCCCCAGGCCGCGACGAGGGCGAGCGCGAGGCCGCCGCCCGGATAATGGGCGAACGCGAACAGCGCAAACGTCACGCTGGCGGCCGCAAGCGGGCTTCCGGTCAGCTGCGCGAGGCGTTCGAATCCGTAGCCGCGAAACACAACTTCCTCGACGATCGGCGCGCGCACCACCAGAAAGACCCGGAGCCAGAACGGCAGCACGAAAAGCTCGCTCACCTGGGAAGTGACCTTCAGGTGCAACATCGTTTCGATCGCGGAAATTCCGATATCGCCGCCGACGATAAGGATCGCGGCAAGGACGGCGAGCGCCATCTCGCCCGGGCTGAACGAGCGAAAGCCGAGCGACGAGAGCGGCCGCCTTTCGACGAAACAGACATAGGCCAGAATGAATGCGAGAAATGTGAGCCAGGCCGCTTCGCCGCTCCAGAACCGGCCGAGCCCGGCAAACACGCGCGCCAGACCGGCGAGATGGCAAAGCGGGAGGCCCAGCGCAATCGCAAGTCCGATCAGGATCGTTACCGGGATGCGCCTTGTCCCCTGCCCCGTGACCGCGTTCATTTCGTCCTCGCCCGCTGCCGAGAAAATCATGACAAGAGCAATGTCACCCGGTCAATCCGGGCAACCGATATCAGTCGCCCCGATCGCCGACCCGTTCCTCTTGTCATCATGCGCGGATGCGCATGATCCAGATGGCGCCCGCAGTCTCGGCAAGAACCGGAACCGATGCCTGCTCCGTCGGGCACCCGCCGCATCCTTCGGGATGGTGCGCATGCCCGCGCCATGACAGGGCGGGGTGAATATTTGCGGCTTCCGGTATGATTTCCTGCCTTCCGGCGGCGCCGGCCCAGCGATGCGACCGCTCGACGCGATCAGGATTTTCGCCGCGCGCGTGGACGTGGTTTTCGTTCCGGCCAGAGGAAGCGCTCGACGCGCCGGAGATCGCGGTCGAGCTGCGCCATGGTTTTTCCCATCTCCTCGTCGTCGGAAAGCCAGACCGGCAGCGCATGGGCGATAATGCCGCCGACACAGGCGGCACGAATGGAGGATGCCGCGCCGGCATCGGCCTCCGCGAGGGCGAGCAGCCACTGGGCGCTGGCGACAAGATCGCCGCGCATGGACAACAGCGTCAGCGGCTCCTGCTTCAGGCCGTTATAAATCCCACGGATCGCGGCCTTGCGGGGATTCTGCGTTTCGAACCAGCTCGTGATCGCATCGAAGACGCGCTCGCGTGGGTTTTGCGCGCTGCGATCCGGCCGGTAGCGCCCGGCCGTGTCGGCAGCGGCGCGGCGCAGTATCAAGCCCACCAGCGCCGCCCGCGACGGCGCGGTTTTGAGCATATCGTCCCAGGAAACTTTCGCCGCCCGCGCAACCGCGGCAAGTGTCACGCGATTCCAGGTTTCTCTTGCGAGAAGACGGAAGGCAGCGGCGGCAATGCGAGCTTCGGCGTCGGATCTCGGCATCGCGCTCCCTGCTAATGTTCGGACTCGCGCCGCAGCTCCACCGCCCTGGCACGTGCCGCCACGACGGCATCAGCCATCAATTTTCCAAGAGCATCGTCTTTCATCAATACCGCGAGCGCCGCTTCCGTCGTACCGCCGGGGCTCGCGACATCGCGGCGCAACGCCTCGGGCGCGCGCGGATCTGCATCCAGCAAGGCTCCCGCGCCGGAAATCGTCGCCCGCGCCAGCCGATCCGCAATTGCCGCCGGGAAGCCCTGCGCGCGGGCGGCGCGCGCTAGGCATTCGGCCATCAGGAACACGTAAGCGGGTCCCGAACCTGACACGGCCGTTACGGCATCGATCAGGCCTTCGCGGCGGACCCAGATCGTCTCGCCCAGCCTGGCGACGAGGGCTTCCGCGCGGGCGCGGAGCGCCGCCGGTATGCGCGGCGGGGCATAAAGCGCGGTGATGCCGCGGCCGGCTGCACCGGGCGTGTTGGGCATGGCACGGACAATCGAAGCCCGGCGGCCCCAGGCCCTGTGGAGCGCGGCAAGGCTCGTTCCCGCCGCAATGGAGAGCATGAGAGCACCGGAAGCGGCAATGGGCCTGAACCGCCCGACTTCGATGCGCAAAATCTGCGGTTTCAGGGCGATCACGCAGGAGGTGACGTGCAGGCCGGCGGCGTCTTCGACACCGTTCAGAAAGCGGATGCCGGGCCGGCGGGCGAAGTGCCTGATTTCTGCGTTCGGTGCGGGTTCGACGACTGCAATCGGGCCTAAGCCCAGCGCGACCCAGCCTTTGAGCAGCGCGCCCCCCATCCGGCCCGCGCCCACCAGCAATGTGGTTCCCTGATTCTGCTTACGCCTGGCCCGCACACTCAAGGACGGCAGCCGCCACCGCCTCCTCGGCCGTCTTTCCGCCCCAAAGAACGAACTGGAAGGCCGGATAATAATGTTCGCAGGCTTCGACGGCGAGATTGAGCAACGCCTCGCATTGCGATGCGCTGGCGCGCGCGTCGGGGAAAATCATCGCATGGCGGAACACCAGCGCGCCTTCCTCGGGGAACAGATCGAAATGTCCGATCCAGAGCTTGGCGTTGATGTAGGTCAGCAGCGAAGCCATCTCCATCCGCCTGGCGCTCTCGACGCGCATGTCGAACGCGGAGGACAGATGCAGCGATTGCAAATCTTCCCGCCAGGTGAAGCAGAAGTGATGATCGCACCAACGACCCGCGACCGAGAGGTTCAGCTCGTCGCGCCCGCTGCGTTCGAAGGGCCAGCCATGATCTTCGACCGACTGCTCCAGCAGGTCGAGCGGATGAAATTCCGCAATCGTTCCTTCCTGTTGAGCAAGACTCATCCGCAAAACTCCATAATGGTCGGCAAAACGAAGCAGTTACCTGTCAGCCTGACACAAGATTTTGTGGTTCGACAAGAGTCAGACCTTCAACCTCTGTGGGTATTCCACCGGTTCACAATTTCGTCACGGGTGGACCTGACTCCAACGCTGCAATCCGTGCTTCCAAAGCGACGATCCGGGCATCCAGCCGCTCGTTCTCGCTTCGCGCCTTTGCCGCCATCGCCTTGACGGCCTCGAACTCTTCACGCGGCACGAAATCCATGTCCGCGACCAGCCGTTCAAGCCGCTGCCGCATAAAGGTGTCGAGTTCGGCGCGGACACTGTTCGCGGCGCCCGCCGCGTCGGTGAAAATCCGCGCCAGACCGTCCAGCAGGGGATTGTCGGTCTGCATTCGGGCGGTCTTATGGACGGAATGCTATGTCCGGAGCAAGCCGGCTCCATTCATTCCTTGACAGGCCCGCGCGAAGCGGAGCGTGTTAACCGGCTTTCCGCCCGCAAACCCTGATGATCGAAGCCGTTCTTCCCTACCCGCATATCGATCCCGTGCTCGTACATCTGGGGCCCCTGGCCATCCGATGGTACGCACTTTCCTATATTGCCGGGCTCCTGCTCGGCTGGTGGTATCTGGCTCGGCTCATCCGCACGCCATCGCTGTGGACCGGTGCGACATTCGGCGGCAAGCCGCCGGCGACCGTCGACGACATCGGCGATCTGGTGGTCTGGACGACGCTCGGCGTGATCATCGGCGGGCGTCTCGGCTATGTCCTTATCTATGGGACGTTCTTCTGCGGCATATGGGGCACATCGCCGGCCTGCGCCGGCCTGCCGCTGGGCTACGTGACCCATCCGATCAAAATCATCGCCGCCTGGGAGGGCGGGATGTCCTTTCATGGCGGATTGATCGGCGTCGCACTCGCCATCTGGCTGTTCACGCGTGCCCGCAAGCTCGACTTGTTGAAGATCGGCGATCTCGTAGCCAGCGTCACGCCGATCGGACTGTTCTTCGGCCGGATTGCTAATTTCATCAACGGCGAATTGTGGGGCAAAGTAACGAACGTCCCGTGGGCGATGGTGTTCCCCCGCGCGCCCGATCAGCTGCCGCGGCATCCAAGCCAGCTCTACGAAGCCGCAATGGAAGGGTTGCTCCTGTTCGCAATCATGCAGGTGGGCTTGCGCGTGTTTCGTCTGCACAACCGCCCCGGCCTGCTGGCGGCGCTCTTTTTCACCTTCTATGGAGTCTTCCGTTACATCGCCGAAATCTTCCGCGATTCGGATACGGTATTTCCGCATTGGCTGAGCGTTGGGCAGGCGCTGAGTATTCCCATGTGGATCGTCGCCGCGCTGCTCTTCTGGGCGGCGTTTCGCAGACCTCCCGCACGAGCCGCAGCGTGATTCCGCTCGCAGAGCGGATGGCGCGCACGATTCGCATGACTGGCCCGCTTCCGGTTTCGGCATTCATGACGCTTGCACTGCACGATCCGCAATCGGGCTTCTACGCGACACGCCACGCGATCGGCGCGCGCGGCGCGTTCACGACGGCGCCGGAGATCAGCCAGATATTTGGCGAGCTTCTCGGCCTGTGGTGCGCGCAGCTCTGGCACGACCGGGGTTGCCCCGGGTGTGTCCGTCTGGTGGAGCTTGGTCCGGGCCGCGGCACATTGATGGACGACGCATTGCGCGCTTTGCGCAGCGTGCCGGCATTTCTCGACACGCTCGAAATTGTCCTCGTCGAAGCAAGTCCGATGATGGAAGAAATCCAGCGCGCGCATCTGCGCCATGCATGCGCGCCCGTTCGCTGGGTCCGGCAATGGAGTGAGATCGAACAGGATCGCCCGCTGTTCCTGCTCGCCAATGAATTCCTCGATGCGCTACCCATACGCCAGTTCGTCATGACCGCGCGCGGTTGGTGCGAGCGCGTGATCGCTACATCCGAAGACGCGCTGTCGTTCGCGTTGTCGCCCGTGCCCCTACCGCTTGCCGCGCCGGCGCGACGCGGCGCGGCAGAACCGGGAGCCGTATATGAAATTTCGCCGGCTGCCGAAGCGCTTGTCGAAGGCATAAGCCGGGTGATCGCGGCGCATGGCGGCGGCGCGCTTTTCATCGATTATGGCCATGCCGGCGATGGATTCGGAGATACATTGCAGGCCGTCGAAGATCACAGACCGGTTGATATGCTCGCCCGTCCGGGCAATGCCGATATTTCCGCCCATGTGGATTTCGCGGCCATCGCCGAAAGCGCAAGACGCGGTGGCGGAAAAAGCTGGGGACCGCGCGGACAGGGCGAATTCCTGCGCGCGCTCGGCATCGACCTTCGCGCCGACAGGCTTGCGGCGGCGGAGCCTGCGCACGCGCAAGACATTCGCATGGCAGTTGCACGGCTGACCGATCGCGATGCAATGGGCACGCTGTTCAAGGTCATGGCGGTGACGCCGCCAGAAGCATCTCAGCCGCCGGGATTCTGATTGATGTTGAAACTTGAAGCGTCGGGCCTGTCCGGACAGGAAATCGCACATGGATTTTTCGGCCGAACGGGCGGGACGTCGTCCGGAATTTACGAGTCGCTGAACTGCGGTCCAGGTTCGAGTGACGATCGTGAGCATGTCGTCGAAAATCGCCGCCGTGCGCGGGCCGCACTCACTGGCCGCGAATGCCGGCTCGTCACGCTCTATCAAGTTCACAGCGCCGACGGCCTCGTTGTGCGTGATGCCTGGGAGATTGGAGATGCGCCGAAGGCCGACGCGATGGCGACAAACGTTCCGGGAATTGCGCTCGGTATCCTGACTGCCGACTGCGCGCCGGTCCTGCTTGCCGATGCCGAGGCACGCGTGATCGGCGCGGCCCATGCGGGCTGGAAAGGTGCGCTTGCGGGCGTCATCGACCAGGCGATCGCAGGCATGGAGCAGCTGGGTGCGAAACGCGGGCGCATTGCTGCCGCGATCGGCCCTTGCATCGCGCAATCCGCTTACGAGGTGGGCGAGGAATTTCGCGCCACATTCGCACGCCATGACGGATCAAACACGCGCTTCTTCATTCCGGCCGCGCGCGTCGGGCACTGGCACTTCGATCTGCCGGGTTATGCGCGCGCACGTCTGAACGCGGCGGCCATAGGTAATATCGACCTGCTCGCGCACTGCACCTATGCCGAGGCGGAAAACTTCTTCAGCTTCCGCCGCACCACGCACCGTGGCGAAAGCGATTACGGCCGCCAACTTTCCGCCATCGCGCTTCTGTAGGGCGAGGCCGTTTACCCCGGCAGAATCGCTTGCTAGAAGCCATTGGAGCGGGGTTCATCAAAGTTTCACGGGCGAGTCGGAGCGCCTTTCCATGAGCGACGCAAACGGAACGCGGGGAATGAAGTTGCTGGCGGGCAATTCCAACCGACCGCTGGCCGAAGCGATCGCGCAATACCTGAATATTCCCTTCACAAGGGCCATCGTGCGCCGCTTCGCCGACATGGAAGTGTTCGTGGAAGTACAGGAGAACGTCCGCGGCGAGGATATGTTCGTCCTGCAATCGACGAGTTATCCCGCGAACGACAACCTGATGGAGTTGCTCGTCATCATCGACGCGCTGAGGCGGGCGAGCGCGCGCCGGATCACTGCGGTGATCCCCTATTTCGGCTATGCACGCCAGGATAGAAAGGTCGGACCCCGCACGCCGATTTCCGCCAAGCTCGTTGCCAATCTGATCACCGGTGCCGGCGCGAACCGCGTGCTCACCGTCGATCTGCACGCAGGGCAGATACAGGGCTTCTTCGATATTCCGACCGACAATCTCTACGCTCAGCCCGTCATCGCAAAGGACGTTCAGGATTATATCGGCGGTCGCGACCTGATGGTGGTTTCGCCCGATGTCGGCGGCGTGGTCCGCGCGCGCGCGCTCGCCAAGCGCCTCGGCGCCGATCTCGCGATCGTCGACAAGCGCCGCGAGCGTGCCGGCGAGTCGGAAGTAATGAACATCATCGGCGATGTCAGCGGGCGCGTCTGCCTGCTGGTCGACGATATCGTCGATTCCGGCGGCACAATGTGCAACGCGGCCGATGCGCTCCTCGAGCAGGGCGCCGAAGAAGTCTATGCCTATGCGACACATGGCGTGTTCTCGGGCGGCGCGGCTGCGCGCATCCAAGCCTCGCGGCTTAAATCCGTGGTGGTGACCGATTCGATCGCCGCGACGGAGGATGTCCGCAAATGCCCGAGCATCCGGCGCATCTCCATCGCGCCCCTGCTCGGCGAAGCGCTCCGCCGGATCAACAACGAAGAAAGCGTCTCCAGCCTTTTCGATTAGCGTTTGCTTGGCGGCGTTTGTTGCTGCCCGGGTTCTCCTTTTCTCGTTTGTTAAGTCGGCTCCCGCGGGCGGAACAGCGCTTTCGGCGATGCGTTGATTCGCGGTGGGCGGGTTTGCACCCGCAAACGCGACAGGAGTTGCATCATGAATTGGAAAAACTGGACACTTGGGAGCACCGCGCTGGCGGCCGGTCTCGCCATCGCCTCGGCCGCGCCATCCTTCGCGCACGATCCGAGCCAGGGCACGCCGTCCACCCAGTCGTATCAGAACAGTCCGCAGGGCGGTCAAAACAGCGCCGGCTCCATGCAGAATTCGAACGGCATGACCAGCGGCATGAGCCAGGGCAGCAGCAATATGACCGGCACCTCGGCGAGCACGGAATCGTTGAGCAGCGTCACGGATGCGAAGACGACGCTCGCCTCGGCGCAGGTGCAAGACTCGAACGGTCAGCAGGTCGGCCAGGTCGCCAATGTTCACACCTCGCGCAGCGGCCATCCGACGAAGATCGATATCACGCTCAATTCGAACAGCGGGACCAAGGCGAAGACGATCTCGGTGAACGCGACCGAACTCCGCTACGACAAGACCAGCAACACGCTGATCAGCAACGCGACGCTCAACGATCTTCAGTCCATGCCTGCGGCAAGTTCCACCTCTGGGATGTAGGTTCCTCGCGGCAGGCAGGTTCGGCGGGCCGGCATAAACGCCGGCCCGTTCACTGGGGCGCGCGATATCGATGCCATTTCCATGCCGAAGTAATCACGGCATCGATTTCCGTCCATTCGGCGGCGAACCCAAGCACGCGCCGCGCCGCCGAAGGGTCCGCGACCAGCATCGGCGGATCCCCGGCGCGCCGGGCTGCGACTCGAGACGGCGGCTCCCGGCCCGTCACGCGCGCCACCGAATCCAGAATCTCCCGCACGGAATGGCCGCGGCCGGTTCCCAGATTGAGTGAAATCGTCCCGCCGCTTTCCTCGAGATACCGAAGTGCTGCGACATGGGCATCGGCAAGATCGCAGACATGGATGTAATCGCGAATGGCAGAGCCGTCGGGCGTCGGATAATCGGTGCCGAATATATCTATGGCGTCGATCTCGCCATTGGCGGCCATCAATGCGCGTGGAACGAGATGCGTTTCGGGGTCGTGCATCTCGCCGATCTCGCCGGAAGGATGTGCGCCGCTCGCATTGAAATAGCGCAGCGAAACCGATCGCAGTCCGCAGGCCGCGCCCGCATCGCGCAAGGCATGCTCGACCATCAGCTTGGAACGCCCATAAGGATTGATCGGCGCGAGCGGAATGTCTTCCGTCATGGGCTGCGTCTCCGGCGTCCCGTAAACGGCACAGGTGCTGGAAAAAACAAATTTATTCACGCCGCATTTCTGCATCGCGCCGAGCAGTGACAATGCACCAGCGAAATTGTTGCGATAGTAATCGAGCGGCATTTCCACCGATTCGCCGACATAGGCGAAGGCCGCGAAATGCATCACGGCTGCGGGTTTGTATTTCTCCAGAACCCCGACGAGCCGCGCTTCATCGAGAATGTCGCCTTCCTCTAAAGGCCCGAAGCGAACCAGTTCGCGAAAGCCGCGCGAGAGATTGTCATAGGTAACGGGCGTAAGGCCAGCCGCGCGCAGCGCGCTGCAGGCATGGCTGCCGACATACCCTGCCCCGCCTGTTACAAGAACATTCATTCTTCGGTCCTTTCGTGCACCTGCGGGTGCCGGCGACCAACCAATTGGCGCTTTATCTTGCTTCCCCGCCCCCAACTTTGTCGGGGGAGAAAACTCATCCCGGCAAGCCGGCGACTTCGCGGGCGCGACGGTCCGCGAGCAGGCGGTCGAAATAGGCGATCGTGTGCTTCAACCCGTCTTCAAGCGGCACTGCGGGCGCCCAATAGAGCAAATCACGCGCCCTGCCGATATCGGGCTGGCGCTGCTTCGGATCGTCGTGCGGAAGTTCGCGATGCACGATCTTCGATGACGATCCGGTCAGATCGATCACCTTTTTCGCCAGTTCGAGGATCGTGAACTCACTCGGATTGCCGAGATTGACGGGACCGACCACATCGGCAGGCGTCGCCATCAATTTCAGGAAGCCGCCTATCAGATCGTCGACATAACAAAATGAACGGGTCTGCGTGCCTTCGCCGAATACGGTGATATCCTGCCCGGTCAAAGCCTGCACGATGAAACTCGACACCACGCGCCCGTCATTGGGATGCATGCGCGGCCCATAGGTGTTGAAGATGCGGCAGACCTTCACCGGCATTCCGTGCTGGCGGCGATAGTCGAAGAACAAGGTCTCCGCGCAGCGCTTGCCCTCGTCGTAACAGGAGCGCGGGCCGATCGGATTGACGTTTCCCCAATAACTCTCCGTCTGCGGATGAATTTCGGGATCGCCATACACTTCCGACGTGGATGCCTGGAATATCCGCGCCTTCACGCGCTTGGCGAGCCCCAGCATGTTGATGGCGCCGATGACGCTCGTTTTGGTGGTCTGAACCGGATCGCGTTGATAGTGGATCGGCGATGCCGGACAGGCGAGATTGTAGATTTCGTCGACCTCCACATAGAGCGGAAAGGTGATATCGTGGCGGATCAGCTCGAAATGCAGATGGCCGGCAAGGTGCTGCACATTCTGGTGCGCACCGGTAAAGAAATTGTCGACGCAGATGACATGCGCGCCCTGCTCCAGCAGGCGTTCGCAAAGATGGGAGCCGAGAAATCCGGCGCCGCCGGTTACGAGCACGCGTTTTTCGAGATGCATGATATCCTGTCGGGAAATTCGCCCTTAAGCCTAGAGACGAGAATAATGCGTTTCAACCTGCAAAAGCGTAAACTCGATTGCGGGTTAGGCACGGAAGGACGGACATGCGGATCAGGATCGAAATCGCCGCCGCCTGGTGCGCCGTCATCCTTTTTCTCTGCCCGGCCGCGGCGCAAGCCGCTGTAACCGTCGGCATTTCACCATCCTACGCCCAGCTCGTTGCCGGCCGGACGTTGCGGTTCGGTGCGACGGTCTCGGGGAGCGGCGACACGGGAGTCATCTGGCAGGTCAACAATGCGGACGGCGGCGGGACGGACTCGGGAACTATCTCGAAGTCCGGGCTCTACACACCGCCGCGGGAATTGCCCAATCCCGCGCTCGTCACCGTGACGGCGCAGGCGCGGGCGAACCGGCTGATCTCGGCGACGGCATCCATCACGCTGCTTGCCGAAGCGCCCACCGGCACGACCTATTACGTCGCGACGGACGGGAATAATTCCAACAATGGCTCCATCACTTCGCCGTGGCTGACCGTGCAGCACGCGGCGGATGCGGCAAGAGCCGGCGACACGGTGCTGGTGCGCGGCGGCGTCTATAACGAGCATGTCCATTTTCACATCTCCGGCAACACGGCAGACGGCCCCATCACCTTCGCGAGCTATCCCGGCGAAACCGCGATCCTCGACGGCGCGGGGCTCGATGTTCCGGGCGGTCAATGGGGATTGTTCACGCTCAAGAATGTGAGCGATGTGATCGTCGCCGGCTTCGAGCTTCGCAACTACAAAACAAACAGCCTGAAGGACGTGCCCCTCGGCATCTACGTGCTGGGCGCGGGGCATGGCGACGAGATCGTCAACAACCGCATTCACGACATCTGGACCACGGCCAAGACCAATCCGCAGCAATGCGGCTCGGATGCGTTCGGGATGACCGTCTACGGAACGAAGGCGCCGCAGGCGATCGAAGGCCTGGCGATCAGCGGCAACGAACTTTATCGCATGAAAACCGGCTGCAGCGAGACGCTGTCGCTCGACGGCAACGTCAGGGACTTCGAGGTTGTGAGCAACATCGTCCATGACGACGACAATATCGGCATCGGCGCGATCGGCTTCGAGCGCGTATCGCCCGACCCGCGCTACGACCAGGCGCGCTATGGCGAGATTCGCGGCAACACGGTTTACAACATCACGTCCTACGGCAATCCGGACTACGGCAAGCAATATGCGTCGGATGGTATTTACGTCGATGGCGGCCGCAACATCGTCATCGAGCAGAACCTCGTGCATGATGACGATCTCGGCATCGAGCTTGCGAGCGAACACAGGCATCACGATACGAGTTCGGTCGTTGCGCGCAACAACATCGTCTATTCCGGCAACAGCGCGGGCGTTTCCATCGGCGGCTATGGCCGGGCGCGCGGCGGCACCGACCATTGCACCGTCGTCAACAACACGCTGTGGAACAACGACACCAGACACACGGGCAGCGGCGAGATCCAGATCCAGTTCTATGCCTCGCACAACCGGATACTGAACAACATCGCCTATGCCGGCCCGCAAAGCCTGCTGGTCAACGATTTCACCGACAGCGAGCCCAAACCAGCGATGCTCGATTACAATCTCTACTACGCAAAGATCGGGAGCGCGCGCGCGAAATTTACATGGCAGAAGAAACATTTCGCGGGCTTTGCGAACTACCGGAACGGATCGGGCGAAGACCAGGATTCGCTGTTCTCAAATCCGGATTTCAACAGTCTCGGAAAGCCGCCGGACCTCGATCTCAGGAGCGACTCGCCGGCAATCGGTGCGGGCGAGGTCCTCGACGAAAGCATTGTTGGCAGCGTCGACTTCCTCGGCAACGCGAGGACCAGGGACGGCGGGATCGATATCGGCGCTTACGAAAAATAACATCCCCTGCGACCGCGGGCGTCCCGTGCGCTTCGGCTCCCCGCGAGCCCAGGCTTATCGCTCTCGCGATGATCCTGGCCGGCCTGTCAGCCGACCGTGACGTACTGAAACTCGAGTCTCACCTCGTTTATTCCAGGATCATCGATATGAGAACTGGCGGGAGCGCCGTGCTTGCTTCGACAGGCTCCGCACCAGGACTATCATACTTGCACCGGCAGTCCCGGCAAAAAGGTTTCCCTCATGCCGAGCCTTTCGAAGCACGCAAACCTCCGATCCGGATTTGTGCGCCAGTAGCGGGGTAATTTGAAGACGACGCCTGCGTTACTTGCGTTTGCTCTTTCCGCGCAGGTCGAACATCAGATCGCCGCTCGTGCCGAAGCAGGTAGCGAGCGTTCCCCAGGTCGGGCAAAGCTTGGAGCCCTTGCCTTGCCAGACCGCCTGATCCCCGTGGGTCACGCTGGATGCCTCCCATTCCCACTGGCCGCAGTTTTCGAAGGAGCAGTTGACGCTGACCGAGACCCAGTAATGGCCCGGTTTGAGCGCGAGGCCGTGACCGGGAAGCTGGATTGCATAGCTGCCCGCGTCGTCGTTGCCGGACACCTTGAGGAATTTGCCCTTCTTCACGGCTTTGCCTGGCAAACCATGATCGTCCAGGTAGAAAATCACGTTCTGGGTCGCTCCACCGCCCGAGCCATTGTAGAACACGCCGGTCAGGTCGATTTCGCTGACCGTCCATTGCGTCTTTTCCGGCACGACGAAATCGTCCGCACCGGCGGAGCCGAAAGCGCCGGAGGTGGAATTCTGCGAATCGACGCCCCAGTCGGCGTTGTTGCTGTTTTGATTGTAGAGAATTTCCGCGCTTTTCGGAGCGTGGCCGAAATTTGTCGGGAACCGTTCGGCAGCGGCGTTTCCCGGAGCGGTGAGCACAAGCGCCGACACCGCCGCCAGCAAACAAACCTTGTTCATGGAACTCCCCTCGGTTCAAAAGCCGCCCGGATGATAGCTCAAGGTCCGTCCGCCGACAATGTCGAGGGGGATTCGAAACTTCGGCGCGAGGCTCTTTGATGGGACACCGCGCCCGAAACGCAGGTTGCCTTGGCCTGCGGCTTCCGGTAGATAGCCCGGCTTTCCGGGCCGGAGCCGGCCGGGAACGAAGTTTCGAAGGAACTCCACCATGCGCGAGATGCAGGAACTGGGCGCAGAGCCGCGCCACGGCAAAGGCAAGGGCCACGCTTTCAGGACCCGTCAGAACGGGCAGATTCCCGGCATCGTCTACGGCGGCAATGAAGCGCCGGAGCCGATCACGCTCGATTATCGCGAAGTCGAGCGTCACGCGATGAAGGGGACGTTCCTGACCACGCCCTTCATGCTCAAGATGCCGGCCGGAAAGACGCGCGTGATCCCGCGCGCCGTGCAGACCGACCCGGTCAGCGACCGGCCGGTGCATGTCGATTTCATGCGTCTGCCCGAAGGCGCGCAAATCAGGCTCGCGATCCCGGTGCGCTTCAAGGGGCAGGAAAGCTCGCCCGGGCTGAAGCGCGGCGGAGTGCTCAATATCGTGCAGCATGAAGTGGAGCTGCTCTGCCCGGCCGAGAACATCCCGGAATTCATTGAGGGCGACCTTTCGAGCCTCGATATTCACGGCTCGCTGCATATCCGCGACTTCAAACTGCCGGAAGGCGTGAAGCCGATGATCCGCGATCGCGATTTCACGGTCGCCTCCATCGTAGCGCCGACCAGCGTCATCGAAGAGCAACGCGCTGCCGCAGCAGCTGCCGCCGCGGCAGCTTTGGCGCCGGTTGCGGAAGTGGCGGCTGCAACGCCGGTGGCAGGTGCCGCGGCGCCGGGCGCTCCAGGCGCAGCCCAGGCCAAGACGCCCGAAAAGAAATAGGCCCCTATGCGGGCCGTCTGACCCGCCATGTCCGATCCGCCTTCGCCAGGGCTTCGGCAGACTGGGAATGTCTCCCGGAAAGCCGAAGTCGCAAACAGCACGCCGCTCCTGCTCGCGGGGCTCGGCAATCCCGGCGCCGATTACGCGCGCAACCGTCACAATGTCGGGTTCATGGCCGTGGATGTGATCCACGAAAGCTATCCCTTCGCGCCCTGGCGCGCGCGGTTTCAGGGAATGATTGCGGAAGGCACCCTCGCCGGGCGCAAGACGTATTTGTTGAAGCCGATGACCTTCATGAACGACAGCGGCGTTTCGGTCGGCGCGGCGCTGCGTTTCTACAAATTACCGCTGTCGGCGCTCGTTGTTTTTCACGACGAGATCGATCTCGCGGCCGGCAAACTCAAGATGAAAACCGGCGGCGGCGATGCGGGCAATAATGGCTTGCGCTCGATTACTGCGACGCTCGGTCCGGACTATCGCCGCGTGCGGATCGGCGTCGGTCGTCCCGGAACAAAGTCGCGCGTCGTCTCTCACGTGTTGAACAATTTCTCGAAAGCGGAAGAGGACTGGCTTGTGCCGCTGCTTTCCGCGATGGCAGAAGCTGCACCCTGGCTCGCGCGCGACGACGATACGGGCTTCATGAACAAGGTGGCGATTGTCGTAAATCCGCCGCCAAATAAGACAAAGCCCAAGGACGATTGAATGGGATTCAAATGCGGCATCGTCGGCCTGCCCAATGTCGGCAAGTCGACACTCTTCAACGCGCTGACGCAGACGGCAGCCGCGCAGGCGGCGAATTATCCGTTTTGTACCATCGAACCCAATGTCGGCGAAGTCGCCGTGCCAGATCCGCGGCTCGACAAGCTCGCCGCACTCGCGCATTCCGCCGAGATCATCCCGACGCGCATTACGTTCGTCGATATAGCCGGGCTCGTGCGCGGCGCGTCCAAAGGCGAAGGGCTCGGCAATCAGTTCCTTGCGAATATCCGCGAGGTCGATGCGATCGCCCATGTGCTGCGTTGTTTCGAAGATGACGACATCACGCATGTCGAAGGGCGCATCGATCCTGTCGGCGATGCCGATACAGTCGAAACGGAGTTGATGCTCGCCGATCTCGAAAGCCTCGAGAAACGCATCGTTCCCATCGAAAAGAAAGCAAAGGGCGGCGACAAAGAGTCGAAAGAACAATTCGCGCTGATGTCGAAAGCGCTCGCGCTCTTGCGCGAAGGCAAGCCAGCGCGTCTCGCCGAACTATCGGAAGAGGAACGCGAGCCTTATAGACGTCTCGGACTTATGACACAAAAACCGGTGCTATATGTTTGCAACGTGGACGAAAGCTCGGCTGCGAAAGGCAACCGGTTCTCGGCGGCGGTTGAAGAGAAAGCAAAGCGCGAAGGCGCCGCCGGCGTAGTGATATCGGCCCGCATCGAGGAAGAAGTGGCACAGTTGGACTCGGCGGAACGCGCGGATTTCCTTGCCCATCTCGGGCTTGAGGAGCCGGGACTCGACCGGCTGATCCGCGCCGGCTATGCGCTTCTCGGCCTCATCACTTTCTTCACCGCCGGCCCGAAGGAAGCGCGCGCCTGGACGGTGACGAACGGTTCGCGCGCGCCGCAAGCCGCGGGCGTCATCCACACCGATTTCGAAAAAGGCTTCATCCGCGCCGAAACCATCGCCTATGAGGACTATATCGCCTTCGGCGGCGAGTCTGGCGCCCGCGACGCCGGCCGCATGCGCCTCGAAGGCAAGGAGTACATCGTCCGCGACGGCGATGTGATGCATTTCAGGTTTGGGACGTAAAGCAGGTTTCCTAGCCCACCAATCTGAATCCAGCCGCTGCGAAATGATGATCAAAAGTATATGCTACACGAAGATGCGCCCGTTTCATGATAACGAAGC
>Ga0335074_10005494_pt1 | contig 17533 bp, 16 predicted proteins | sample Lox_Sample_23_FD_206715 | JGI IMG/M metagenome (GOLD analysis project Ga0335074, IMG submission 206715) | Soil microbial communities from Loxahatchee National Wildlife Refuge, Florida, United States - Lox_Sample_2.3 | ecosystem: Environmental > Terrestrial > Soil > Wetlands | place: USA... | reverse complement strand
GCTCCCCGGCCTCAGCAGACTCGGAGGCAGCGCAGGCAGCGGGGGCCTGGCGGGCCTGCCGCATGCGCCGGGGCGGCGGCAGCTGCCAGCAAACCAGCACCAGAGCGGGGATGGCAACGATGAGCCCGGGCCACCGGAGGACGAGGATTGCAACAGCTGCGATGACCACCTCGATCACGGCAGCCAGAGGCGCCAGCGCCGCGAAGGAGGGCCGGAACCCGAGGCTACTGTCGGTGGCTCTCGCGATGACCGGAAGCGCCAGCAGAACGAAGAGGACGAGCGCAGCTCCGAGGGTCACCCCGCGTTCCACCTCTCGTTAGCCTGGCAGCAGTGCGGCACACCGCCGCATGCTGGATCCGCGCTCCGGACCGGACCCTCAACGGTACATGGCAGGTATGGGCCGCTGGAGAACGCGAACCACACGCTGCTGAGCCCAGGGCAAGATGAACGCGCCATCTTGTGGCTCGCGTGCCTTTCCAGAACCCTCCGTCGGCAGTTCACCTGAGCTGCTCACCGGCCTGCGGAGCGATGATCAGCGGCGCGCTGACCTGGGGATGGGAGCTGCAGAGGCGTTCGTGAGGCACTCGCTGGTGCCCTACGGTTGGCTCGTGGCGTGGATTCGGCGGGTGCGGATGTCCTCAGGGGCGACGGCCGTGCAGATCAGTGGGTCGGTTGATGGTCGCCGGCGGAATATCGCGCATGTCGGCTCGGCGCATACGAGGCTCGGGTTGCTGGTCGAGCGGGCTCGGGCCGCCGCTGCAGGATCCGGGACGGGGCCAGTTCGAGCTGGGGATCGAGCCGTCAGTGGCAAAGACGTCGCTGCCTGCCCGGCGGGCGGCGGCGCGCTCTTCGGTGATCGGGTCACCACGATAGGCAAGCGCGTGACGGCCGCCCCGCGGGTGATCTCGACCGCGCAATCACGAAGCTTCAGCCCTGCGTCGAGACATCGGGGTGCCTCGATCTGCGATGCCTTGGAGCCGAGGCTCTCGTCTTCCAACTTGCAGCTGCCGTCGCCAGCGCGGCAGCCACGGTGCCACCGATCGGCCAGCTGGTGGTGAGAGCCGTCAGTCCATGGGGAGCGAGGACCCACGCCATGCCGCATATCGAAACGGCAAAAACGGCATTACTGAGCACCAGCGCATGAAGGCGGTTCGTCAGTCGCAACACTGTCCATGACCAGTTGCAAAACGCAATAGGAATCACGGCCAGAGCCAGCAGCTCGAGCGTGGAAGTGCCGTGTCGGCTATATCGCACTCCAAATGCGAGTAGAATCCATCGTGAACTTCCCGCCAGCAGCGCGCAGCCAGGAACAAAGATCATAGCTGCGACTAGCCGACTCTTTGAGCGAACACGACGCCAGTCGGCGCCCAACTGTGAGCCCTCCGCCAGGAACGCCTGTTCAACCGCCTGGACCGCGGCATAAAGCAGAGCGGCGATCTGAAACGCGACGAAGTAATACGCCGCCTGCTCCGGTCCTAGCCGATCAAGCACAATGATGGGTACCACCACGCTTGGAAGCAGGTTAAGACTATTAGCGATGTAGCTGAACGCGGAAAACCCGAGTACTACGCGCAGCGCTCGGAATGACCCTCTTAGTCGGAAGCGCAACCGAACGGAAAAAATAACAAAGGTGACACTGACAAGAGCCGCAAGCGCAAATCCGGAGCCGGAAGCAAAAAAAATTCCGTAAGCGCCTGTACCTGCCAGCAGAACTCCAAGAACAAGCTTTCCACCGCCACCGACTATCCCATCAGTGACAGCACAGAGGCTGGCCTTTCTAGATGCAATGAACACTGAATCCGTCATCAAGTTAACAGCAAGCCCCGCCGTCAGAAGCGAGAAACCGAATACATACAAGGGGCGATGACTGATGAACGCTACTCGGGGCGCAAAAATAGGAGTAAGAACCACATAGATAAGACCGATACAAGCACCAAAGGCGGCGGCGAGAACAAGCGCTCCAGTTACCAGTGCGTGCTTATCTTCTGCCGACGGAAGATGCCGGACGAGCGTGGTGTTTAGGCCAAACAAAGCGAAGTAGGCAAGCAACGACGAGGCCGATATCAGCGTGCTAGCCCGTCCCACGTCGCCTGCCACAAACAGTCGGGCCATTGTTATCCAGAAAGCAAATCCCAATGAGGCTTGGAGCCCTGAGCTGAGCATGAGATAAATAGAATTCCGCACAAGATGATCTGTCTCCAAGCGCACAAGGAGAGACCTCCTCGAGCCCGAGCGGCGCACCGACCGAGTTAGCCGCCTCGCAATCTCGTCCAACTTAGAGACCAGGGGAACTGGCCAGAACGTCATTTCAGGCAGAACCAGGGTGGAAGGCTCGTGAGCTTGTGGCGAAAGATCGGCCGACGCTATCTGATCAAAGCCGCGCCCCCCTCTGTCGCCTGACTTGCCGTCGCTGAATTCGAAGTCTTGCAGCCGACATGTCGGCGTCTGATCATGCCCTGAACCCGTGCGGCTCTGCAGCGCCGCCTGAGAGGCATCCACATGGCGAGGAGGAGACGGGCAGGAGGTTGGAGCGTCGACTTGCGGACGCGCAGAACCTGGCCCGGAGCGCTCATGCCTAGGCACGGCGCGGGTGCGATCGCTCACCATTAGTCGCAGCTCATCAGCTGGCAATGGCCTGGCACATCGGCATCAGTCGGCAGCAGTGCTATGAGGACTTGCAACGTAATAGAACTCCCCGCCTTCCCTGCCCAGATCCAGAACCTCCGCAGTTCGACGCCGGACACCCGCTACGAAATCACTCATAAGTGAGATCTCCAATCCCGCGGCCTCAAACAGCGAGGCACACTCCGAGAGTCGATCGGAAGTGCACTCAAAGACGGTAACAGGGCGCGACTGACGTAGGACCCGTTCTGCCCCCCGAAGCACGTCTGCCTCGCCCCCTTCAACGTCGATCTTCATAAAAGACACATTTGCCGAGCGGGGAATGCAGTCGTCGAGTCTACGAACGTCAATGTGAAGAATTTCGGGACGGTGAGAAGCCTCGACTTCCGGCCGAATGAGCAGGCTACTGTACGAAGGATCTCCCGGAATATAGCGAAATTCGCTAGTGCCATTGTGATCGGATAGGGCGACCTCCAGCACGGAGACGGCCGGGAACCGCTGGCGTAGCCGCTCGGCGAAGCGCGGGAGCGGCTCGAATGCCCAGCCCTCGCCAGAGGGCGACATTCGAACGAGGTTGGCCAGAATATGCCCGGCATTAGCACCAACGTCGACGAAGTCCCCGCCAGCCGTTAGCTGCCGACGTGCGATTTCGAAGGTTAGACGATCGTAGTCACGCCCGCGTGCAACGTCGCGCGGCAGTAGGCGTCCGGGGAGCCGGTCGACCGTGAAATAATAGATATCGCGCGCTAGCCATTGAAGCGCACCGCTTCCCACTGCACGCACGATGAACTGCCTCATCGGATATCCTTCCGCATCGCGCCTCAACCCTTCCGGTCCGCCAGGACGGCGGCGAGACCGGTCCGGAACGCCGCAGTGGCAAACCTGTTTCCTTCCAGACGCCAATCTTGGTGATAGTCGCCACCGGGCTGGTTGACGTCGAACCACACGAGTCCCAGCAGTCCGTAGTGCTCGATGCCGTTGAACAGCCCGAGAATCTCGGCGGCCTGTCCGGTATGTGATCCAACGCCGATCTCGGACAGAAGTATTGGCTTGCGCGTAAGCCGTCGGACCTCAGCGATCGTCTCGCCGTAGATACGCCCGAAAGTGCTGACAGCCGAGTAGTAGTAACCATCGATGCCTATAAGATCGACATATGCTGCTCCCGGCCACCAAGTACCAACTGGGCCGATGTCGCCGACGACCCGATTCACTGTCCACATCCATATGACGTTCGTCGCTCCGGCGCTTCGAAACGTCCGAACGACGTGTCGCCACGCGTCGATCCAGATGGACGGGGGGGTGTGGCCCTTGCCCCAGCTGTACCACGGACCGTTCATCTCGTGCGCAAAGCCCAGAATGACCGGATGTCCGAAGGCCCTGACGGCATGTGCATAGGCAATCAGGTAGCCATCGAATGCGCCATCGGCAATGCTCGTGAGGTCGACATTCGTCGGGTCGATCTGAATTAGCGGCGTAGACCCATAGGTAAGCGCCTCACGGGCGAAATCCGAGTCAAATGGCTCAAGCCAGCCACTGTAGTCGAGCACAATGTTTGGCTTGCGTCCAACCGTATGAGAAAAAGAGGCAATCGGGCGGAAGCTCGCATTCTCGCCCGGCTCGTACACGCCAAGGTAGAACTTGGCCAAGGTCGACTCCTGGGCGGCTGACTCGGAAGGCTTAGATGTCGGCCGCAATCGGCGTCCTGCGACATTTTCAACGTGACCGCATGCGGGGATTGCGCACAAAAGTATGCATAGGACAACTAGGCGAAGTGAAAGCACGCCTACGGGCAAAGAGTTAGCCGACCTGTACATTGGGTGTAACCTATCGTAACGCAAGGTACTTAAGTAGGGAGAACTCTAGAAGTTTCTTGTATACCTCGCCGGCCGCATGGCTAGCGCTTCCGGTCGGTTCTGAGCGCTTTAGTTCGGGCCGCAACATACTTCTGTCCGCGTTGGCCCCAAGGACCCGCTCAAGTATTGGAAGAGCGCGGTCGTTGAGAATCTCGTCATAATGAACAAAGAGCCATTCGCCGCCTAGCTGGGCGCGTTGATGGAAGATGCTCTGGTACACGGCCGTCCAGTAGGCGCATGCGGAGTCTGCGCTGACCGTCAAGTCGCGTAGATATCGCTCGGCCCGTACTATTTTTCGGATGCTATTGACTGTCCGTTCTGGTTCGCGGAACATGCATATAAAGACTGTATTCCCGGTGAGATGTGGATACCAACAACTGAGGGTGTAGGAGAAGCGCGGATCCTTTAGCAAAAATGGCCTGCGCGAAGTCACGACGCTCATGCGTTGGTCGAGTTCGTGGTCGCGCGGAATTGCAGTCCCGGCCGGAAGCTCCAGCAGCCAGCGCTGGGAGTATCGCGTACGAGCACGGTGCATAGGCCAGAGGGCACCCGCCAATCCACGTGGTCGCCACGGCGCAACTTTGTCGAGGAGGTCCTCGTTGATCGCGTTGACCTGGACGTCCTCGAAATATCCAAGTGGATTTGAGGCTGTCGGCCCCCAGAGGTTGTCGCCGGTGTAGTAGCCGGTTTTTTGAAAGAGCCCAGCAAGAAGGCTGGTGCCGCTTCGCCCTGATCCAAGTACTATCGCGTCGCGCATGCATTCGGCCAATCTTCGGAGACTCGCGTCGAGGATACAGTTCTACTCGCCGAAGGCGGGCGCTGGGCGGTGGGAGACCTGGAGGCGCGCGCAGCCTCGTGGCAAGGAGTCACTTGGAGTCTCCTGAGTTGTCGACGTAGCGATAAGGATGAGCCAGGTCGGGTAGCCGGTAAAGATCTGCAACGACGCGCGCTCGACCGACGGCGATTGAGTGCGTCCATGTGGCACCCTGGCCGAGGGTGATGTTAAAGACCGATGACCTGGCATGTGAGCGATGCACGATCAGGCGGAAGGTAGTTGGCACGGTCTGGTGGCTGACTACGCCGACAACCGCGTGGGACTCTCCACTGGGTCGAAGCCAGAGCTCAGTAAATGCACCGTAGTTCTGGTGAGTCGCTGCCTGAGTAGCGAGTTCCACTGCGCCAGCGCTCAGCAGTAGAGCGATCGAGATAAGTGAGAGCTGCCTCGGCGAAAGATTGAGACGGATCTGATACCTAGGTGGACCTCCGCTTACGCACCTGCGGATGAACAATACGGTGGCGCCCGCGGTCGCGGTGGCGGCGAGCAGCGCCGTCCACGAGCATCGGTCGAGCGAGAGGTGCAACGCAAACATGCCAAGGCCCCCAAGAACGGGAACCAGCATCGCCAATCCAGTCGCGAGCAATGCGCGCTCAATCCCATGAATCCGCGCGCTCGATAGTGCTTCGCCCCAGGCGTAACCCGTTGCGACGAAAATAGAGACACCGAACGCGACGATAAGCGGCCCTGGCGGAGAGAAAAATGAAAACAAGATCTCGAGCACAGCAATCAGGAGGATAGCCGCGACATCAAGATTTTTCCGGAGCATAGTTAGAACCCCCCGAACTTGTAAATGACTATGTTGCCCGAGTCATAGATTCGAGCTAGACCGATTACACCGTTGAACTTTGTCAGATCCGCAATAGGAATTGGCGCACGGTACTTTCCGGCTCTAGGGTCAATAGGGAAATATTCGCCCGATGCCGGAAGCGAGCCACTTAGGCGGAGATCGACGAGGAGATACTGCAAATTCTGCGCCCTAGCTTCCGCGATGTCGTAAGACGTGAACTCGGGCGAGGTATAGAGGTACGCTATGTTCCGTATGGGATCTTGATAACCGAAGCTGGCCATCATTGGATAGTTTCCAGCGTCAGCCGCAAAACGATTGCCAGGTCCGAGGGTCTGGATGGCCCATCTTGCCGCTGCAGTTCCTTCTGGGCTTACGGACCGTTCGAAGCCGGCCACTTGGTAGGGGCCCGGGAGTCTCTCCCAGAACGGAGGCCAGCCGTTGATCAAGCCATCGAAGACAAGCACCATGGCAGTTGCGACAACAACGGCCGTGGCAACGCCACTGCGGAACGAGGTGGCCGCGGCCCGTGGCCACGCCAGAGCCATCGCAACGATGACGCTGACGGGTACATAGATAAACGTCGATGCTCTGCCGGCCAGCTCGCTGCCGTCTGCCACCGAGAATCTTATGGCAACTATTGCATACCAGGACAGAGAGGCGACCGCCGCAGCGACCAGCCAAGTGTTACCGCGCCGGATGCTGCGCCAAGTGCGGATCCAGCCGATAGGAATAAGCAGGCTAATGGCCGCCACAGCAGCAAGACCGATTGCCGCGTCGCTGCTCGGAGTCGGCGGTCCAGTAGATGCGCCGGGATGGCCGTATGCAGCTATGTTCTCGAATCCGTGAGCAATCGCGTAAACCGTCGGCATGAAATAGCCGATAGTATCTGGCGCGACAAAGTAGATCCATGAGGCAATGAGGCTTATGCCAATCAAAGTGAGGGTGCCCGCCACTGCGGCCGCGCGCCAACGGCGCTGGAGGAAAGCGACGGCTGCTAGGAGCGCCAATGACGCGGCGAGGAAGTAACTCGTAGCGTGGTGCGTCACTACAGTGCCCGCGATAGCCAGTATTGCGACACCGACTTGCCGATAGGTATCCACGCCCTCAGACGCATTCCAGACCGCGAGGAGAGCGAGTGCCATGAAGGCAACTGCCAGGGTCTGATATACAAACATGGAGTCAAAGGAAGAAAGATCCGGCGTCGCTGCATACACGAAGATTGCGATGCCGGCCATGCGGTGGGAACGGGTCATCTTTTGGAACAACAGAAAAAGCGTCATGATAAAAACCAGATGCGCGACACCCGCAATTACCAGGCCAGCGACAAAGACACGCAAGCCAGTTATCTGTGAAAATGCGCTTGTCAGCTCCTCAAGGCCTGGGTAACGCGGGCTTATAGGCAAAGCGTAGTTGACAGTAAAGAGGCGGCCTGTCGTCATTAGGTCGACGGTGCTCCGCCAGTGCCAGAGTTCATCCGGAAACGCGAAAGCCAAGGGGCTGTAGCAAACGTTGACGAGGTACTCGGCGACCGTGAGCAGCAGCGCCAGCGCTGCGGTGGTGCCAACAGTGAGACGACTGCGCCCCAGCAACTTGGCCCCGATCGGGACCACTACGAGAAGCTGGCCCGACCAATATGTCCAGTCCGCCCACCTGGAATTAGAATAGCCGAGCCTGCCCGCAGAGTAAGCGATGCCGACCAAGGCTACACCCGTCGCTGCCAGTAGCATGGCGAGAGAGAACGTTAGGCGCGGGGTGCCTGCACCATCATTTTGTCCCGGTCGCCTATGACTGGGGGGCGGCTGAGGTTCAGATCCTAGATCGTCGCGCAGGGCAGTCACGATCGCGGCCCGCTGACGGGGAGTCGGTGACCACTGCGGCTCTGCCGTGGATCCTCCATCTTGCTTCTCCTAGAAGAAAGAGAGGGCGCCGCATCACTTAGTTCAGCGCACGGTATCTGATCCTCGGCCGTTCTGGGCAGCGAAGCCTTCACGATGCGTTGCCGTCGGCAGCTCCCAAGATAGGCACACGGTCCGAGCAGCATGGCAAGTAGCCGCCTCCGATTCAGAGACGACCCTTCAATTGTATGCAATGCCTGCTCGCTGCGGAGAGCGCGAAAATATGCCGACGCAGATGGAAGCAGCCTGATGAGTCCGAATATAGACCGAGGCCGATGGCGAAGCAGTGCAGCGTAATACGCCGTCAGACCGATGCTGTATCCGTGCAGCTGGCTCTCTAGCTCTTCGATCTTGCGCCGATGAAGATGCCAAACCAGCGCGCCCGGCTCGTAAGCAATACTAAATCCCGACAGCAAAGTCAAGGTCATTGCGAGCGTATCTTCCCCGGCGAATGTCGGCGTGCCGGCGCCGAGGCCGACATCGAATCCCCCTATTGATCGCAGCGCAAGTCTCGTGAATGCCATATTTGCGCCAACACCAAAAGGAGGAAGAGGGAACAAGGGGCTCTGGGGACCTTCGCAGGTGAATCGCCTTCGGCAGAATGCGACACCCTTGTTGTGGCCGCCAATGCTCTCGAATAGTTCTTGCGCACGGGTATCAATTCGCGCAGGCAGTACGGCGCCGGTGACACATCCGACATCCGGGTATGAATCGAATCCAGCTATTACTCGGAGCAGCCAGTCCGGATCGGCCTCATCGTCATCGTCTAGAAATGCGATGATGTCGCCGACTGCTGCTTCAACACCGGCATTCCTTGCCCACGAAAGCCCTGGACGCGGCTCGGCGATGTATCGATAGGTCAGACTGCCTTTGACGCCTCCAACAAGGTGCGCGACGCCACTGGTGCTCGGATCGTTGTCAACGACAATAACCTCGAACGGCGGAAGATGCTGGCCGTCGATGCTGGCGAGGCAATTTTTGAGCGACTCAGGCCGCTGCCCTTGAGTGCAGACAACAACACTGGCCGGACGCGACAGTGAAGAGTCCGCAGGTACAGTGGGAGTAAGCTGTTGCGCCAAGTCCTGGCTAAATCCAGTTACCGGCAGGGTTAGCGGTTTAGGTAGGCCACGCTGCTCAAATCGCGCAACGATGGCGGGCTCGTTGCGAGCCCAAATCAACTGAGTCAGCGCTTGAGGCGCCAGTGTGCGGGCGTCATCGAGTTCGACGAATATCGTTCCGATAGGCTCGCCGTAGAGGCGCACCAAAATCCAGTAGCGCTTGTAGGGTTCCGCCTGCAAGGAGGGAATCTGCTGGCTGAGGTCCAACTGCATCACTTTAGCGGGCTCGAACTGCGCACGAGCCGTACCCGCCAGGTCGCCGTTAGCAGCCCGGTGAACGCTCGACAGCTCCATTTCGCGCATCGCTCCCTTCGTGTTCAGAGGAATCTTCCAGTCACGCATTACCGCCGTTCGCTTGCCAGACCAGGGCTGGAGGCTTTGACGACGCCAGACACGGAGAGGACCGCGTCGACGACGTGGCTCCAGGTGCGTGGGTCAGGGAAGCGCTCCCCGACGAGCGTCGCTGCCTGGAGGATTCCTTCTCGCAGGGACTCAATGTTGTTCGGGGATACGAAGACGGCGCCCTGGTAGCCTTCGGCTGCCTCAGGCAGCCCGCCAACCCGCGTCAGTACTACTGGCAGGCCGTAGCTCATTGCGATATGGAGAACGCCGCTGCTCGATGATCTGCGGTACGGAAGAATGACTATATCGGCGTGCTCGAAGGCCGCCGCGACGGTCGAGTCCGGCACGTAGTCGTTGAGAAATGTTATCCGGTTGCTGTGACGGTGCTCAGCTATTAGATCGGATATTGAATCGTCTTCCCATGTCTCGCCGACCACAGTCAGCCAGAATCTTGAGAGTTCTAGGTCAGTTAGACGCGCGAAAGCACAGAGGAGATCTTGGACACCTTTGTATGGACGGATCAGACCGAACGAGAGCAGATTTATCGCCGACCGTGGGGCTTCGCGGACCCGGTCGGCGCCAGCGTCGCCCTCCGCCGCTGTTTCGGTGAGGGCACAAAACTGATCATACGGTCCATGGGGAGCTGTGGCTATAGGCAACTTGCCCAGGCCGAACATGCGCCTGAAGTGCTCCCTGTCGGCCGCCGAGTGTACGAGAAGGCCATTGGTGATGCGAAAGAGCAGACGTAGCCCCAGCCCGGCATATGACCGCAAAATCTGATATTTAGCCTCGCCTGGGTCTTGCGACTCGTGCATCTCGACGACGAGCTTGCTTCCATTGAGCCGAGCAGCTACCGCCAGGACTAGGTACGTGTGTAGAGTCGCTGCCGTCCACCACTCCAAGACAACGACCTCCGGCTGGACGCGGCGGAGGAACGATATGGCCCTCAGTATCGAGGTGCCCCACCACCAGTCGATGCCACTCAGAACGGCGATTCTGGGGTCGTACCGCAATGAACTGGCTGTCTTGCCGATGCGCCGTCGCCCTGGGTAAAGGCGCCGCGGCACAAGGTGTCGAAGCTGTATGACGCTGGTTTGATTGTGTTCGGCGAATGCGTTCGCGAGGCGGCAAGTGTAGTAGCTGACGCCAGACGTAAACTGCCAGCCAGGTCCAATCAGGCACACCGATCTGGGCGCCCCGCGCCCCAAGTCGGACACTCGGAGTTCTGGCCCACGAGATGGCGCTAGGAGGTCGTTGGACAAGTCATTTGTTGAACTCACGACTCCTGCACCTGACCTTCGCGGGCAGTCGGTATGGCCATCATGTGAGTAGGAGCGAACTGAATAGTAGAACCGGCGTCCGTTTCATTCCTCTTGGCGTTGACGCGGTTGTCTATGGCGAGCTGCTGTCCGGGCTCGAGGCAGGCAGGATGCCGCTCCGGAAAGATGTCTCGGGCAACCGCGGCGCGCTTCGGATCTTGGCGAGAGACGCGCACCTTCAGGAGGATTCGGAAACACGACAATGCGTCGCGCCATCCGATTTTCTTTCCCTGATCATGAGACCGACTGAAATAGCTCACCGGAACTTCAAACGGGCGCACTCCGCGCTTCAAGAGCAGAGCAGTTAGCTCGGTGTCGAGCCCGAAACCTTTCTCCCTGAGGTCCATCTCGCTCAGAAGCGAACGCGGCATCAGCTTAAGGCAGGTATGAAGATCGCTAAGGTGGGCATCGAATAGAATGTTTGCGATGTTAGTAAGCAACCGATTGCCAACAGCGTAGCGATACGACTGATAGACAGTGTTGCAGCCAAAAAGTCGTGTGCCATAAACTACCTGGCAACGCCCCCGGATTATCGGATCGAGCAGCCTCGGGAGATCGCAAGGGTCATACTCTAGGTCGGCGTCGAAAGGAATTATGTGCGTGCCGGTGGCTACGGACGCTGCGAGCCTGAGTGCTGCTCCCTTGCCCCGGTTATCACCGTGCGCTGTGAAAACCAGTCGGTCGCTGTTGATCTGCGCCACTAGGGCGGCCGTAGCGTCCGTGCTGCCATCGTCAACAACAATGAGCTCAAATTCGCACGGATAGACTTGCGACAATAGGCCGTTAACGGCTTCTACTACCGTTGCTTCCTCATTATAAGCGGCCATCAGTACGGACAGCTTTATTGTCTCGGCATTAGTACTCCAGGACCGATCGAAAGCTCTTCGGACGCTCCCTTTCCCTAAGGGTGCTGCTTCCATGCCCGGAGGTGACTCGGTCTCGGACCGCGGCTGGGGATTGGCAGACGCGGGATCGAGCACAGGCAAGTTGTTTCCTCTCCGCCATGAAAGCGCACATATACGCCTATAGCGTCACGACCAGAAGGCGTTCGCGCAACGAAACAGGGCGCATCAGCGTGCTGTGTGGAACGATGCGGCGTCGGAGCCGAAATGCGGCTTAGTCGGTTGTAGGTAGCAGTTACTAGACGCGTGAGATTGCCATGCGGGTTACAGACTGCCATTAATCTACCCGCTCGGTAGGAATAGGCCATTCGGGGAAGCGATTGCCGTACTGCGGACTGTTGTGTGCAACCCGGACATATACAAGATTGTAGGATTTGCCGAGCTGACGCCGGGCCCTGGAGATTCGTAGGAAAATCGGGCCTATCGCCCAGGCTCAGGTGGATAGGGGTAGGCCCATCAGATTTGCGGCAGCCAGATGGCGGCGCAGGTAGTGCAGGGACCTGCCCGCCAGCCGACGATCCGCGGCGCACGCCTGGATTTGTTAAAATTGGAAAAGGTTACGTCCCGCCGGGGGTTGTAAGCGGCCGCCGTCGTGAAGAAATCAAGCGCCGCACCGACGTCGTCGGTGTGTTCCCCCAACCCGCCCGCCTTGCTCCACCTCGCCGGCGCGGTCCTGGTCGAAGCGCACGACGAACGGCAGGTCGCCCCCAAAGCGCTACCTGTCCGAAGGCTCCATGGCCCTGATCGATACCCAGCCCGCCGATCCCAAGGAGGTAGCGCCGGCAGCCCTGCTCACGGCAAACAACTCCGCCGATCAAGATGTTCAGCCGTTCCCAGGCTATCTTGAGCCGGTGAGGTGATCATGGCTTTGACGTCGGCGTTTGTGTCGTTGCCGGTGTCGATGGCGCTGCTTCCACAGCGGCTCGGCGCGTCGGCGCTCGCCGAGGGGCTTGGGCGAGCGCGTCGCGGAGCCGCCGCTTCCGGCCGGGCTGGGGCGCGCGACGGGCTAAATATAGCTTACAGAGGGTATTTGTATGTTTTGTCCGTCACTTAGCCTCGATCCACCGACGAGTAGGGATTCGTGACGGCGCGGTGAAATAGAAAGTGCGCCTTGAACTGGGACGATGGAGTTGCTGAAGCTCATCGGTCCTAGCTCAGGAAGGGCACTCGCTGGATGCGACTGTCTCATGACCCGGTGAAGATCTCCGCATCGTTTGACGACCCGAATCTGGTGTCGTGTGCCGGGCTGGTCCCGGTCATGGGCCTGGCCGAGCGCGCTGGCCTGGCCCACCACGGCCGCGGGCAGCTGACCTTGCACCTGCCAGCCGGCTGGCACTGCGAGCACGACTGGGTGGACCTGTCTCCGCGCAGGCTGCGGCCCGCCGCGCACACGCGCCGCCTGACCAGCCCCGACCGGGTCACGCCAGCACCACCACGGCCAATGCCCCCGCCTCACAGCCCCGGCCAGAACAAGGACAAGCCGCAGGAACCTTCAGCGGCAAGAAGACCACGCCCGCCCCTCCCCGGGCGCGGTCGTCACGCCAGCCGTAACTCCGGAAAACGATCACTCAAAGTACGTCGGTGGATCGAGGCTTAGTGGTTCCAGGCTCGGCTGGAGTGACGGAGGACCAGGCACATCTGGCGGTAATAGCGCACTTCCGCACCCCACGGCAATAACGACGAACGCTATAGGAGAGCGTAGCGCCCAGAAGCGCACTTACTCGCACGGTTCCCTCGCTCGGCCAGTTTTGAAAGTGAGTGACATGAATGCTAAGCGTGACGGGATGGGTGACGGCATTGGCTGAGATATACAGCACGAGACCAGTCGAGAGTATCACGGCAGTTGTCGCTGCGGCTCGCACCAGATAGAGGCGAGGGATTGGATGTGCGGTGAAGACATTCCCGACGTATCTGTCGGCGCGCTTTAGTCGTAGATACTCACTCATGGTTATTGCTACGGCTGATGCCAGAAAGGCCGCGATACCACATGTATCTGTGCGAAGTTTCGGGATGTCCGGCCAATAGGGTTTCGAGAGTTCGGACCCATGCAGGCTGCCGACCAGACAAGTCGTCACCCAGCAAAGCAGGGAACCGTAAGCGATCCCGGCAATGGCCGCTTCCACAGCCAGGCCGCGCCTGATTTTACGTCTGAATGCGTGTTCCGTGCCTACCGGGGCACTATTGACTCCCTTACCGTCAACTTGAGCGCAACTGGGCTGATTTGGCATCGAAGGCTGTATGGGAGATCACTCCGCACTGTCTCTTTGATTGAGCCTGGAGCAATTGACAAGTGGACATTGATTATCGTTCAGATGGTCAAATTGTAACGGCGTGTCTACTGGATGTTCGCGTGTTACGCGCAGACCGAGATTTTTCGGCAGCGAGTTGTTAATTCAAGGCAGCTAATCCGGCCGACAAGGACCTGGCTGCAGTCAGACATCCGGGACCGGGTTGGCTCCGCCACGACGCGACCGTCGCATCAGGGAGGACTTGTGAACACCACACCGCGAACACAGCCAATGAATCGGGAGAGGACCAATGACCCTTGAGGCTGACAAAGCCTACTCGACCAGGTCGACCAACTGACCCAGCATGGCGAGCTGACTGGCACGGTTTCCGGCCAGCTTGACCTCCAGGGTGGTGATGCCGGCCGCCTGGTAGATCCGGAGGCGATCAGTGATCATGGCACGAGTGCCGATCAGGTTAGTCGTGGCTCCGAGCTCCAGCGGCACGCGATCGGCAGCCTCGTCCCGGCGTCCCGCCAGCCAGAGCTGCTGAACAGCCCGGACGTCCTCGCCGTACCCCTGGCGCGTGAACGCCGCGTTGTAAAAGTTCTGGTCGGCTGAGCCCATCGCGCCGATGGTGAACGCGTAGCCTCGGGTGTGGCGCCGAACCGCTTCCTCGACATCGCTGGTGATCTCGACGCTCACCGGGATGACGAGATCGAGATCTGAGAGCGATCGCCCGGCCCGAGCTGCGCCTGCCCGCAGCCGACTGAGGAAGACCTCGGCGTGCTCCGGCATGAAAGCGTTGCCGATCCAGCCGTCGGCGAGCTCGCCGGTCAGCTCGAGATTGCGCGGCCCGAGGGCGGCCACGTAAACCGGCACGTGCGCAGGCGGCAGCATCGATCGGATTGCCCGGCCCTGGCTGCCGGGAAGCGGCAGCTGATACGCCCGGCCCTGATGGCTGAGCCGTTCACCTGCCGTGACCTGCCGGATGATCTCGATGGTCTCGCGGGTGACCGCCAGCGGGGCGTCGAAGCGGACGCCGTGCCAGCCCTCCATCACCTGCGGGCCGCTGGTGCCGATGCCGAGCCGGAACCGGCCGCCGGACAACAGCTGCATGGACATGGCAGACATGGCGAGCATCGCGGGCGTGCGGGCACCAAGCTGGGCGATCGCCGAGCCGAGCGCGATGTGCTCGGTGCGAGCGGCCAGGTACGCGAGAGGAGTGAAGGCGTCCTGGCCCCAGGCCTCGGCCACCCATGCCGAGGTCACGCCCATCCGCTCTGCCTCCTGGACGAATACTGCGTCCTGCGCCGAGCTGACGTTCGCCGCGATGCCGATCTGCATGTCCGTTATTCTCCCCCTCCCTGGCCATATGAGGAGCGGCGTAGCATTCGAGCGTGGAAGAGGCTGAACTCCGCTACGCCGACTGCCCGACTACTCAGGCTGAGCTGGTGATTGAGGCACCGCCCGCGGTCGTGTGGCAACTCGTCTGTGACATTCAGACTCCTGCCGAGTTCAGCTCGGAGTTCCAGGGCGGGCAGTGGCTCGACGGCGTGACCGCTCCGGCGCTGGGTGCCCAGTTTCGCGGCCGCAACCACCACGAGGCGCGCGGCACGTGGGAGACCGTCTCGACAATCTGCGTGTTCGAGCCCGAGCGCGAGTTCGGCTGGGCGGTCGGCGACCCGTCGGATCCGGCCGCGCAGTGGCGCTTCACGCTGACGCCGGAGGGTTCCGGCACCCGCATCCGCCAGTGGATGCAGATGGGTCCGGGCGAAAGCGGCATCAGCGAGCTCATCGAGCAGATGCCCGACAAGGAGCATCGGATCATCCGCCGCCGACTCGCCGAGCATCAGGCGAACATGCAGGCCACCGTCGCCGGCATCAAAGGCCGCGCAGAGTCGGCATAGCGTCGCGTGGCAACAGTGACGGTAGCGACCTGCCAGTTCAGCGTGAGCGCGGACGTCGTCGCCAACGCCGGGCAGATCAGCCGCCAGATGACAACCGCTTCCCGGCGTGGTGCGCGAGTTGCCCATTTTCCCGAGTGCGCGCTTTCTGGATATGCGGGAGCCGACCTCGTTTCCTATGACGGATTCGACTGGGAAACTCTCCGCCAGGTGACGCAGGATATTGCAACCTATGCGGCCCGGCTGGGTATCTGGCTGGTGCTCGGGTCGTCGCACCAGCTGACCGCGCCCAGCAAGCCGCACAACAGCCTTTATGTCATCACCGATGCAGGGAAGATTACCGAGCGCTACGACAAGCGCTTCTGCGCGGGCGACGCTTCCGGGCAGACTGGGGACCTGGCCCACTACAGCCCCGGCGATCACGAGGCCGTGTGGTCTATCGACGGCGTCACGTGCGGCGCCCTGATCTGCCACGACTACCGGTATCCGGAGCTGTACCGGAGCTATGCGCGGCGTGGCGTGCAGCTCGTCTTCCACTCATTCCATGCTGCGCACGCCAGTCCGGAGCGCATCGCCGCCATCAGCGCGGCCGTCGGGCCGGAACATCAGTCACTCAACCCGGCGGCGACCCTGACCTATCCCGGCATCACCATGCCCGCAGCGATGACGACGGCCGCTGCGTGCAATCACGTCTGGATTAGCTGCCCGAACTCCTCAGCCCGGGAAAGCCTGTGGCCGTCGTTCTTCGTGCGCGCCGACGGGATCACCACCGGGCGTCTTCGAAGAAACGTGGCAGGAGTGCTCATTTCCACCGTCGACACCGAGCGGGACATCTACGACTCAACTGCGAACTGGCGCCAGCGCGCGATTGCCGGGACTCTGCACAGTGGTGTGGTTCCTGACGATCCGCGCTCTGCAGACCGTACTTCCCTGTGACGGCTGCCGGATTAGCCCGGCTTCCCGATGCTAAGCAAGGCGTCCGGCGGCGGCTCGCTCGGGCGCCATAGCCGAGCTGGCAGCGGATGGGTGAAGCTCGACCACGGCCAGCACGCCTCGGTGGTCGGTTGCCGGCACTTGCAGCGTCCGGACCTCGCGAACCGTGGCGCCCGGCTGCGACACAAGCACATGGTCGAGCCGCATCAGGGCGGGGAACCAGCGGTTGGCCGGCCACGTGAATCCGGGCCAGGGGCGACGCTGCGCGATGTCGGCGCAGTCGGTGAGTCCGGCAGCGAGCAAACGGCGGAACTGCCGGTGATCTCGCGAGGCGTTGAAGTCACCGACCACGAGCTGAAGCCCAGCCGTCTCGGACACGGCTCTGAGCAAGAGCCCGAGATCGTGGTGCCAGGGCCGGTGTCCGCCATTCCGTGGTGCAAGCGGGTGTACCAGCGTGACCGTGAGAGGCCGGCCATCTGCCAGTTCAAGCGCGACTCGGGGCATCGGCGTGCACGTTTCCGGTACCGGTGGCAGCTGGCTGAGCGGACGGCGTGACCAGATGCCCAGGCCGGACCAGCCCAGTGCCGGATCGAGACTGGCATAGGGGAGGGAGACGGCCAGACCGCTGGTCAGGCTGTCAGCAAGCTCCGGTGTCAGCTCCTGGACCACGAGCACGTCGCCGACGAGCTGCCGGAGCTGATTGAGGATCGCTCCCGGTTCTGCCCTGCCGACCAGCGCGTTGAGGGTGACGACGCGGAGGACGTCAGCGCCTGCCGGGGTGTGGGCTTCCGC
>Ga0335074_10005493_pt1 | contig 17534 bp, 13 predicted proteins | sample Lox_Sample_23_FD_206715 | JGI IMG/M metagenome (GOLD analysis project Ga0335074, IMG submission 206715) | Soil microbial communities from Loxahatchee National Wildlife Refuge, Florida, United States - Lox_Sample_2.3 | ecosystem: Environmental > Terrestrial > Soil > Wetlands | place: USA... | reverse complement strand
CCGTTCGTCCTCGAGTTCGACCACCCGTCGGCGCGCGAGCGGCTGGAGGAGCTCGCCCGCACGGTGGCGGTCCCGGACGAGACCGGCCGGATCGCGGTCGTCCCGTGGCCGCTCAAGCTGCGGCGGCTGTACGACCTCGTCCGGTTCCCGGCCGACCTCGCGGCCGCCGGCGTTCCGCGCGCGCGGGTGGACGACGGCCTCCCGCGGGTCGTCGAGCGCACGCTGGGCTCCCCGGCGGTCCTCGCGAACCCCCGCGTGCCGAGCGCGGCCGACGTGGCGGCGATCGTCCGCGCGATGGCGGGACCGGGCGCCGACTAGGCCCCCGAGGCGGGGGCGGCCGCGGCCGCCGGCTTCGCCGCCGGCGGACGGGCGATCTCCTCGCGCGCGGGCGACTCGACGGCGCGGTTGATCGCGATCTCCGCGAGGTCGCTCGCGTAGAACGCGCTCCGCTCGAGGCTCTCGAGCACGTAGGCGAGCCCGACCGCGAGCCGGCCGCTCTTCGACGTGAGCTCGTGGAGGATGTGGTCGCGCTCGCGCGTCAGCTCCTTCGCGGAGTCGATGACCGCGTTCGCCCGGGGGATGTCCCGGCTCTCGAGCGCCTCGAGCGCGTCCGAGAGCGCCGACGAGGCCCGGCTCGCCATCCGGTCGAGCTCGGCGAGGAGTCGGGCCGGGGTCCGCTCCTTGCCGAGGATCGGGACGGTCGTCGCGATCCGGACGGCGTGGTCCGCGATCCGTTCGAGGACGCGCGAGGCGAGCAGGTAGGTCGAGCACTCCGGCAGCGTGAGCTCGAGCGAGGCGAGGATGCGCGCGTCGCGCAGCGCGCTCGTCACCTGCTTTTCGAGGAACCAGTGGAGCCGGTCGACCTCCCAGTCGCGCTCGATCACGTCGCGCGCGATCGACGCGTCCCGGGCGCGGAACGACGCCATCGCGTCCAGCTGCATCGCCGCGACCATCTGGCGCATCCGCCGGATGATCGAGGGGATCGGGAGCGGGTTCTGCCCGACGACGTCCTGCAGGATCACCGCCTCGGCCGTCTCCTCGAGGATCTCGGGGCCGATCATCCGCTGCGCGAAGCTGCGGATGGTGTCGCGGGTGCGCGGGCTCATCCGGCCCGGCGTGCGGATCTCGAGCAGCGGGTAGCCCGCGATGTACTCGGCGATGAGGCGCCGGAAGAGGTGCTCGTCCTGCATGTCGTTCGAGACGCCGACGACCCGGCGCTCGACCTCGGACGGACCGCCCGACTCGGCGAACACCGTGAGCGAGCCGTCGGCGCGGGGCGTGAAGAACAAGACGTCCCCCGGTCCCAAACCGCGTCCCAGCACCCAGTTCTTCGGCAGCGAGATGATGTAGGTCGAGCCGCCGGTCTTCTGGATCCGGCGGCCGTGGAACCCACCGCTCGAACGCATCGGTTACGCGCGCAAGGGAGTTTCTATTCTCTATATAGCTTGGGTCCGGGGCCGGTCCACCGGCGGTGCCGGCCGGCGGCGCGGACCCTAAATACCGCGGACGGGCGTGCCCGACGGTCGCCCTCGATGCCGGTCGCTCCGTCGCGCACGATCCGCTACGACGGGCGTCCCGTGGCGGTCGCTTCGGGCGAGACCCTGCTCTCGGGGATCGTCCGCGTCCAGCGCCCGTTGCTCCAACGGTCGGTCCGCTACCACCGCCCGCGGGGACCGTTCTGCGGGGTCGGCCACTGCACGGGGTGCCTGCTCCGCGTGAACGGCCGCCCGAACGTGCGGGCCTGCCGGTACGAGCCGGCCGACGGGGACGTCGCGACGACCGAGAATGCCTGGCCGTCCGCCCGCTTCGACCTCCTGGGCGCGCTCGACGCGATCTTCCCCGGCGGCATCGACACGCTGCACGGCTTCCGTCGGCCGGCGTTCGCGACCCGGGCGTACCAGCGCGTCGTGCGGGCGCTCGCCGGCTACGGGACGCCGCCGACCGACGCCGCCGCGCGCGCCCTCGCCGCGCCCCCGCTTCTACGGGAGGCCCCGACCGTCGTGATCGGGGCCGGGACGAGCGGCCGCGCGACGGCCGCCCGGCTCGTGGAGCGCGGCGAGCGGCCGCTGCTGATCGACCGGGGCCTCCACCCGCTCCCGCTGCCGGGCGCCGACCTCCTCGCCGCCACCACCGTCGCGTTCCTCCCGCCGCCGTCGGGCGATCCCCTCCGCTTCGCCCTCGTCGGCGTGACGGAACCGGCGCGCGGGGTGCGCATCCGGGCCCGGTCGGTCGTCGTGGCGACCGGGGCGTACGACGGGAACCTCCTCTTCGGGGGCAACGACCGGCCCGGCATCCTGACGGGCGACGGCGCCGAGGCGCTCGTCGCCGGCGGCGCCCCGCCGCCGTTCCACCGCGCGATCGTCGTGGGCGGCGGGGACCGGGCGCGCGAGATCGTCGAGCGGTTCGGCCCGCGCGTCCACGCGGTCGTCAGCCCGGGCGAGATCCCGCCCGAGCTCGTCCGGTCGGCGTCGGACCGGGGCGTTCGCCTGTTCCCCCGGACCCTGGTCGTGGCGGCGAACGGACGCCGCTGGGTGCGGTCGCTCGAGCTCAAGGGGCGGGGCGCGGGACCCCGCTTCACGCTCGCGGGCGACGCCGTCATCCTCGCCCACCGGCGGCTCCCGAACGTCCCGCTCCTCTTCCAGGCCGGCGCGCGGATGACCTGGCACGGTCCGTTGGGCGCGTACCTCCCCGCGGTCGATCCGGACGGGGCGACCACCGTGCCGGGCCTCTTCGCGGTCGGTCCGGTCGGGGGCGCGGTCCCCGCGGCCTCCGCCGCGAGCGGCGGTCGCGCCGCCGACCGGATCGGGGGCGCCCCGTCCGCTCCGGAGGGGATCGACCGGGTCCCCGAGGCGGGCCGCTCCGAGTTCGAGGGATACTACCGCGAGCTCCTGCGCGGCCCGCGGCCCGGCCGGTGGATCGCCTGCCCGTGCGAGGACGTCCTGTGGGAGGAGATCGAGACCGCCCATGCGCGCGGGTACGCCGGGATCGAGGTCGTGAAGCGGTACACGGGGCTCGGCACGGGGCTCTGCCAGGGACGCTACTGCACGCCGGACGCCCTGCTGCTGCTCGGCCTGCTCGAGCAGCGCGACCCCGGCGCGGTCGGGTACCTCACGCAGCGGCCCCCGGTGGTGCCGACCCCGATCGCGGCGCTGGCGGCGCTCCCCGCCGACGGACCGGAGGGCGCGGCGTGACGGCGCTCGCGCGCTCCGACTACCGGTCCGTCATCGTCGGCGCCGGCATCGTCGGACTGTTCACCGCGTACCGGCTCGCCCGCGCCGGGGCCGGCCCGGTCCTCGTCGTCGACCGCGGCTACCTCTCGAGCGGCGCCTCCGGTCGCAACGGCGGCGGCGTCCGCCAGCAGTGGGAGACGCGCGCCACCGTGCGGCTCGCCCGCGAGTCGGTCGCCGCGTACCGGCGGTTCGGGCGGGAGATCGGCTACAACATCTGGTTCCGCCAGGGCGGCTATCTGTTCCTCGCCGAGAGCGCGGCCGAGCTCGACCGCCTGCGTCGCGTGCACGAGCTCGTCGCCGCGGAGGGGCTCCCGTCGCGCGTCCTGGACGCGGACGGCGTCGCGCGCCTCGTCGACGGGATCGCCCCCGGCGCGGTGGTGGGCGGGACGTACCTCGCCAGCGACGGGACGCTGTACCCGTTCCCCGCCGTCTGGGGGCTCTACGAGGCCGTCCGCTCGCTCGGGGTCGAGGTCGCGCTCGGCGTCGAGCTGACCTCGGTCACCGTCCGCGACGGCCGGGTCGCCGGCGTCGCCACCTCCGCGGGGCCGGCGACGACGCCGACGGTCGTCGACGCGGCGGGGGGCTGGTCGGGGGACGTCGCGCGCCGGGCCGGCCTCGCCGTCCCGAACGTCGCGACCCGCCACGAGATCCTCGCGACGGAGCCGCTCAAGCCGTTCCTCGACCCGATGGTCGTCCGGGCGTCCGACGGCCTCTACTTCAGCCAGACGCTGCGCGGCGAGATCGTCGGCGGCCTCACGGTCGCCCACCCGACGGGGACCGCCGCCGGGGTGCCGAGCTCCGCGGCGTTCCTCGGCGCGATGGCCCGCGCCCTCGCCGGCCTCCTGCCCCGCCTCGGGGCGCTCGGCGTCCTGCGCGCCTGGTCCGGCTTCTACGACGACACGCCGGACGGGCTCCCCGTCATCGGCGAGGACCCGCGGCTCGCCGGCTTCGTCCACGCCAACGGGTTCGGCGGGCACGGCTTCATGCTCGCCCCGGCCTCGAGCCGGCGGGTCGCGGCGGCGGTGCTCGGCGAGCCGAGCGACCTCGATCCGGCCCTGTTCGGACCCGGCCGGTTCGCCCACCCCGCGCCGACCCGGGCGACGGAGCGGCTCCAGCTCGGCTGACGGGGCGGCACCGCTTTGACCTCCGCCCCCGGTCCCCGCCCTCCGTGATCGGACCGTTCCCGTGGGACCCGTTCCCGCCGGGGGAGCCGGAGCCGAAGGGCCCGGACCCGATCGCCGGGCTCGCCTACCGGACGGCCGTCACGGCGGCGGACGCGTACCGGTCCGTCCGCCTCGCGCTCAAACGGGAGGCCGGGACGCTGCGGATCGGGAACCGGTTCGTCGCGGACGGCCGGTACCGCGAGGTCGCCTTCCTCGCGGTCGGCAACGCTGCGAACTCGATGGCGCTCGCGGCGCTCCGCACGCTCGGCGACCGGCTGACCCAGGGGTACGTCGCCGGGCCGGAACCGGTCGCGCCCGAGCTCCCGTTCCGGGGGACGATCGTGCCGCCGGGGTGGGCCGGCGCGCCGCAGGCGGCGGAGATCACCGCCGCCGCCCGCGAGCTCGCGGAGGGGCTCTCCGAGCAGGACCTGTTCCTCGTGCTGCTCTCGCCCGGCGCGCTCCGCGCGCTCGCCGTCCCGCCGGTCGGGATGACCGGCGCGGAGCTCGGCGACCTCCTCGAGCGGGCGCGCGCCGCCGGCGCGTCGGGGCGCGAGCTCGACCGGATCGTCCGCGTCCTCGGCGAGGGATCGGTCGGCGGCCGGCTCGGCGCGGCCGTCGCGCGGGCCGACGCCGCGACGTTCGTCGTCGAGCGCGGGGACGGCCCGACGCTCGTCGGCGGCGGCCCGATGCGCCCGGTCGCGGCGGAGGAGCGGGCGGAGGCGCGCGCCGTGCTCGCGCGCACGGGGCTCGTCGACGCGCTGCCGGCGACCGCCCGCGCCGCGCTCGCCCCCGGGTCGACCCCGGCCGCCGTACCGGGCCCGCACGTGGGCCGGCCCGTGGTCGTCGCCGGACCCGGGGACGCGCTCCGCGCGGCGGCCGACGGCGTCTTCGACAAGGGGTGGACGAGCCGGCTCGCCTTCCTCGAGATCCTCGACGCGCCCGAGGCGGCGGCCGAGCGGTTCGTCGAGCGCAGCGAGTCGCTGGTCCGGGCCGAGCAGCTCACGCCCGACAGCCGCACGAAGGGCGTCGCGACGTTCGCGATGACGACGCTCGGGGCCCCCGAAGGGATCGACGAGGGGCCGGGGCTCGGCCGGTTCCTCGCCGCCGCCCGGGACCGGATCCGCCACCGCGAGATGAGCGTGGGGTTGTTCCGGACCGCCGGGGCGATCGGGTCGGACCAGTACCCGGCCGGGGCGGTCGTCGGGGCCGCCGGCGACCCGAACGCGGTCGTGCGGCCCGGGGCCGCCCGGGCCGTGCCGATGCAGCGCGGGATCACCGACGTGGGGCTGCTCGCGGTCGCGCTCTACCGGTTGCCCGAGGCGGGATCCGGGGCCGCGGCGGGCGCCCCGTCGGCGGCGCGCGACTCGAAGTAGCGCTTCAGCGCCATGTACTCCCCGAACGAGATCTGACGGCGGGCCCGGACCGCGCCGGCCTGCTTGAGGGAGACGATCGCGTACTCGCGCAGGAGATCGGGAACGGGCCGGGTCGGCTCCGCGCCGGGCCCGGCGGCGATCGGCATCGCCGCGATCGGCCGGTCCGCGAGCCGTTCGAGATCGGACGCCGACGCGGCCGGCGCGGGGGCCCCGCCCGCCGCGAGGTACTGCGCGAGGGCGGCGTGCTCGCCCGGCGTGATCTCGCCCTCGTCCTGCAGCAGGTCGACGAGCTCGCGCTGCCGGGGCCGGTACGCCCCGATGAGCTCCGCGAGCGCCCGGTCCGGCCGGGCGGCCGGCACCGCCGCGATCGGAACCCCGACGAGCGCGTCCAGGTCGGCCCGCAGGTCGTCGAGCGTCTTCGCGAGCTCCTGCGGGGTCGGCGGTTCGTCGGCGGGGCCGATCGCGAACCGCGCGGTCAGCCGGGCGACGCCGGCCGGAGCCGGGCCGAGCGGGCGCTCGACGGCGAGCTCGATCTCGCGGGGGCGACGCGCCACGCTCGCCGACGGGGCGCGCGGAGAAAAGGTACGCGCGGACGCCGGTGGACGGGGCGCGCGCGTCCGCTTACTGCCGTTCACCTACTTTCACACGGTAACTATAAGAGCCCTCGCGCGTTGCGCACGATCGGTCCGCGCGATGGAGTCCGAACGGGTCCGTCGAACCCCCGCCCCGATGCCCCCCGGGTCGGCCGACGCCTGCGAGAGCGGGGAGGGGCGGACGCTCTGCCCGGTGCTGGCGGCCGTCGGCGTGATCGGCACGGAGTGGCGGCTCGCGATCGTCCACCGGCTCCTCGACGGGCCGCAGCGGTTCAGCGAGATCCTCAAGTCGAACCCGCGGCTCAATGCGAAGACGCTGAGCGCGACGCTGAAGTTCCTCGAGGGGCAGGGGGTCGTCCAGCGGACCGTCGTGAGCACGCGCCCGTTCTCGGTCGTCTACTCGCTCACGGAGATGGGCCTCGGCCTCGCCCCCGCCGCCCGCGAGCTTCGGCTCTGGGGCGAGCGGTGGCTCCTCCCCCGGCACTCGGCGCAGTCCCGCGCCCAGGGCGCCACCCGACGGCCGCCGGCGATCCAGGGCGAGCTCCCGAAGATCGTGCTCGCGGACGCGAGCCCGCCCCGCGGCCGGTAGGGCGAACGCCCTCCGAGGGGGCGTTCCGTCCCCTCCCCGTTCGCCCCCTAAATACCGTCCCCGCGGTCGTTTCCCTGCAACCACCCCGGAAGGACCCGTCAACATCGCGTAAGGGGACGGCCCCGCGTCCCGGCGTGCGACGGGTCCTTCTACACGTGGGGTCGGCGCAGCGTTCACGTTCCAGCGGGCCGCGAGGCTCGACCTCGCGCCCGCGATCGGCCGGTCGTTCTGTGATCGACCCGGCCCCGTCCCCCCCGCCGACCCACCCCCGACCGCCCCCGGTCTGCCCGGTGAGCCGCGCCCGCGACGTCGCCCGGTCGAACGACCCGCCCCGCATCGAGCCGCCGGCCCGGCCCGGACGTTCCGTCCGCCCCGGGCGCGGCCCCGATCGAACCGCCTGACGTACGGCGCCGCCCCGAAGGGAGGGGTCCCTTTGCGGCCGCCCCCGTGAGCGCACGCCCGGCCGGATCTGCCGGGGACGCGCCGACGGGCGAGCGCGCGCGCCGTCGCCCGGCCGCTTCCCGGTCGACCGACCGGACCCCGCTTCCCGACGCACCGCGGTGGTCCGGCCGCGGCGGTGGGCCCGTGGGAGGCGGAGCTCGTGGCGCCGCCGACGACGAATCCCTCCCTCGCCGGCCCGCCGGGCGGAGGGGGGACTGTGGAGAACGTGGATGCCGAGCGCATCGACCCGGAACCCCTTGCGAACGAACCCGTTCGACGCCGATCGAACCCGCCTCCCCGCGCGGAGGGCGCCGTGCGACTGCCGATCGCCGGCCCGTACCGACCGTGGGCCCGGCTCGTCCGCGACCCGACGACCGGCGCCCTCGGCTGGCGGGTCCGGCTCTGGGAAGGCGACCGCGCGGTGGTGCGGTACGTCCCGACCGAGACGCTGCGCGCGTACGCCCGGGCGAACCGTCTCATCGCCCTCGCGGCGGCGATCGACGCGCTGATCGCCCGGGCCGAGGAGGCCCCTTGACGGACCGGTCCGTGGCCGGCGTGCGCCCGCACGGCGATCCGCCCGTGCGGACCCGACTCTACCGCGCGCTCGCCCTCGTCCTGGCCGCGACCCGGCCGCCGGCCGGCGTCGTGCTCGAGGCGACCGTCGACGATCCCGTACCGTGGATCTCGGTCCGCCCGGCGGCGCTCCTCGGCCTGCTCGACGGCCCGCTCGCGGCGGCCCGGGCCGAGGTTCGGCCCTCGCCGCCGGCCCCGCCCCGACCGCCCGCCCGGGCGCTGGACCGGTCCCTGCTGCTCGCACCGGCCGCAGGCGGGGGGCCGGCGTCGCCGCTGGACCGGAGCCTCGCGGCCGATCCCGCTTCGGTCGCGCGGGCGGTGGGATCCGGCGGCTGGTGCGCCGTCCAGACGTACTGGGTGCGCGTGCCGGACGGTCGGATCGCCGTCGCCCGCCGGGCGCGCTGGGCCCCCCCGGACGGTCGGCCCGCCGATCGCGACGAAGCGGTCGCGACCGCGCTCGCCCGCACGTGGAGCGAGGTGATCGGCCGACCGGCGCTCGCCGTGCCGGTCCGGCGGCAGGTCCGGGCGTGGGACGGCGCGCGGGCCGGCGCGATCCCGCCCGGGGCGTGGACCGCCCTCGCCCCGCCCGACGCCGCCCGCACCGCGGAAGCGCCCGCCGAGCCGCCGTCCGATCCCCCGACCCCGGAGGCGGGGCACGCGCTCGTGCTCGGAGCGTCCGGCGCCGGGAAGACGACGTACCTCGCCCGGGCCGCGGCCGCCGCGATCGCGGCCGGTGAAGCGGTGGCCGTGGTCGATCTCCACGGGGACCTCGCTCCCGCGATCGTCGCCCGCCTCGACCCGGCGGCACGCGGGCGCCTCGTGGCCGTCGACGCCGCCGAACGCCCGGTCCCGGGGATCGCGGCCCTCCCGGCCGACGGGCCCGACCCGGAACGGACCGCGGCCCACCTGGTCGCCGCCCTGAAGCGGCTGACCCCGGACGGGACCGATCTCTACTGGGGGTTCCGGCTCGAACGGATCTTCGACACGTTCGTCCGGGTCGCCCAGGAGGAGGGGGGCTCGCTGGTCGACGTCCACCACCTGCTGACGAGCCCGGAGCGCCGGGAGTCGGCGCGGCTCACGACCCGCCGGCCCGAGCTCGCCCGGTTCCTCGACGAGCTCGCACCGGTCGTGCGCCGCAACCCCGAGTTCCTCTGGTCGGCCGCCACGCGCGTGTCGAAGGTCGTGCTGGTGCCCGCCCTCGGGGAGCTGCTGGCGCCGCGCGGGGACGAGGTGCCGGTCGACCGGCTGCTCGCCGCGGGTCGGTCCGTCCTCGTCCGCCTCCCGTTCGCGACCCTCGGCCCGGAGGCCGCCGCGTTCGCCGGGACGCTCGTCCTGGGCCGGATCTACCTCGGCCTCCTCGGCCGGCCCGGCGACGGCCGACGGGCGCTCCTCGTCCTCGACGAGGTCCACGCGTTCTCCCCGCGCCTGGTCGCGGAGATCTTGACCGAGGGACGGAAGTTCGGGGTGCGGGCGCTCGTCGCGTCGCAGTATCCGGATCGGCTGCCGCCCGAGCTGAGGAGCGCGGCCGCCGGCGCGCTGACGACGTACGCGAGCTTCCGGGTCCCGCCCGCCGTCGCGCGGGAGACGGTCCAGTGGCTCGGTCTCGCGGGGCCGGAGGCGGAGCGGCTCGTCACCGAGCTTCCGACCGGCTCGGCGGTCGTCCGCCGCGGGGGCTGCCCCGAGGTCCGGCTGGAGCCCGGGCGGCCGGACCCCGACCCGCCGTCCGACGCGCCGTGGCGCGCCGCCCTCGCCCGCACCCGCATCGACTTTCCGGCCCCGGCGGAGCCAGACCCCGATCCCGGCGCCGAGGCGGCCGACGAGCTCCTGCTGCTCGCGGTGCTCGGCGCGGAGGAGGAGGGTCGCCCCCTCGCCCCCGACGCGGCGGTCCCGGCGGCCCGCCAACTCCCCGGCGCGCGGGCGGATCCGTCCACCCTCGCGGACCGGTGGCCGCGGCTGCGGGCCCGATCGCTCGTGTGCGACGACGGGGGCCGGTGCCGGCTCACCCCCGCCGGCGAGCGGGCCCTCGGGCTCGGCGCGCCGACGGGGGCCGCGCGCGAGAGCGCCCAGCATCGCGCGCTCCTGCTCGCCGCCTTTCGGATCTTCGCGCGGCGCGGGTACCGGCTCGAGATCGTGCGCCAGGGGCGGTTCGACACGACGCTCCCGGACGGGTTCTTCGGGCAGGTGCGTCCCGAGCGACGGCACGATCCGCCGTTCGCGGTGGCGGCGGCGCTCGACGCGGCGCGCGGCGGCTGGGCGTGGCGCGCCTTCCACGGCCGCGACGTCCACGTCGAGGCGGAGGTCTCCGGGGCGGACCGCGCCGACCGGATCCGGCGCGACGTCGCGAAGGCGCGCGCCCGGGGGGCGTTCCTGGTCGTCGTGGTCGGCGACGCCCGACGGGCCGCCCGGGTCCGCGCGACGCTCGGGCGATCGACGGTCGGGCCCGACCGGGCCCAGGTCTGGACGCTGCGCACCGGGCTCGGCGGGTCGGACGGGTCCGACCAGCGGTAAGAGCCCGGGACGCGTGCCCCGCCCGTGCGGCTGTTCGTCGCGGTCGACGTCGGGGCCGTCGATGCCGCGGCCCCCGCGCACCTCACCCTCGCCTTCCTCGGGGAGGTCGATCCGGCGGAGCTGCCCCGGCTCGCCGACGCGCTCGCCCCGCTCGGTGCGGACGAGCGGCCGTTCGCGCTGGCGCTCGAGGGCGTCGGGGCGTTCCCGTCCGCCGACCGGCCCCGCGTCGTCTACCGGGCGGTCACCGACGGACGGGTCGAGCTCGAGCGGCTCGCCGGCCGGGTCCGCGCGGCGCTCGACGCGGCGGGGATCGCGTACGACCCGACCCCGTTCCACCCCCACGCGACCCTGTTCCGGGTCCGGGGCCCCGTCGATCGGCGCCGCGCGGCGGCGCTCCTCGGCGGCTCGATCCCCGCCCCGTCGGCCGAGCGCGGGCGCGTGGACGCGTTCCGGCTGAAGGAGAGCGTCCGTTCGGGCGGCGGCGTCGTGCACCGGACCGTCGCGACGTTCCCGCTCGTCGCGCGCTAGGGCCCACCGTCCACGCGACGTTCCGCGAGCGAACGGTTAAGGGGCCGCGGACCGGTCGGGGACCGCCCCGGTCCCGGACCGGGCGCGCGGAGCTCCGCCGTGTCGGGCATCCGGCTCTCGGGCACCCAGCGCGGCCCCCCGGTCCTCGCGGTCGCGATCCTCGCGGCGAGCCTGGCCGTGGGCCTGCTGCTCGTCGCGCCGCCGGCCCGGGCGGCCTCCGCGCCTGCGCTGACGCCGTGCCCGGGGCCCCAGGAGCCGACGGGGTACTCGGGGCTCGTCGAGGTCGCGGGCGGGCCCGCGGCCCCGACCCTGGGGGACGACCAGGTGGTCCACTGGGCCGTCTCGATGGAGCGGATCGTCGTGAACCTGACGACCGGGGACCTCGTCGCCGAGTCGTGCCCGACGATCGCGGGGAACGCGACCGTCAACGCGACCGGCGCGTTCGCCTTCTCGAGCGCGATCGCGCCGTCGTGCACGGGCACGCAGGCGCTCGTCTGCACCGCGTACACGGGCGCGTACGGCAACCTCACGCTCGCGCCGACGGTCCCGGCCCCGGTCGGTTACACGATCGACACCGAGATCGACGGCCCGAACCTCACCGTCGCCTACGCCGCCGTGGTCGGGGAAGTGGCGGTCGGCCCGACCTTCCCGACGGTCGTCGGGGCGCCCGACGCCCCGATCGAGATCTCGGCGACGGCCGAGACCGGCATCGGCACCCCGTGCCCGGTCCCCGTCGACTTCACCTGGGGCCTAACGGGGGCCGGCTGGTCGTTCGACGCGCCGTCCTCGTCGGGGGCGACCGTGAACCTGACGGCCGCCCCCGGGACCCCGAACGCGACGCTCTCCGTCGCCGCGACGGGGCTCGTCGACGGGGACGCGTTCGGCTCGTCGACCACGACCGTCTCCGTCGCCGCCGTGGCGACCGCGCCGTCCGGCGGGCAGATCGGGGCCGCCGAGGTCGACGTCGGCGCGCCGGTCGCCGTCGCCGCGAACGCCACGGGCGCGCCGCGGCTCTCCTATTTCGCGACGTTCGATCCCGGGCTCGGGCTGCCGCCCGATCCGATGCCGTGCGCGACCGCCCCTCGGCCGAACGGCACCGAGGCGATCGCGTGCTCCGTCGTCTACGCGTTCCCGTTCGCGGGGAGCTTCGCCCCGAACGTCACCATCGCGAACCCGTACTCGACCGCCGTCGTGGCGCTCCCGGGGATCGTCGCCGTGCCGCCGCCCACGCTCGTCATCGCGGGCGCCCCGGTCGGCGAGGTCGATCGGGGCGTCGGGATCACCGTCGAGGCCCGCGCCGGCACGGGGACCGGGCCGTTCCAGGGCGCGTGCCTCGCCGACGGGATCGGGGACGACCTCTGCGCCGCCACCGGCGGCCCCGCGTGGACGTTCTGGCCGACGTACCGCGCCGCCGGCACGTACGGGCTCCGCGCGTGGGCCGTCGACGCCGACGGGATCAACCGGAGCGCCGACGCGAACGTGACCGTCGAGCCCGCGCTCGCGCTGTCGCTCCCGACCCCGGTCGTCAACGGGACGGCCGGGGACCGGCAACCGGTGACCGCCGACGTCGCGGGCGGCGTGCTCCCCGCGACCTACTGGCTCAATGCGAGCGACGGCGCCCCGGTCGCGACCGGCCCGATCCCGACGGACGGGCCGCTCGACCTCTCCGTCGTTCCGGCGGCCCCGGGCAGCTTTCGCTACGCGCTCACCGTCGTCGACGGCGCCGGCGCCGCCGCCTCCGGGTCCGTGCTCGTCGTCGCGGGCGCGCCCCCCGCGGCGACCGTGCGCGCGTCGCTCGGCGCGACCGTCCCCGCGACGGAGGTCGGCACGCCCGTCGCCGTCGCCTGGCAGGCGTTCGAGCCGGACGGGGCGCCGGCGCCCGCCTTCGCGGCGGCGGCCACCCTCGAGGTGACGGGACCGACCGGGGCGTCGGAGTTCGCCGCGTGGGTCAACGTGACCGGGCTGGGGCCGCTCGCGCCGACGGCCGTCGGGAGCTACGCGGTACCGGCGGACGCCTGGGCGGGCGGGGTCCTTCGGCTGACCGTCGCGCCCGCGGCGGCGGGTCCGTTCGCACTCGCGCTCGCGGGCCCGGGGCTCCCGGGCCCCGTGCCGCCGGCCCACCTCGAGGCGCTCCCCGACCTCGATCGGTTGGTGCTCTCCGACCCCCGGTCGACGCCGAGTCCCGCGGGGACGAACGCCACCGAATGGACCGTGACCGACCGCTACGGCGACCCGGTCCCCGGCGCGTCGGTGAGCGTCGCGGTCACGGGGCCGGGGACGGGGCGCGCCTGGACGGTCCCCGCGACGGTCGGGGCCGACGGGCGGACCGACGTCTGGGTCAACTATTCGCTGGCCGGCGGCGGCACGGTGCGGGTGTACGATGCCGCCGGCGAGCTGCTCCTCGGCCCGACGGTGGTGCCGGCGGGGTCCGCGCCCGCGGCGACCGGTCCCGCGACCCTCGCGCTCGGCGTCGCGGTGGCGGTCGGCGCGGGGATCGGGGCCGTCACGGCGGGGATCGCGCGCCGGCGCGCGCGTCCGGCGACGCCCCCGCCGATCGAGGAGGCGCTCCGGCGGCTCGCCGACGGGCGGGCCGACGTGGTCGAGCTCGTCGGCCGGCTCGGCCCCGCGACCCGCGACGAGATCGCGGCCGCGTGGGACCCGCCGCCCGCGCCGCCCGAGCTCGACGAGTGGATCGCGTCGCTCGTCACCGACGGGACGCTCGTGCCGGGCGCGCGGGACGACGGGACCGCGGCGCTCGCCCTCGGGCCCGAGCCCGCGGGCCGCGATCCGCCGTCGGTGGAGCTCGACCCGGAGGCGCTCGAGCGGGCGATCGCCCGGCGCGAGGCCGAGGCGCGCGACGCGGCCGACCCCTAGGCCGGATCGCGGCCGACGAGGTCGTAGTAGCGGTACGCCGCCTCGCCGGCGCCGAAGCAGTACCGCAGCGTCGTGAAGCCGGCCTTGAGCTCGGCGGCCGCGGCCCGGACCTCCTCGGGCGGCCGGTTCCGGTGGAGCAGGTCGTCGAACAGCTCCGCGATGCGGCCCATCTCCCGCACGCCCATGCCGACCCGGGTCACCTCGGGCGAGCCGAGCCGGATCCCGCCGGGGTGCCGCGGGCTCGAGTCGCCGGGCAGGAGGTTCTTGTTCGCGATGATCCCCGCGTCGGCGAGCCGCCGAGCGACCGCCTCGCCGCCGCCCTCGCGCGCGACGCGCACCGCGATCGTGTGCGAGCGCGTGAAGCCGAGCGGCGCGGCGAGGACGTCGAACCCCTTGTCGTGGAGCGCCTGGCCGAGGGCCCGGGCGTTCTCGACGGTCCGACGGGCGTACTCCCGGCCGAACTCGAGGAACTCGGCGAGGCTCACCGCGAGCGCGGCCATCGCATGGAGGTGGTGGTTGCTGGTGACGCCGGGGAAGGCGCCGCTCTCGAGCCGCTTTCGAAGCTCCGCGTCGTCGGTCTCGGCGAGCAGGATCCCGTGCTGGGGGCCGGGGAGCGTCTTGTGCGTCGACGCGCTCATCACGCTGCACCCCTCCCGCAGCGGGTCCTGGAACTCGCCGCCGGCGATCAGCCCGAGGACGTGCGCGGCGTCGTACCAGCCGCGGGCGCCGATCTCCTCGAGCGTCGGCCGCAGCTCGTCGATCGGCATCGGGAACAGGAACAGCGAGAGCCCGAACAGGCAGGTCTTCGGCTTCACGGCCCGCAGGATCTCCCGGGTGCGCGGGACGTCGATCGTCATCCGCTCCTCGTCCCAGGCGTAGTAGACGGGCTTCACCCCGCGCAGCCCGAACGCCCCGAACCCGGCGCTCGAGATGTGGGCGCCGTCCGCGAGCCGGCTCGTCCCGACGAGGTCGTTCGGCTCGGTGAGCGCCTTGAGGACCGCGAGGTTCGCGACGGTCCCCGAGATCGGGCGGACGTCGGCGAACGAGCAGCGGAACAGCCGGCGGGCGAGGTCGAGGCAGAGCGTCTCGATCTGGTCGACCTGCTCGTTCCCCTCGTAGTACCGGGCGCCCGGCAGCCCCTCCGCGTAGCGGGAGTGGAGGTCGGAGACGAGCAGCTCCTTCGCGTACGGCGACAGGAGGTTCTCGCTCGCGATCAGCGGGATCGACCGCTCGAACCGCGCGGAATGGGTCCGGGCGAGGCCCCGGATCCGGCGGACCGCGTCGGCCATCTCGCCCGGCGCCGGGGTCGGGAACGACGCCCCCACCCCCCGGTTTCCACTGGAGCCGTCCGGTGCCACGGAACCTCCCCGCGGCCGGGCCGCGGCCCCGCCGTCACCCGCGTCGACCCATAATATATCGACCGGGGCCGTGGGCGGGACCGGAGGGATCCCCGCTGCCCGAGCCCGCTCGACCGTGGCCCGTCCGGCGCCGCTTCTACGTACCGTACCACGACATCGACGTGCTGAACCACCTCAACCACGCCGCGTACTTTCCGCTCATGGAGACGCTGCGCTGCGACTACTACCTGCCGCTGCTCGGCACGACCGACCCGCGCCGGATCGACGTGATCATCGCCGAGGCGACGTGCCGGTACCTCGCACCGGTCGAGTACGGGGCGACGCTGCTCGGCGAGGTCGCGCCGGCGCGCCCGCTGGGCCGGACGAGCTTCGCGCTCCTCTACCGGTTCACGGTCGACGGGACGGCGACGGTGAGCGCCCGCGGCCGGACGGTGATCGTGGCGTACGACTACGCGCGGGGCGCCAAGCGGGAGCTCGCGGCCGAACGGCGCACGGCGCTCGAGCGCGATGCGGTCGACCCGGCCGCGGAGGGCTGGTGACGCCCGCGGGCCGGTCCGGGTTCCAGTGGAAACGGAGGGGTGGGGGGGCCCGGTCTAAAAGCCGGGGTGGGTCGCATGGCCCCGGGCGAGCGGCGGCGGCCACGGGATCGGCTCGATGAAGGCGGGCTCGTCCGAGACCGTCTCGACCCGGTAGAAGACGCCCGTGCCCCGCAGGGCGAGGTGGATCTGGGTGAGCACCTCGTGGAACTCCTCGACGGTCCGCCACTCGAACGCGATGTCGTGGGGCCCGATGATGAACGAGAGGCCCGACGACTTGCGCACGCGGTCCGCGACCTCGAGCGGCGAGATGCCCTCGGGCGTGAAGTAGAGGTTGATGTAGGTGTGCATGGCGGGGGCGGTACTGCAGAGACGCTCGGCGCCTCTACATAAACCCCTGCTTGCGCGCGGGCCGCGCCGCGTGCCGCGCACGCGCGTCGCACGCCGACGTGGCCGACCGGCGCGGCACGACGCCGCGCCGTGCTAGGCCAGCAGGATTGCCGCCCGGACGAACGCCGCGGTGACCCCGTGCGCTCCTCGGCCCCGTCGCCCCGCCAGCGTCGACGGGTCACGGTAAGGCTGCTCCCGTCAGGACCTGACCCGGTGCCCGTGATGGATACCCGCTAGGACCCTCCTCCGAGGGCCCGTCGCGGGGCCCGTGGCCCAGCGGAACAGAGCGTCTACGAAGCTACACGAGACGCGATGCTCGCCCGAACGTCGCTCCTGCCTGTCACCCCCGCTAAGGACGGTTTCGGTGTGTAAGGGGACGCCCAACCCCCCGGTCCAGCCTAGCGGCGTGACCACGCGGGCGGGCCTACTTTACCCTTGGGCTCACCGCGCGGGCCGCCCCCGGGGCGCCCGGGGGAGGGCGCCGCGCCTAGCGGATGTGCTCGAGGCTGAACGAGCCCAGGTTGAGCGAGCGCTTCGAGAACGTGTAGCCGATCCACGCCCGGGCCTGCGCCTCGCCGAGCCCCTTCACCGAGAGGAACGTCTTCAGCTGCTCGATCTTGAGGTTGATCGACCCGTCGACCATGTGCTCGAGCGTCTCGAGGTCCGACTCCGAGTGCATCCCCGAGTCGAGCACGTAGTACGCGACCGCCCGGTCGAGCTTGCGGCGTCCGAGGAACGGCTGGAGGAACCGGAACGTCGCGGCCGTGTCGAGGTAGGCGGTGATCGTGGAGACCGACTCGAAGACGAGCCGGTAGCCGTGGAACTGCTCCATCAGCTCCTCCGCGAACCCGTTCACGCTCTCCGCGAGCTGGTCGAGGACCCCCTTGTCGGTCGAGGAGAGGAACCGGACCCCCGCGCTCCCGCCGGTCGAGCCGATGGAGCGCGAGTAGAGATCGACGTACCGGATCATCCCCCGCTTCTCCGCCTCGGCGTAGCCGGAGTAGAGCCCGACCAGGTCGTCCCGTACCTGGGTGTACGTCTTGTCGGTGAGGACCCAGATCGACGGGACCCCGGCGCGCAGTCCCTCCGCGGAGAACAGGCGCGCGAGGACGTCCTTGCCCGTGTGGGCCGGCCCGTTGACGAGCACCTGGGTGCCGGGCGAGAAGCCCCCGAACAGGAGGTCGTCCAGGCGGCGGATGCCGCTCTTCACCTTCGTCTCCTCCGCGGCCTGGGTCACGTCGGCGCGGATCCGGCCCGCCTCCGCCTCGGCGGCCTGGGCGCCCATCCGCTCGAGGTCCTGCATCCGCTCGTGGAGCAGCGTCTCGCGGCTCTTCAGCTCGGTCTCCTTGAGCGACAGCTCGTGGCGCAGGTCGTCGAG